>Ga0194120_10000063_pt1 | contig 157198 bp, 157 predicted proteins | sample TA2MahCa65mmetaG_FD_148642 | JGI IMG/M metagenome (GOLD analysis project Ga0194120, IMG submission 148642) | Freshwater microbial communities from Lake Tanganyika, Tanzania - TA2015019 Mahale Deep Cast 65m | ecosystem: Environmental > Aquatic > Freshwater > Lake | place: Tanzania: Lake... | reverse complement strand
TTCGTGCCTGCCCTGGCAGCGTGGCCGTCTGCGCGCACTCAAACCGCTCCGACGGCCACGATCCCGCTGGCGCCCAGGACGCCGCTAAACTAACATTGCAACTGGACCACTCGATGGGGGCAGGTCATGCCCTTGCTCTAAGCCACTGACATAGCTTCGGTCTACACCCATGCGCGCCGCAAGCTCCGCCTGACTAAGCCCCGCAGTGACTCGGAGCCGCCTAACGTTTTCGCCCACCATCCGTCGCACGTCCTCTGGCATGAGGATAATGCGACAGGGTGTGCAATTTAATGCGACGCACTATAATGCAACACAGCCTGATCGAGGCTAAGGCCATCGGGGGATGTCTTCGTGCGCCAGACTGCTGACAAACACCTGAATCTCACTGATCTTTAGGAGGTTTGGGTATGACTGTTGCCCTTTGTGCAAAGTGCGGCGCGAAGAAATTTGGTTCCTTCACCCGGTGCCCGGAGTGTGGCTTCGTTCCCCAAACCGAAGATGACTTCGTTTACTCCCTTGCGCTTTCGGATCACTACTTTTCCACAGATACGCTGGGCGAGATAGCAGCCAGTATTAAGGCTTCTGGGCGCGCCCCCCTTTTACCGCGTGATCAAGAGGATAAGTTTCGAGAGGCTATCCGACAGGATGAGGCGATACTGGCTCTCCTCGCCAAGCAAAGGCCCGTCATTGAGTGTCCTAAGTGTGGCCAGAAACTGAGGCTCCCCGCCACAGGAAGAGGAACGGTCATTTGCCCAGGATGCAAAGCCAAGATTGCCGCGGGTGCTAGTGGTCCCATCGGCAAAGTCGACGAGCCGGCACAGGAGGAGGGTAGGGCACGAATCGAAATAATGCCTCCAGGAACCGCGGTCACCGACTATGCGGCTGCCACACAACTTCAAAATCTCGCACCTAAGTCGTTTCGGAAGGCGCAGGATGTCCTCGTCGCAGCATCGAAGTATGCCAAAGGCTCCGGCTGGTTTTCTAGCGAGCGATCTCGGCTGCAAAGGTTTCAGAGCGAAGCCTACGAACTCGCCAAAGCGCTGGACTACGATGGATATGGGCGCGCCGGTGAAAAGCTCCCCGACAAGGTTTTCCGGTTCATGAATGAGTTCTCAAGAATCTTTCCGAACTGGCAAGAGGAATACAAACTTTTGAATCGTTTCTTTCCTCAATTCTGGTGATGCGGCTCCGCGTTGCACCAACTCAGGCTGGTTTCCCCAGATGATCCTCTGCCTCGCTCATAACGGCGTGTTCTACACTCTCTCCGATAGGGAAGGGTTTGTCCGTGGCAGAGTCATGGAGGAGAAGTTCGGCGACCGCTCAATTTGGTCTTGGTCGTACTTGGAACCTGACGGACCTTTCCTTTCGAAGCTCATCACCAGGGGTGGGGTCGAAAGCTTTGAAGATGCCCTGTGCTCCGTTCTCAACCAATATGCGGAAGAGGCTTATCGCATGGGAAGCGGAGGCTAGAGATGCTTTTCAGCGCAGAGCAGCAGGCACGGATAGCGGTGAGGCTGAGGGAGATAGCGGCCGATCCGAATTTGAGTCTGCGAGAAAGGAGGCGCCTTTTGCAGAGTGCCGAAAGGTTCGAGAGGCTGAGTGCGCGGGGACGCGCAAACGAGCTGACAAAGGAGGCACAAAAGGCGCAAGAGCATCGTGGGAGGGGAGGGCCGGCGGGAGACGGGAACCGTATTGCAAAGTCATACGTCGATCTCGCGGAAGAGGCCGCCAAGGGAATAGGCGAGACCAAGCCCAAGATGCGGGCGTTCCTGGCCGCGATGGAAGGCGGTGCCAGGGACTACGGATGCCACGAGGCTGCTAAACAATACGCCAGCCTAAGCGCCCTCCTGGCAAAGAGCCAAAGTATGAGGGGTTTTCTGGAGGAAGCGAAGAAATCCGTGGCCTGTGATAGCGACGAGGTGGGTGACAACAAGCCGAGCCTGCCTCCGGAGAAATTCATGCCTTATCAAAACCACGGCGACCACTGGGGGTGCTTATCGGAAAACGTAGAGGAATTCGTGCAGCGGTTGTCGCCACTCATGCTGACGCATGGCCGTTGCATCGATCCTCACCCCTCTGACAGAAGGTCCGGCAGCGACGGAATCCTAGCCGCCGGCGAATCAATTGGGCTTGTGTGGCCCGAGTCGCCGCTTTGCGGGCTCTCAGTAATTTCTGGTCTGGAAGAGAGTGGGGCGGTCAGTCAAGTTCTGATGTCCAGCTATCCCTTTGTCATCACGGGCGCCCGATACACGCTAACGGTCATGGAAATCATCCCCTGGTCCAATGGCGTCGAGGCCTGGATCAAAGCATGTCCGCCTAACAGCGAAGGGCCCTTGCTGACATTTTTCGACACCCGGTACTACGCGTATCGCGATCGTTTGCGCATCGGTCAGCAGGCTGAATTCGCCCTGGCCGGACTCGTATACGCTGCTGAAGTCGTCCATCCCGAACCGATTTTGATCACCGACCCAGATGCTATCCGCAAGCTCAGAGTGGAAACATCCGAGTTGGACGAAATCACTCCAATGGAGTTGCAAACAGAGGGGGCCGCGATTCTGCTTCCAGGCGATGAGGAGGAGGCCCCGGACGATTATCAATTCCAAGGGCCGGTCAAGGCGGTCGAGACTGTTACTGTTTTCGACCAATCAATCACCAGGTTCACGGCAACGGTGGCAAGACTGCCGAAGCCCGGTGATGCTGACATCGACCTAGACATCGAACTGTACGTCGCCAACCATGCATGGCGGACCGAAGAACGACCGGTGTGGGGAAGTGACGTGCGCGGCTACGTGTGGCTGCAAGGCTGTTTGGTAGATGCGGCTTTGGGGCGGTCCTGATTACCAAAGAGTGTGCAGGTTGGCGGCTAAGTCGGATCGGTCTTCGGGGCGTGGTTCTGCAGGCCCGTTCTCGATGGAGGGTAACGTGCTGATATCAGAATATGGATGCTATTGGGGCCGCATACCGGCTTTGGGGGAACTGCTCGGCAACGAGCGTATTCCTGATCACTATTACGGACCCAGTTCAATCTCCGACAATGTCTTCAGGAAGGTTCGACGCCTAATGGAAATCCATATTCTCATTCATGAAAACCAAGATCGGATCAGGAGCGTCATGAAGCGGGGCGACGTGGCCAGCCGGCAGCTTCGGAAGGAATTAGAGTGGGTGTCAAAGGCTCTCGCACAAACCGCTCAGATGTTTGCTAACGAAAGTGAACAGGTTGAGCAGATTGCGGGACAATAGCTAGCACCGCTGCACCCCTCCGACACAAGCTCGCAAGGAACGGATAGTGGTTTCAAATGTAATCGCACAGGCCACGTCGGCAACCAAGGCACAGTCTTGAGCGTCTCCTCGTTTCCTCACTCTATGCACTCCTGATACAACGGACCTGCGTTAAGCTGATTATCCAGTCCTAAGTAATGGCCCCCAGTTTGCTTGAGCCCAGCCCACGAAGCCTTAGCGGATTGAGGCCATGGGCATGGCTAATAGAGCGAATAGAACAGCAGGCCGGGAAGGGCCTCGATGAGCTCGTCCAGGGCGTTTTGATTCATTTAGCCCGGGACTTACAGTTCTTGGCGCCGAACATTCAGGGCCGGTACGTGCGCGCCGAATGCGACACCGATCGCCTCATTGAAGTCCTTAGGGCTGCGCTCATGGTAGGCAGGGTCACGGCGTTTGCTACGGAGCCAATCGGCGGCAAGGCATTTGAAATAAGGAAATACGCTTGGGGACCGGTGCCGCTGGAACATCACGATGCCGAAAGGTCAATTGGGGATGGCATTTTCGCCGTCAGAGCAGGGTCGTTTCGGGATGGAAGCCTGGACCGCTGGTTGGCAAATGCGCCACTGTTCGTCGGAGAAAAGCAGGTCAATGAATGGTTCAAGTTGCGGGCACCGAGTTCGGCGGCCTTGCGCGCAACCGCGGTGCAGGTAATGGCCGGTCACAATCAAGCCTCCCCAGGCCAACCAATGCGCCGACAGGATTTTCTCGGCGCTGTCAGAGCTAAGCACGCGACCGTGTCGGATCGGCAGCTTAAGGCTCTGTGGAAGGAAACGGCCCCTGAGGAGTGGAAGCGTCCCGGAACCAAAGGCGGGTCCAGGTCGGGAAGAGATCGCCAATCGGATCGGTAATTGGAGCGCCGTTTTCGGCGCTCCGATTTCCATATTTGCCGCCAAGCGTAAGATGGATGCTCAGATGGTGAGAACGAAGGGCAGGCTTCCCCTCCCTGTTTAAAGCATTAGTGAGCTAGCCGACCAATGTCACGCACGTCCAGCCCGTTCCGCCAAAGTGATGTGACTAAGGCTCTCAAAGGCGTGCGCGCGGCTGGACACGAACCGAAAGCAATCAAGATCACCCCGGAGTCGATCACGATTGAGATTGGCATTGCAGAGGACCAGGAGCCGGAGAGTCTAACCGCGCTAGAAGAGTGGAGGCGGCAGCAACGTGCGCATCAGGCTCAAGCTTAAGGGTATCAATTGGGTCAAGGCTACCCTTGGTGATGGCACGATCAAGGAATACGCCTACCTCGGACGCGGCCGCGGCGCCATCAGGCTTGAAGGCGGGCACGAGAGCCCTGAAGCCGTCGAGCTTCTCATCGCCTCGTATAATCAGGCGAAGGCGGAGCGGCGCGGCAGGGCCAATCCGAACACGTTCAAGGCGATCATAACCGCTTTCATGCAGGCGCCTGCGTTCACCAAGCTTAGGGAACGCACGCGCGCTGACTACCAGAAGATCATCCGCAAGATCGAGGACAAGTTCGGCGACCTTCCCATCGCCGCTCTTAACGACCCTCGCGTGACCAAGGACTTCCTCGATTGGCGCGACAGCATGGCATCAAGTGCACGCCAAGCTGATTACGCTTGGACGGTGCTCATGCGGATTATCGCCTGGGCGCGGGATAGGGCGATGACGACCTACCGACCGCCAGAGCGGATCGAGCGGCTTTACTACGGCGACCGTGCCGATCTGATTTGGGAGGATCACCATATCGCCGCGTTTAACGCGACCGCGGCGGAGCATCTTCAATCGGCGCTTACGCTGGCGGCGGAGACGGGCTTGCGCCAAGGCGACATCGTGGCCCTGACGTGGAAGGCTTACGACCCGACGCCTACGCCACTTTCGCCCTTGGGCTGGATACGCTGGACGCCTTCAAAGAGCATCACGAGGTGTTGCCCGAAGGGGCGTCCGGTGTCTATCCCGGTTACACGACGGCTTGCTGCGCTTCTCGAAACGTTGCCGCGTATAAGTCCGATCATCCTGACCAGACCCAACGGGCAGCCTTGGGATACGGCGAACGATCTCGGCTCCCGTTTCAGCGAGGCGAAGATCGAGGCTGGCATTGCGGATCGGACCTTCAACGATCTTCGTGGCACGGCCGTCACGCGCCTCTCCGAGGCGGGCTGCACGCCGCAAGAGATCAGACCGATCACCGGCCACACCATCGAGTCGATCCATCGCATCATCGAGCGCTATTGCGCACGCACGGATGCGCTCGCAGGCGCGGCGATCCTCAAGCTAGAGAAGCACAGAGGATGAACGGATTTTGCAAAACGGCATGCAAAACGGAGAGCCCGATGCGAGCTAAGTATTGGAGGCCACGACCGGAATCGAACCGGTGTGCACGGATTTGCAGTCCGCTGCGTAACCACTCCGCCACGTGGCCTTATGTCTAACTAGGTGATCCACCCCCTCTTATGTCAATACGTTAGACAAGGCCAGTCCGGGCTGCATTGAGGGGTTCACGGGAAACCGCTAGGTCTAGCCTGTACGGAAGAGGGGTTTCATGGCGGATTTTGAGCGCCAGCGCGAGAGCATGGTGGAGTCGCAGCTCCGCCCGAACGAGGTCACCGATCCGCGCCTTATCTCCATCATGCGGACGCTGCCGCGCGAACGTTTCGTGCCGCAGGCCTGGCGCGGGCTAGCTTATATCGACGAGCCGATCGAAGTCTTTCCGTCCATCGACGGGGCGCCGGCGCGATTCCTGCTCGCGCCCATGGTGCTCGCGCGGCTGATCCAGCTTGCTGCGGTCGAGCCGCAGGACAAAGTCCTCGATGTCGGCTGCGCCACCGGCTATTCGACCGCGGTGCTGGCGCAGCTTAGCCGTTACGTAACGGGGTTGGAACCAGAGTCCGAATTAGAAACCATTGCCCGCCGGACTTTGCGCGAGCTTGGACTGTCCAATTGCGATTGGGTCGAAGGCGTTCTATCGCAAGGCCACGAGCGCGGCGCGCCGTACGACGTCATCTTCCTCAACGGCAGCGTTCAATATGTGCCGGAGACTTTCGTCTCGCAGCTGAGAGAGGGCGGACGGCTCGTCGCCGTGCTAACGCGCGGTCCTAATATGCGCCAAGGAAAGGCCTATTGCTTCGTGAAGGTAAGGGGAGAAGCGAGCGGTGTGCCGCATTTCGATGCGGGCGCGCCTCCGCTTCCGGGCTTCGCGCCCGCGCCGAGTTTCACCTTCTAGCCTTGTCCCCAGGGGTGCTTTGTCACAACCCTATGAGTGCTTGGCGTTTTTCCTGTCCATGCTTAAGCTGTTCAAGTGATTCTTGCCTCAGTGGGGCGCGGTGGCTCCATTGACAGCGGGGGGAGTGCGAGTGCTCGAGGTCGTCGACAGGCGCGGGGGGTCCTGCGCAACATTGTCATGGCGGCTGGGAGGCAGGGCTGCGCTCTTCGTGACCCTCCTTGCGGTTGCTGTACCTTGCCGTCCGGTTGCCGCCGAGACGCTCGAACAGGCTATGTCTGCCGCTTACCTGATCAATCCTGTTCTCAATGCCGAACGGGCGAGGCTCAGGGCGATCGACGAGGAAGTGTCCGTCGCCAAATCGGGCTTGAGGCCGTTCATAGGCGGCACTGCCGACTACAGCTACGTCCATCAGAATAGTGAGCGGGCAACCGGCAGACGAGGCGGCGGCGGCGCCATCGATTTCGGGCCGGCCGGCCTCACCACCGATGGCACGACGCATCCCCACGGCTATGCCTTCCAGCTTTCGCAGCCGCTATTCGAGGGCTTCCAGAATCTCAATGCCATCCGCCAGGCCAAGTCGATCGTGCAGTCGGCGCGCGAGAGCCTACGCATTGTCGAGCAAACCATCCTGCTCGACGCCTCCACCGCCTATGTCAATGTCGTGCGCGATCAGGCCGTGGTGCGCCTGCGCGAGAACGACGTTAAGGTGCTGACCGAACAGTTGAAGGCGACCCGCGACCGCTTCGATGTCGGTGAAGTGACGCGGACCGACGTTGCTCAGGCGGAAGCCCGCCGCTCCGAGGCGCTTGCAACCCTCGCCGGCGCTCAGGCCAACCTCAAGACGAGCCGCGCCGCCTACGAGCAGATCGTCGGTCATCCCCCGGAGAATCTGGTGGCGCCCCCGTCGATCCTGAATCTGCTGCCGAGAGGCCTCGACGAGGCCATGACGCTCGGCGACGGCGAGAACCCGATCATCCTCGCCTCCGTATATCAGGAAGAGGCCTCGCTCTATGCCGTCGAGCAGATTATGGGCGAGCTACTGCCGAACGTGTCTCTGGAAGCGCAATACGAGAAGCGTTTCGACCAGAGCACGTCGCTGCCCGAGATCGAGACCACATCGGTGACGGGACGCGTCAATGTGCCGTTCTACCAAGGTGGCGGTGTGTCGGCCCGAATACGCCAGGCCAAGGAAACCAACAACCAGCTCAAGAAGCAGGTCGAAGATGCGCGGCTGCGCGTGCATGCCGACATCATCGCCAATTGGGGCATCCTGCAATCCTCGGGTCCGGCTATTACCTCGGCCGAGGCCGCGGTTGCCGCCAATAAGATCGCGCTGACCGGCGTGCGCGAGGAAGAGAAAGTCGGGCAGCGCACCACACTCGATGTGCTCGACGCGCAACGCGAGTTGTTGAACTCGCAAATCGGTCTCGTCTCGGCGCTACGCGACCGGGTCGTTGCCGAATATTCCCTCTATGCCGCCATCGGCCGGATGGACGCCCAAACGCTCGGCCTGTCCGTGCCTTATTACGACCCCATCGAGCATTATGATATCGTCAAGAACAAATGGCTGGGTTTGCGGCCGCCCGTGCCTCCGGCTGTTGACGAGTGAGCGGCGCTGCCGGGCATTAACCAAGGGTCCCGCCTGGCCAACCAAATCGAGACTTGAGCGTTAACGGTGTGTTAAACTAGACATACGCGGTCCCAGGGGTTCGTCCGTTGGGTGGCGGCAAGAGGTTAAGTTATGAGCAGTAGCGAGCGCGCTCCCGAGCCGACCATGGAGGAGATACTCGCCTCCATCCGCCGGATCATCTCGGAGGATGAGCAGAGCGCCGCGGAACCGCGTCCTTCACCCCGGAGCCAACCCGTCGTCGAGGCTCTGGAGGAAGTTGAAGGCGAGGCCGACAATCAGATCATCACCGATATTGCACGCGTCCTGAGCGGTGGCCAATCGGCGCCTGTTTCCGTGATCGTCGAAGAGGAAGAGATCCTCGATTTGACGGCCGAGCTTGGCGGGTTGGAGTTTATCGATGAAGAACCGCAGATCTTAGCCGACGAAGAGCCGCTCGATCTCGGTGCCGAAGAGGCGGCGTTCTACGAAGCCGCACCTGAGCCGACCCTGGAAATTCTCGACCTGGACATGGTGGCACTCGAACCACAAGCACCGTCAACGCAATCGTTCATTCCCATACCGGTCGCGGAAGTCGCTCCCGCGCCAGCGATGCCAGAGCTTCTGAAACGCTCTGCCAGTGAGGAAGCCGCCTCCGCGTTGGAGCGGGCCATCGCCGCCTTGCGGGCGGGTCAGGTGCCAACCTCGTTGAGCGAACTCGAGACCCCGGCAACAAGCCAACCGGAGCCAGAAATGCAGGCGCAGACCGAGCCCGAACCTGAGCCTGTCCCGGAACCAGAGCCGGTTCCTGAGCCCGAGCCAATCCCTGAGCCCGAGCCGATCCCTGAACCTGAACCTATCCCTGAACTGGAGACCGAGGCCGAGCCGGAACTCGTGCTGGCCGATGTCGAAACGATCATCATCGAGGAGGAGACGGTTTACGCCGAGGCCGAGGAACCAGAGGCTGCGGCAACTTGGATGCCCGAACCCCAGCCGGAACCCGAGCCGGAACCGGAACCGGTGCTTGCGGCCCGGTCGTCCAATGGATCGGGAGCCGACCATGAATCACCCAAGACACTCGAGGACAGCGTCAAGGACATGCTTCGCCCGATGCTGCGCCAGTGGCTCGACGAGAACATGTCGCGTGTGGTGACCGCGGTGCTTCAGGACGAGATCAAGAACGACCCGGCGCGGTTCCAACGCGACTGAGGGCGCTCTTAGGTTGACATCACAAAAGGCAAGAGCGTAGGACGCGCGGACCTCCGTTCATTTCCGCTCCCATGCTCGACAAAACCTATCAGCCGCAAACCATCGAAGGTGAAATCTATCGCCACTGGGAGAGCGCGGATGCGTTCGCCGCGGGGCGTGCCGATCGCCTCCAGGCGCGGCCCTTTGCCATCGTCATTCCGCCGCCGAACGTCACCGGCTCGCTCCATATGGGGCACGCCCTCAACAACACGCTGCAAGATGTGCTGGTGCGTTTCGAACGCATGCGCGGCCGTGACGTGCTGTGGCAGCCCGGCACCGATCATGCCGGCATCGCCACGCAGATGGTTGTCGAACGCCAGTTGATGGAGCGGCAGGAGCCGAACCGCCGCGCGCTCGGCCGCGACAAGTTCATCAAGCGCGTCTGGCAATGGAAGGAGGAGTCGGGCAACACCATTGTCGGCCAGCTCAAGCGGCTCGGCTGTTCCTGCGACTGGTCACGCCTGCGCTTCACCATGGACGACGGACTGTCCCGAGCGGTGCGCAAGGTGTTCGTCGATCTCCACCGTGAAGGGCTGATCTATAAAGACAAGCGCCTGGTCAACTGGGACCCCGAACTGCATACCGCCATCTCTGATCTCGAAGTCGAGCAGATCGAGAGCAAAGGGCATCTCTGGCATCTGCGCTACCCGATCGAGGGAACCAAGTTCGATCCCGCCGACCCATCGACCTATATCGTCGTCGCCACCACGCGGCCCGAGACCATGCTCGGCGACACCGCCGTTGCGGTTCACCCGGACGATGAGCGCTACAAGCATCTTGTGGGCAAGCACGTGATCCTGCCGCTGGTCGGCCGCCGCATTCCTATCATCGCCGACGAATATTCCGACCCGGAGAAGGGCTCTGGCGCGGTGAAGATCACCCCGGCGCACGACTTCAACGATTTCGAGGTCGGCAAGCGGCACGGCCTGCCCATGATCAACGTGCTCGGTCCGGATGCCCGGCTCGTGCTCGACGGCAATGCGGACTTCACCAAAAATATCGAGCAGACGCCGCAGCTGACTCATACGATTCAGGAATTGCACGGCGTGTTCCGTTTCGCCGCGCGCAAGCTGATCGTGCATCAGCTCGAGGCGCAGGGGCTGATGGAGAAGATCGAGCCGCACGTCCATCCCGTGCCGCATGGCGACCGCTCGAATGCGGTGATCGAACCCTTCCTTACCGACCAGTGGTATGTCGATGCCGCCACCCTCGCCAAGCCCGCCATCGACGCGGTGAAACGCGGGCGCACCACCTTCGTGCCCAAGAACTGGGAGACCACCTATTTCCACTGGATGGAGAACATCCAGCCCTGGTGCATTTCGCGCCAGCTGTGGTGGGGTCATCAGATCCCGGCCTGGTATGGGCCCGACGGCAAGGTGTTCGTCGCCGAGGACGAGGCGGCTGCGCGTACGCAAGCCAAGGGGCATTACGGCAAGGACGTCACGCTGAAGCGCGACGAGGATGTGCTCGACACCTGGTTCTCCTCGGCGCTGTGGCCGTTCTCTACGCTTGGCTGGCCGGACAAGACGCCGGAGCTCGCCCGCTATTATCCCACCGACGTGCTCATCACCGGCTTCGACATCATCTTCTTCTGGATCGCGCGCATGATGATGCTGGGCCTGCATTTCATGGAGGAGGTACCGTTCCGCGACGTCTATATCCATGCGCTGGTCCGCGACGAGAAGGGCCAGAAAATGTCGAAGTCGAAGGGGAACGTCATCGATCCCCTTGACCTGATCGGCACATACGGCGCCGATGCGTTGCGCTTCACGCTTACCGCCATGGCGTCGCAGGGGCGCGACATCAAGCTAAGCACGGCGCGCGTCGAGGGCTATCGCAACTTCGCCACTAAGCTGTGGAACGCGGCGCGCTTCACCGAGATTCATGAATGTGCACCGGTCGAGGGCTTCGACCCGGCCGGGGCGCGCGTCACCGTCAATCGCTGGATCGCCAGCGAAACCGAACGCACGCTCGCTTCCGTCACCGAGGGTTTGCAAGCCTTCCGTTTCAATGAGGCGGCATCCGCCATCTACCATTTCATCTGGCATATTTACTGCGACTGGTATCTCGAGCTGATCAAGCCGATCCTCACCGGCGACGACAAGGACGCGGCGGCCGAGACCCGCGCCATGGCTGCCTTTGTGATCGACGAGGCGCTCAAGATGCTGCACCCGTTCATGCCTTTCGTCACCGAGGAGCTGTGGGCGAAGCGCGCACCGAAGGGGAAGGGACGCACGAGCCTCCTGATGCTCACCGCCTGGCCCGAGCCGCGCCACCTGCAAAATCCGGAAGCCGACGCCGAGATCGGCTGGCTGATCCGGCTCATCACCGAGGTGCGCTCGGTGCGCGCCGAGATGAATGTGCCGGCCGGCGCCAAGGTGCCGCTGGTCATTGCCTTCGCCAACGAGGGGACCAAGGCGCGTGTCGCCCGCCACGAGCAGACCATCAAGGGGCTCGCCCGGATCGACACGCTGGAATTGGGTAGGCCGCAAGCCGGCGCCGTGCAGATCGTGCTCGACGAAGCGACGCTGGCCCTGCCGCTTGCCGGCATCATCGACATCGACGTGGAGTCGAAACGATTGAAGCGAGAGATCGATAAGGTCGGCTCGGAGATCGCGCAGCTCGATGCCAAGCTCGCCAACGAAAAATTCGTCTCGCGCGCGCCTGAGCACGTGGTCGAGGAGCAGCGCGAGCGTAAGAGCGAAGCCGAAGCCACCGCCGCCAAGCTCGAACAGGCGCTGAAACGCCTCGAAGCCGCGCTCTAACGCTCTTCCGCCTCGAGTTCGGCGATGCGGCGGGCGAACACGATCATGTAGAACAGCAGGAACAGATACATGAACGTCTCGACGCTCTCGCTCGGGCGATGCACCAGGGCGATGCCATAGTCCTTGTTCAATTGGCTCACGCTTCGGAACAGGAGCCAGCCGAGCGCGGTCGGCACCAGTGCCGCGGCGGGCAGGAACAGCGACCAGCGATTGCGCCGCACGATGGGGAAAAACCATGCGGCCAGCGGCACCAACAGGCCGCCGACGAAAATCCCGGCCTGTATCACCGCGCGGGGCTGATGATTGAACCACTCATGCACGTTATGCAGGTTGGTTTCTGCCTGCCGGTTGACCTCGGCCCAATATTCCGGGGTGTTCCAATAGAAGAAATGCTGTCCCCAGCTGTGCTCCTCGCCGGCTATGTAGAGGCACCCTAGTCCGGCGAGCAGCAGGAAGGCGAAGGTGAGGGGCCGCGCGCGCACGAACGGCTTGAACAGGAGCCTGAAGGCGATGATCGCCGCCGCAAGCGGTATGAAGAAATGGCCGAACTCCAGAAAGCCGTAGCCCTCCGGCAATATCCATTTCATGTAGAAGTCCGGCGTGAGCTGCGCCGTCACGAGGATGAAAATCGCCATGACGAGGGGAACGCCGAGCCACCACCACGCTTCGTCCCAGCCTGGGTCCGAGGCGAAAGGCCGGTAGGGGCCTTGCACCCGTTTGGGATCCGGAAGATGCGGCGCGCGCGCGTCCTGGGTACTGTCCATCCTTGCCATCGTCTGATGTTAGCTCTGCGCGCCGGCTCGGTCGGTCTCGAGTTCGGTGATACGGCGCTCGAATACGATCAGATAGGCCAGGATAAAAAAGTAAAGATAGAATTCAACTGCCTCACTCGGCCGTCCCGCCAACTGAACGGTATTGGTCTTGCCCAGATATTCGACCAGCTTGAATAGAACCATGCCGAGCGCTCCCGGCACGAGAATAGCGCTTGGCAGAAACAAAGCGAGCCGGCTTGCGCGCAGACGCGGCACGACCGCGCACAATGCCGGTACCAACAAGCCGCCTACGACCACGCCGATTTGCAGTATGGCACGGGGCACCTTTTCGAAGCTCTCATAGGCGTTGTGGACGCCGAACTCGCCGCTTTTGTTCACACCGGTGATGGTTCCGCCGGTTTCCCAGTAGAAAATGTGCTGGCCCCAGCCCACCTCCTCACCGGCGATATAGAGGCAGCTCAGGGCAGCGAGCGCTGTGACGAACAACACGAGTGGGCGACGGCGCACGAACGGATCAAACAGAAGCTGTATAGCGATAGCGAGCCCGATCACCATCATGGTGAACTGGGAAAGCTCCAGGAAACCGATGCCTAATCGGGTGACCCAGAGATCGTACCAGACGGTGCTCACGCGGTAGCTCACGAAGGTGAAGATCGCCACCAGCACGGGGATGCCGAGCCACCACCAGGCCTCGTCCCAGCCGGGATCGGACGTGAATGGGCGATAGGGGCCTTTGATCTTCGGATCGGGAAGAGGGAGGGGGCGCCCGACTTTACGGCGTTTGGCCGGGGGTGCCGATTAGGGTTCTTCGTGCGCGGTGATCGTTCCATGCGGCCCTCCCTGCCGCCTGGCTGCGGCCACCGCATATGACAGTATTATGACGGGAAGGCCAAGCTAGCGGACTGCCGAATTGCCGCGCGGGATAGGGCTAGGGGAACTAAGAACAGGGCTCCACAAGTTCATCCAAAATCTTGGCGCTTGTATCTAAAATACAACAGAGTGAGGTATTTACGCCTCGTTTGCGCCATAAAACTTTGGGACATCGGCCTTTATTCGAGGGTCGACGGCCGGAAGACAACTCGCATGAGTCAAGCGAGGGGGGCGGGCCAGGGAGCGACCGGCTGAGGCGATAAGTTGCGGTGGCGAGCGCGCCGCCGTTTTCTTGCAAAGCTCAGCCGGACATTTTGCCGATGGACGCTAAGACGTTCGATAAATCCCGCTTGCCCAGTCGGCATGTGACCGAGGGGCCGTCTCGCGCGCCTCATCGTTCCTATTATTACGCCATGGGTCTGTCGCGCGAGCAGATCCACCAGCCTTTCGTCGGTGTCGCCACCTGCTGGAACGAAGCCGCCCCCTGCAACATCGCCTTGATGCGCCAGGCGCAAGCCGTGAAGCAGGGCGTCGCCGCCGCCAATGGCACGCCGCGCGAGTTCTGCACCATCACCGTCACCGATGGCATCGCCATGGGCCACCAGGGCATGAAGTCCTCGCTGCCCTCGCGCGAGGTCATCGCCGATAGCGTCGAGCTCACCATGCGCGGCCATTGCTACGACGCACTGGTGGGTATGGCCGGCTGCGACAAGTCTCTGCCCGGCATGATGATGGCCATGTGCCGTCTGAACGTGCCGTCGATCTTCATCTATGGCGGTTCGATCCTGCCGGGATCGTTCAAGGGCCGGCCGGTAACCGTCCAGGATTTGTTCGAGGCTGTTGGCCAGATCTCAGTCGGTAAGATGTCGAGCAAAGACCTCGATGAGCTCGAGCAGGTGGCTTGCCCATCGGCCGGCGCATGCGGCGCGCAGTTCACGGCCAACACCATGGCCTGCGTTTCGGAGGCCATCGGGCTTGCGCTGCCTTATTCGGCCGGAGCGCCGGCGCCCTATGAGATCAGGGACCGCTTCTGCACCGCGGCCGGCGAGAAGATCATGGACCTGCTCGCCCGAAACATCCGCCCGCGCGACATCGTCACCCGCAAGGCGCTTGAGAATGCTGCGGCCGTCGTCGCCGCCACCGGCGGCTCAACCAATGCCGTCTTGCATCTTCCGGCGATCGCCCATGAATGCGGCATCGACTTCGATCTTTTCGCCGTGGCTGAAGTACTTAAGCGCACGCCTTACATCGCCGACTTAAAGCCCAGCGGACGTTACGTTGCCAAGGACCTTTTCGAGGCCGGCGGCGTTCCACTCATTCTGAAGACTCTGCTCGATCACGGTTACTTGCACGGGGATTGTCTGACCGTGACCGGGCGGACCATGAGGGACAATTTGGCCAAGGTGCAGTGGAACCCTGACCAGGACGTCGTGCGCCCTGCCGACAAGCCTTTATCGCCGACTGGCGGCGTGGTCGGCTTGCGAGGGACACTCGCCCCCGATGGGGCCATCGTCAAAGTCGCCGGCATGAAGGGTCTGAAATTCCGCGGCCCGGCGCGTTGCTTCGACAGTGAGGAACAGGCTTTCGCCGCCGTCAGCGCCAAGAACTACAAGGAAGGCGAGGTGATCGTCATCCGCTACGAGGGCCCTAAGGGCGGCCCCGGCATGCGCGAGATGCTTTCGACCACCGCAGCGATCTATGGCCAGGGCATGGGCGACAAGGTGGCGCTCATCACCGATGGGCGTTTCTCCGGCGCGACGCGCGGCTTCTGTGTCGGCCATGTCGGACCGGAGGCGGCGATCGGCGGTCCGATCGGGCTTCTGCGCGACGGCGACATGATCGTGCTCGATGCCGAAAAAGGTATTTTAGATGTGGAGCTTAGCGAGGCGGAGTTAAAGTCGCGCGCGAAGACTTGGAAGGCGCCCCCGACGCCTTTCGAGAGCGGGTATTTGTGGAAATACGCAAACGAGGTGGGGCCGGCCCGCACGGGCGCCGTCACCCACCCGGGCGCTAGCAGGGAAGTGGCGTGTTATGCAGATGTGTAAGCGTACAATGACCGGCGCTTTTGCGGCGCTCTTGATCTTTTCTCCCGCGGCTGTCGCCGAGGACCAAGCGACGCCCTATGCCTCGGCCACCGAGGCCTATCGCCAGGGCAACGAGGCGCTCAAGAACTCGCGTTTGGATGTCGCGCTTCCGGCGCTGGAATATGCGGCGACGCATGACGTGCTCGGTGCGCAACTCAAACTCGCGCGCCTCTATGCCTCCGGCCGCGAGGTGCCCAAGGACGACGCCAAGGCTTTCTACTATTACCGGCAGATCGCCAGTCAGCAGGCTGAGATCAATCCGTCGAGCCCCGTAGCGAAATATGTGGGTGAGGCCTTCGTGTCGCTCGGCCAATATTATCTCGACGGCATTAAGGCCATGCCGCTCGCCTCGGACCCGGCCTATGCCGCGAGCCTATTGCGCCACGCCGCCAGCTATTTCGGCAATGTCGAGGCGCAATATTTGCTCGCCAGCCTTTACCTCGAAGGCAAAGGCGTGGAGAAGAATCCGACCCTCGCCATCAATTGGCTGGCCATCTCCGCCAAGAAACAGCATGCGGCCTCGCAGGCGATCCTTGGTGAGCTGCTGTGGCGAGGCGAGGAGGTCCGTGTCAATCGGGCGCGGGGGCTCGCGCTGCTGATGCTCGCGCAAGAAAATGCCAAAGGCGGCCGCGACCAGGCCTGGATCACGGAACTCTGTGAGCAGACATTTGCCGGTGCGGACAACGCTGTCCGCGTCAAGGCCGAGGCTCTCTTGCCGCGTCTCGGCGGCGACAAGCGGGCTGCCGCCATCGCCAAGGCCAAGACCGAAGAAACTCTGGCCACGCCGGTCACAAGCCAAGCGGAAACATTGCCAAGCCCCGCACCTGCTCTGGTCCCGAACGACTCGATCCCGCTCGGTACGGGCACCCCGCCGCCGGCGCCGGGAGCTCCGCTGTCAGTCGGCTTCGGCGCCTCTGCGGCCGAGAACTAGACCGAAAGCTCGATCCAGATCGGCACGTGATCGGAAGGCTTTTCCCAGCCGCGCGGCGCGGGATCGATCTCGCAGGCCTGAAGCCGGTCGGCTGCTTGCGGCGACAGCAGTAGGTGGTCGATGCGCAGGCCCTGGTTCTTCTGCCAGGCGCCTGCCTGATAATCCCAGAAGGTGAAGCGGTGCGGCTCGTCGTGGCAGGCGCGGAAGGCGTCGGTCAGGCCGAGATTGACCAGCGCCTGAAAATGGGCCCGCGACTCCGGGCGAAACAGCGCATCGTCCATCCACGCGCTCGGATTGTAAACGTCTTCAGGGGCGGGGATGACGTTAAAGTCGCCGGCGATCACCATGGGCTCTTCCAGCGCGAGCAAGCCCTTCACCCGTTCTCTGAGCCGGGACATCCAGGCAAGCTTGTAAGCGAATTTTTCCGTGCCGAACGGATTGCCGTTGGGCAGATAGATATTGATCAGGCGGAGCACGCCTGACGGCACCGAGATCACGGCTTCCAGGTAGCGCGCCTGCACGTCGTCCGGATCGCCGGCGAGCTTGGGCCTAACCTCGTCGAAGGGGAGTTTGGACAGCAGGGCGACGCCGTTGAAGCCTTTCTGGCCATGAATGGCGACGTTGTAGCCGAGATCCTCGAACACATGCGCCGGGAAGGCTTCGTCCTGGCATTTGGTCTCCTGGAAGCAGGCGATGTCGGGATTGGCCTGCTTGAGCCAGGTGGTGGCCGCGTCGATCCGCGCCTTGATGCCGTTGATGTTCCAGGTGGCGATCTTCATGGATGCGTTATGTCACCGCCCGGCTTTGCCAGGCAATCCAGTAAACACCGCCGTTTGCGAATGGAACTGGAAGTCAGACGGAGAAGCTGGTGCCGCAGCCACAGGCCGCCGTCACGTTCGGATTGTTGATCTTGAACTGCGCGCCGATCAAATCGTCGACGAAGTCGATTTCGGCTCCTTGCACGAAGCCGAGCGATATCGGGTCGATGACCACGCGCGCCCCGTCGCGCTCGACGATGAGATCGTCAGGGGCGCGCTCCTTGACCAGGTCGAAGCGGTATTGAAAGCCCGAGCAGCCGCCGCCTTCGACGCTGACGCGGAAGAGTGCCGCCACCGCCTCAGTCTTGAGGATCTCGGCGATGCGGGCCGCGGCGCGCGGGCTGATGGTGATGGACGGTTCGCTCATCTTGGGTGTAGCCATCTTCATATGGAACATAGGATGGCAAACGGCCTTGTCAATTGACCCGAAGCCTAAGCCCGAGCGGATTTTTCCCGTAAATCCAGGCTTGAGAGGCGCGGGCCTGGCGCCCTATGCGGTCGATCCGCGGGCTAGCCGCGGCCGGCTCGTGCCCGAGCCGCCATGCCCCACGCGTTCGCTCTATGCCCGCGACCGTGACCGCATCCTGCATTCGGCGGCGTTCCGGCGGCTCAATTACAAGACCCAGGTCTTCGTCTATCACGAGGGCGATCATTACCGCTCGAGGCTGACGCACAGCCTGGAAGTGGCGCAGATCGCCCGCGCGCTCGCCCACACCCTGCGTGTCGATGCCGATCTGACAGAAGCCTTGGCGCTGGCGCACGATCTCGGCCATCCGCCGTTCGGCCATGCCGGAGAACGGGCGCTCGATGCGGCGATGTCAGGGGCTGGAGGCTTCGATCACAATGCGCAGTCGTTGCGCGTTGTTACTGATCTTGAACGGAAATATGCCGGCTTCGACGGCCTCAACCTCACCTGGGAGACGCTCGAGGGCCTGGTCAAGCATAACGGACCGCTGCTCGGCCCCAGGTCCAAGGAAAAGCCGGTTCCTGAACCGATCCTCGCCTATTGCGCCAAGCAGGACCTCGAGCTTGCCACCTTCGCCTCGGTCGAGGCGCAGATCGCCGCCCTCGCCGACGACATCGCCTACAATAATCACGACATCGACGACGGCTACCGCGCCGGGCTGTTCACTTTTGACGACCTTGCCGCCGTGCCGCTTGTAGCCCGCGTTCTGGAAGAGGTGAGGGCGGTCCATCCCGGCATTTCCGGGCCCCGGCTGCTCTATGAAACCATCCGCCGCCTCATCTCGACGATGATCGCCGACGTCGCCGCCGAAAGCACGCGCCGGCTCGAGGCTTTGGCCCCGCGATCCGCTGACGATGTGCGCCGAGCCAGTCAGCCGGTCGTGGCTTTCTCTGATGCCATGCGCCAGGAGATTGATGAACTACGCGCCTTCCTGTTTTCGCGCGTGTACCGGGAGGGGCGGGTGGTGCGCATCATGGACGCCGCCGAAGGTGTGGTGGGGGACCTCTTCCGCCGTTACCTCGACGATCCGGCTACGCTGCCGCCGGAATGGCAGGACCAGGCGCCTGACACCGGAACCCCCGCTCATGCCCGCCACGTGGCGGATTTCATCGCCGGCATGACCGACCGCTATGCGCTCGCCGAACATGCCCACCTGTTTGACGCCACGCCCGATTTGCGTTAGTCGCGCCACAGCATGATCCGGAAAGGTGGGAACCGGTTTTCCGATAAGATCATGCGCAAAAAGTCTTCCCCGGGGGCTCAATGGACGTCTTCGCAGGGTTCCACGGTCGAGTCCTTGCCGCGGTCCAGCAGCTCAAGCATGACGGCGTGGTGCCGCACGAGGCAAGTCTCGACGGTATCACGCTAGAACCGCCGAAAGATGCCTTCCACGGCGACCTCGCCACTAACGCCGCCATGGTGCTGGCCAAGGCTGCCGGCGTGCCTCCGCGCCAACTCGCCGAACGCATCGTGCCGCTGCTCGCCTCCGACCCGCATATCGACAAGGTGGAGATAGCTGGCCCGGGCTTCATCAATCTGTCACTTGCGCCTGCTTTCTGGCCGAGCGTCTTGCGCATGGTGCTCGAACAGGGCGACGCCTATGGCCGAAGTGCCTTTGGGGAGGGCGAAGCGGTGAATGTCGAGTATGTGTCCGCCAATCCCACCGGCCCGATGCATGTCGGCCATTGCCGCGGTGCGGTGTTCGGCGATGCTCTTGCCAATCTGCTTGCCTTCGTGGGTTACGCCGTGACGCGCGAATATTACGTCAACGACGCCGGCGCTCAGGTCGATGCGCTCGCCCGTTCAGTATTCCTGCGTTACCGCGAGGCGCTTGGCGAGGACATCGGCGAGATCCCCGAAGGGCTCTATCCTGGCGACTATCTCAAGCCTGTCGGTGAGACGCTTGCCGCTAATCACGGCCGGGCACTGCTTGATGCGCCGGAGAGCGAATGGCTGCCTATTACGCGCAGCGCCGCGCTGAAGGCGATGCTGGTCATGATCGAGGACGATCTCGATCAACTCGGCATACATCTTGACGTGTTTTTTTCCGAACGCGCGCTGATCGATGGCGCGCATGACGAGGTGGCCGAGACCATTGCCGAACTCAAGGCAAAGGGGCTGATTTACCAAGGCCGGTTGCCCCCGCCCAAAGGCAAGATCGATGAGGAGTGGGAGGACCGCGAGCAACTCCTGTTCCGCTCGACCGAGTTCGGCGACGATCAGGACCGGCCGCTCGTCAAGCCGGACGGCGGCTATACCTATTTCGCCTCCGACATTGCTTATCACCGCGACAAGTTCCGGCGCGGCTTCCGCTCGATGATCGATGTGTGGGGCGCCGACCATAGCGGCCACATCAAGCGCATGCAGGCGGCGCTTGCCGCCTTGACCGAAGGCAAAGCCCATCTCGACATCAAGATTTGTCAGCTGGTGCGCTTGTTCCGGGCGGGCGAGCCTGTGAAAATGTCCAAGCGCGCCGGCACGTTCGTAACGCTACGTGAACTGGTGGATGAAGTCGGCGCCGGACCCGTCCGCTTCATGATGCTCTACCGTAAGAATGACGCACCGCTCGATTTCGATTTCACCAAGGTCACAGAGCAGTCACGCGACAACCCTGTCTTCTATGTTCAGTATGCCCATGCGAGGGCGAGCTCCGTTCTGCGACAGGTCGGCGAGACCTTCCCGGATCTCGGGACGGAGAGTACTGAATTGATACGAGCCGACCTGGACCGCCTGAACGATCCGGCCGAAATCGCCGTGATCCGCCGTCTAGCCCAGTTTCCCCGGGTCGTGGAAGCCGCCGCGCAAACCCATGAGCCCCATCGCATAAGCTTCTATCTTTTTGATCTTGCAGCAGACTTTCATGGCCTCTGGAACCGAGGCAAAGACTTGCCACAATTACGATTTATTTACGAGGACGACCGAGAGTTAACGCGTGCTCGTGTAGCCCTTGTGGCCGCCACTAGGCGTGTCTTGGCATTGGGTCTAGGGATCCTGGGTGTACATGCCTTGCACGAGCTACACTGACCGAACCTGATGTGGGGGCACGGGGTGGTCGAGGGAAAGTACCATGTCAATGCACGATAACGGATACGGCCGTAAGGCCGATCCGTCTCATGAGTTGCAGTCCGATTTCTCCAATAGCGAGAGACAGGACGGATCATCCTGGGGCGTCGGCGCGCCGCAGCAGAGCGAGGGACACTTCATGGCTCAAGGAGCTGGCCGTCCGGCACAGCCGATCTTCGGACAGAACTCGATTTTCGGCGGAGGAGGTCCTGGCTTTACGCAGATGCCGACCTACACGCCGGTAACGCGAGCACCCGTACCACCTGCGCAACCTACACAACCTCATCCCTCCCAACCCCAACCCCAAACCCAGGCCCAACCACAACCCTCTTACCCGTCCTTTACTCCCCAGCCGCCCGCTCCAACTGCGGCGCCGCGACCTCATCAGCCGATTCCTCAGGGTCCGACACCGCACTATCCCAGCCATCAGCCTAGCGCTGCACCGTCCTATCAGCCTGCCGATCTGCAGCCGCCGCAGGCTTATCGTCCCGCACCCCAGACCTATCCGGCGCCAGGCTATCCGCCGATGCCGGAGACAGCCTATCAGCCGCAAAACTTTCCCGGCGCGAGCCCCAGTTTCCCCGACAGGATTTTCCCGGATCCGTCTCAGCCAAACGCGGGCATGCAGGATGCGAGCTTCCCCGAGCCGAGCCTAACCGATCCTGGTTTTGCGCCTCAGAACTACGCTGATGCGAGTTTTCCGGAGCCGAGTTTCGATGCGAGCTTTCCCGAGCAGGGATATGTGCCCACTCCGCCTTTTGCTCCGGACGCTCAGTCAGGCCACGATCCTCGTGGCTACGCGCCGGGCTTCGAGCCATATCCCCATGAGCCCGCGCCGGATTACGGTCGTGCACATGACCAGGTGCCGCCAAGTGATCCACGCCGGCAATTGGCAGCGTTCGAGGCGATCTACGATCAGCCGCCACAGATCAATCTTGGCGGGACCGAAATGCCGCGTCCCGCTCCCGCGCCGCAGAATTTTTACGAAACCGAACGTGCCGATGCCGATTTCATGGATGAAGGCCATGTGCCGGCTGTCGTAGCCGGCTCGAAATTTTCCAAATTCGCTTTCATGAAGGGCAAGAGCGCCTTCATGGTGGGCAGTGCGCTGCTAGGTGCCATCGCGCTCGGCGGGGCGCTCGCTTTCGCTTACAAGCAAAGCGGCGGCAGTATCGGCGAGACCCCGGTGGTGCAAGCCGATAGCCGTCCGGTCAAGGAAATGCCTGCCGATGCGGGCGGAAAAGAATTTCCTCATAAGAACAAGCTAATATACGACCGTCTTAGCAACGAGAATCAAGCCGAAACCGAGAATCTCGTGCCTCGCCAAGAGGATGTCGCGGTGCCTGCGCTGCCGCCGTCGACGGCGACGGGTGGTCTACCGGCCCCGGTCGCGAACACTGATTTCATGACGCCGCCGACCACGCAGGCGGTCGCCGCCCTACCGAATGCAGTACCGATGGAAGAGACAGGCGCCGATGGTGGCCCACGCAAGGTGAAGACCATGGTGGTACGCCCCGATGGCTCGGTGATGCCGCCTCCGGCTGATGCCGCTCCAGCCGAGGCCGCGGCCCAACCTCCCGCAACACCCGCTGACATGACCGCCGCCGCAGGCGCCGCACCAGCGGCCATGCCGGTCCCCAATGCGGCTATGCCGGCTGATGCCGCCGCCGCTCCCGCTGCTCCTGCACCGGCCACGCCAGAGGCCGCCGCGCCGCAACAAGTCGCCGCCGCCGCACCGGCTGCGGCGCCGGCCAAATACGCGGTGCAACTTAGCGCGCGGAAGAGCCAGACAGAGGCCCTGGCCGCCTTCGCCGACATTCAGCAGAAGCATCCAACCCTTCTTGCCAATTACCGGCCCATGGTCAGCAAGGACACGCTCGGCACCCAGGGGACCTTGTATAAGCTCCGTATCGGCCCGATCGACGGCAAGACCGCGGCCGACAAGCTTTGCGGCGAGCTGAAGGGGCAAGGCACCGACTGTTTCGTGGTGGCCCAATAGGCGCGACCGGCCGAACAGCCTTGACCTTGTACCACGGCGCGCGTTACCCCGCGCCGTGACCTTCAAAGCCTTTATCTCCGGTTGCGCCGGCGCGTCGTTGAGCGATGCCGAGCGTCAATTCTTCGGGCGCGAACGGCCCTGCGGGCTGATCCTGTTTGCCCGGAACTGCCAGACACCTGAACAGATTTCGGCGCTCGTGACCTCGTTCAAGGATGCGGTCGAGAGCGAGGAGGCGCTTGTCCTGATCGACCAGGAGGGCGGCAGGGTGCAGCGCCTGCGGCCGCCGCATTGGCGCAGCATGCCTCCGGCGCGCTGTTACGGCGTGTTGTATGAGACCGCACCCGAGGTGGCGAAGAAGGCGGCTTTCTCCGGCGCGAGATTGATCGCCGAGGAACTGCGTGGTGTCGGCATCAACGTCAACTGCACGCCATGTATCGATGTGCCGGAAGAAGGCGCACATGACGTCATCGGCGACCGTGCCTTCAGCACCGATTCCGATGTGGTGATTGCGCTCGGCCGCGCGGTCATGGATGGAACCCTGGCCGGTGGTGCGTTGCCGGTGATCAAGCATGTGCCGGGGCATGGCCGCGCCAGGGCTGACAGTCATTTATCGCTGCCGCGAATCGACGCCACGAGAGCCGAACTAGAAGCGCGGGATTTCCGCCCCTTTGAGGCGCTCCGGGATTCGCCCCTGGCCATGACCGCTCATGTGCTCCTTCCGGCCTACGACGAACGGCGACCGGCAACCACTTCGCCCGTTATAATGCGGGAGGTGATTCGGGATTTGATCGGACTGAATGGCCTGGTGATGAGCGACGATATCGGCATGCAGGCCCTTGGAGGTTCATTCGCGGAGCGCACGCGCGGGGTGATCGATGCTGGCTGCGATGTGGTCTTGCAATGCAGTGGCGTGCTCTCCGAGATGCTGGATACAGGCAGTGCCGCACCATTGCTCGACGGCCTTGCCGCCGAGCGTTTTGCCCGTGCCCGCGCCGCGCTTCACGATCCGCGTCCCTTCGACGTGGCTGAGGCATTGGCGCTGGTGCACGAAGCCGACGGCACGCGCGTGGCGGGCGTGGGTGCCGATCCGACGGTGCGGGCATGAGCGGCAACGAAACTCCGGTTAACGATCCGCCCATGGGCGATAACGCCGCCGATTGGGGTGCCGACGAGCGCATCGAAATCGGCGCCGGCGACCGGCTCCTGGTCGATGTGGAAGGCTTCGAAGGACCGCTCGATCTGCTGCTTGCGCTTGCCCGTACGCAGAAGGTCGATCTGGCGAAGATCTCGGTGCTGGCGCTCGCCCAGCAATATCTCGATTTCATTTCCGAGGCACGCCGCCTGCGTCTGGAGATTGCCGCCGACTATCTGGTGATGGCGGCGTGGCTCGCCTTCCTCAAATCGAAACTGCTGCTGCCGGCGGAGAAAGACGAAGAAGGCGAACCGACCGGTGAGGAACTTGCCGCGCTGCTCGCCTTCAGGCTGAAGCGGCTCGACGCCATGCGCAATGCCGCGGCACAGCTCATGACACGCAAGCGTCTGGGGCGCGATATCTTTGCGCGCGGCGAACCCGAGCCGGTCCGTGTCCTGCGCAAGAGCGTTTACGACGCCAATGTCTACGATCTGCTCAAGGCCTATTCGCAGCAGCGCCAGCGCAGCACCGAGCGTTCCTGGCAGGTCAAGCCGCGCACGGTGTGGTCGCTGAAGGAAGCGAGAGACGAGCTTGAGCGCCTACTCGGCATCAATGTCGACTGGGCGCCGCTCGACGCGCTGCTCTCCGAGTTCCTGGTCGAGCCGGAGCTCAGGCGCACGGCCTTGGCATCGGGTTTCACCGCGGCTTTGGAAATGACACGGGAGGGGGGACTTGAGATCAGTCAGTCGAAGTCGTTCGGACCGCTTCTCGTCCGCCGCCGCCACAGAGCGGCATAATGAACGCTTGCGCCTAGGGAGGAAGAGGCTGCAATGACAGCGAAACAAGTGAGCAGGGTAACGGTCATGACGGAAGACGAGACGGAGCGCGAGCGCAGCGGGCCGCGACTCTCCTTACCGCTACCCCCCAATGTGATCGCGCTTCAGGAAACCGACCGGCGCGAGAAATTGCGCATCGTGGAGGCACTGCTGTTCGCCGCCTCAGAGCCGCTCGACGAAGCGACGCTCGGCCGGCATTTCGTCGATGGCGAGGACATGAAGACGCTGCTCGAGGAGCTGCAGAGTCTCTATGCCGGGCGCGGCGTCAATCTCGTACGGGTCGCCGGTAAATGGGCGTTCCGCACGTCGGAGGATCTGTCCTTCCTGCTCGAACGCGAGGCAGTCGCGCAACGGCGCCTGTCGCGCGCGGCGCTCGAAACGCTCGCCATCATCGCCTATCACCAGCCGGTCACCCGCGCCGAGGTCGAGGAGATCAGAGGCGTGACCATGTCACGCGGCACGATCGACGTTCTGCTCGAAACGGGGTGGATCAAAATGCGCGGGCGGCGCCGCGGGCCGGGACGTCCGGTGACCTACGGCACCACCGAAGCCTTCCTCGAACATTTCGGCTTCGACTCCATCCAAGACCTGCCGGGCCTGAACGAACTGAAAGGCGCGGGACTTTTGGATTCCAACCTGCCCCCCGGCTTCTCCATGCCGAGCCCCGACGATGCACCGGATCTCCGCGAAGACGAGGATCCGCTCGAGGACGAGCCTCTCGGCATGGACGATGACGAGGACGAAGATCGCGACGAGCCGACCTGATCAGTGGTTGCGCGAAGACGCCGCAAGCGCCTAGATGGGCGCCATGCTCGAATTCCTCAAAGGACGCGGGCCCGCGACCGCCAATAACCGGCGGGATCAGTCGCACCGCAAGGCCGCGGTCACCTTCGCCGCGCGGCTGACTTTCGACGATGTGTCCCGCCGTTACGATCACACAACGGCGCTCGACCATGTCAGCCTCGAGGTCGAACCGGGAGAGATTCTCTGTCTGCTCGGACCGTCGGGTTGCGGCAAGACCACGCTGCTCAGGATTGCCGCCGGCGTCGAGCGTCCGTCTTCGGGACGCGTGCTGCTCGACGATCAGGAAGTCGCGGGACCCGGCTGCTTCGTGCCGCCGGAGAAGCGCGGCGTCGGACTCATGTTCCAGGACTTCGCGCTGTTTCCCCATCTCACGCTGCTCGACAATGTCGCTTATGGCTTGAGATCGCTGACCCGCGCCGAGGCGAAAGCGGAAGCGCTCGCCGCGCTCGAGCGCGTGGGGCTCGCGCGCTACGCGCGCGATTATCCGCATATTCTGTCCGGCGGCGAACAGCAGCGTGTGGCGCTCGCCCGCGCCATCGCCCCGCGGCCGAGCGTGCTGCTCATGGACGAGCCGTTCTCCGGACTGGATTCACGTCTCAGGGAAAGCATGCGCGAGGAAACGCTCGCCATCCTGCACGAGACCCGCGCCACCTCGATTGTCGTCACCCATGACGCGGAAGAAGCCATGCGCATGGGCGACCGTGTGGCGCTGATGAATGCCGGCCGCATCGTGCAGACCGGCAAGGCGCTCGATCTCTACCGTGCCCCCAAGGATATACTCACCGCGCGCACTTTCTCCGATTTGAATGAGATGCAGGCCAGCATCGACAAAGGTGAGGCGGTGACGCCGCTCGGCTGTTTCCCCGCCAACGGCCTGGTGGATGGCAGCGCGGCCATCGTCAGCGTGCGCCAGCGCGGTGTGCTTCTTGTTGCCGCAGGCGAGGGGGTACCGGGACGCGTGCTCGATGCCCGCTTTCTCGGCGATGTCGCCCTGGTTGAGCTCGCGGTGCAGGGGCTCGACGCGCCGTTGCTGGCAAGGGTGCGAGAGAGCGAGGTGCCACCGCAAGGTGCGGAGATTGGCGTCAAGGTCGATTCCGCCGCGGTCCTGGTTTTTCCGGCGGATAATGGCGGAACACCGGCTTCATAATAATGGGAAGCCCGGCTTGCGACGGTCAGGCCTTTGCTGCCATAGTACCGGTGAATAAGCTTCGCGAGATCGCGAGTTGGAGGCGTAAATGGGTCCGAGTTGGTGGCAAATCCTGATCGTGCTGGTGCTGTTCGTGCTTCTGTTCGGGCGCGGTAAGATCTCCGACCTGATGGGCGACGTCGCCAAGGGCATCAAGAGCTTCAAGGCGGGCATGAGCGATGACGCGGCGGACGAGCCGAAGGTCCTCGAGCATGAACGGACGCACAGCACGAGCAAGCGCAGCAAGGCCCCGCGCAAGAAATCGAGCTGAGCTGGCGCGGCCTGACGAAAGCGGACCGCAATCCCGCGGCGAAAACGCGGTCCTGAACCACAGCCATGTTTGACATCGGTTGGTCGGAGCTTCTGGTCATCGTCATCGTGGCGATCGTCGTGGTGGGACCGAAGGAGCTGCCGAGGCTCATGCGCACTTTCGGCCATTACGCCGGCAAGCTGCGGCGCGCGGCCTCGGACTTCCAGCATCAGTTCGAGGCGGCGATGGCCGAGAGCGAGGCCGACTCCGTGCGCAAGAACATCGAGAACATTCGCGAAGGCCTCGACAAGCCGGTCATGCTGCCGAAGAAGGAGGGCGCAAGTCCGCCTGCCGCCATGGGGCCGCCGTCCATGGTGGCAGCGCCGGTCGCGGCGCCGCCACCCAAGCGCGCCCCGGCCAAAGCTACGGCGAAAAAGAAACCCGCCGCCAAGCGCCGCAAGGCCAAATCATGAGCGATGAGTCCGACATCGAGGCGACCAAGGCGCCGCTGATGGAGCACCTGATCGAGCTCAGGCGCCGTCTGATGTGGGCGCTGATCGCGGTGTTCTTCGCCTTCATCGTCTGCTTCTGGTTCGCCAAGCCGATCTACAATCTGCTGCTCTGGCCTTATAGCTGGGCGGTCGGCACGGACGCGCCGATCGAGCTGATCTACACCGCGCCGCAGGAATTCTTCTTCACGCAGGTGAAGCTGGCGTTGTTCGGCGCCCTCTTCATCGCCTTTCCGGTGATCGCTGCGCAAATCTACATGTTCGTGGCGCCGGGACTCTATCGCAGCGAACGCCAGGCTTTCCTGCCGTTCCTGATCGCCACGCCGATCCTGTTTCTGCTCGGCGCGGCGCTGGTTTATTTCGCGGCCATGCCACTCGCCATGACCTTCTTCCTGTCGATGCAGCAGACCGGCGACAGTCAGGTGCAGATTCACCTCACGGCGAAAGTCAGCGAATATCTGTCGCTGATCATGACCCTGATCATCGGCTTCGGCATCTGCTTCCAGCTGCCGGTGCTGCTGACCCTGCTCGGCCGCGCCGGGCTGGTCACCTCCGAGGGCCTGAAGAAATACCGCCGCCACGCCATTCTCGGCGTGTTCCTCGCCGCCGCCATCCTGACGCCGCCCGACCCGGTCAGCCAGATCGCGCTCGCCGTGCCCACGCTGCTGCTCTACGAGCTGTCGATTTATGCGGTGCGACTTGCCGAGAAGAGGCACGTCGCATCGCAGGCCGCCAATTCCGCGGCCAAGCCCGCCGGCAAACCGGCCTAACGCGGTTAGCGGTGCTCCTTATCCCCGCCCCCCAAACCTCGCTTACAATGCGCGTGCCCCGTCCAGTTGAAGGGCGTTTCTCGAGGCGATCTTGAGGCGGGACGAGGTGCGGCGCCTGCGGGTCCGGTTTCGCAGACCGGGCGCTCGGGCGGCATCGGGGCTCCCTCCGGACCCAATACGAGGTCCTGCTAGGAGCTAGCTGAACGTCGTGCGGCGGTTTCGATCCGACCCTCGGCCGAAGCAGGGCCCGGTGCCGTAGTGAGAACGCCGCAAATAGCATGCGCTACCGCTTCGCTGCTTGAGCGCATGTGGCGCGCCGGAAGGCGTTCGCGTGCCGAAAGGCACGAACCAAATTACGGACCGCGTCTTTCGGCGCGCCGTCCCCCTTCGTTTATCCGAAGGGCGAAGAGCAAACCCCGGATGCGCCAACCCGCATCGCGGTGACGATGTTGCATGTCTCTTTACCTGAGAATGACAATTAAGGGGTAGGGCCCTATACGAAGGGAAGAATCGCACCAACCGGCAGGATCAGACCGTTGCTCGACATCAAATGGATACGCGAGAACAGGGAGGCCTTCGTCAAAGGCCTGACCGATCGCGGCTTCGATGATCCCGACGGCACCCTAGACGAAATCCTGAAGCTGGACGCGCAACGCCGCGAAACAATTCAGAAATTGCAGGAGCTGCAAGCGCGCCGCAACGCCGTCTCCAAGGAGATCGGCCAGGCCAAGGCGGGCGGCAACGAAGAGTGGGCCGATAGCCTCAAAGAAGAGGTGGCGCAGCTCAAGACCGCCATTCAGGAGGGCGAGGACAGAGAGCGCGAGAACGAGACAGCGTTCCGTGACCTGCTCGCAGCCATTCCCAACATTCCCGCGTCAGACGTGCCGGTCGGTCCCGATGCGGACTCCAATGAAATCCTGCGCGAGGTCGGCACCAAGCCGGACTTCTCCTTCGAACCGAAGCAGCATTTCGAGCTTGGCGAAGCACTCGGCCTGATGGATTTCGAGACGGCCGCGAAACTGTCAGGGGCGCGCTTCGTGGTGCTGAAAGGCGCGCTGGCGCGGCTCGAACGTGCGCTCGCCCAGTTCATGCTCGACCTTCACACCACCGAGCACGGCTACACCGAGATCAATCCGCCGCTGCTGGTGCGCGATGACGCCATGTTCGGTACGGCTCAGTTGCCGAAATTTGCCGAGGACCAATTTCCCGCCAATGACCTCTGGCTCATTCCGACCGCCGAGGTGCCGCTGACCAATCTCGTGCGCGAAGAGATCACGGATGAGGCCGAGCTTCCCATCCGTGTCACCGCGTGGACGCCGTGCTTCCGCGCCGAAGCCGGCGCGGCGGGAAAAGACACGCGCGGCATGATCCGCCAGCATCAATTCTCCAAGGTCGAGCTTGTCTCCATCACCACGCCGGAGCAGTCGGCCAAGGAGCATGAGCGCATGACCGCCGCCGCCGAGGAGGTGCTGAAAAGACTCGAGATTCCCTATCGCGTGGTGACGCTCGCGACCGGCGACATGGGTTTCGCCGCGCAGAAGACCTACGATATTGAAGTGTGGCTGCCGGGGCAGGGAGAGTATCGCGAGATCTCGTCCTGCTCCAATTGCGGCGACTTCCAGGCGAGGCGCATGGACGCGCGCTCCCGGCCGAAAGGCGCCAAGCAGCCGCGGCTCGTGCATACGCTGAACGGCTCGGGCGTGGCGGTCGGCCGCGCGCTGATCGCGGTGCTCGAAAACTACCAGGAGGCGGACGGCTCGATCCGCATCCCGGCCGCGCTCGTCCCCTCTATGGGCGGCCTCACCAAGATCGAGATGCCGAAGTAAAAAGTGACGAGCGCCTAACACAGGTGCCGAGAATCGGCGGATAGTAGCGGTTATGGCCTCCGCGCAAGACCAGATCGGTCTCATCATGCAGCTTAGGCGCCGCGGCATCCGCGACACCAAGGTGCTGCGAGCTATCGAGCGCGTGCCGCGTGACCTGTTCGTGGACGAGAGCTTCGCCGAGCATGCCTACCAGGACATCGCGCTGCCGATCGAATGCGGGCAGACCATCTCGCAGCCTTACGTCGTGGCGCTGATGACCGAGAAGCTCGAACTCGACGACCGCCACAAGGTCTTGGAGATCGGTACGGGTTCCGGTTACCAGGCGGCGGTGCTGTCGCATCTTTGCCGCCGAGTCTATACGGTCGAGCGCTGGCGCGAGTTGCAGAAGGCGGCCGAGCGGCGCTTCGCCAGCCTTGGTATTACCAACGTCACCACCGTCATCGGCGACGGCTGGCTCGGCTGGCCGCCGCAAGCGCCCTTCGATCGCATCATCGTTACCGCAGCCGCGCCCGAGGCGCCGCAGGCCCTGATCGACCAACTCAAAGTCGGCGGCCGCATGATCATCCCCCTCGGTTCCTCCCGCGATGCTCAGCAGCTCGTGCAGATCGACAAGACGGAGGAGGGGCTGGTCGAGACGCCGCTCCTGCCGGTGCGCTTCGTGCCGCTGGTGCACGGAAGGGTGAAGCGTGACTAGGGTAGTGGATCGCGAATTTCGTCGGATTTCGGGTGCTAAGGCCTTGTTAACTCCTGACGCGCTTTACTCGCCTTTCGAGTTTCGAGGGGCGTACGAGTATGCGGCAGGCCGCGCGTTTGAAGTATGGCCGAGGCGCTTTGGGGGTTCTGGCGGTGGCGGGCTTCGCCTTCGCCGCTTCGGGCTGCTCGAATTCGTCGCGTTTCGACATGCCGGCCTTCGGTCTGACCGGTAGCAATGCCACCAATGCCGATCTGACCACCACCGCATCGGTGCCGGTGCCGTCCGAAACGGTCTATAGCTCCAGCTCAGACCGCTATCACTATTACGGCGCGAAGCCACAGGCGCCGGGGGTGCAGGTTGCGCGCAACACGTTGCCGCCGCCGGCCTCCGCACCGCGCGTCACGCCGGCTGCCTACACACCGGCGCAAGCCACACCACCCCGGCCGCAGACCTATGGTGAGACGAAAGCGCCGCTGCCCGAGCCGCCAGTGGCGCGCGCGGCGATGCCACAAGGGGCGGGCTTCCGCGTCACCGTAGCCCAGGGCGATACCCTGGCCAGTCTGTCGCAGCGTTACGCCGTGCCGATCGACGCCATTATCAGTGCCAATGATCTGCCTGATGCCCGTCTTAATCCTGGGCAGCAATTGTTCATACCCACGAGCGCAAAAGCCGCGGCGCAGCCGGCGACCCAAGCGGCGAAACCGCAGGTCATCACCGCCGTGCCGGGCGAGAACACCTACAAGGTCGAGACGGGCGACACGCTCAATTCCATTTCCGCGAAGCTCGGTGTCAGCCCCAAAGCGATCACCGACCGCAACAATATCCGGCCGCACCAGCTTCAGGTCGGGCAGGTGCTCGTGATCCCGATGGCTGGCAGCACAGCGCAAGCCGGAGACCAGCCTTCGGTACGCTCAGTCAAGACCACCACCATTCAGGCGCCGGGTGCGGCATCGCCGGCAACCTCAGAGCCGAGCCAACTCGCCCGCGTCGATCAATTGCCGTCGCCAGATCCGATGTCCGGCAACAGCTTCCGCTGGCCGGTGAAGGGCCGCGTCATCTCGCCGTTCGGCACAAGACCCGACGGCAGCCACAATGACGGCATCAATGTCTCAGTACCGCAGGGGACTTCGGTCATGGCGGCGGAGAACGGCGTGGTCGCCTATTCCGGCAGCGAATTGAAAGGTTACGGCAATCTCGTGCTGGTGCGCCATGCCAACAACTGGGTCTCGGCCTATGCGCATAACGATACGCTACTGGTCAAGCGTGGCGACAAGGTGCGCCGCGGTCAGGTGATCGCCAAGGCTGGCGCCACCGGCTCGGTCAGCCAGCCGCAAGTGCATTTCGAGTTGCGTAAAGGCTCGCGCCCCGTCGATCCGACCAAATATATGGGCGAAGCCACAGCCTCGGGCGACTAGCTGCATTTAGCTAGAGCGTCTTGCCGAGGCGTCCCGCGAGATCCTGAATATATTGCCACGCGACGCGGCCAGAGCGGCTGCCGCGGCCGCGCGCCCATTCGAGTGCCTCTCGGCCAAGCTGATCCTCCGAGGCATCGAGGTGGTAATGCTTCGCGTAACTGCGCACCATGGCGAGATACTCGTCCTGGCTGCAATTGTGGAAACCGATCCATAGGCCGAAACGGTCAGACAGTGAGAGCTTTTCCTCGACTGCCTCCGATGGATTGATGGCGGTCGAGCGCTCGTTCTCCACCATCTCGCGCGGCATCAAATGCCGGCGGTTCGATGTCGCATAGAACAGAACGTGGGACGGGCGTCCTTCGATGCCACCTTCGAGCACGGCCTTTAGCGACTTGTAAGAGGTGTCGCGCGCTTCGAAGGAAAGGTCGTCGCAGAACAGGATGAAACGATGCTTGGACGCGTCACGGAGATGCGCCAGGAGGCGCGGCAGAGAGGAAATATCCTCCGCGGTGGATCTCGACCAGCTTCAGGCCGCTCACCTCGCCATGCACGGCCTTGACCAAGGAACTCTTGCCCATGCCGCGCGCGCCCCATAGCAGCGCGTTATTGGCCGGCAAACCGCGCGCGAAACGCTTCGTATTGTGCAGCAAAGTGTCGCGCTGCCGGTCGATGCCTTTGAGCAGGTCAAGTGGCAGGCGGTTGATATCGCGCACGGGAAGAAAAGCCTCGCTGTCGGCCTGCCACACAAAGGCATCCCCCGCCCCGAAATCCGGAGCATCGATAGGTTGCGGGCCGAGGCGCTCGAGGGCGCGGGCAATTCGCTCGATAAGGCCTGAAATTGGCTCGTAAAAGTTCATGTTGGGCCGGTTGCAAAGGCCACGGGGGCGGCTATAGTCGCGGCGCCTTCGCGCATATTTGCCTTGTCGCCTGACGATGCAGGGCCGCATGGACCGAAGGTGGCCATCCTTAAGCCAAGCAAAGGACAGGAGCAATGAACGGTTTCGCCTACGCTCAAGCCGCCCCAGGCGCCGTTGACATGTTCAGCAGCCTGCTTGTCCCCACCATTCTCATCATCGGCATCATGTATTTCCTGATGATACGCCCGCAGCAGAAACGGCTGAAGGATCACCGGGACATGGTGGCGGCGATCCGCAAGGGCGATACCGTGGTGACCGCCGGGGGTATCGTTGGCAAAGTGACCAAGGTCGATGACCATGAGCTGCAGGTCGAAATTGCCGACAATGTGAGGATCAAGGTGCTGCGTTCGACCATCTCTGAAGTGCGCGGCAAGGGGGAGGGGGCCCCGGCCTCCAAGGCGGCTTCCTGATGAGGCCATTACCGTCTATTTTCCCGGCCCGTTAGCCGACGCGGAGTCCTGAAGCGGCATGCTGCATTTCCAAAGATGGAAGCTCATTTTGGTGGCCACCGTCGTCACGTTGGGCCTCCTCTATGCACTTCCCAATCTCTTCCCCTCTTCGGCTCTGCAAGGGGTCCCAACATGGCTGCCTCACAAGCAGGTCAATCTCGGCCTCGATCTGCAAGGCGGCGCGCATCTCCTCTATCAGCTCGACGAGAAGGATTTGGTCGAGGGTTGGCTGAATACAATTCGCGGCGATGTGCGTGAGACGCTGCGCCGGGGGCGCATCGGCTATACCGATCTCGCACAGAATACCGCCACGCGCAGCGTGTCCGTGAAGATCCGCGAGCCTGGCGACATGGACAAGGCGTTCGAAGAGCTGAAAAAGCTCGCGGTCCCCGTCGGCGCCGACGTGTTCGGCGGTTTCGCCGGGAACGACATCGAGGTTGAACGCCAAGGCGCCGACAGCATCAGGCTCACGATCACCGATCCGGGACTTACGCATCGCATGACCTCCGCCATCCAGGCGTCGATCGAGACCATCAGGCGGCGCGTCGATGCCATGGGTACCACCGAGCCCAGCATTCAGCGCGAGGGCCGCGACCGCGTGCTGGTCCAGGTGCCTGGCGTGTCGGACGTCGAGCGCTTGAAGAATCTGATTGGCGAGACCGGCAAACTTGAATTCAAGCTGGTCGATCCGGCGGCCGACGCTTTGCAAGTCGCGGAAACCAAACAAGTGCCTCCAGGTGACGAACTGGTCTACTCCACCGACGACCCACCCCTTCCCTATGTCCTCAAGGACCAGGTGCTGGTGAGCGGGCAAAATCTGGACGATGCCCAGCCGGGCTTCGATGGGCAGACCGGCGAACCGGTTGTGACCTTCCGCTTTGATGCCGCCGGCGCCAAGCGCTTCGCCAAGGTGACGCAAGAGAATGTCGGGCTCCCCTTCGCCATCGTCCTCGATAACAAGGTCATATCTGCACCGGTCATTCGCGAGCCGATCCTCGGCGGCACCGGCCAGATCAGCGGGAAGTTTTCCGTGCAGGAGGCAAATGATCTCTCCGTGCTCCTACGCTCCGGTGCGCTCCCGGCCAAGCTCAGTGTAATCGAGGAACGTACCGTCGGCGCGAGCCTTGGCGCCGATTCGATCGAGTCCGGCAAGATGGCAGCCTATTGGGGCATGGCGCTGGTGGTGATCTTCATGTTCGTGGCTTATGGACTGTTCGGCCTCTTCGCCAACATCGCCATGCTCATCAATGTCGCAATCATTTTTGCCGTGCTTTCGCTCATGGGCGCGACGCTCACCCTTCCCGGCATTGCCGGCATCGTGCTCGTCATAGGTATGGCGGTCGATGCCAACGTGCTGATCAATGAACGCATTCGCGAGGAGATCAGGACTGGCAAGTCGCCCTTCGCGGCGGTCGAGGCGGGTTATAAGCGAGCACTCACCACCATTATCGATTCCAACGTCACGACGCTGATTGGAGTGCTCGTCCTGTTCTGGATGGGATCAGGGCCCGTGCGCGGATTTGCCACTACACTTACCATCGGCATCCTGGCTTCCCTGTTCACAGCCGTGACCGTAACGCGGCTGATGGTCGCCTATTGGCTGCGCTGGAAGCGACCTCAAGAAATCCCAATCTAGGAAAAGCACAATGTTTCGCGGCATCCAGTTTGTTCCTCCGGACACGAAAATCGATTTCGTCGGTTTTCGGACGATCACCTGGATTGTGTCCGCCCTGCTCACCGTTGGACCGCTTCTGCTCGTCTGGACCATCGGTCTCAACATGGGCATCGACTTCCAAGGGGGAACTCTAATCGAGATTCAGACCAAGCAAAGTCCGGCCGATCTCGGTGGAATCCGCAGCAAGGTCAGCAATCTCGGTCTCGGCGAAGTGCAGATCCAGGAATTCGGTGCGCCGAACGCGGTGCTTATCCGCATCGCCTCCCAGCCGACCGAGCAAGAGCAGCAGCAATCGATCGCCAAGGTGAAGGAAGCACTCGGCGAGGACGTGGAGTATCGCCGTGTGGAAATTGTCGGACCGACTATTTCCGGCGAATTGATCGCCAGCGGCACGCTTGCCGTAGTCGTGGCCATGATCGGTATTCTGATCTACGTGTGGTTCCGCTTCGAATGGCAGTTTGGGGTAGCGGCGGTCGCATCGCTAGTTCACGACGTCACTGCCACCATTGGCCTCTATTCCATTCTTCAGCTCGAGTTCAATGTGTCGAGCATCGCCGCCATCCTCACCATCATCGGTTACTCACTGAACGACAAAGTTGTGATCTTCGACCGGGTTCGGGAGAATTTGCGAAAATATAAGCGCATGCCAATGGTCGAGCTGCTCGATCTGTCCATCAATGAAACGCTCTCGCGCACGGTGTTGACTCATGTAACGACCTTCCTCGCCCTATTGCCCTTCCTGTTCTTCGGTGGCGAGGCGATTTATGGTTTTGCGCTCGCCATGGTCTTTGGCATCGTTCTCACCTGTTATTCATCGATCTTCGTGGCCTCGCCGCTTCAGTTGATCCTTGGCATGAGGCGCGATGCGTTCAGCGCGGCGCCGGCGTCATCCAAGGAGAGGGGAACTGCCGCGGCACGCGCTTAAAGCGGAAGGGTCAGGCTTTTGGATGTGGCCGAGCGAGGTAATGCCGTCCGGCGCATCGCCCGCGAAGGCGATCCAGACCGTAGCCTCGCCGTTCTGTTCGCGCCATCAACCGTGCGCGACGATCTCTACGCCCTCTATGCTTTCAATGTCGAGTTGGCCCGCATCGCCGAGCAGGTGAGCGAACCTGATCTCGGCGCCATACGCCTGCAATGGTGGCGCGAAGCGATCGCAGAAGTAGCCAGTGGGCATCCTGTTGCTGATGCATTCAATGAAACGCTGCGCCGCCATGCGCTCTCGCCTTCACGGATCGAGGCGTTGTTCGAGGCGCGCCGTTTCGATGTCACGGAAAAAATCATGCCGGATTGGCCGGCATTCATTACCTATCTCCGCAACACCGCCGGAAACCTTTTCGCCTTGACGTCGGTGATCATGAGTGGGCGAAGTGATGCGCCTCTCTGCGAGGCGGCGGGCCGGGCATTCGGTCTCACCGGATTGATGCGTGCATTGCCAGTCCATGCCGCCAAGGGGCGTGTATACCTTCCTGCCGATATGCTTCACCGTCACGGCACGTCGCCTGAGCGTATCCTTGCCGGCGTGGCGGACGAGGGTCTTGGACCAGCGCTCGCAGAACTGCGCGGGAAAGCGCAAGAAGCCTTGGATGAAACCAGGCGACTTCTTGCAGGACAGGACGCGAAAACCCGCGCGGCTTTCCGGCCTCTTGGTCTGGTCGAGCCCTATCTAAGCAGGCTCGCCAAGAGGGGGCAAAATCCGTTGCGTGATATTGCCGACATCAATCCGCTCTATCGCCTGTGGCGTCTGGCGCGATGGGAATAGGAGCTATTCGGCCGCCATCGACACCGAACCTGAGAGCCAACGGTCGAGGTCGGCAAGCGCGCGTGCCGATAGCGCGCGTTTCTTCTGGAAGGCCTTGCTATTCCGCGCACCTTTGCTGTGCGGCATGGAAGATGTGGCAATCGGGGGAAAAAGACCGAAATTAATGTTCATTGGCTGGAAACTGCGCGCTGCCCCTTCGTCGGTCGCGGCCATGTGTCCGCCGGTAATATGATGCAGCAGAGCGCCCAGTGCGGTGGTGCGTGGTGGCGGTGACAACGCCAGCCCAAGCCGCTCAGCGGCAGCGAAGCCGCCGGCGATGAGACCGATTGCTGCCGATTCCACATATCCCTCAACGCCTGTGATCTGGCCGGCGAAACGCAATCGCGGATCGGCTTTGAGACGAAGATGCGCGTCGAGTAGCTTCGGGCTGTTCAGGAAGGTGTTGCGGTGCAGGCCGCCAAGCCGCGCGAAATCGGCCTCCTCAAGTCCTGGGATGGTGCGGAAGACACGCACCTGCTCGCTATGTTTGAGCTTGGTCTGGAAGCCGACCATGTTCCATAACGTGCCGAGCGCGTTGTCTTGGCGGAGTTGCACGACGGCATAGGGTTTTTCCTGAGGCTTATGCGCGTTGGTGAGGCCGACGGGCTTCATCGGTCCATAGCGAAGCGTATCGCGTCCGCGCTCGGCCATGACCTCGATGGGCAGGCATCCCTCGAAATAGGGCGTGTTCGTTTCGAAATCCTTGAAAGCGGACTTTTCCGCGACAAGCAGGGTGTCGATGAAGGTCTCGTATTGCTGCTTGTCGAGCGGGCAATTGATGTAATCGGCCCCGTCGCCGTCTAAGCTCTCTCTGTCGTAGCGGGACTGGCACCAGCAGACATCCATGTTAAGCGAGTCCAGATAGACAATGGGCGCAATGGCATCGAAAAAGGCAAGCTCGGTTTCGCCGGTGACGTATTGAATCGCGTGGGCGAGATCCGGCGAGGTGAGGGGACCGGTCGCCACGATAACATTGTCCCAATGAGGTGGCGGCAGGCCGCTCACCTCGTCGCGTATGATCATGATCAGGGGATGGCTCTCGATCTGCTGCGTTACCTCGTCGGCAAATTTGTCGCGATCGACGGCGAGCGCACCCCCTGCCGGTAAGCTATGCAAATCGGCGGCCTGCATGATCAGCGATCCGGCTCGGCGCATTTCCTCATGCAGCAGGCCGACCGCATTGGTCTCACTATCGTCTGAGCGGAAGGAGTTTGAGCAGACGAGCTCGGCCAAGGCCCTCGTCTGATGGACTTCGGTCTGGCGCTTCGGGCGCATTTCATGCAGCAGGACCGGCACGCCGGCCTGGGCGATCTGCCACGCCGCCTCGCTGCCCGCGAGACCCCCGCCGATCACATGAATCTTCTCGGTCATGCGCGTTACTAGGCCCACAATGAACAAGCGTTTCAAGCCGGTAGCCGAAACTATGAACCGGCGCGATAGGGAAGAATAGCTGTCTAGAGAATGGGCAAAACCCTGAATCTCTGTTCAGGTTTTAGGCATTTTCCACTATTCTCTCACATCGGAAGCCGAATCGTTTTCGCGAAAAAATAGGCTTCTGCTCATCGAGCCGGTGGACCGCCGGCACTAACGGCGCATCCGCCCGCTCTCGCAATAAGGGGGGGTGAGATGTCTTCTAACACAGCACTTGCTATCAGTGTTGGCGTACTCGGCGCGATTGCCACATGGCTCTTCCTCGGCCCGCTCGGCGGAGCACTAGCCATTTGGGCTGCCTTCATCGCTTGGGGGTGTTTCTTCCATTGCGGGGGCAAGGAGACAGGTCTGCAAACGGCCATCCTGAACAACGCCGCGGGCGCCATCATCGCCGGTATCACCCTATGGGTGGCAACCCAAACGGGCATCGATCTCGGCCCGGCGGTTTGGCCCGCGATCTGCGTCGGCGTCGGCGTGGCGGCAATGGTGCTGCTCGCCAACATCCCGGTTTTTTCCAACATTCCAGCCCAGGTCTATGGTTTCGCTTCTGTCGCGGCCTATGTGCTGTTGAAGGGCGGCGCGGATCAACTGACGTCGGCCTCAATGCAGAACCCTGAAGTCGTCATCATCCTGTCGATGATCATCGGCGCCGTGTTCGGCTATGTGTCGGAGAAGGTTGCCGGTCTCTTGACCGGGGAAAACCGCGCTCACGCCAAGGCCTGAGCGGCGGCAACGATCGTTGGCCCGCGGGGCACCGGCCCCGCGGCCCTACCTTTCATCGCGGCGTGACCGCCGACGGTGGGGTTTGCCATTTTTCCGGCTACATTGCTGGTGCTCGCCCAAAGACTTTGCGCAGCTCGACCTTGGCCTGCTCAAGCCGTAAGCGGTCGTCATCGGACAGGTTCTTGCCGGCGCGGTTAATATAGAACGTCAGCATCGACATCGCTGAGCGATAGGGATCGGATTTTCGTGTGGTGCTGGTTTCCGCCGAGCGCTTGAGCGAAGCCGCGATCTGCTTTGGATCCTTGAAGTTGAACACGCCTTTCTCCAGGCGCAGGGCAGTGGAATGCTCGGTGACATCTTTCGACCAACGCTTCGCGGATTTTCCTGACTTTCCTACCATGAACACCTCATGTCGCTGATGAGCGCCTAACATGCCGCGCACAGAAGCAACCTGTGGTAAGACCTGGCCATAGAACGTGGTCTAAGAGAAGGGAGTAACGATATGGATTGGGCATCGTTAGGTAAAGTCTCGGTCGTGGAGTCAAACAAACTCAAGCGCACCGAAGTTTGGGGAGAAACCGATCCGGCCGTCCACTGGGCCGGTGCGTTCGCCGTTTATGGTGGCAGCGGAACCACCGCGTCCTCGACCATTGTCTACGAGGTGGAGCCAGGCAAGCGGCTCGGCTGGCACACTGACGCCACCGAGGAGACGCAATATATCGTTGCCGGCACTGGCAAGCTTTATCTGGAAGATGGCACGACGCATGAGGTGGGACCTGGCAGTGTATTCGTGCTGCCGACGCCGATGCGGCACATCTGCTGAACCTGATGAACGGCGAGCAGTACGAACCAGGCTACCGAGCCATCAATCCGATGAGCAAAGTGCCGGCCCTCAAGCATGGAGATGTGGTGGTGACGGAGGCGGCGGCTATTTGCACTTATCTCGCCGATGCCTTTCCGCAGGCAGGACTAAACGTGCCGATCGACGATCCGCGGCGCGGTGTTTATCTGAAGTGGCTGTTCTTTGGTCCAAGCTGCATCGAGCCGGCCATCACCGATCACGCCTTCCCGCGCAAGGAAGAACCACGGCGCGGCATGCTCGGTTACGGTGATTTCGATAGAGTGATGGATGTTGTAGCCAAAGCCGTCGAGCCCGGTCCCTATCTTTTGGGCGAGCAATTCACCGCCGCCGATGTGATCATCGGCTCGAATTTGCGTTGGGGCATGATGTTCGATCTGATTCCGAAACGGTCTGAATTCGTGGCTTATGTCGGGCGGCTCGAGAAACGACCGGCACTGCAGAGAGCCGTCGCCAAGGATCAGGAACTGGCGGCAGCCTAGCTTGATGATGACCATCGTGTCGGGCGGACAGACTGGCGTCGATCGCGCCGCACTCGATGCCGCCATCGAGATGGGCATTCGCTATAGAGGCTGGTGCCCGAAAGGATTCTGGGCAGAGGATCAGCTCCAATCGCCGGGGGTGCTTGTCCGTTATGAAAACCTGCGGGAAACTCCTGCTGCCGATCCTCTGCAACGCACCGAATGGAACATACGCGACAGCGATCTACTCTTGGTCCTGGTCGATCATGCTGGCCTGAGCGTGTCGCAAGGGACTGAAGCAGCGATTGGTGCAGCATCAAGTCTGGGGAAGCCACATATCGTAATAAATCTCGATGCGGGGGATCGTGTTGAGAAAGCGCTTGCGTGGTTCAAGCCTGCTTCGGCGGATATGACGATCTGCATCGCAGGACCACGTGAGAGCGAAGCTCCTGGCATCTACCTCAGCGCCAAGGCTTTTCTGAAAGTTCTCTTCAGTCGTATGGCATAAAAAATTGCGCACGGCCTGGACCGTGCGCAATGCAATACAGATGAAAGTCGGCCGTGAAGTTTACGGGCAGACCAGCTTCCAGCGGCCGAAGACGCCTTGCTTCCAGAAGCAGCTCGGCCGGACCGGCGGCCCCCAGGCCACGGCATAATCCGGCTCGACGACGTCGTAAGTCACCCAGGTGCACTGGTTGGCACTGCACAGCCAATCGGCCTTAGCAGGCTGATTCACAAAGAGAAAAGCGGCAGCCACGAATAGCCCCGCTAGGATCGTTTTCACGCTAGACCCTCCCGCATAAACGTTGCACAGGCTCGATTTAGCCCCCTGAAGCCCCCAAAGTCCAGTGCTTCGGAATAGCGGATTTACACCGGGATTGGGTGTTTTTGTACGGAAACCGGGGGATAAACGAGCCGTCCCGCAGCGAAACCCCCGGCAATCCATGTATAGGAGGGAAACGCAACGAGCCTAAGGGGGGAATGATGCTGGAAGCGCTACTCATTGCATTGGTCGTCGGAGGCATCGCGGGCTGGCTCGCCGGCCTCGTGGTACAGGGCACGGGTTTCGGCCTGGTCGGCGATATCGTCATCGGCATTTTGGGGGCGTTGCTCGCGGGCTTTCTATTCCCGGCGCTCGGCCTGTCGCTGATGGTCGGAGGTGGCCTGATTGGGGCAATTATCCTCGCCTTTATCGGCGCGGTCATCCTGCTGCTCATCGTCAAGGTGTTCAAGCAGATCACCGCTTAGAAACGATTAGCCAAATCCCGATTTCCCCTCTCCCGACCCGGGAGAGGGGACTTGTAACTTGCAATAGGCACCATATCTCTAGGGGCAAGCCTGCCTTAGAGGGAGTATGGGCCGTGAAGCCGTTTCCCATCCTGTTGCTGCCGATTGCATTGGCAGGTTGCGCTGTTCCCATCGGGCAGTTGCAGATGCCGATGACCCTCGGCCCGAGCGACACCACCTGCCTCACTTATGAAGGCGCGCCAGCCTATGGCGATTGCCAGAAGGCGGGCTCCGTCTCCATTTCGCCGAACGCCCACTAGACGCCAATCAGCGCCCGGACCCAGGAGACAATGCTTCGCTTCGGTCTCCTGAGCCTTCTTGCCTTCGCATCCTGTTTCGGCGCCGCGCACGCGCAGTCGCCGAACGGCGTCAGGACACTCGAGTCCCTCGGTGCGATTCAGTCGAAAGGCACCTGGAGCCTCGGCGTCAGGGCCGGTGACTTCATCTTCGTGGCCGGACTGCAGGGAGTCGATCCGGTTACCCACAAACTGGTGGAAGATCCGGAAGCGCGCATCCGCCAAGCCTTCCAGAACATCAAACAGATTGCCGCCTCGGAGGGCGCGAGCCTTCAGGATTGCGTGCGGCTCACAGTCTATCTCAGCGACCTGGCGCGTTACGGCCCCATGGTCGAGAAGGCGCAAGCCGAATTTTGGGGCGGACCGCCTTATCCGCCGCGCACCATGATCGAGGTGAAGCGCCTGTTCGACGACGACATCGTCGAGATCGAAAGCACCTTCTATGCCCCGGTGAAGCGATAAAGGTTCCGGGACCGGCATGATCTTCTGATGGCTTATTGGCTTGGATGGAGTGTCTACGCGGCCAGTCTGCTTCTGGCTATCGCCTACATCGTCCTGTTCATTCTGGTCTGCATTGTCGTCGCCGGCATCGACCCGTTCGCGACGATGGGCAGCGTGGCAAGCCTGCTCGTCCCGGCGCTCGTGGTGAGCGGTCTCGGCCGCGACGTGCTCTTTCTGCTTGCGGGGAAATAAAAATCCTCATGCTGAGGAGCGCCCGCAGGGCGTGTCTCGAAGCATGAAGCCACCCACCTCGCATGAGACTCACCCTTCGGGACGCTCCCCCGGACGAAGTCCGGGGTCGCTCCTCAGGGTGAGGTTTTTATTTAGCCTTTGGCCAGCAGCGCGGCGCGTTCGGCGAGCAACGCCTCGAGCTTCGCCTCCTGATCGGCGATGCGCGCGGCATTGCGTTCCTCGTCGGCCGCGCCGGAATAGGCCGCGGCCTGCTCCTGCAGCTGACGCAGATTGTCCTCGACGATCTGGATGCGCCGTTCGATTTCCGCGAGCGCCGCTTTATCGGCTGCGTCGCTAGCCATCGGCCTGCGTCACACGGCGTCTTTGGCCGCCTTCACCGGACGAACCTTGAGCACCTTGCGCGCCGGCTTCGCCTTGAACACGGTCGGTTCCTTGGTGAAGGGGTTGATGCCCTTGCGCTCGGGCGTGGCCGGCTTCTTGACCACGGTGAACTTGGCGAAGCCCGGCAACTGGAACACGCCGATCTTCTTCAGCTCCTTGTGCCCCACGTCCATCAGCTTCTCGAGGACGGCCTTCACATCCTTCTTCGCCATTGAAGTCTCGTCGGCGATTTTCTGGATGAGCTCGGTTTTCGATATCATGTGCTTGCTCCCGTTATTTTTCCCGAAACTGACGCGCTACCGCTGCTTCGAGGGCAACCCGAAACCTCTATGCCCCGATGAATGGGCGATTCTTAAGTCTTTGTCTGCAAAGAAGCCATCGACCCTGGCCATTTTTGGGGGTCGGAGGGGGGCTTTTTCCCCTGAAAAACCGGCATAACCACGGCTCCGGCTGTCATAAATGAGGGAAAAGCGTCCACGAGGCTCCCCGGGCCTAACCCCGAATCGCGTCCGGGGAGGGGTAAACGGGCCTGCGAATCGTGCGCGGCGAGCGCTCTTGCCGACGGTTCGAAGCAAGTGGGACTGCGGCGCGAAGACAATTTTTTCCAGGATTATTCTCCGCTAAAGTTTCGACTCTTCGACGAGTCGCCCCGTCGCTGAAACGCTCATGACGACGGGCATGAACAACGCAAACGATGAGGATATTCATGATCGGCACTCGCATCTGCGCCTTCGCTCTTGTCGCCGCCTTGGCGTCCATCTCTACCGCCGTGCCCGCTACGGCCGCCCCCTTTGACGGAAGCTGGCAAATGGTGATGATGACGACCAACGGCCATTGCGGGCAGATCAGGGTCGGCCTTGCCATCAGCGGTGGGCGGATCACCTCGACGAGCGGCAAATTCGTGATGCGCCCGATCCACATCGCTGGCCATGTGTCCGGCTCAGGCCAGGTCCGGATGAATGGCGTGGCCGGCCCGCGCAAGGCAGAAGGTACGGGACATTTCAACCGGTCAAAAGGCTACGGCGAATGGAACGGCACCGGACCCTCGGGCGTTTGCTCCGGCATCTGGACCGCCGTCCGCGCCTGACACACATTCCTACATAGCGTAGCGATCCTGCATCACGTGTGCTCTCCGGCGGCGCTGGGCGTATAGTTCACGTCTTGTGACGATTAGGAGAGAGCTATGACACGCAAATTGCATGAAAGCGCACTGACGGCGCTGTTCGCGCTGGCAGTGCTCATGGCTGCCGGACCCGCCCTTGCCCTGGGTGATTGGCCCGGCACCGAAACCGACAATTGCGCCAATCAGGATGGCGCGCTCAACGATGCCGCCTTCGTGTTCACCACCAGCCCGCGCGTGGGCGATCGCGTGGCGAGCGGGTTCGAAGTCAAAGGCTGCTCGCGCACGTTCGAGAGCACGGTGAACTGGAAGCTTGTCGGCCGTAACGGCAGCGAACTCGCCAGTGGCCACACCCAAGGCGGCGGCGTCGACGGACATGGCCCGTTCTCCTTTACCGTGAATTACAGCGTGCCGGCGCAGGAGATCGGCCATCTCGAAGTGTTCGAGGAGGACGCCTCCGACGGCGAAGGCAATCCGCCCGGCCGTAACGTCCTGTCACTGGTGCTGAAGTAGCGGTGCTGAAGCCTTAGGGGGGCGCGGTATCACATGGCGCGCTTATTGGGTCCTTATCGGATCATTGCGTTGTAGTCGGCGTGCGATCCGATCCAGAACCAATGAAATCCGTCCTCCCCCTCAATTGCCAATGCACGATAGCCTAGCCCAACGCGTACCGACCAATAGCGCCCGACCGGTTTGAAATTCAAGGGAGGGATGTTGCGGATCGCTCTTCAGTAACGCAAAACTCTTGTTGGCACGCTTGCGAACTTTCTCCGGCAGCCCTTCATACGCGCTCCAGAAGCGCGGGCTGGTGAAGTGTCTCATAGTTCGTGGCTACGGCCTTCCCGATGTGTACGCAGTGCCTCTTCGGCAAGCCCATCAAGCTTGCCGGCTTTGGCGTCCCGTTCGATCTGCTCGTCGAACGCTTGCTCCTGATACTCCTCGAACCAAGCGCGGAATTTGGTGAGCTGCTCAGGCGTGAGCTTGGCCACGGCCTTTTCGATCTCTTCGAGTGTTGTCATGAGTTCCTCACACCTCTTCGCTGCACGCGTCGCTACTTCTGCCGTGTGAGACGCACGCGGTAAACGTTGGCTGAGCCGGCTTCGAGATAAATGAGCTCGAGCGTGTCTGGCGCAACGAGGGTGCCGCGATAGAGGCCGTTGTCGTCCTGCTCGGCGAAAAAGACGCTTTTGCCGTCGAAATCGACGACGCCGACCATCGGCTCGGTGGCCTTCTCGGTATCCTTGCCGCCGACATTGCCGGGCTTGCCCGGGGTCTCCCAGAATTTCTCGGCTTTGAGCGACGATCCTTCCTGCTCGATCACGTTCAGTGTGAGCACGCCATCGGCGCGCCCGTTCCAGCGTTGCGCCGTGAACGGGCCGGTCCATGTGCCTTTGAGACCGGGTGCCGGTGCATCTTCCGCCAGAACAGGGTTAGGACCGAGCGAAAGGCCAATGGCCAGAGCGAAGAGAGCGAGCAGGCTTTTCATGACTGTCTCCTTTGGCGGCGGCGGATCATATTCCTTCGCACGGGCAAAGCGAAGCGGGTTCCCGTCACTCCGGCTTGGCGATGAGGGCCTTGAGCGCGGCGCGCGCCTCTTGGGTTAGAGCCTGCCCGCCTTTACAGGATTTATCGAGCAGTGCGCGGGCCAACGCCTTGGCATAGCCGTCTTGCAAACTCTCCTTGTCAACCTCAGTGGCGCGCATAGCCATGCGATTGGCGATCGTGCCCTCGCTGTCGTTACAGGCCAAGGTCGCATGAAAGCTGGCAATAACGCGGGGCGAGGGCGCTTTCGCCGTGCCGGTGAACACCGTCCAGTCGTTGGCATCGTCCCAGTTTGGCGGCTCGTCGCGCAGGAGGCCGTCGAGGCGTGACAACACCACCGTCAGCACGGTGGGGTCGCTTATGCCGGCATTGAGGTCCTGCTTCAGTTGCGCCCTTGCTTCCAGGGGCAGAGGCGTCATGCCGAGATCGGTGAGCCCGAGTGGCGGAGGCGACTGCTCGGCAAGGTCGGGCGGGAATTTAACGAGCCAGATCTCGGCTCCCGTCAAGTCAGCGCCCTGAAGCTTGGCGCCGGCGAAATTGGCGCCCTGTAACTGCGCTTCGCGCAAATTGGCGCCCTGAAGATTGGCGCCGCTCAGATCGGCGCCTTGCAGTTTGGCGCCTCGGAGATCGGCGCCGCGCAGATTGGCGTAGTTCAATTCCGCGCCCTGCAGCTTCGCGCCGGAAAGATCGGCGCCCAGAAGCTTGGCCGCTTGCATCTGCGCGCCTTGGAGCTGCGCCTCTTTCAGAAACGCGCCTTGCAGCTGGGCATCCTTGAGTTTGCCTTTGGCCAGGGACTTCCACATTTGCGTGGCGCGGAGATCGGCCCAGGTCAGATCGGCGCGATGAAGATCGGAGCGGTTGAGCAGGGCAAAGCGGAAATTGCGCTCGCGCAGCACCGCGCCCGCCTCGCCCCCCGTGCTGAGATCGGTGTCCTCGACGATCAGCACGCGATAGGCCAGGAGCCAGCGCCGCCACCACGTCCGGTTATCGCCGTTGGTCACGTTATCGTAGATGACGCGGCGCACGATAGGGTTCAGGAGCTTTGCCTCTTCCTGCGCGCCCACGCCGACACTTGCCGGCGCGACAAAGCCGAGGCGCCGGTCGATCCATTCGTTCGGCACGGTAGTGATCAGCCAGCTGAAGAAGAGGACGAGCGGCAGAAGGGTCAGCACCAGGATCACCTGCGTGCCCGACGCCTCCCAGGCTTCGGCCTGTGGTCCCATCTTGATGTTCCACCGCCGCACCGCGCGCTTGTTCTGCATCAGCGGCGTGAGCAGGATCAGCATGACGAAGCCGAGGATCACGGCGATCCTGTGCCAATAGGTGACCGACACGTCGTGATAGGGCAGGAACTTGACCTGGAAAAACAGCAGCGTGACGATCGGCAGGATGCTGAAGGTCACATAGACGATCAGCTGCATCATGAACTTGGTGATGCGGTTGGGCCTGGGCCCGGCTGTGATCTGCGAGAACACGTAGGAATGCACCCGCTCGCGCGCCGGGTGCTCGCTGCCCGTCTCCAGCTCGTAAGGCGCGACGGCGTCGGTGAACTTGCGGTACTTCCGCGCCAGGATGACGTGCTGAATGAGAAGCGACAGATAGACGAGCAGCAAAAGCAGAGGCGCGTATTGGAAGAAGCCGACGATGGGGATGTCGGCATTGATGATGGGCAGCTTGACCGGGCTGTTGAGCAGGAGCGCCGTGTGGCTGACGCTCGCGAGCGTCACGATCACGTAAGTCAGCAGCAGGAGAAAGGCGAGCCAGCTCGACCACGCCGCATCGCTCGCCCCGTTGGCCACCTCCAGATAGTCCTTGGGATCCTCGTAGGGAGCATGATGCGAGAGCGCGGGACTGGGCGGCGATGGATCAGGCGGCGGGGGCGTGGTCATTCAGGGGGCTCTGGCTGATTGGTGCATGCGCGTTACACAATAGAGTCCGCCATGGGTCAATCGCGGACTGCTGGACGCGCCGCGGCAGATTACCAGCCGGTCCTGTATTGTCTTGTACCAGGCGCAAACGTAAGGTCCCTTAAGCCCTACGACGGGGGTAGTGATTGCATGGAAATGGTTGTTCTCGCGGCGCTGCTCGGGCTGGCGACCACGTCCTCGTCGATGCTCGGGGTGGCACTCGGCCTCTATGTCCCGCTCTCCAAACGGCTGCTCGGTTGCATCCTCGGCTTTGCCGCGGGTGGTCTGATCAGCGCGCTGGCGATCGAGCTCGCCTTCAACGGCGCCCGCGAGCTGTTCCAACTCGATTTCGGCGTCGGCGCCGCCTGGCTTCTGGTCGGCAGCGGCTTCGCCATCGGCGCCACCGTCTACAGCGTGTTCTCCCGCTATCTCGATCACATGGGCGCCGCCGTCCGCTCGCCGACGCGCTTTCGCGAATTCGCGCAAGAGCGTCACGCGCGCGATATCAAGGAATTGATCGAGCTCCTGTCGCGCTGCGACCTGCTGCGCCATCTCCCGCCGCAAAAGATCGAGGCGCTGCTGCCCGTCGTGCACACCCGCCGGCTCGCGCCGGGCGAGATCCTGTTCAGCGCCGGCGATCCGGGCGATGCGCTCTATATCGTCGCCGCCGGCCATGTCGAAATCCTGGAGGGCGACCGGCCGCTGGCCACCTTGAGCGAGGGCGATGCGTTCGGCGAGATGGCGCTGCTCAGCGGCGGCCCGCGCACCGCGACGGTCCGCGCGGCCGGCGAGGTCGAATTGCTGGAACTCGGCCGCGACGATTTCGAGCACCTGGTCGGTAGCGATCCGGTGCTGGCGCGGGCGGTCGAGCGCTTGAGCCACGACCGGGCGCTGACCAATCTGAGCGCCGGCACGCCGGGCGCGGCCAACTGGGCGATGATCGCCTCGAGCAGCATGGAACGCCTGACCCAGCGCGAGACCAACAAGATCCTGGCCGAAGGCGGTCACGGCGCGGGCCTCCCCATCGTGCTCGGCAACGTGCTCGACACCATCCCCGGCTGCCTCGTCATCGGCTCGACCTTTCACGGCTGGCGGACCATGTCGCTGACGCTGATGCTCGGCATGTTCATCGGCGGCATTCCGGAGGCGGCGGCCTCCGCCGCATCGCTGCGCAAGGCCGGCTTCAAGGTGCCGGCGATCTTCGGCCTGTGGTCGATCGTGCTGGTGGCCGGCATGGCGGCGGCGGCGCTCGGCCACGGCGTGATCGGCGGCGCGCACCCGATCGTCACCGTGTTCGCCGAGGCGGTCGCCGGCGGCGCCGTGCTCGCCGTGGTGACGCACGCCATGATCCCCGAGGCGATCGAGGAGGCCGGCTCGCTGATCGTGCTGCCGACCACGGCAGGCTTCCTCGCCGCGCTTTACCTCGCGCTGGTCGAGCATGCCGTCCGTTAACGGTCTTAAGCACGCTACCGGCCTCTGGCCTACTTGAGCGTTGAGCTTTTCCCCTGCCGAATGGGACTTGGCCGAAGGGGGCTTGGCGAACGCGATTTCTTGAGTCATGCTTGGCGCAAGTGCCCAAACCGGGGGGTTTGCGTAAGGCCTGCCGGTAGGGGTGGAACCGTCACCGAAGGAGCGCCCGGGTGTACAGCCTGAGCGGCGCGGCAGGAGGAGATGACATGGGCAGCGTGAACCCACCCAAGAAGCGGGATTACGGCCACAAGACCCGCATCGACCTGAAGCAATCCTATCAGGTCGCTTACTGGAAAGAGCGGCTCGGCGTCTCCGAGGCGGAGCTGAGCGAAGCGGTGCTGGCTACCGGCGCGCTCGCGCGCAAAGTGGAAGAATACCTCAAGGCCAAAGAAGACCGCTAAGCCCGCGCCGTTTAGGAACTGACACTTCTGACGCCTGCGCGTGACGCGGGCTCTCCCCGCTTACCCCTCACCCTGCTCGGTCCTTTCCGGACCTCGCTTCCCTCTCCCGCAAGCGGGAGAGGGTGGTTCGAGCGTGTAGCGAGAACCGGGTGAGGGCGGGGATAAGTAAAGCGCTGATTTCCGCTTCATCCCCTCACCCTGCTCGGTCCTTCCCGGACCTCGCTTCCCTCTCCCGCAAGCGGGAGAGGGTGGTTCGAGCGTGTAGCGAGAACCGGGTGAGGGCGGGATAGATTTCGGCGTGTGACGCCGCGCAAAGCGTGCGTGTGCCATCGCATGGCCGAATTTGCCTGATAGGCAAGGCCCAGGCATCAACAAGAAAAGGACACATATGGACAAATGAACGACATCGACGCCGCTGGAAGCGGCCACAACACACACTGGTTCCTCATCGAAGCCTCGGGCTTCATCGGCGCCACGGGGCGCCGCGACAGGCTCATCGGCCGGATCGCCCAGCGCATGCGGCGCAAAGTGCGCCCCGAGCAGCTCATCTCCAACTCCATCTTCGGCCTGGCCCGCCACGCGGCGATGGCGGCGCTCTATATCGGCCTCGCCTATGGACTTCGAAGCTAAATTAAATTCAGCCAAGGCCACAGGATCGCCGCTCGCTTTTACGAGAGCATGAGCTCGGCCTATCCAAATCAAATGTTCCGTTGTCAGGTGATCAAAGCCCGAGAAATCCGGTGCTGTCTCAATTAAACGGCCAAGTTGCTTGTATAGCGTCTCAGGGTTCATGCATGCTCCTGGTACGAATCACTCCGCCGCCTGCGCCGCGCGCTTCGCGGCGGGGCGGCGTTTCAGGAGCTGCTTGAGATATTGGCCGGTGTAGCTCGCAGGGTTGGCGGCGATCTCCTCGGGCGTGCCGATGGCGACGACATGGCCGCCTTGGTCGCCGCCTTCCGGGCCGAGGTCGATGATCCAGTCGGCGGTCTTGATGACTTCGAGATTGTGCTCGATCACCACCACGGTGTTGCCCTGGTCGACCAGCTCGTGCAGCACGTCGAGCAGCTTGGCGACATCATGGAAGTGGAGACCCGTCGTGGGCTCATCCAGAATATACAAAGTGCGGCCGGTGGCGCGCTTCGACAGCTCCTTAGACAGCTTGATGCGCTGCGCCTCGCCGCCCGACAGCGTGGTCGCCTGCTGGCCGACATGGATATAGCCGAGGCCGACGCGGGCGAGCGTCTCGAGCTTGTCGCGGATCGACGGCACCGCCTTGAACAATTCCGCCGCCTCCTCGACCGTCATGTCGAGAATGTCGGCGATCGATCTGTCCTTGAACTTTACTTCGAGGGTTTCGCGGTTATAGCGCTTGCCCTTACACACGTCGCAGGTGACGTAGATGTCGGGCAGGAAATGCATCTCGATCTTGATCACGCCGTCGCCCTGGCAGGCCTCGCAGCGCCCGCCCTTGACGTTGAAGGAGAAGCGCCCGGGCTTGTAGCCGCGCGTCTTGGCCTCGGGCAACTCGGCGAACCATTCGCGGATGGGGGTGAAGGCGCCGGTGTAGGTCGCGGGGTTGGAGCGCGGCGTGCGGCCGATCGGCGACTGGTCGATGTCGATGACCTTGTCGAGCAGCTCGATGCCTTCGATCGCGTCGTGCTCGCCGGGGAGCTCGCGGGCGCCATTCAGCTTGCGGGCGACGGCGCGGTAGAGCGTCTCGATGAGGAAGGTCGATTTGCCGCCGCCGGAGACGCCGGTGACGCATGTGAACAGGCCGAGCGGAATATCGATGGTGATGTCCTTGAGATTGTTGGCGCGCGCGCCCTTCACCGTGAGGCGGCGGCCTTTGGTGGGCTTGCGGCGCGCCTTGGGCGAAGGGATCTGCTTGAAGCCGGTGAGATATTGCCCGGTGAGGCTGGCAGGCGCGGCCATCACCTGTTCGGGCGTGCCTTGCGCCACCGCTTCACCGCCGTGGATGCCGGCGCCGGGGCCCATGTCCACCACATGATCGGCGGTGAGGATGGCCTCCTCGTCATGCTCGACCACCAGCACCGAGTTGCCCATGTCGCGCAGCGATTTCAGCGTGGTGAGGAGCCGCGCGTTGTCGCGCTGATGCAGACCGATCGACGGCTCGTCGAGAACATAGAGCACGCCGGTGAGGCCTGAGCCGATCTGCGAGGCGAGGCGGATGCGCTGGCTCTCGCCGCCCGACAGCGAGCCTGAGGCGCGCGACAGCGTGAGATAATCGAGGCCGACATCGTTGAGGAAGTTCAGCCGCTCGCGGATCTCCTTGAGGATGCGGGCGGCGATCTCGTTCTGCTTCGGCGTGAGCTGCGCGGGCAGGGTGTCGAACCACGCGCCAGCCTCGCGGATCGACATCTCGGTGACCTGGCCGATATGCAGTCCCGCGATCTTCACGGCAAGCGCCTGGGGCTTCAGGCGATAGCCCTTGCAGTCCTCGCAATATTGCTCGGACTGGTAGCGCGACAGTTCCTCGGCCACCCAGTTCGATTCCGTCTCGCGCCAGCGCCGCTCGATATTGTTGATCACGCCTTCGAACGGCTTGGTGGTGGAATAGCGCCGCACGCTGTCGTCATAGGTGAATTTGATGTCCTCCTCGCCGGAGCCGTACAGGATCGCATCGCGGAATTTCTTGGGCAGCGACTTCCACGGCCTGGTCATTGGCTGCTTGTAGTGCTTGGCCAGCGCCTCGAGCGTCTGCTGGTAATAGGGGGAGGTGGCTGAGGTGCGCGCCCAAGGGGCGATGGCGCCGCGCGCGAGGCTGAGCTCCTCGTCGGGAACCACGAGCTCAGGCTCGAAGAACAATTCGGTGCCGAGACCGTCGCAAGCCGGGCAGGCGCCATAGGGGTTGTTGAAGGAGAACAGCCGCGGCTCGATCTCCTCGATGGTGAAGCCCGACACGGGGCAGGCGAACTTGGCCGAGAAGATGATGCGCTCGTCCTTCTTGTCGGCATACTCGGCGACGGCGATGCCGTCGTCCGATAGGGCGAGCGCCGTTTCCAACGAGTCGGCGAGCCGCGCGGCCATGTCGGCGCGCACCACCACGCGATCAACCACCACATCGATGTCGTGCTTGATCTTCTTGTCGAGGGCAGGCACCTCGGGGATCTCGTAGAAGGAGCCGTCCACCTTGACGCGCTGGAAGCCCTTCTTCTGCAGTTCCGCCAGGTCCTTCTTGTATTCGCCCTTGCGCCCGCGGGCGATCGGCGCGAGCAGATAAAGGCGCGTGCCTTCGGGCAACGCCAGCACCCGGTCGACCATCTGGCTCACGGTCTGGCTCTCGATCGGCAGTCCGGTGGCGGGGGAATAGGGCACGCCGACCCGCGCCCAGAGCAGCCGCATATAGTCGTAGATCTCGGTGACGGTGCCGACCGTTGAGCGGGGGTTGCGCGAGGTGGTCTTCTGCTCGATGGAGATCGCCGGCGACAGGCCCTCGATATGGTCCACGTCCGGCTTCTGCATCATGTCGAGGAACTGGCGCGCGTAAGCCGACAGCGATTCGACATAGCGGCGCTGGCCCTCGGCATAGATGGTGTCGAAGGCGAGCGAACTCTTGCCCGAGCCCGACAGCCCGGTAATCACCACGAGCTTCTCGCGCGGCAGGTCGAGCGAGAGGTCCTTGAGATTGTGCTCCCGGGCCCCGCGGATGGAGATGAATTTGGAGGTCATTCTGTCAGGCAATGTCGGGGCAGGACGCCCCTCCCGCAAGCCTTAGCCCGCAAGGACTTGACCGGCAAGGGGTGGGCGCCAAGGCCTGGATCAGGACTTGTAGCGGTTGGGCCCGTTTCAATCTAAGATTGCCGGGAGGGAATCACTGGGAGGAGAACGTGCGGGGGGCGCGTGGTCTCGTTTTGGCGGCGGCTATTTTTGCGACGCCGGCGTCTGCCTTGGCCGCCGAGGGCCCGACCATTGCCGGGCCGATTGGTGGTACTGATATTCGCCAGGCGCTGTTGCCCCCTCCCGGCCTCTATGGAGGCACCTTTGTGTTGGGGCGACACCATGTTCGGTGGCACCGGCAATAACCGCTTCGACTTCAACTCCATCAAGGAGAGCAAGACGGGCGGTCAGCGCGACAAGATCATGGACTTCAAACGCGGCCAGAACGACCGGATCGACCTGGAGGACATCGACGCCAAGACCGGAATCCCCGGCAATCAGAAGTTCACTTTCATCGGCAAGAGCAAGTTCCACGATGTGAAGGGCGAACTGCGTTACGAGGACAAAGGCGCGACCGTGATCGTCCAGGGCGACGTGAACGGCGACGGTAAGGCCGACTTCGAGATTTTCGTCAAAGTCGGCAGCCTCGCCAAGGGCGACTTCTTTCTTTAAGAAAGCGCAGACGGAAGCGTGACGGCGCGGGCGCTGCGTGATAGATGCGCGGGCCCATGGTTGTCACTCGCGCCCATATCGCCGCCGCCGTCTTCGGACTGATCGCCGCCCAGGCAATCATGCTTTACCTGATGGGCCAACCGCTCATCTGCAAGTGCGGCTATGTCAGCCTGTGGCATTTCGAGGTGATGAGCGCTGAGAATTCGCAGCATCTCATCGACTGGTACTCCCCGTCCCATATCATTCACGGCTTCATCTTCTATTGGCTGCTGTGGCTTCTGTCGCGTTGGATCCCGATGTCCTTCGGTCTCCGGCTTATCCTGGCGGTGGTGTTGGAAGCTTCGTGGGAAATTCTCGAGAACACGGATTTCGCCATCAATCGCTACCGCGAGGGCACCATCGCTCTCGATTATTATGGCGACAGCGTCATCAACTCGGTGATGGACACGCTGTTCATGGTCGGGGGCTTCCTCATCGCCGCAAGGCTGCCGGTGTGGCTTACCGTGACTATCGCCGTGGCGCTCGAGCTATTCGTCGGCGCCATGATCAGGGACAATCTGACGCTCAACGTCATCATGTTCCTGTGGCCTCTCGACGCGATTCTCGAATGGCAGAAGGGACGTTAACTGTCAGAGCTGCACGCGGATGCCGAACACCATGTAGAGCATCAGCCAGAGATAGACCGCGACCATCGGATAAAAGGTCAGGCCAAAGCCGAAGGCGCGCACATACGGGTTGTAGTGGTAGCCGACCCAGAACAGCAGGCGCCCCATCACGAACAGCATGGTGAGGATGATCAGCGTGCGCGCTTCCTCGAGCGGGCAATAGAGTGCCAGCGCGGCCATGCCGATGAAGAACAGGATGAACTGCTCGAAGGTGTTGAGGATGAACCGGTTGTTGATGTCGACCGCCGAATTCGGCTTGGGCATGCGGCCGACGAACATCGATGGATCGAGACGCTGAGCGGCGACGATGCAAATGGCGAGAACTGCCGGCAGGATGGCAAACACCGCGACCTTGATGACGAGAGCGATGCGGTCGCCGACCGTCCAGTCTTGCGGCTGCCAATCCCACAACAGTTTGGCCAGCCCATAAAAGACAGCGGCGAATACCCAGTTCCCGACTAGGACGAAGATGAAGGGCCATTGCCGGGCATTGAAACCCAGAGTTCGTGTACGCGGGTCACGCCGCGGGCTGACCCGGCGCTTCGGCATATGCCGCTGCTCGACAGTTCGTTGCATCCTGTCCCCATGCCCCAGTTCCAGGCGGGCAACGTCCTGAATGCTGGATGCGCTGCAAAAATTTTCGCTACGTCTTCTTTAAGCCAGCGAGCCGTAACCGAAAACCCCTCTAAAGTGAAGGGGCTGGACTTATGAGAACAAAACGTGTACAGATGGTCATACCCCTTGGTTCTGTGGACAAGGGGAGAGCCCTGTGGACAACCAGGCCCAGGCCCGGGGGCAATGCGCCGCTCGGCGCTAGAGTGGCTGCCTCGGGCGGACAGTCAGCCCCGCGGGGGAGATCAGGACATGGCAGGGTCGGTCAATAAAGTCATTCTCATCGGCAATCTCGGCGCCGATCCTGAAGTCCGGCATACCCAGGATGGACGTCCCATCGCCAATCTCAGGGTCGCCACGTCCGACAGCTGGCGGGACAAGGCAACGGGCGAGCGGCGCGAGCGCACCGAATGGCACCGGGTCGTCATCTTCAACGAAGGACTCGCCAAGATCGCCGAGCAGTATCTGCGCAAGGGGTCCAAGGTCTACCTCGAAGGGTCGATCCAGACGCGCAAATGGGAGGACCAATCGGGGCAAGAACGTTACACGACCGAAATCGTGCTGCAGGGTTTCAACGCTCAACTCACCATGCTGGACGGCAAACCGCGCGATGGGGCGGGCGACAGCGCGCCAGGCGGCGGCGATTTCGGCCGTTCCAAGCCGCTCGGCAGTGGAGGCGGCAGCACCTTCAACAAGGAACTCGACGACGAGATTCCCTTCTAGCCTAACCCCAATAAGCCAATAGCCCGACCCACCTTTCGAGGCGGGCCGGGCTCAACGCAAATACGATTACGCGTGACTTGAGGCGGAATTACTGTCCGCTGTTCTCACGGTCGCCGCTCGAGCCAACCGTGACCTTCTGCTCCTCGAGCGTCTTGTAGTCAGGTGCCGAAGCAAGCGTGTCTTGGGCGAGGTTCGCCATCACCGTGATGTTGTTATCCTCATCACGTGAGAATTTGACGTCCTCGAAACGCAACGCCACATCCTTACCGCCGATACCGAGAAAGTCGCCGGAGCGGATCAGCACAGCCAAGACCTTGCCGTTCTCATCGGTCACGAGATCGCTCACTTTGCCGATGGATTCATTATTGGCATTCACCACGGACAGGCCGATCAGATTGCTGGCAAGCAGGTCGTCACTTTCCTGCTTGGTCAGGAATTGCGGACTGGCCGTGAGTTCCAACGACGGCCGATCCGGGCTGATCGATTTGGGAGCCTCGGTCGAAAGGGACGGAGGCGAGGCCGGATCGGGCTGTGCCGCGCGCGGCGCCATTATATCCGAGCCGTCGCGGATCGGATCGCCCGGATCGGACGGTTCGATCGGAAGGTTCTCGGAAGGCTGCGCCGGTTCCTGCATGGCCGGGGGTGTCTTGGACTCATCCACAGGAGGCTCGCTTTGAGCCATGGCAGGTGTGAGCCCGATAAAGAGACCCACAGCCGTGCACGTAAGAAGTCGCTTCATGGTTGCGCTCCTTCGTGGTTTGCTGATGGAAGTTGACGGCACGTGCGCGCCAACCAAGCGGGCGACAGGGCCCTTCGCCGCCGTTAGACAAACAACGTCTCGACGACTCGTTCGTTCCCCGAATCTCTGTTTTAGGGTGCTCGACAAGGGTTGCTTGCGCGGCCGGAAATCGAGCTTTTTCTGGTGCCATAACATATTGATATATTTAGGAGAAATAGGCGGTATAAGGCCCTCAGGATTGGTTGCGAAACGCCCGCCAAATCAGTATAGAAAAACGTCCCAGCAAGCGCGTTCGCACTTGCGCGGGAGGCGTTGTTCCTCTCGCGGCAGGCGGCGTTTGCGGACGGTGCCGACCCTCTTAGAACAGGCTTCCACTTTCCTTGGCTGACAACGACCAGACAGAAGTCGAGGGCCAGCAGCCCTCCGACATCAGGCCCATCTCCCTCATCGATGAGATGAAGCGGTCTTATCTCGATTACGCCATGAGCGTGATCGTGGCCCGCGCGCTGCCCGATGTGCGCGACGGGTTGAAGCCCGTGCATCGGCGCATCCTCTACTCGATGCACGAAAGCGGCTACGAGTGGAACAAGCCGTATCGCAAATCGGCCCGTGTGGTCGGCGATGTCATCGGTAAATATCATCCGCACGGCGACCAGGCGGTTTATGACGCACTGGTGCGCATGGCGCAGCCTTTCTCCATGCGCCTGACGTTGATCGACGGGCAGGGAAATTTCGGTTCGGTCGATAACGATCCGCCGGCGGCCATGCGCTATACCGAAGTGCGCCTCGCCAAGGTCGCGCACAGCCTGCTCGAGGACATCGACAAGGAGACAGTCGATTTCCAGGAGAATTACGACAATTCCGAAAGCGAGCCGGTGGTTCTGCCGGCGCGCTTTCCCAATCTTCTGGTCAATGGCGCGGGCGGTATCGCCGTCGGCATGGCCACCAATATCCCGCCGCATAATCTCGGCGAAGTGATCGACGCCTGCATCGCCTATCTCGACAATCCGGGCATCACCATCGACGAGTTGATCGAGCTGGTGCCTGGTCCGGACTTCCCGACCGGCGGACTCATTCAGGGCCGCGGCGGCATCCGCTCCGCCTATCATAAAGGCCGCGGTTCGATCTTGATGCGCGGACAAGTCAAGATGGAAACGGTGCGCAAGGAGCGCGAGGCGCTGGTCGTTACCGAGATTCCCTATCAGGTGAACAAGGCGGCGATGGTCGAGAAGATCGCCGAGCTCGTGCGCGAGAAAAGGATCGAGGGTATTGCCGATATCCGCGACGAGTCCGACCGCGACGGTATGCGCGTGGTGGTCGAATTGAAGCGCGACGCCATGCCCGACGTGGTGCTGAACCAGCTTTATCGCTTCTCGCCGCTACAATCCTCTTTCGGCTGCAACATCGTGGCGCTCACCGGCGGCAAGCCCGAGCAGCTCAATCTCAAGGACATGGTCCGCGCCTTCACCGAGTTCCGCGAGGAGGTGATTGGCCGGCGAACCAAATTCCTGCTCAAGAAAGCGCGCGAGCGAGCCCATGTCTTGGTCGGCCTCGCCATCGCCGTCTCCAATATCGATGAGATCATCGCGCTGATCCGCAAGGCGCCCGATCCGACCACGGCCCGCGAGCAGTTGATGGCGCGCGACTGGCCGGCCAAGGACGTGGTGGCGCTGGTCGAGCTGATCGCCGATCCCCGCCACAAGGTCTCCGCCAAGGGTACCTACCGGCTCTCGGAAGAACAGGCCCGCGCCATTCTCGAACTGCGTCTGCAACGCCTGACCGCGCTGGGGCGTGACGAGATCGGCGACGAGCTCAAGACGCTCGGCGAGCAGATCGGCGATTATCTCGACATTCTGCGCTCACGCGCGCGGATCGTCTCGATCATCAAGGACGAGCTCTCCGCCATCAAGAACGAGTTCGGCACGCCGCGCCGCACCGAGATTCTGGAAATGGTCGGCGAAGTCGAGGACGAGGACCTGATCCAGCGCGAGGACATGGTCGTTACCGTCAGCCACAAGGGCTATATCAAGCGCGTGCCTCTTTCCACCTATCGCGCCCAACGCCGCGGCGGTAAGGGCCGTGCCGGCATGGCGACCCGCGAGGAGGATTTCGTCACCCGCGTCATCATCGCCAATACTCATACGCCGGTGTTGTTCTTCTCCTCGCGCGGCATGGTGTACAAGATGACCGTCTGGCGGCTGCCGCTCGCGGCTCCGCAAGCACGCGGCAAGGCCCTGGTCAATCTGCTGCCGCTCGGCAAGGACGAAACCATCACCACCATCCTGCCGCTGCCCGAGGACGAAGCGTCCTGGGCCAAGCTCGATGTGATGTTCGCCACGAATTACGGCAGCGTCCGCCGCAACAAGCTCTCGGACTTCATCGAGGTGCGGCAGAACGGCAAGATTGCCATGCGGCTCGATCCGGGCGACCGCATCGTCGGCGTCGAGATTTGCACCGAACAGGACGACGTGCTGCTGACCTCCGCCGACGGGCAGGCGATACGTTTTCCAACGACCGACGTGCGCGTGTTCAAGGGCCGCGAGTCACCCGGCGTGCGCGGCATCAAGCTGCAGAAGCGCGATCAGGTCATTTCCATGGCGATCCTCAGTCACATCGAAGCTTCGCCGGCGGAACGAACCGCCTATGTGCGCCAGGCCAACGCCATCAGGCGAGGCAGTGCTGTCGTCGAACTTGAGTCAGAGGTCGAGGTCGAGGAGGGCGCCGACGAGTCGGTTGTATTGACGCCTGAGCGTTATGCCGAACTCAGCGCGCACGAGGAGTTCGTGCTCACCGTGTCGGAAAACGGCTACGGCAAGCGCACCAGCGCCTATGAATACCGCATCTCCGGGCGTGGTGGCAAAGGCATCATCGCCATGGTCGTAAACGAACGGAACGGCAAGCTCGTCGCCTCCTTCCCCGTGGAGGAGAGCGATCAGATCATGCTCGTGACCGATGGCGGCCAGCTGATCCGCGTGCCGGTGCAGGATATTTCCATTGTGGGACGATCGACCCAGGGCGTGATCGTGTTCAATACGGCCGAGGGCGAGCGCGTGGTCTCGGTCGAGCACATTCCCGATGAAAATGGCGAGAACGGCGAGAACGGCGGCGAGGAGGGAGGTAACGGCCTCGACCCGGACGAGATCAATATCGAAGACGGCGAAGAGGGCGACGACGGGGATGAGGTGGAGTCCTGATGCGCGTCGGCCTCTATCCGGGGAGTTTCGATCCCGTCACTTTGGGCCATGTCGATATCGTGCGCCGCGCCGCCCATTTCGTCGACCGGCTGGTCATTGCGGTCGGTGCCCATCACGACAAGCATCCGCTGTTCTCGGTCAAGGAGCGGCTCGATCTCGCCGCGCAAGTGCTCGAGCCCGTGGCAAAGAAAGTGGGTCTTGGCCTCAAGGTGTCGGCCTACGACAATTTAACCGTCGACGCAGCGCGTGCAGCGAAAGCCTCGGTCATCATCAGGGGACTGCGCGACGCCGGCGATTTCGACTACGAGATGCAGATGGCCGGCATGAATGCCGTGCTGGCGCCTGAGATCGAGACCGTATTCCTGGCCTCATCACCCGATACGCGTCATATCGCGGCAAGCCTCGTACGCCAGATCGCCGCAATGGGCGGCGATATTTCGACCTTCGTTCCGCCCATCGTGGCCAAAGCCCTGAAAAGGAAATTCGCGAAATGAAACTTCTTATGTCGGCGCTTGCTTCTGCTTTGCTCGTGGCCTTCGCGGTTATTTCACCTGCCACGGCGCAGGCTACGCTCGATGACGTTCTGTTGCTTGATCTCAAGGACGGGCGCGTAACGATCCTGCTCAGGCCCGACCTCGCGCCACAGCATGTAGCGCGGATCAAGCAGCTCACACGCGACGGTTTCTACAACGGCGTCGTGTTCCATCGCGTCATCGACGGCTTCATGGCCCAGACGGGAGATCCGACCGGCACCGGTACTGGCGGTTCCAATTATCCCGATCTTCCCGCCGAGTTCACCAACAAGGCGAAGTTCGTGCGCGGCTCGGTGGGTGCGGCGCGCGCTCAAGATCAGAACAGCGCCAATAGCCAATTCTTCATCATGTTCGCGCCGGGACCGTTTCTCGACGGGCAATACACGATCTGGGGTCAGGTGGTCGGAGGTATGGACGCCGTAGATAAGATCAAACGCGGCGAGCCGCCGGCCAATCCCGACAAGATCGTCAAGGCGCAGATCGCCGCCGACGCGGACCAGGCGTCGCAAGATGCGGCCGCCGCGGCACTACAGAAAGCACAATAGGGAGAGCATCATGGCGGCCAAGCCCGAAGACACGCTGATCATCGATACGAGCAAAGGCCAGGTGGTGGTGGCAATGCGGCCCGACCTCGCGCCGAACCATGTCGCGCGCATCAAGGAACTGGCCCGCCAGGGCTTCTATGACGGTGTGCCGTTCCACCGGGTGATCGAGGGGTTCATGGCCCAAACAGGCGATCCGACCGGCACAGGAACCGGAGGCTCCGGCAAAAAGCTCGCCGCCGAGTTCAACGCCGAACCGCATACGCGCGGCGCCGTGTCCATGGCTCGCGCGCAGTCGCCGGACTCAGCCGATAGCCAGTTCTTCATCTGCTTCGATGATGCGACCTTTCTCGACAAGAAATACACCGTGTGGGGTCGCGTGACCGAGGGCATGGAGAATGTCGACAAGATCGCGCGCGGCGAGCCGCCGGCTAATCCCGACAAGATTTTAAGCGTGCGGGTCGCCGCCGACGCGGCATAATCTCACTGCCGTGCGGGTCGATGCGTTCGACTATCATCTGCCGGAGGAGCTGATTGCGCTGCGCCCGGCGGTGCCGCGCGATGCCGCGCGGTTGCTGGTGGTCAACCCCGGGGGTGCGTTGCCTCTCGCCGACAAGACGGTGTTGGACCTGCCGGATTTGCTCCAGCCCGGTGATGCGATTGTCTTCAACGATACCAAAGTGCTTCCGGCCGAGCTTCATGGCACGCGCACGAGAAATGGCGTCTCGGCGCAGGTTTCGGTGACCCTGACCGAACGGGTTGACGACAGGCATTGGCAGTCCTTGGCGCGTCCCGCCAAGCGGTTGAAGGATGGCGACCGCGTCGTATTTGGTGAAGGGAGCAATGTCTGCCTGGTGGGCGCATTAGAGGCGACAATTGAGGCAAGGGGCGCGGAGGGCGAGGTGACGCTAGCCTTCGATCTCTCCGGTTCCGCGCTCGATGAAGCCATTCATGCTCTGGGGGCCATGCCGTTGCCGCCTTATATCGCCTCGCGGCGCAAAGCCGACGCACGCGACCGCACCGACTACCAGACAATGTTCGCCGATGAGGAGGGTGCTGTCGCGGCGCCGACCGCAGGCCTGCATTTTACCGACCGGCTCATGCAGGCGCTCGAGAAGCGCGGCGTGTCGCGCCAGTTCGTGACCTTGCATGTCGGACCGGGCACGTTCCTGCCGGTCAGGGCCGAGGATACGAGCCGCCATGTCATGCACAAGGAGCACGGGAGCGTCAGCCCCGAGACGGCCAAGGCTCTAAATGACGTTAAGGCGCGGGGAGGGGCTATCCTCGCGGTCGGCACCACCTCGTTGCGCCTTCTGGAAAGCGCGACCAGAGATAATGGACAGCTTGAGCCCTTTTCCGGCGCCACCGATCTCTTTATTACCCCCGGTTATCGTTTCCTCTTTGTGGACCGGCTCTTGACCAATTTCCATCTGCCGCGCTCGACTCTGTTCATGCTGGTCGCCGCTTTCTCCGGGCTCGACACTATGAAACGCGCCTACGCCCATGCGATCGCTGCGCGCTACCGTTTCTATTCCTATGGCGACGCTTGCCTGCTCAGCCCGGCGACCAGTCCATGACCGAGCGCTTGCCATTCTCGATCACGGCGCGGGATGGCGCGGCGCGCACCGGCGCCATCACCTCATCGCGGGGGGTCGTGCGGACGCCGGCCTTCATGCCGGTTGGCACCGGCGCCACGGTGAAGGCGATGTTCCCCGAGGACGTGAAGGCGACCGGCGCCGACATCATCCTCGCCAACACCTATCACCTCATGCTGCGGCCGGGCGCCGAGCGTATCGCCAGTCTCGGTGGGTTGCACAAATTCATGCATTGGGATGGGCCGATCCTCACGGATTCCGGCGGCTATCAGGTGATGTCGCTTGCCAAGCTCCGCCGCATCTCCGAGGCGGGTGTGACCTTCCAATCGCATCTCGACGGCGCCACCATTGAGCTCACCCCGGAACGCGCCATCGAGGTGCAGTGCCTTCTTGGCGCCGACATCCAGATGGTGCTCGACGAATGCACGCCGTTTCCGGCCACCTACGAGGAAGCAAAGAAATCATGGGACTTGTCGCTGCGCTGGGCGGAGCGTTCTAAGCAAGCCTTTGCGGTGCAAGCCTCGCCGGAGCAGGCCTTGTTCGGCATCGTGCAGGGCAGCGTCTACCCCGATCTGCGCGAGATCAGCGCGCGCGCTCTGATCGACATCGGCTTCGACGGCTATGCCATTGGCGGTCTTGCCGTCGGTGAAGGGCAGGACGCCATGCTTGATATGGTTGAAGTGACGAACGCCGTTCTGCCGCAAGACAGACCGCGTTATTTGATGGGGGTCGGCACGCCGGAAGATCTGCTGGCGGCGATCGCGCGCGGCATCGACATGTTCGATTGCGTCATGCCGACGCGCTCAGGGCGCCACTGCCAGGCCTTCACCTGGAACGGCCGCCTCAATCTACGGAATGCCCGCTATGCCGACGATGCGGCGCCGCTCGATGCGGAAAGTGCGTGTCCAGCGGCACACTATGAGCGGGCCTATCTGCATCATCTGGTGAAGTCCGGCGAGACGCTTGGATCCATGCTGTTGTCTTATGCCAATGTGCAGTTCTATCAGGAGCTTATGACCCGCGCGCGCGATGCCATCGCGCAAGGCCGCTTCGCGGCCTTCGTCGAAGACGTGAAACGCCGTTACCGCATGAGCAACGATACAGACGAAGATTGAGGACCTATTGGGTGGCGATGTCGGAGGCGGGACCGGCTTTGGCAGTGCCTAGCGCCTTCCGCTCGCGCGCGAACAGATAGAGGCCTGAGAGGATGACGATGGTGGCGCCCGAGAGCGTCCACAGCGTCGGCACATCGCCGAACACGAAATAGCCGGCAACCGACATCCAGATCAGGCCGAGATAGATATAAGGCGCGAGCACGCCGGCCGGCGCGATGCGATGCGCGAGGATCAAGAGCCAATGCCCAAGACCACCCCACAGGCCGAGCGTGGCGAATAAAATCCAGAGGCTCATATCTTGCGGCCATTGCCAGCCGGCAATCGCGAATGGCGCGAATGCCAGGACGCCGACAAGTGGCGTATAGGTTTGCGTCACTTCCGGCGGGTCGTAGGCTGCGAGATAGCGCGTGGCGATGTTGTAGAGTGCGTAGGCTATGGTTGCCACGAGCGACAAATGCATGGCCCAGTGCAACGTGCCGATGCCGGGATGCATCACCACGAGCACGCCGATGAAGCCGGCGACAATGGCGAGCACGCGATGCCAGCCGACCCATTCACCGAGCAGCGGACCTGCCAGCACGGCGATGAGCAGCGGCGCGAGAAAGAAAATGCTGACGGTCTGATCGAGCTGGAGATATTGCAGCGAGATGAAATTCAGCGCCGTGGTCAGCAGCATGAGCCCGGACCGCACGATCTGGATCCAGGGCTTTGCCGAGCGCAACGATGGCCTGAAGGCGAAGGGCCAAAGAAAGACCGCGCTGAACACCACATGTCCAAGAAAGCGTAGCCACGTCACCTGCTCGACGGGGACGGAGGCCAGGGTCACAAGATATTTGCCCGTGGCGTCAAGCGCCGCGAAGCAGACCGTGGCAAGAGCCATCAGCCCGATGGCTTTCATTCTTTGGCGAGGATCGGCCCCGGCGACAGGTTTCCGGCGAGGCGTCACGGGTCCACGTCCCCGCGCAGACCTCTTTGCCAATGCACCGCAGCCCGGTAAGGTCGCGGGCCGCGAGGACACGATGAGGAGATTGACGTGGCTGACGTTCGCGCCATGTGCGCCATAGGTCTAAGGGGTCAGTTGGGACTGAAAGGGAGACTACCTTGGGAAGGCAACAAGGGACGGGAATATGTTGCCGATGTGGCGCGTTTCTTTGAAATCACCCGCGGTCACGTCATCATAGCGGGTCCTGCGACCGTCGCGTCGATCCCGGCTTTCGTTTACGAGGACCGGACGATCTGCGAAATCCGCTCGGTGAATCACCCGGAAGAGGTGCTGGCCTGGTTTCCGGACCGGGTAGTCTTTGTCGGCGGCGGGCCGCCGGTGTGGGAGACTTATGCTCCCTATATCCGCCATTGGGACATCACGCGGCTGCCTTATGACGGCGAGGCGGACCGCTGGTTCGATCCCGCGTGGCTGACAGCATCGGAGACGTCAGGGGAGGATTGAATGCCGAGAAAAGACGCATTTCAGGGAGAGTTTGCCTGAATTTTGCTATTTCGCCGTGTCACACCGGGAGATAAAATTTGCACCGCTTCTCTAGGGGCGGTGTGCCTTAGTCGTCACCAAGAAACCCGAATCCTCCTAAAAACTCACCGAGATGGCCCAGGCCGAGCACAGGAAAAAAAGCGCCACTGCCGATGACGTGCTGACCGCCGAACAGCTCGGCTGGCGCTTCGGGCTCGGCACCGTTCTCATCGTCGGCAGCTACGCGGCTTGGCCGTTGATCCCAGTGGTGATCGCGAGCGACCTTGCGCCAAGCGTCAAGGCGGCGCTGTCGGGTCTGTTCGGGGCGACACCGTTTCTTGGCAAGATCGCCGCCGTCGCACTGATGGGGCGTCCGGCCTATCAATTTCTGAAGAAAACCGTCTTCCAGAAGCTGCGCGGAAAATCGAGAGCTCCGGCGAAGTAGCCGCCGCGGCTCAGAAGGGAGCCGCGGCGTTCTGCAAACAAGCGTCGACTAGTGCGCCTTGTCCCAGGCGGCCTGTGCTTCAGCCTCCATGGCGGTGAAGCTGCCGTCAGTTGTGAGTTCTGTGATTGCTTGGCTGAAACCGTCCATCAAAGAGAGGCATGGCGACTTCTTGGAAAAGGCGACGAACATCTCTTCGCTGAGCAGCGCCTGATCGAGCACCTCGACCTTATCCTCAATTCCTTGCTTGATCGCTTCGGCTTGACCAGGATGGTAACCGGCAATCAGAAAGTCGGCCTTTCCATCCAGCAGATCCTTGAAAGCCGCGTCGAGACCGTCAGTACGCGAGACATTGAGCTTCTTCTCCATGAAAGCGTCGAAGCTGTCGCCATAGCTTTCGCCTTCGTTAGTGACGCCCTTCTTGCCAATCAGATCTTTTTTGTTCTTGAAGGGGAAGTCCTTACCCTTGGGTACGAAAATGGCAACATCGTCAAACATGAAGGCAGGCTCAATGTAATCGAGATATTTGGCGCGCCCCTTCGTGTGATAGAGGCCGAAGATGATATCGACCTCGCCCTCACGTGCCGCTGCCTGGGCCTTCGCCCAACTGCCCATATACTTGGACTCGATCGGGACGTTCAGTTTCTTGGCGATGGTTTCCACCAGTGTCGCCGCGGCGCCCACGATCTGGTCGCCGCTCTTGAAAGCGAGTATCGGATAATCGGGATGGCCAGTCGCCGTGAGCTTGGTGCATTCATCGGCGGCGTAGGTCGCAGTGCCCGCAAACGTCAGGGCTACGAACGCGCTCATGCAGAGGAAACGTTTCATAATATGAGGTCCTTCCTAGTCGGCAAGGGTAAAGGGAAAGGGTGTCACGACGCTGCTCAGCGCCCCATCTGCGCTTTGATCTTGTCCACATCGGCTTGCGAAACCTTTCCAGCGGCAACGAGCGCCTTCACGCAGGCTGGAGACAGACTCGGCCCAGCCTTCTTCATGCAAAGGTTCAGAGCAGCGGTTTGGAGCCCATAATCGCCGCAGAACTTTTTATAGTCATTGGCGCAGTTGTTCTGCATGCCCGCAGTGATAGTTCCTGCCTGCGCAAAAGCGAGTGTCGGAGTGAAACAGGTGAGAACGACGAAAGCGGTCGCGAGTCTTGCGCGATGACAGTTCATTCGGGGATCCCCCTTTGAAGAAAGAGCAGGTTTTTAGCACGCTTCTCATGCGGCAGCCAACGACTGGCTCGCATGGTCTGGTGGCGGGAAAATCGAGCCTTTGTTGTCGCCAAGGACTAAGGCGACACTGCGGCAAATGGTGAGCCCGGTGGGACTCGAACCCACGACCCCTTGATTAAAAGTCAAGTGCTCTACCGGCTGAGCTACGGGCTCTCTGATCGACCATATGGGCCGCTTGACGGCGAGGTCAACATGCGGCCGGCCGTTTCCCCCTTGCGGTTTTGAGATCACCGGTTCGCCGGGGGACGTGTCTTGAGTTTTGGATCAGGCGCGCAAATCCTCACTCTGCCACCGGGCGCTGTTCCTGCGTGGCAATTTGCCCAGAAAGTGAGGAATTAGGAAGGCGGAGTTGTTCAACCAGACGGGCCGTGCCGTAAGGGGAAAGATGGACATGATCAGAGAAGAGGCTAAGCGCGCCAAATGGCGTCTTGGTCCTATCTGCCTCCGCCATGGCTAGGTCGCCGATATCCATATACCGGAACCCGGCTTCACCCGCTAATAGTGCCAAAGCCGCGCGTTGCTGTGCCGACGTTGAGAAATCACCTGCATGGAAGCGGAATCGCGTGGATTGCGGCACGACGTTGTAGATGAAGGGCGCATAAATAACGGTCACTTTGGCGATGCCTTGGGTGTCGGCAAAGTCCTTAAGCCACGCGACGACCGCCTCGGGTGTGCCGTAAGGCACGCTCGTGTCAAAGTCATTCTCGCAATAGACGTAGATCAACTCGTCGATCTGATGCGGGTAGCGTTCGGCGGCTTTCTTAAGCGCACATATGATGTCGGGCGCGTCCGCGCCGGCAATGCCCAGATTGATATATTGCCGTTCCGGATCGAAGGCTTGTAGTTGGGAAGAGATGGTTTCGGAATCATCGATTCCTGTCCCATTGGCGACGGAATCACCCGCGATCAAGACTTTGCGGTTTGAGCCGACTGCCGGCACCGTAATGCGCTCGCCATACTCATTCGTGGTGTAAGCAACCAGCCTCACACCGTAGGTATCGATCAGCTTCCTTATCTTCGGTGGGAGATCGGCTCTCCTGTCATAGAACAGGTTCGGTGGATCGAACGGTTTGAACGCGTGGGTGCGTAGAAAGGTCATGACCTTGTCCACATGTGGCTTCTGCGTCAGGCAGTCCCCATCGTCCATGTTGATCGCGTCGTCAGCACTCATAAGCTCTGAGTACGGGACATTGCCTATGGCGACGCCCGCTTCTTTGAGTTCTGGCAAGAGATCCTCGATATCGTCAGCCTGTAGCACCCGTGTGTAGGGCGGCCCTTCATTCGCCGCCGGGTCGCTCGCCTCACGCAACTTCAAGCCTTTGATGATTTGCTCTCTGACGAGGATGTAAGTTTTGTGGGTGATGCTGGTGTCGGACTGACCCCTTTGAGCAATGGCATAGAGGCCTTCGCTGATCAGCCATGTCGCCGCACATACCGCTCCTACCGCGAGGATGCCGAGCAGCACTGGCTTTCGGGTCCATCCCTGGAACATTTAATGCCGCTTGCCCATCAAGTCATTTCATGTGGTGAGCCCGCCGGGATGCGAACCCAGGACCCCTTCATTCAAAAATAAAGTGTTCTACCGGCTGAGTTACGGGCTCTTTGATCGACCATATGGGCCGCGTGACAGCGAGGTCAACTGCAAGAGACGCCGTTTCCCCCTTGCGCCATGACGGGAAATGCGGCATCGCGCTCTGACTGCGCTGGCAGCCGCCGCGGCTCTTGCCAAGCGGCGGGGAGGGGGATCGCATGGCTATAAGTAAAAGTACGAAAACCGGTTGGCGCCGCTACTGGCCTAGGCTCTTTCTCCTCATCCCGTTCGGCGCGATCGTCTGGGTGCCGTTTTACAATCGGATCGAGCCCGAGTTTGGCGGCATACCCTTCTTTTATTGGTACCAGCTCGCCTGGATTCTCCTCGGTGCATTGGTGGTTTTCGGGATCTATCTCATCGAGACCCGAATCACCGGCGTGACCAAGCGCACGGAACCCGGCTTTGAGATCACCGGTTCGCCGGGAGACGTGCTTTGAGTTTGGATCCCGTCGCCACTTCCGTCTTCGTCGTCCTGTTCTTGTTCGTCACCTGGATCGGCTTCGCCGCGGCGCGGTGGCGGAAGGCCGACCTCAATGTTCTGAATGAATGGGGGCTCGGTGGACGCCGCTTCGGTACGGTCGTCACCTGGTTCCTGCTCGGCGGCGATCTCTACACCGCGTATACCTTCATCGCTGTTCCGGCACTCGTGTTCGGTGCAGGCGCTATCGGTTTCTTCGCCATTCCCTACACGATTATCATCTATCCGATTTTGTTTCTCGTCTTTCCCAGGCTGTGGGCCATCGCGCATAAACAAGGCCACGTCACTGCCGCGGATTTCGTCCGCGAGCGCTTCAGCAACCGGTATCTCGCGCTGGCCGTGGCTCTCACCGGCATCGTCGCTACCATGCCCTATATCGCGCTCCAGCTTGTCGGCATGGAGGTGGTAATCGGTGCGCTCGGCTTTCCAACGACGGGTTTCGTGGGGCATCTGCCATTGATCATCGCCTTTATCGTTCTTGCTTGCTTCACGTATACCAGCGGCCTACGGGCGCCCGCCCTGATCGCCGTGGTGAAAGACACGCTCATCTTCGTCACGGTGTTCGCGGCGGTGGTGATCATCCCGGCTCAGCTTGGTGGCTATGGCGCAATCTTCTCGAGCGTGCCGGAAGAGAAACTTTTGCTGCCGACGCCGGATGCGGGGAGTCTCGGTACGTACAGCGCCTATGTCACGCTTGCACTCGGCTCGGCGCTGGCCCTGTTTCTCTACCCGCATGCCATGACGGGCATTTTAAGTGCATCGAGTGGCAACGTCATACGGAGGAATGCCGCTCTGCTCTCGGCCTACTCCTTCATTCTCGGATTAATCGCGTTACTCGGCTTTATGGCGATCGCAGCGGGTGTGGACAAGGACCCCGCTTTTGCCGGCGGTTTCAGTCTCTATGGCGCGAACTTCGCCGTACCTGCACTGTTCCTCGCCTCGTTTCCCTCTTGGTTTGTTGGTGTGGCCTTCGCCGCCATTGCCATTGGGGCGCTGGTACCGGCGGCGATCATGTCGATTGCCTGCGCCAATCTCTTCACCCGTAATCTCTACAAGGAGTTTTGGCGCCCCGATTGTACCGAGGCGGAGGAGGCGCGCATGGCAAAGATCGTGTCGTTGATAGTGAAGGTGGGTGCGGTGGTGTTCATCCTCGCCATCCCTCAGGCCTATGCCATCCAACTCCAATTGCTCGGGGGCATCTGGATCATCCAGCTGCTTCCCGCGATCTTGCTGGGGCTTTACTCGCGTGCGTTCAACGGCCCATCTTTACTCGCCGGATGGGCGGCGGGCACTTTGGTCGGCACTTACATGGCTGGAACGCAAGGCTTCACCTCGTCGATCTTTCCGCTGGCCGTGTTCGGTTTGAGCGTGCCGGGCTATGCCGCGCTCTATTCGGTTGTGATCAATTTTGCCGTGGCCATTCTGCTCGCGCCCTTGTTCGACTACATGGCGAAACGCGGCGCTCAATCGGCGGCATCATAACGCGGCGGAGCGCCCTTCGCCTGCGTGGCTATTCCTTGATAGTTGGGGTAGTTACGGTACGGTGCGATCGGCGCACGAGGGGGGAGGGCTCTTATGGCCAATGACAATCAGGGCAGCAGGACATTCCTGGCGATCGTACTCGGCGGCATCGTGCTTGCCCTCGTGATCGCCGCTTATTTCATGTACGGGAATAAGGGTGACAGCAATGTCAGGATAGAGAAGCCTGCGGTCGAACAGGTTCCTGAGACAGCTGCGCCACCCGCCGAGGCACCTCCGGCCGAGGAAGCACCTACGGAAAGCGCCCCCGAACCGACGCCGAACTGATCGCGCCCATTTGGCCCGTTCATGTGCGGTTCAGGTGAGCCGTCTAGTCTCCATGCTGCCGAAATGGTGGTAAATTGTAATGTCTGACCCCGGGGGACGGCAGCAATCATGGCGTGGAATCACCCCAGAAAAGGTGCCAGAGGCTGCCTTTTGGCCGCGGGCATTGCCTTGGTCTGTTCCACAGCTCTGGCGCAAGATTCAGAAGACAAAGTCGTCAAGGTCGAGGCCGCCAAGGTCCTGGCCGCCCCTCTAAGCGAGCAGGTGACGGCGATCGGCACCTTGCTTTCCGATGAGGCGGTGACGGTCAGCTCCGAAATCTCTGGACGGTTGGAGGAGATCCACTTCGAGGAAGGCAAGCCTGTGGAGAAAGGCGCGCCGCTCTTCACCCTCGACGATTCGGTCTATCGCGCCCAGCTTGCCGACGCCGAGGCTAAGCTCAAGCTCTCAGAGCAGACCCACCAGCGGACGACCCAGCTCTTCAGCAACAAATATGCCACGGCACAGTCGGCCGACGAGGCCGCATCTAATCTCGCCGTCAATACCGCCGCTGTCGATCTTGCCCGCGTGCAGTTGGAAAAGACCCGCATCGTAGCGCCGTTTTCCGGCATCATGGGGCTGCGCCGCGTCAGTGTTGGCGAATACATCACCGCCGGCCAGCCGCTGGTGAATATCGAAGCGATCGATCCGGTCAAAGTCGATTTTAGAGTGCCCGAGAGGTTTCTTCCGGCCATCAAGGTCGGGCAGATTATTCGCATCGCGATCGATGCCTTCCCTGGTGAGACGTTTGAAGGCAAGGTTTATGCAATCGATCCGCGCCTCGACGTTGCCGGGCGCAGCCTCCTGGTCCGCGCCATCGTCTCTAACAAGGATCAACAACTGCGCCCCGGATTGTTTGCCCGGGTTACTGTTCTGCTTCAACTCAAGGAAGACGCGTTAAGCGTGCCGGAACAGGCGATTGTGCCTCAGGGCGACAGCCAGTACGTTTTCAAGATCGTCGACGGCAAGGTGCAATTGACCAAGGTCGTGACCGGTACGCGACGTGAAGGCCGTGTCGAGATCGTCGAGGGGCTTGATGCCGGCGATGAGGTGGTGACCGCGGGCCAACTCAAGATCCGCGACGGTAGCGCCGTCAGCGTCGTCAACGGCGTCGGGGCCTGAGCCAGTGACGCTCCCAGAACTATCCATTAAGCGGCCCGTCTTCGCCACGGTCATGAGTCTCGTGCTCGTGCTGGTCGGTCTCGTCTGCTACCAGCGGCTAAGCGTGCGGGAATACCCCGCCATCGATCCCCCGGTGGTCACGGTGGATACCACCTATCGCGGTGCGAGTGCCGCCATCGTCGAAACGCAAGTCACCAAGGTCCTCGAGGACGCTCTATCGGGCATCGAGGGTATCGACTTCATCACCTCGATCAGCCGCGAGGAATCAAGCCAGATCAGCGTGAATTTCCTTCTCGACCGCGACCCGGATTATGCCGCGGCGGATGTGCGCGATCGCGTTGGACGCGTGCGCGGCCGATTGCCGGATGAAATCGAAGAGCCGATCATCCAGAAGCGAGAGGCGGATGCTCGCCCAATTCTGTATCTCGCTTTCTTTAGCAATCGGCACTCTGCGCTCGAGATTTCCGATTATGCCGACCGCTATGTCAAGGATCAGCTCCAAACCGTTACCGGCGTGGCTGAGGTGCGCCTGTTTGGCGAACGAAGATACTCGATGCGCATCTGGCTCGATCCCGAGCGTCTTGCCGCCTTTCAGTTGACCCCACAAGACGTCGAGGAGGCACTCAGGCGGCAGAACGTCGAGGTGCCGTCCGGACGCGTGGAAAGTCTCCAGCGCGAATTTACCGTGCTGGCCGAGACGGATTTGCGCACGCCCGAGCAATTCAATGATCTAATCGTCAAGGAAGCGACCGGCTACCTCGTTCGTCTTTCCGATGTCGGTAAAGCCGAAATCGGACCGTTCGACGAGCGCCTGGTGGTTCGTTTCAACGGCCAGCCGGCGATTGCACTCGGTGTGATCAAACAGGCGACGGCCAATCCTCTGGAAGTAGCAGAGGGAATCCGCAAACTTCTGCCGAGCATCAGCGAATCCTTGCCCGAAGGCATGGAGATGAGGATCGCCAACGACAGATCGGTGTTCATCGCCGAGTCCATCAAGAACGTCTATCAGACTATCGGCGAGGCGATTCTGCTCGTTACGTTCATCATCTTTTTGTTCTTGCGCTCCATTCGGGCGACCCTCATTCCACTGGTCACGATCCCCGTATCCCTGATCGGCGCTTTTATTCTCATGTATGCGCTGGGGTTTTCCATCAACACATTGACTCTGCTGGCGCTTGTGCTCGCCATCGGTCTTGTCGTCGACGACGCCATTGTCGTGCTGGAGAATATCTATCGTCACGTCGAAAACGGCATGCCGCCGGTCAAGGCGGCTATGGTCGGCAGCCGCGAGATCAGCTTCGCCGTGATCGCCATGACGATCACGCTCGCCGCCGTCTATGCGCCGATCGGCTTCATGACCGGTATTACCGGACGCCTATTCACCGAGTTCGCCTGGACCTTGGCGGGTGCGGTGATCGTGTCGGGCTTCGTGGCGCTGACTTTGTCGCCGATGATGTGCTCCAAGTTTCTCAAACATCAAACCAAGCACAACATTTTCTATCGCATCATCGAAAGCGCTCTGAACGGGCTGACCTCCACCTATCGCGGATTCTTGAAAGGAGCACTGGCCGTCCGTCCTCTCGTACTGCTTATCGGCCTTGCCGTAGCCGGCGGCAGTTATTTCCTTTTCACCACGCTGAAGGCCGAGCTCGCACCGGTCGAAGATCAGGGCAATATTTTCGTGGTTTTCCGGGCGCCTGAGGGTGCCACCATCGATTACACCGATACCTACGCCAAGCAGCTCGAGGAGCTCGCTCTTAAAGTCCCCGAAGCGGACCGCGTCTTTATGGTGGCCGGCAACCCGACCGTCTCGCAAGGCCGGGTGATCCTGCGCCTGGTTCCATGGGATGAGCGAGCACGCTCGCAGCAGGAGATCGGTGATGCGATCACACCGGAAGTCACCGCTATTCCCGGAGTTGTTGCCTTCCCCGGTCATCCCCCACCCCTCGGGCAAGGCGCGCGCGAGAAGCCGATCAATATCGTTGTTCAGACCGCGCGGCCTTATGCGGAGTTACAAAATATGGTCGATGCGTTGCTGGAAAAGGCAGAAGTTTATCCAGGCCTCGTCGATATCGATACCGATTTGAAGCTGAACTCGCCGCAACTCGATGTGAGCGTCGACCGCGACAAGGCCGCAGCCGTTGGTGTCGAGATCGACACGCTCGGTCGCACACTTGAGACCATGCTTGGGGGCCGGCAGGTGACGCGGTTCAAGCGCGACGGCGAGCAATACGACGTGTTGGTCAAGATCGCCGACATCGATCGGGAAAATCCCGATGATCTGCGCCGCATTTATGTGCGCGGCAAAGACGACGCCATGATTCCGTTGTCCAACCTCATCACCATCAAGGAGACGGTCGCACCGAAAGAGCTTAACCACTTCAATCAGCTTCGCGCCGCGACCATCACCGCACGATTAGCGCCAGGGTATTCCTTGAGTGACGGTCTCACCTTCCTGGAGGAAGCCGCTAGGGAGATACTGCCAGGGACGGCCTATCTCGATTACGCGGGCCAGACGCGCGAGTTCCGTGAAGCCAGCGCCAGCATGTACATCACATTCTTGCTGGCGCTCGCTTTCATCTATCTCGTGCTCGCGGCACAGTTCGAGAGCTTCACGGATCCCTTCATCATCATGCTGACGGTGCCTCTGTCGGTAACGGGTGCATTGCTGGCGTTATGGTGGAGCGGGGGCACACTGAACATCTATAGCCAGGTAGGCCTGGTTACGCTGATCGGACTGATCACCAAGCACGGCATCCTCATCGTGGAGTTCGCCAATCAGCTCCGCAGCAGGGGACTACCGATGCGTGAGGCAGTGATCGAGGCGGCGACGCTGCGCCTGCGGCCCATCCTGATGACGACCGGCGCCATGGTGCTTGGTGCTGTGCCGTTGGCAATCGCAACCGGTGCCGGGGCCGAGAGCCGGCAAGATATCGGCTGGGTAATCGTCGGCGGCCTGCTTGTCGGCACGCTGTTCACTCTATTCGTGATTCCGGTGGTCTATACCTATCTCACCAGGCGGGTGTTCATCGAGGTGGATGAAGAGGCCGTGCCGGATACCGTTCCACCGCCGGTCGAGCGCAAAAAGCACGCGCCGGCACCTGCCGAATAACTACTTAGCACTTCATGCCGTAGTACAGCGATCACTCGATCGGGGTGAGAATTTCTTCTCCCACGCCGTCCTGGTCAGCGATTGTCCATGTGCCTACCAGGGAGCCATCCGGTTTCATTTCGTAAACCACAAGACCGACCGACTCGCCAAGGACATAGCCTGCGGCAAAGCTCTTACCGCTTCGCATGCAGATGCCTTCTGAGGTGGTGCTGCCGGTTTGCCAAGTAATCCGGCACGTGACCTCAGTCGTGGCGACGATCTCCGCGGTTCCGGAATAAGGCGACCCGTCCAGATTCTTGCCTTCGACCTCATATTTGCCGGGCAGGTTTTGGGCGGCTGCGCTGGCGACGCTTGTAAGTAAAAGGCAGGTGGCAATCGAAATGGCCATCTTCATGGAATTCTCCCCCGTGTTAGTGAAGGCGCTCTCGCGAGCGAAAGACAATGGGAGCGAGGATACGCGCTAGTTTGTGGCTTGGCCAGGAAGGGCGAGCGGACACATGTCGCACAAAAGAAGAGCCCCGGCGCGGGGAGTGCCGAGGCTCGTACGCATTACACAGAACGCACTACCTGCCCGGGACTCAGTACAACCGAGCTTGCCTAGAATGACGTGGGCCTGTGGCAGATTTTTGACGCTTCCTTATCAGTATTTTTAATAGTCACAACGATTTGCGCGGATACTCTCAGATTCCATGGTGCATAAGGATTCCAAGGCTCCAAAACATGGTGCGCCACCGCTCCAAAATCGCCAAGGAAGCCCTGGCCGCAAGGCTTGTGCCGGGGCGTAGCGCGTGCAAGATGGCCGAATTCTAGCAATTTTCTAGGGCGACGGTCGTGCGCTGGCGAGGGCAAAGAGAGAGCGAAAATGTCGAAGACCGGCGCGGCCAGGGCGGCGGATTCGGCTTTCCGTTTCCCGGCAGGGGCGGCATGCGTTTTCCGGGCGGGAGCCCGGGCGGCCGGGGCGGCGGTGGCATTGGCATAATCGGTATTTTGATCATTCTCGGTTTGATGCTGTTCTTCGGCGTCGACCCGCGGGTGATCCTGGAAGGCCCATCGGGAAGCGGAACCACATTCCCCGATATTCAGCTGCCGCAGCAGCGGCCTGACGCCACCAATTTCCCCTTCCCTGGCGGGCAAAGCGTGCCGCGGATCGATCGTCCCCAAACCACAGGCGAGGACGACCTCAAGAAATTCGTCTCCGTGGTGTTGGCAACGACCGAGGATGTTTGGGAAGATATTCTGGCGCGCTACGGCAAGAGCTATCGTGATCCGACTCTGGTGCTGTTCTCTGGCTCGACACGTTCGGCATGCGGCATGGGGCTCGCGCAGATGGGTCCATTCTACTGCCCCCTCGACGGCAAGGTTTATATCGACCTCGATTTTTATCGGGAACTGCGCGATCGTTTCCGCGCGCCTGGCGATATGGCCCAGGCTTATGTGATCGCGCACGAGATCGGGCACCACGTGCAGACCCTGTTGGGCATCACGCGACAGGTTGAGCAGGCAAAATCTCAGATGCGCGAGAGACAAGCCAATGCGCTCCAGGTCCGCATGGAGTTGCAAGCCGATTGCTTCGCCGGCGTTTGGGCCAATCACGCCGACAAGACCAAGAACCTCATCGAGCCCGGCGATATCGACGATGCGCTCCGCGCAGCGAGCGCCATCGGCGACGACCGTATCCAAAAACAGACGCAAGGCTATGTCGTGCCGGATTCGTTTACCCACGGCTCATCCGAGCAGCGCGTGACATGGTTCCGCCGTGGCTATGACAGCGGCAAGCTCGAAGCTTGCGACACCTTCAACGCCGACCAGCTTTAGCCGCGACTTCGAAGATTAGGCACGCGCGTTATCCGTCTGCCTTGGCGTCGCAATCCTCCTTATTGCAGGCAGGGTCGAGGCCGGGGATGAGATCGTGCTGGGAGCCGCGGTTTCTCTCACCGGTAAATATGCGCAGAACGGACTGAACACCAAGAACGGCTACGACCTTGCCATCAAGAAGATCAACGACAAGGGCGGGGTCAAGATCGGCGACAAGACCTATAGCCTTGCGATCCGCTATTACGATGACGAATCGACGCCGGCGCGGGGCACCGAACTCGCCGAGCGGCTCATCAAGCAGGACGGCATCAAATTCATTCTCGGTCCTTACAGCTCGGGTTTGACCAAGGCCATTTTACCGATCGTCGAGAAGCACAAGGTACCGATGGTCGAGGGCAATGGCGCCGCGCGTGAGTTGTTCACCAAGGGGTACCGCTACATATTCGCCGTGCTGTCGACCTCTGACCAGTATCTCACGCCGGCCATCGATCTCGCCGCCGAGCACGCCGAGAAGCTCGGCAAAACACCCGACACACTAAAAGTGGCGCTTGCCATGGAGAACGATCCGTTCGCTCAGGACGTCCGGGCCGGTGTGCTCGACGACGCCAAACGCCACGGCATGCAGGTGGTGATTGACGACCAATTGCCGCCCGAGTTGAACGACATGTCGGCGACTTTGACCAAGGTAAAGGCTCTGAAGCCCGACGTACTCGTGGTCTCGGGTCATGAGAAGGGGGCGCTGACTGCCGTCAGCCAGATCAATGCACTGAAAGTCAACGTGCCGATCGTCGCCATGACACATTGCGATTCCGGCCAGGTCGCCGAGAGACTGGGCGAGGCGGCGGAGTACGTTTTCTGTGCGAAGCAATGGCATTCCTCCCTGTCCTACAAGGATGATCTGTTCGGCACGGCGGCGGATTTCGCTAAGGAATTTCAAAATAGCTATGGCTATGAAACACCCTACCAGGCCGCTCAATCGGCCGCCGCGGTGGAGGTGTTTGCCGATGCGCTCGAAAGGGCCGGGAGTCTTGATCTGGAGAACGTTCGCGAGGCGCTGGCCTCGACCGAGATGGAGACCTTCTACGGACCGATCAAATTCGACGCTGCGGGACGGAATATCGCCAAACCCATGGTGCTAAGCCAGGTACTGGGTGGCGAATATGTCGTCGTCTCGCCTGCCAAATGGGCGACTGGTCAGCCGGTCATACCCCGGCCTTCGCTTTAATCGTCCACGGCGCAAGATGATCGCCAATCTGCAGATACTGCTCGATGCGCCGGCGCTCAGCCTCCAGCTTTTGATCGACGGCATCCTCATTGGCGCGGTATTCGCGCTTGCCGCCTATGGACTCGCACTCGTATGGGGCGTGACCAACGTCATCAACGTAGCCCAGGGTGAGTTCGTCATGCTTGGCGGTTTCATCACCGTGCTGTGTGCCGATTACGGTCTGTCACCGCTTATCGGCATGCCGATTGCCGCCGCTTCTCTCTATGTACTCGGCTGGGTACTGTTCCAGCTTGTCATCGTGCATCTCGTCGGCCGCGACATGTTCAACTCGGTGCTGGCCACGTTCGGCATAGCCATCGTGTTGCAGCAGCTCATGGCGCATGTCTTCGGTGGTGCGGACCGGATCGTCGAGAGCGGGCTTGGCAGCTGGTTCTTCCTTGATGGGCTGATCGGCATCGCCAAGGTGAAGGTGCTGGTCTTTGTCGCCTGTATCGCCCTCGGCATTGCGCTTGCAATCTTTCTCGCGCGCTCCCGTCAGGGGCAGGCGATCCGCGCCACGGCGCAGGAGCCGCGCGCGGCGAGCGTGCTCGGCATCGAAACCCGCCGGGTCTATGCCCTCACGTTTGCTTTGAATGCCGCGATCTGCGGCGCGGCCGGTGCGCTTGCCGCCATGGCCTATACCATCCATGCCTATGGCGGGCTCGCCTACACCATCCGGTCTTTCATGATCGTGGTGATGGCGGGCATCGGCAATCTCGCCGGGATCATCTGGGCCGCGTTAAGCCTGGGAGTGGCCGAGAACTTCGCCGGGTTCATTCTGGGCGTGCAATATCAGATCGCCTTTGTCTTCGGTCTTCTGGTCGTCGTGCTGGTATTACGAAATTGGCGGCTGAAGCGGAAACGCCTTTACCTTCGCTAGGAGACGATGCCGGATACTCTTGCTCTCACGCCGACGCGTCTCATTCTGATCGCCGCCTTCCTGCTATGCGGTGTGGTCGCGCCATTGCTGGCGCCGGCCTATCAGACGCAACTCACCGAGCTGCTCCTGTTTATCGTCTTCGCGTTGGCCTGGGACCTGGTCGGCGGGCAGATGGGCTACAACTCATTCGGCAATGTCTTGTTCGTCGGCGTCGGCATGTATGTCTGCGTTATCGTCCAAGTGGGTCTTTTCTATAATGTTGGGCTGTACACCGAGGCGCGCGGCGGCGGCACGGAGTTCATCTTCGACGAAGCGCAATTCCTGACCGGTCTCGCAGTCGGAATACCTGCGGCCATGCTGGCATGCATCCTGCTCGCCTGGGCGCTCGGCTCGCTGGTACTCACCATGCGCGGACACTATTTCGCCATCTGCACGCTTGGGCTCGGCATTGCCGCCGGACAGATTGCCGCCGGCATTCCGTGGATCGGCGCCGGTTCCGGTATGCTCACACCCAATCCACCCGATGCACTCGGTGACGTGGGTCTGCTCCTTTATTACCTATCGCTCGGTTTGGCCGTTGTTTGCGCCCTGACTTTCGCCTGGCTGCTCTCCACCCGGTTTGGTTTGGCGCTTAACGCCATAAGGGACGATGAGGACAAGGCCGAAGCCATGGGCCTCAACACCCACGCGGTTAAGGTGACGGCTTGGGTGGTCGCTGCTGCCTTTCTCGGCATGGCCGGCGCGCTTTACGGCAATCTCGTCCGCTTCATCGATCCGCTGCAAACCGCCTTCGCCGGAGCGACGATCGGTGTTTGGATGATCCTGATGGCCTTGCTCGGGGGCAGGGGCACTCTGCTTGGGCCCATCGTCGGCGCCATCATCTTTCAAATTACCAAGGAGTTGTTCTGGACGTACATGCTTGGCTGGCAGCGCGTGGCGCTCGGCATACTCATCGTCGTCGTGGCCGTGTTCTTCCCTTACGGTATCGTCGGCTTTTTCCGCGAACGTTCCAAACAGAAGTCCAGAATAGCCGAGGAGCGGACATGACCAGTCTGCTCGAACTCACCGATGTCACCAAGACCTATGGCGGCGTCGTCGCCAATGACGCCATCAGCCTCAATGTGCAGCAAGGTTCGATCGTCGGCCTGATCGGGCCGAACGGCTCGGGCAAGACCACGTTATTCAATGCCATCACCGGGACCATTCCGATCGATTCAGGCTCGATCCGCTTCAAGGGGCAAGAAATCTCGCACTGCCTCACCGGCGATATCGCCCGCTCCGGCATTATCCGCACCTTCCAGCAACCGCGCATCTATAAGGCCATGAGTGCGCGGGACAATATGTTGCTTTCCGCTTCGGTCAGGACCGAGCCTTTCGCTCACCTGTTTGGCCGCTCCAATCGTGAGGCTCATGATCGCATGGGAGAATTGCTCGACTTTGTCGGACTTGCCGACAAGCAGGACGAACTTGCCGGCGATCTCTCCTTTGGGCAGCAGAAGCTTCTCGAACTGGCCATGGCGCTTATCAACGATCCTGAGATGCTTCTGCTCGACGAGCCGACAGCCGGAATCAATCCGGGGCTGGTCGGAGGTCTGATCGACCGTCTCAAGACCGCCAACAAGATGCGCGGCCTCACTCTGCTCGTCATCGAGCACAACATGCCAGTGATCATGGATCTCGCCGAACATATTTACTGTCTAGCTCATGGCCGGCTTCTGGCCCATGGCGCGCCGGATAACGTCAGACAGGATGCGCGCGTGCTTGACGCCTATCTCGGGGCGGCCTGATGGCGGATGCCATGACTGTCGCCGAACTCGACCGCCTTGCCGGCGGGCCTTCGGTGATGACCATCGATCATCTTCATTCAGGCTACGGACGCATGGAGATATTGCACGATTTCTCTTTGCGCCTGCCGAAGGCTAAGGCGCTCTGCCTGGTCGGGCCGAATGGGGCAGGCAAGTCCACTGTGCTCAACGCCATCTACGGTTTCGCCAACCTCTTCTCCGGCTCCATCGCCGTCAATGGCAGCGACATCACCAAGCTTCCTTCCAGCGCCATGCTGAAGACCATGCGGCTTGCCTATGTGCTGCAACGTGATTCCGTGTTTCCCGACATGACCGTCGAGGAGAATTTGTACATGGGCGGCTATCTGCTCGACCGTCCGGCGGAAGCTAGACAGGCAGCGGAAGGCGTGCTTGACCGCTATCCGGCTTTGAAGGCGAGAAGACACGAACGGGCGCGGGTGCTTTCCGGCGGTGAGCGGCGGTTATTGGAAATTTCGCGCGCACTGATCATGGATCCCGACATGCTCCTGATCGACGAACCGTCGATCGGGCTCGAGCCGCGCGCCATCGACATGATCTTCGCCTCTTTGCGGGAATTGCGCGATGTTCACGGCAAAACCCTCATTCTAGTCGAGCAGAACGCGCGTAAAGGTCTGGAGTTTGCCGATATCGGCTATGTGCTGGTGGCTGGGCGGTTGGTGAAAGCAGGCGATGGCAAGGTTCTGCTCGCCGATCCCGACATGGGGCGTCTGTTTCTCGGTGGCTAGAGCGAGTCGCCGGCGTAGACGGTAGCAGCACAGGGCCGCTCGGCTTTCTTGAACAAGGAGCACGCGGCCTCGGCCTCTTGCGCATTGGCGAACGGACCAGCGATCAGGCGCCATTTCTTGTCGTTCGCCAGCACACGGCGCGGCTGAAGTCCGGCAACCAGCGCCGCATGATTGGTGAGGTACTCGCGCCATAGCGGCCGCAAGCCGTCACGCTTGTCAACGACACCGATCTCGATGCCGTAGCGCGTGGTGCCGTCATTGGCGGCCGGCGGTAGAGTTACGGGATCGAGCGCCGCGGTCTCCATGCCCTCGGGGGGTGGCGCAGGAGCTGGTTCTTCGGCTGCCGGTGCGGGTTCGGGCTCGGCGGTCGCTGTTTCGGCCGGTGCAGCCGAAGCATCGGCGGCATTATCCTCTTCGGCAACCGGTGCGGCGGGTTGCGCTTCTGCCGTCTCGGCGGGCTCCGGCTCCTCGGTTGCCGGCTCAGGCGCGGCAGCCGGTTCCGGAGCGGGATCCTCAGCCGGCTCAGGAGCAGCAACGGGGGCAGGGGCAGGCTCAGGTTCGGGCGCGGGTTCCGCCGCAGGTTCGGGCGTCGCTTCCGCCACAGGCGCAGGTGGCGGCGCTGCCGGTTCCGCTTCAGCCGTGGGTGCTGTCCTCGGTGCACGGTCGGGTGTCGGCGGGACAGGGTCCGATTCCGGCGTCGCCGCTTGTTCTGGCGTTGGTGCGGGTGTTGGTTCTACAGGCGGCGGCGCCGATTGTGCCTCGGGCGTTACCGGAGGCGGAGGCCCAGGCGGCGAGGTGGTCACCGATGTTGCCCTTGGCAAGGCGGCGACGGGCCCAACGAATTGTTCGATCGGCTGCAGGCGGGTGTTAAGCTCCGCGATCTGATCCGACATAGCCTGCACGGAAGACTTGATTTCCCCGAGTTCGCTCTCCTGAGCCTTATCGGCCTGATGGAGCGCCGCCGCCTGATCGGGGGTCATGGCTGGGCTTCCAGCAGAGGCCGCCGGTATCTCTTCCTCTTTCGGCTCAGGGCTTGCCAGTGTGGCCTGACCACCAAGGGCCGCCGGATCGGTAAACAGGGTAAACAGATAGAAGCCTGAGAACCCGGCCAGCAAAATCCAAAAGCCGGCGAACAAAGTCCGCATCCAGTTTCGCGATCCGCCTCGACGACCCATTTCCGCCATGGATGACGTGCCCCTAAACTCCCCGAAATTCAGGCTTAAAAGCGACCTCAATATGGCTCGCCGCCAGACTGCAGGGGGTACTTTCGAGATTACCCGCCCCGAGCGCCCCGTCAATTGGAAGGGTTATGGCCCTCGCCGAAGCTTTAGACTAGACAGATCGCCTCCGACAAGCGCCAAGACCCTGGGATTCGTTGTCTTTGAGCCATGACTGAAGTCCCCGCACTTGCCATCATCCTTGCCGCTGGCAAGGGCACACGCATGAAATCGGCGCTGCCCAAAGTCATGCACAGGCTGGCCGGCGCGAGCCTCATCGCCCATGTCCTCGGTGCAAGCAAGGCGGCCGGGATCGAGCGCATCTGCATTGTGGTGGCGCCCGGGATGGACGAGGTCGGCAGTTCCGCCTCCGCCGTCCAACCGAAACTCGATGTCTTCGTGCAAGAGAAGCAATTGGGGACGGCCGATGCGGTCAAAGCCGCGCAACAGGCCTTGGAGAATTTCCAGGGACATGTCCTCGTGCTTTACGGCGATACACCGCTGCTTCGCGCCGAGACGATTGAAGCGGCGCGTAACGAGCTTCATGCAGGCGCGGATCTCGTCGTGCTCGGTTTCGAGACGGACACGCCCGCCGGCTATGGCCGTTTGCTGCTCGACGAGCGCGGATGTCTCACCGGCATCCGTGAGGAGAAAGACGCGAGTGAGGCGGAGCGGGCGATCACACTTTGCAATTCCGGCATCATGGGTTTCCGCGCCGCCGGTACGCTGCTCGATCTCCTCGGGCGTATCGGCAAGAACAACGCCAAGGGGGAGTTCTACCTCACCGATGCGGTGGCGCTCGCGCGCGGCGACAGACTTGAGGCGCGCATGATCAAGGCGAATGCTGAAGAAGTGCTTGGCGTGAACTCGCGCGCGGAGCTTGCCGCCGCGGAAGAGGCGATGCAACGCCGCCTTCGCCTGGCCTTCATGGACGCGGGCGTGACCATGACCGCGCCGGACACCGTTTACTTCAGCCACGACACACGTATCGGCAAGGACGTGGTGATTGAGCCGCATGTGATCTTTGGGCCCAAGGTGGTCATCGAAGACGGCGCGACCATCCGTGCTTTCTCCCATATCGAAGGCGCGCATATCGGCAAAGATGCGGTGGTGGGACCGTTCGCACGCCTCAGGCCGGGCGCCGATCTTGCCAGGGAAGCGCATGTCGGCAATTTCGTCGAGATCAAGCAGGCTGAAATCGGCGAAGGTGCCAAGGTCAATCACCTGACCTATATCGGCGACGCGAGCATCGGCGCGCGCGCCAATATCGGGGCCGGTACCATCACTTGCAACTATGACGGCTTCGCCAAGCATAAAACCGAGATCGGCGAGGGCGCCTTCATCGGCTCCAACACCTCGCTCGTCGCGCCGGTCAAGATCGGGGAAGGGGCCTATATCGGTTCGGGCAGTGTCATCACCAAGGATGTCGCGCCCGATGCTCTGGCCCTGACCCGAACCCCGCAGGAAGAGCGCCAAGGCTGGGCCGCCAAGCTCCGCCGGAGACTGACCCGGGGCGGAAATAAAAAGACATAGCTCGTGACTTGCGACACAAATTTGCGCCGATTAGCTATTAGCAAGCCTGCGAGGGAGTAGACGGCATGTGCGGCATCGTTGGCGTTCTCGGCAAGGGACCGGTCGCGGGACAATTGGTCGACGCGCTGAAGCGCCTCGAATATCGCGGCTACGATTCGGCCGGCATCGCCACCCTCGAAAACGGCCATCTCGGCCGCCTTCGCGCCGAAGGCAAATTGCGCAATCTGGAAGAGCGGCTGAGGTCGGCGCCGCTACTCGGTGAGACGGGCATCGGCCATACCCGCTGGGCGACGCACGGCAGGCCGACCGAAACCAACGCGCATCCGCATATGACCGATGACGTATCGCTCGTGCATAACGGCATCATTGAGAATTTCCGTGAGCTGAAGACGGAGCTCATGGCGGAAGGTGCGGTGTTCACCAGCGACACCGACACCGAGGTCATCGCCCATCTCATTACCCGTGAGCTGAAGGCTGGCAATGATCCGGTGCGCGCCGTCTATCATACCCTCGCTCGCCTCGAAGGCGCGTTCGCTCTCGCGATGATCTTTCGCGGCTACAACGATCTGATGATCGTGGCGCGTCAGGGTAGTCCGCTCGCTATCGGCTATGGCAACGGTGAGATGTTCGCCGGCTCGGATGCCATCGCGCTTGCGCCTTTCACCGACGCCATCGCCTATCTCGAGGACGGCGATTGGGCGGTGCTAACCCGTACCGGCATCGCCATACGCGACCGCGAGGGCAAGGCCGTCGAGCGTCCGATCACCCGCTCGCTTGCCAGTGGCCTGCTCGTCGACAAGGGCAATTATCGGCACTTCATGGCCAAGGAGATCCACGAGCAGCCGGAAGTGGTCGTCCATACGCTGGCCTCTTGCGTCGATCTCGCCACGAGTCGTATCGACATGGCGGCGCTGCCTTTCGACTTCGCGAAGATCCGCCGCTTATCGCTCTCGGCCTGCGGCACCGCCTTCTATGCCTGCATGGTGGCGAAATACTGGTTCGAACGTTGGGCGAGACTGCCCGTCGATGCCGATATCGCGTCGGAGTTCCGCTATCGCGAGAGCGCCCTCGATCCTGACGGCGCCGCATTATTCGTATCGCAATCGGGTGAGACCGCCGACACGCTGGCGACGTTGCGCTATTGCCGTTCCCAGTCGCAGCACATTCTCTCGGTGGTGAATGTGCATGAATCCTCGATCGCACGCGAGTCCGATGCCGTGTTGCCGACCTTGGCCGGACCTGAAATCGGCGTCGCTTCGACCAAGGCCTTTACCTGCCAGCTGACTGCGCTTGCGTGTCTGGCCATTGCCGCCGGCAAGGCTCGCGGCACGATCGGGCCCGAATTGGAAATGGAACTGGTGCAGGCGCTCACCGAAGTACCGCGTCACATGGCCAAGATCCTGCGCGACGAAAGCACCTATGAGACACTAGCGTCTTCCCTGTCGAAGGCGCGTGACGTGCTCTATCTCGGGCGTGGCTCGAGTTATCCGATCGCCATGGAAGGCGCACTCAAGCTCAAGGAAATCTCCTACATCCATGCCGAGGGCTATGCCGCCGGTGAGCTGAAGCATGGGCCGATCGCCCTGATCGACGAGAACATGCCGGTCATCGTGATCGCCCCTCGCGACGACCTCTATGAGAAAACCGTGTCCAACATGCAGGAAGTGTCGGCGCGCGGCGGGCAAATCGTGCTGGTCAGCGATGCCGATCCGGCCACGACCGGCTGCGCCATCGCCACGCATCTGGCGGTGCCCCCGGTGCACCGCTTCGTGGCGCCCCTTGTCTATGCGCTGCCGGTTCAGCTCATCGCCTATCATACGGCAGTATTCATGGGCACTGACGTGGACCAGCCGCGAAACCTCGCCAAATCGGTGACAGTGGAATAAACTAGCCTCCGATTTGCCTGATTTCTTTGCTTGAGCAATGACATGGCGGATCATCGGCACCCCTTCTCGCCGCGCCTTGCTCTTTGGGTGGCGCTGGTCCTGCTTGGCGCCATGGCTTCCGCCAAAGCGCAGGAAGCCGGGCTGAAAAGCGGGGCCGCTGCGCTCAACGCCGGCAATTACGACAACGCCGTGCGGTTATTGACCTCCACTGTCAATTCCGAGGGCGCCTCTCCCGCGGTAGCCGCTAAAGCGCTTTTTCTGCGTGGGATCGCCTATCGCAAGATTGGTCAGCCTTCGCGTGCCATTGCCGATCTCGGCGCTGCCATCTGGCTCGGTCTGTCGAGTTCCGACAAGGTCAGGGCGCAGGTCAATCGCGGTCTTGCTTACCGCTCAGCGGGGATTGGCGAGCAGGGGGAAGCGGATTTCGCCGCCGCGCGTCGGGCAAGCAGCAGCAGCGAAGTGGAGAAGATCATCGCCCAGGACGGTGCCGGCACGGCGGTCGCGTCGGTCGACGCGGAAGTCAGGTCGGATGAAGGCAGCAGCCTGACCGATCGGGTCATAAACGCGATTCCGTCTTTCGGCGCCACCACGGAAACCCGCACGGCCAGCCCGGCGCCTGCAGCCAAACCGGAAGCGCCTGGCGCGTGGAGCACTTCCGTTTCGTCAGAGTCTGCACCCGCGGAGGGGGGCAGCCGCGCCTCGCGCTTGTGGGGGTCGGTGACCGACGTGTTCAGTTCTTCGGAGACACCGGCAAGTCAACCCACAGCGGCACCAGCACCAGCACCAGCTGCCGCCCCGTCAGCGGCACCGACAAGGACTGCGGCAGCACCGGCCGCAACCCAGGCAGCGGCGCCGTCGAGTTGGTCCACGCAAGTGCAAGATGAAGATGCCGGGGGTGAGGGAGGCACGCGTCTCGGGCGTTGGATTTCCCGAAATACCGGGGGTGAATCGGAAACCGCACCGGCACCCACGCAAACCGCCGCGGTCAGCGGCCGAGGCTATAGTCTCCAGCTCGCCAATAGCCGGTCGGAGTCCGAAGCCAAGGCGCTTTGGCAGCAGGCCGCCAGCAAGGCTCCGCAACTCGCATCGGCACGCCCGCAAATCGAGAAGGTCGATATCGGCAATTTCGGCACGTTCTACAGCCTCAAAGCCGGACCCTTCGACCGGGCCCAAGGCCAGAGCCTGTGCAACTCGCTGAAGCGCGGCGGGGTCGATTGCTCCGTGGTCTCACCAGACGGCCCGTGACCGTCATCCGGCGCGCATAAGTTTGATCGCATCGTCGCGCTCAAAGAGATACAGCAATAACCTTAGCGGCTCGGCATTCTTCCCTTTCAATTCGGGATCGCGTGCCAGGATTAGCCGTGCTGTGTCGCGGGCCGTCTGGAGGAGAGTCTGGTCTTCGGGCAGACGGGCAATCCGGAAGGCTGGCATCCCGCTCTGACGCGTGCCGAGCACTTCACCGCCGCCGCGCAACCGCAGATCCTCCTCGGCAATAACGAAACCATCCTCGGTACGACGCAATACGTTCAATCTCTCTCGCGCCGTGTCGGATAGCGGCTGACGATAGAGGAGAACACAGGACGATTCCTTCGCGCCGCGTCCGACCCGGCCGCGCAATTGGTGCAGCTGAGCCAGTCCAAAACGCTCGGCATGCTCGATGATCATAATCGAGGCGTTTGGTATATCGACGCCGACTTCGATCACCGTGGTCGACACCAACACGGCAATATCGCCGGCGGCGAAGGCTGCCATCACCCGGTCCTTCTCCTTGGCCGCCAGCCTGCCGTGCACCAGCCCGACCTTGGCGCCGAAATGCTTTTTCAACGCGGCGTAACGTTCTTCCGCCGCCGCCAGGTCGAGCATCTCCGATTCGGCTACCAGCGGGCACACCCAATAGACCTGACTGCCTTGGCTTACGGCCCGCGTGATGCCGGCAACCACCTCGTCGAGCCGATCGAGGGGGACGGTACGCGTGGCGACGGGTTTGCGTCCTGGCGGTTTTTCGTCGAGACGGGAGGCGTCCATGTCGCCATAGCCCGTGAGCAAGAGGGTGCGGGGGATGGGTGTTGCGGTCATCACCAAAAGCTCGGCGCCGGAGCCAGTACCCTTGGCTTGCAATGCGAGCCGCTGATGCACGCCAAAGCGGTGCTGTTCGTCTATGACGACAAGGCCAAGGTCGCGAAAGGCGATGGCCTCCTGGAACAGCGCATGCGTGCCGATGAGGATGTCGATCTTGCCGTCCTGCAGCGCGGTCAGGATCTCCTCGCGTTCACGCCCACGCTCGCGCCCGGTAAGTATGGCCACGCGTAATCCGGCAGATTCGGCGAGCGGCGAGATCGTTTGCAGATGCTGCCGCGCCAATAGCTCGGTCGGCGCCATGAGCGCTGTTTGCACGCCGGCTTCTACAGCATTGACCATGGCGAGCAGCGCCACCACTGTCTTGCCGCTACCCACGTCGCCTTGCAGCAGCCGTAACATGCGGTGCGGAGTCTTGAGGTCAGCGTCGATCTCGGCAAGCGACCGCATCTGCGCACCGGTCAGCTCGAAGGGAAGGTTCGCCAGTATCGCTTTGCGGAATTTGCCCGACGCCACTAGGCTTCGACCTGCGCGTTTTGTCAGTCGCTGGCGTATGACGGCCAACGCGAGTTGGTTGGCGAGCAATTCGTCGTAAGCAAGGCGTAGACGCGCTGGCGAGGTCAGCGACAGATCGGCATCGGACTTCGGTTCATGCAGCCGGGTTATTGCCTCGCCAAATGTGGGCCAAGCATGTTTGGCAAGAAATTCGGCATCATTCCATTCCGGTAACGCTGGCAGCTGCGGAAGGGCCTCGCCGATCGCCTTGCGCAATACGGTATTGGAGAGTCCTGTGGTTAATGGATAGGTCGGTTCGAGCAGAGGTAGATTGCCGGCACCGTCCACTGCGACGACATGATCGGGATGCGGCATTTGCAGCCAGCCGTCATACGCTTCGAGCTGGCCTGAGACGAGACGGCGCGAGCCGACAGGAAGCAGGCGCTTGAGGTAATTCGGGTCAGCGTTGAAATAAACGAGATCGAAAGCGCCGCCGGAATCGTCCTCGACCAGCACCTTGTACGGCGCCCGGCCGCCGCGCCGGCCACCGCCCGGTCGATGCTCGGCCACCGTCACTTCGAGCGTTGCGATCTCGCCGACTTTCGCCGTGGCAATGTTGGGCGTCAGGGCACGGTCGATAAGCCCGGTGGGCAGATGCCACAGAAGGTCTATGACCCGCGCATGCGCGTTCTGATGGCCAGGCGCCACTAGCTTGGTCAACAGACCTTCGACCTTCGGTCCCACGCCCTTCAAGGCGCGGACCGTGGCGAACAGGGGATTTAGACGTGGCGGCCTCATGGTCTCATATGCTTGACAGGCGAAATCCGGTCGCTCTAACCCATCGCGTGCCGCCGTGGAAAGCAAGCATGATGTCAGAAACCGATATTGGCACGCGCCGGCGCCGCGCGCTGTGGCGGGCGACCCATCGGGGCTACAAGGAGATGGATTTCCTTCTCGGCAGGTTTGCTACGGAAACGCTGGACAAGATGGACGCCGTCGAAATCGGCGTGTTCGAGAGACTGATCGACACGCCCGATCCCCAGATTGAAATATCCCTGCTCCGCGGGGAATCGCTCGGCGCGCCGGACCTCGACGAACTCATGGCGCGGCTTCGCCGTTTTCATGGCATGAACGAAGCCGGCTAGACTGGAACCCGATGTCCCCCGCGTCAAAACCTCTCTCCTTGCCGATCGCACCGTTGCTCAAAACCAGGCACGCCATCACCTCTGGCGTGCCCGAAGGACTCGATGCGCTGCTGCTTGGCGAATTGGCGCGAAGTGGGAACGGCCCGATCCTGCATATCGCACGCGACGGCAACCGTCTGACCACGTTGGAGGACGCGCTTCAATTCTTTGCGCCGGACGTGACAATGCTGAGCTTTCCCGCCTGGGACAGCGTTCCGTACGACCGCGTGGCGCCGAATGCCGAGATCGTAGCCCAACGTATCGCCACGCTCGCTGCGCTTGCCGAACGTCACGCCGGCGACCAGAAGCCGCTGATCGTGTTGACAGCCGTGAATGCTGCCTTGCAACGCATGCCGCCGCGCGAATTTCTTACCAGTACCACGATCCGGCTTCAGTCCGGCAATGCCGTGAGCATGCATGACCTGGTCGCGCGACTTGAGACCTCGGGTTATGCGCGGGCCGGGACGGTGACAGATCCCGGTCAATACGCGGTGCGGGGCGGCATACTCGATCTTTACCCGCCTGGCGACCAACCGCTGCGCCTCGATTTCTTCGGCGACACGCTTGAATCGATCCGCGCTTTCGATCCGGAGACGCAACGCAGTGCGGCTCGCCTCGAGAGGCTCGAGTTCCTGCCTATGAGCGAGGTTACGCTCACGCCGGACGTTCGCCGCGCCTTCCGCCAGCGCTATATCGAGTTGTTCGGACCCGTAACGGGCGACGATCCGCTTTACGAGTCGATCTCGGCGGGCCGGCAGCATCAGGGCATGGAGCATTGGCTGCCGCTGTTCCACGACAAGCTCGCCACCCTGTTCGACTATCTGCCCGAGGCGAGCGTCACCCTCGATCCGCTGACCGACGACGCACGCGCTAAGCGGCTCGAACAGATCGCCGACCACTACGATGCGCGCGCACAGGCGCTTGAGCGCAAGGCCTTCGGCGCACCGCCATATCACCCGGTGACGCCTGAGAGCATGTTTCTCAGCGAGAGCGATTGGGAGACAGCGCTCAAAGACCGTCAAACCATTGCGCTCGATCCATTCGAGCGCCCGGAAGCACCGGGCGCTGACATCGTTTCGCTCGGCGGCCGGCAAGGGCGCTCCTTTGCAATGGAACGGCAGACCGAAGGCGCGAACGTGTTTGATGCCGTCGTCGACCACGCCAAAAAGCTTAAAGGCGAAGGCAAGCAGGTCATCGTCGCTTGCTGGAGCAACGGTACGCGCGAGCGCCTGGCCGCCTTATTGGCCGAACATGGCGTGGGTGAGACCCAGAAGGTGGAAAGCTTTGCCGAGGCGGTGACGTTGCCGCTCGAGAGTGTCGCCGTGGCGGTGCTGCCCATCGAGACCGGCTTCGAGGCGCCGGGCGTCGCGATCATAGGCGAGCAGGACATTCTCGGCGATCGTCTGGTACGCAAAGCGCGGCACAAGCGCGGCGCCGACGTGCTTACTGAAGTATCGAGCCTCGCGGTTGGCGACCTCGTGGTGCATGCCGATCATGGCATCGGCCGTTTCGTTGGTCTCGCCACCATACAGGCCGTGGGTCAGCCGCATGATTGCCTCGAAGTCCATTATGCCGGTGGCGACAAGCTCTATCTGCCGGTGGAGAATATCGATCTGCTCAGTCGCTACGGCTCGGACGAGGCGGGGGCGCAGCTGGACCGGCTGGGCGGCGTGGCATGGCAGTCGCGGAAAGCGCGGCTCAAGCAGCGCATTCGCGACATGGCCGAGAAACTCATCAAGGTTGCCGCTTTGCGCGCGCTGCGCCAAGCGCCGGTCCTCAATCCGCCCGAAGGCGTCTATGACGAGTTCTCCGCACGCTTTCCTTACGAAGAGACCGAGGACCAGGTTACCAGTATCGGAGCGGTACTTGACGACCTTGCGAGCGGCCGGCCGATGGACCGGCTGATCTGTGGCGATGTCGGCTTTGGCAAAACCGAAGTGGCGCTCCGCGCAAGCCTTATCAGCGTCCTCGCCGGCAAGCAGGTTGCCGTGGTGGTGCCGACCACGCTGCTCGCGCGCCAGCATTTTCACACTTTCACCGAACGCTTCCGCGGACTTCCGGTGAAGATCGCGCAAGCCTCACGTCTGGTCGGAGGGAAAGAGCTAACGGAGGTCAAGAAGAAGCTGAAGAGCGGCGATATCGATATCGTCATCGGCACGCATGCCCTGCTCGGCAAGTCGATTGAATTTGCCGATCTCGGCCTTTTGATCGTCGATGAAGAGCAGCATTTCGGCGTGCAGCATAAAGAGCGGCTGAAGCAGCTCCGCGATGACGTGCATGTGCTGACGCTCACCGCGACGCCCATTCCGCGAACCTTGCAGCTGGCGCTGTCCGGCGTGCGCGAGATGTCGTTGATCTCCACACCGCCGGTCGACCGCCTCGCTGTCCGTACCTATGTGACCCCCTTCGATCCGATGATTCTGCGGGAAGCGCTGCTGCGCGAGCGTTTCCGCGGCGGTCAGACCTTCTATGTGGTACCGCGCATCTCCGACCTCGACGACGCGGCTTCCTTCCTTGCCGAGCATGTGCCAGAGCTGAAGGTCGGCCGCGCGCACGGCCAGATGGGATCCAAGGAACTCGACGCAGTGATGAATGCCTTTTACGACCGGCAATACGACGTTCTGCTCTCGACCTCGATCGTGGAGTCGGGCCTCGATATCCCCACCGCCAATACGCTGATCGTGCATCGCGCCGATATGTTCGGCCTGGCTCAGCTCTATCAGCTGCGCGGACGGGTCGGGCGTTCCAAAATCAGGGCCTATGCCTATTTCACCATACCCGCCGACATGCGGCTGACGCCTGCAGCCGAGAAGCGGCTTAAGGTGCTGCAATCTCTGGACACGCTCGGTGCGGGCTTTGTGCTGGCGAGCCACGATCTCGACATCAGGGGCGCCGGCAATCTGCTCGGCGAGGAGCAGTCCGGTCATATCAGGGAAGTCGGCTTCGAACTTTACCAGTCGATGCTCGAGGAGGCGGTGGCGGCGTTGAAGGGCGGCGAGGGCGCGGTGATCGAGGATCAATGGTCGCCACGCATCAATCTCGGCACATCGGTCCTGATCCCCGAGGAATATGTGCCCGATCTGCAAGTACGGCTCGGTCTCTATCGACGTCTGGTCGCGGTCGAGAGTCACGAGGCCATCGAAGCTTTCGCCGCGGAGTTGATCGACCGGTTCGGCCAATTGCCATCCGAGGTACGGCATCTGCTCGATGTGGTTGAAATCAAGGGATTATGCCGCCAGGCTGGAATTGAGCAGATCGACGCCGGGCCTAAGGGCGCGGTGATTGCCTTCCGCAACAAGAGTTTCGCCAACCCCGATGGGCTGATCGCCTTCATCCGCGAGCAGGGAACGCGCGTGAAGCTCCAGCCCGACCACCGTCTTATTTATTACGCCAATTGGCAGACGCCCGAGGCACGGCTCGCCGGTACCCGCGATCTCCTGCAGCACCTCGCCAAGATCGCCGCTGAAGTGAAGCAGGCCGCCTAAAGCTGAAGCCACCAGGTATCGATCTGGTAGCCGTAAAGCGGGGTCTCCTCGGGCCGTTTCAGGTCGCTCCAATGGGCGACCCACTGCCGCGGCAGATAGAACAAGGGAATGACATAGTCGCCCGACAGCAAGGCGCGGTCGAGCGCGCGCACCGCCGAAACAAAGTCCTCGCGGCTTTCGGCCTTGAGCAGCGCCTCGATCATGGCATCGACGGCTTCGCTCCTGACCCCGGCAAAATTGAACGTGCCTTCAATATCCGCTTCGCTACTGCCCCAGCGGAAGTTCTGCTCATTGCCGGGCGACAGCGATGACGGCCACACATACTGGATCATGTCGAAATCGTAGGTAATCTTGCGCCGCTGATATTGCGCGGAGTCCACCTGGCGGATCCGAGCGTCGATGCCGACCTCCTTCAAGGCGCGGGCATAGGTGAGCAGCAGACGTTCCTGCGCGCGGGTCGCGGCGAGAATCTCGAACTCAAAAGGCTCGCCGGTCTTATCGTTGATCAACTTGCCGTCCTTGAGCCGCCACCCCGCCTCTTCAAGCAGTTTAAGCGCCTCGATGCGGCCTTCGCGGTTCTCGCCGCTGCCGTCGGTCGTGGGAAAGGCGAAGGTCCCGTCCATGATCTCTGGTTTCAACTGATCGGCGTAAGGCGCGAGCAGCTTACGTTCGGTGGCATCTGCGGGATGCCCGTGCGAGGAAAGTTCCGAGCGGGCGAAATAGCTTTCCGTGCGCGCATATTGCCCGTGATAAAGATTGCGGTTGATCCATTCGAAATCGAACAGACGGATCAGTGCCTGGCGCACACGCGGATCGGCGAAGAGCGGCCGCCGGGTGTTGAACACGAGCGCGGCCATGCCTGCCGGCGTCTCGATCGGCAGCGCCTCCTTGACGACGCGGCCGTCTTTCAAGGCTGGAAAATTGTAGCCTTCGGTCCAACGTGTCGGGTCGTCTTCGTTGCGCAACCGTATGAGTCCCGACTTGAAGGCCTCGAACAGAGCGCCGGCGTCGCGATAGTAGTCGTAGCGGATCTCATCGAAATTATAGAGACCGCGATTGACCGGGAGATCGCGTCCCCAATAATTCGGATCGCGCCTATAGGTGATGCTCTTGCCGGGATCGACCTTGTCGATGAGATAAGGTCCGCTGCCGATCGGCGGCTTGAGCGTGGTCTTGTCGAAGCTCTCGGCGGTGAGCAGATGGCTCGGCAGCACCGGCATCAACCCGATGATCAGCGGCATCTCGCGATCGCCACTCTGATCGAAGGTGAAGCGGACCTTGCGCTCACCGGTCTGCTCGACCTTGGCGACCTTCTTATAATAAGAGCGGTGATTGGGACGTCCATGATCGCGCAGCACCGCGTGCGAAAAGATGACGTCCTTCACGGTGATCGGCGTGCCGTCTGAGAATTTGGCATCGGGATGCAGCGTGAACTCGACAAAGCTCCGTTCGGGCGGGGTTTCCACGCTCTCGGCAATGAGGCCGTAAAGGGTAAATGGCTCATCGAGAGCGCGTGCGAGCAGGCTCTCATAGAGATAGTCGCGCAGGCCGTCGGCAGGCGCCCCTTTGACGATCAGGGGGTTGAGGCTGTCATAGGAGCCCTGTACGCCGAAGGTTACCCGCCCGCCTTTGGGCGCTTCCGGGTTGGCGTAAGGAAAGTGTGTAAAACCAGCAGGTTCACGCGGGCTGCCATGCATGGCGATGCCGGCAACAGGCTCAGCCCGCCCGGAACAGGGGAGCACGAGAAGGCCCACTAGGAGCAATGAAATAGGGACTTTCACCGGCGCGCGCGCATGGTTATAGATGGCAACCGCAATACGGCATGGGAGTTAAGGTTTCACCGCTTGCAACGCAAATCGGGCGTGGCAACGGCAGGCTGGCGAAAGGGTCGGAAATTCGCGAGGCCGAGGCGCAGATAGTCCGCTGGGTCATTGCAAGCAGCCACGTCTACGCCTCAATTCGGGTATTGACCCTGTTACTAGGGACAAATGGAAGGGGTCGTTAGGCCAGAAACCTGACCTTCCACGTAGCAAGAAAGGTCGTTTGATGTTCTCGTCCAAGGATCGTTGGAACAGGCTTAGCAGCGCAAGCCGTGGGCTTTTTTGCGCAAGTTTGAGTGCTTTGATTTTGGGGGCAGCCGCCCCGCTCGTGCTGGCGCAGGAGATGCAGGTCACTCCACCGCCGGCCCAACCCCAGACAACGCAGGCGCCGAAAGCCACACCGGGCGCTCCCACCGCAGGCGCTCCAGCTGCCGGTGCTCCCGGAGCAACGGCTCAGATCCCGGAAGATGCCTGGGTCAAGCTTTGCATGAGGAACGAGCAAACCGCCAACAAGGAAATCTGCCTTGTCAATCATGAGGGTCTCGAACCCAACACGGGTATGGTGCTGATCGCCGCCGCCGTGCGCAAGGCCGAGGGCGAGGAGAAGCAGCAGCTTCTCATCAGAGTACCGACCGCCTATGCGCTGGTGATGCCCGCCGGAGTGCAACTCAAAATCGACGAGGGCCAGCCCATCTCGCTGCAATACTCGATCTGTTTCCCGACGAGCTGCCAGGTGCAGATGGAGATGACGCCTGAATTGTTCGATCAGATGCGCAAGGGCACCCAGATGGTCGTGGCAGCCATGAACATTCAACAGAAAACCATGGGCTTTCCCGTCCCCTTGAGCGGCTTCTCCAAAGCTTATGACGGACCGCCGGTCGACAACGTGAAATACGAAGAATCGCGGCGCCAGCTGATGGAGATGTTCCGCAAGCGTCAGGCCGAGCTCGCCGCCAAGGCGGCTGAGGCCGAGCAGAAGAAGGGCGCGGCGCAGCCCGGCCAACCGGGTCAGGCTCCGGCAGCGCAGGTTCCGGGGCAAGCTCCGGCCAATGCCACCGCGCAACAGAAGCAGCCCGCGCCGGCAGCACCGACCACGCCGTAAAGTTCTGCCAAGACAGGAATCGACAAAGGCCGTTCCGGAATTCCGGGACGGCCTTCGCTTTTGGGTTTCCTAGTGTTCCTGGAGAAAGCGAAAGCGGAACACGCCGTCCTTCAGGTCCTCGAACAGTTCAGGCACCTGCGGATGACGCAGCGGCTCGTCGGATGCATCCGGCACGAGATTCTGCTCCGAGACATAAGCGATGTACTCGGTGTCGGCGTTCTCGGCGAGCAGATGATAGAACGGCTGATCCTTGTTGGGCCGGACTTCCTGCGGAATGGAACGGTACCACTCCTCGGTATTGGAGAAGGACGGATCCACGTCGAAGATCACGCCGCGGAATGGATAAAGCCGGTGGCGCACGACCTGGCCGATTTGGTACCTGGCGTTTCGGATATTCGACATTCCGACACCCGTCCCCGAAGTCTTTCCCCGGATAAGACCGGAGCTTCCCGATACTGTCAACTTAACACTCAGAGCTTATGACCAGCGCCGATTCGACCACATGAACTGCTCCGGCGTCTCGCGAATCCAGGTCTCGAAGTGGCGTTGAATGTCGGCGGTAATGGCGCGGATATCCTCGGCCTGATTGCTGGTGCGCGGGATCCGGAGTTCGTTGACATTGACATCGAAGCACGACCGGTTGCCGATGCGAATGCATCGACCGATCCAGATGCGGGCGCCGACACGGCGGGCAATCATGGCAGCGATCGGCATGCTCTTGGCGGGATAGCCGAAGAACGGCACTTCGATTCCTTGAGCATCGTAAAGATCGGAGATGAAGCCGAGGCGGCCTCCCTGGCGCACAAAATCCATGATCAGGCGCGCGGTCTTTTGTGTTTCATCGTTGGTGGGAGCGCGGCCTCGGCCGAATAAGCCACCGGGATAGAGGCTCTCGCGTTGCCGGCGAAGATAACGATCGACATAAGGGTTCTTCACTTGCCGGTAGACACCTGCTGGGTTGACGCCGGCGAGCATCACCGGCCACATGCCGAACTCCCAATTGCCCATATGCATAGTGACGATCAGCGCCGGTCCCATCTTGTCCTTGTAGCGGCTGATCCAATGGCCGTTGGTGACATGCAGCCGGTCCGGCTCTTTCAAAATGCGATCGATGTTCATGGTCTCGACCATGACGCGGCCGAGATTCTCCCATGCGGCGCGGGCGATCCGTTCGCGTTCTTCCGGTGTCTTTTCCGGAAAGGCGCGTTCGAGGTTGGCGAGCGCGCGTTTATGCCGACGATTGAATGGGGCAATCCAACGCCACATCTTGGCGGAGATGGCGCTGGCGATGTCCAGGGGAAGCAGGCGCACGATACCGATCAGAAAACGCAGGCCGACATATTCGAGGCGATAGCGCAGATCGCGCACGAACGATATTCCCTGATTTCTGGCCACGCGACCGCTCCCGTCCCTTGTCCTTACCGGATTAGCGCCCAAGCTCGTGGCAAAAGCAGGGAAAGGCGTCAAGCGGGCGAAATAGCCCTAATTCACGGCCGGCCGCATTAAGGAGGGAAGCTCAGTCGGAGGGGTCAGGCCAAGACGCATGACCATGCGGCGCAATGGGGGCAGTGCGTTCAACCCATGCAGAACGAGGCCGCGCGCCGCCTGGATCGGAACGAAACTTGAAAGCAGCGAACGGCTGAGGAGATCGACTCCGACGGTTCTTGTGAGCACGTCGAGGTGCCGCGTGGCTCTATAGGCGGCAAGCACCTCTTCGCTGCCCGGATCATCGTGGCGACGCAGTGCGGCAGCGACGCAATCGGCAAGCGATGCGGCGTCGCGAAGGCCCAAATTCAATCCCTGGGCGCCGATCGGCGGCAGAATATGCGCCGCTTCACCAATCAAGGCTGTGCGATTGGTTGCAAGGGTTGCCGCGGTCAGGCCGGCGATGAGGAAATTCGCGCGCGCGCCTGTCTCTGAAATGCGTCCTAGCAGGCCGCCAAGCCGCTCTTGCAGCGATTCCCTGAACGTTTCTGCGTCTTGACGCATAAGGGTAGCGATTTCCGCCGTAGGTCCGACCCAGATCAGGCTCGAGGCATGCGGATCGGGCAGGGGGACGGTAGTCACGGAACCCGCCTCTCTATGGAGCTCGATAGAGATATCGTCATGGGGGAATACGTGACAGAAATCGGTGGCGAGAGCGCTCTGCTCATAGCGCCATTTGCTCGTCGAGATGCCGGCTGCCTCCCGGCAGAGCGACTGGCGCCCATCGGCTCCAACCACAAGTCGTGCGGCAACCGGCGACCCTTCGCTCAATTCGAGCGTTGCCAATTGCTCGCCAATGGCAAGATTTCTGACATTGGTCGCGACGACGGCGCTCAACGCCTCTTTTGCGCGGGCATAGAGCGTATCGACCAGAATGGTGTTGGGAATGTTGTACCCAAAAGCCTCGAGCCCGAGCTCGGTTGCCTCGAAGGTCGTGTCTGGACCCTTTAGAAGACTCTGAGAGGCATCGACAATGCGAATCGCCCTAAGAGGCGCGGCATGCTCGGCCAGCCTGGACCAGGCACCGATTGCCTTCAGCATGTCGATAGAGCCGGCGAGCAGGGCCGCTGACCTGGTGTCTCGCCGTTCTGGCGGCGGACCGATTAGAACAACATCAGCCCCGACATAGTTCAGGGCGAGGGCTGCGGCTAATCCGGTAGGACCGGCGCCGACCACGGCGGCATCGTAGAGGTGCACTTCTTCGTCTTTAGCGCGACTCATCGGCGGTTTCACCGACTAAGAGCAATCACTTCCCCCATTGCCGCGCAAGCCTGAATTCAGACGCATGCACCGTGACCTGAAAGCAACAGACTTCCTCTGTCATTCCACTGTCACGCAACTGTCGCACGCGCGTCATGGCCCGGGAAATACGGTCGGCATTGTTGATCTGCGCGGGGACACTGGGAGCACGCCTTCAAACAGGGACGCGGCGGACTCTCTTGGCACGCAGATCGGGGGCAGAAAACCGTCATTCAATGGAATGGAGAGGGGTCATGATTGGGGGACTCATTAGGGACAGAGGACGATTCTTACTTGCTGGCGCCAGCGTCATTGCCGTTCTGGCAGTCAGCGCACCGGCAAGTGCACAGGATAACGCGGCGATCCAGGCGCAAATCAAGGCTTTGCAGGATCAAATCAACACCCTGCAAAGGCAGGTTCAGCAAGCTCAAACAGCCGCCGCCTCGGCGCCAAAGAGCGGTAGCGGCGACCTCGACTTGAAGGTCAAGTGGAAGGGCGCACCGGAATTCTCGAGCCTCGACGGCAAGTTCAAGATGAAGGTCCGTGGCCGCTTGATGGTCGACTACAACGGCATCAATCAAGACCGGAGGATTACGGGCGAAGAGGACGTCCACGCGGTTGAGCTGCGTAGGGCACGTCTCGGCGTTGAAGGCGTGGTGTTCTACAATTGGGTGTACAAGTTCGAGGTCGACTTCGCCGGCGACGCATCCGAGATCAAGGATGCCTATGTCGGCTACGTAGGTTGGGGTCCTGAGTCCTGGGAAACCTCGGAAATTCTGGTGGGTAACTTCAAGGTACCGAACTCCTTGGAAGAGCTGACCAGCTCCCGGTTCATCACTTTCATGGAACGCGCGGCCTTCACCGATGCGTTCGTCCTCGACCGCCAGATTGGTACCGGCGTCAATGTCGGTGCCAATCACTGGTCGGTGCGGGGCGGATGGTTCGGAGCCGAAGCCGGCACGCAGGAGACGTTCTTTCAAGACGCCACAGCGGCTGCGATCCGTGGCACCTTGGCGCCCATCAACAACGACACCATGGTCACTCACTTAGGCGCCAGCTACCGTCATCGTAATGCTGGTACCTCAAGAGACACTGGATTCGTCGATCTGTTCGATTACCGCACGAGAGGCGCCGATCTGCATCTGGCTGATCGGTTCATCGACACGCCATTTATCGGCGACCGGGATGAATTGTTCGTTCTCGAAGGCGCGCTGGTGTGGAAGTCGCTCTCATTTCAAGGCGAGTACGCCCAGCTTAAAGTCGACATTCCCGCGACGGTGGCGAATGTGAGCCCGACCTACGACGGCTATTACATCGACGCCAGCTGGTTTATCACCGGAGAAATGCGCAATTACGAGGGTGACGTCGGCGAGTTCGGCCGAACCAAGGTCAAGAACCCCGTATACGGAGGCAGCGGCGGATGGGGCGCCTGGCAACTCGCCGGACGTTATGACGTCCTCGATCTGGGTGACAAGGCTGCCGCCATTACCGCCTTCGGTGTCGTCAACTGCGCCGAATGTGGCGAGCAAAAGACCTGGATCGTCGCGCTGAACTGGTGGTTGACCGATTACACCGCGCTCAAGTTCCAATACAGCGAGTCGGAGATCAAGGGCGGTGTCAACAACGGCGCGGAGATCAAGGGCTTCGGCGCACGCGCCCAGGTCGACTGGTAAGACGGAAAAACGGAAGCGAAGGAAAGCGATCAGTCCCCCTCGCTTCACTGCCGCCGCCCCTTGTCCCGGGCGGCGGTTTTTTATTGACGCCCTCCCGGCAAAAAAAGACTCATCGGGGCTGTTCGCCTCGATGAGTCTGAGCATTTGCAGCAGGAAGAAATCGTCTTTTTTACTGAGCCTGAGCGGAGGTTGACACTTCGGTCGTCTTGAATTTGTCGAGACCGGTCTTGAGCATGTCGACCGCGGCGTTGACGCCGTCGAAACCCTTCATCTCGACGACTTTGCGGCCGTCGGGGAGCTTCTTGTACACGGCGAAGAACTGCTCGATCCGTGCGCGCTCGATCGCGGGCAGGTCGTCAATCGTCTTGATTTCATCGTAGGTCGGATCGAGTTTGGAGATCGGCACGGCGACGATCTTGTCATCCACGTCGCCACCGTCGATCATCTTCATGATGCCGATCGGCCGCACGCGAATAAGCGCACCGGGATAGATCGGCTGACGGGTGATCACCAGCGCATCGAGCGGATCGCCATCCGGACCGACCGTGCTCGGAATGGATCCATAGTTGGTGGGATAGACAACCGGCATCGATTGAAAGCGGTCGACGAAGATAAGGCCGGTCTTGGCGTCGAGTTCGTATTTGGTGAAGGAGCCGGCAGGGATCTCGATCACGACCTGGACGTCCGTCGGATCGCCCGACTGCGGGAAGTCTATCGGATTCAGATACTCCGCGAAGCTCGAGCTTGAGGAAAGCAGGGCAATGGTAAAAGCGGTAGCGAGAGCGCGTCTTTTCATCTTGTACGTCCCCGTTGGATGCAAATCCTGAAGGCGGAGACGCTAAAGAGGGTCGATGACGGGACGATAACACCGCGAGGGGACTCACCCCGCGCGATTCACTGTGGCAGCGCCGCCACAGGGGCTGGAGCACGGGTCATATAGTCATTATATTTCATGATGTTAGTGCAGTTATGCACAGGCTTGCATCCTGACCGCCGCAAAGCGATGCTAGCTCCGGAGAAACGTAAGATGTGGAAGCGTCGTACCATTGCGGGGCTACTGACCGGGTTTTTGCTCGGGGTCACACCTGCGTTCGCCTTTCAGGAAACGCCGCTGCCGCGTACGTCCGATAGCGAGCCAAGTGCCCAAATCACAACGCCGGCGATGAAGCTCGGCACGCCTGACAGTCCGGCTGATCCCAAAAGTGATCACAAGGGTCTCAAGCTGTTCGGCTACAAGGTCTTCCCGAAGCTCAATTTCGGTCTCGACGTGCTCTATGGCGAGGAAACGGAGCAATCGGAGCAGCAACCGAGCGCGCCCACGATCGAGGAGAAGGACGACGTGTCGGTGCTTGGCAAGATCAAGCGCCTCTTCTGATCGGTAAAACTATCGACCATTATCCTAAGGCATGAACGGTCGTCTTGCCGCCGCTGCGGTGCATCTCTTGACGGCAAGCGGTGCAGCGCTGGCGCTGCTTGCGCTTCTCGCCGCCTCCGACGGCGATTGGCAGATGATGTTCGTGTGGCTCGGCATAGCGCTCGTGGTTGATGCCGTCGACGGGCCGCTCGCGCGCCACTTCAACGTCCAGTCGGTGCTTCCCGGCTTCAGCGGCGAACGGCTCGACCTGATCATCGATTATCTTACCTATGTGGCGATCCCGGCCTTCGCGCTGACCAAGGCCGATCTGTTACCGCAAGAGTTCAGCCTGCCGGCAGCGATCGCCATCCTTCTCTCCAGCCTGTTCCACGTCGCCAGTGTGCACAGCAAAACGGAGGAGGGCTATTTCGTCGGCTTTCCCGCGATCTGGAACATCGTCCTGCTCTATTTGTTCGCGCTCGGGCTACCCCCTTATGCCTCACTCGCTGTCGTGGTGTTTTTCGTCCTGCTCACATTCGTGCCGATCCTGAGCGTGCATCCCTTCCGGGTGGAGCGGCTCCGCACCGTCACAATCCTGGTCACGGTTGCGTGGACAGCCGCCGCGGCGGCTGCCGTCGCCAAACCGTTTCCCTCGCCACTATGGGTGCAGATCCTGTTGCTCGGCACCGCCGCCTATCTCGTGGGCGTTGGTGCAGCCCGCACTCTCCACGATGAGTACCGTCGATAAGTTAGGTTGCCCATGGACCTTGATTTGCGCCTAAGCTATTAGCTCTTTCCTACAAGTCCACTCGTACCAACCACCCCTCGATTTCGCATTCATGCTCGAACTCCTGACAGATCCGCATGTCTGGGCAAGCTTCCTCGCCCTGAGCGCGATGGAAATCGTGCTCGGCATCGATAACGTCGTTTTCATCTCCGTCATCGTGTCGCGCATGCCGCCGAAGGATCGGCTATGGGCGCGCCGCATCGGCCTGTCGCTGGCGCTGATCTTCCGCATCATCATGCTTGCCGGCATCGTCTGGTTCATCCATCTGACCACGCCGATCTTCAGCCTATGGGACTACGATTTCTCGTGGCGCGACCTCGTTCTTCTGGCCGGCGGCCTGTTCCTGCTGGTCAAGGGCACGCGCGAGATTCATCACAATATCGAAAGCGACGAAGAAGAGCTGACGGCAGGCAAGGCCGCCTCGAATTCGATGGCATCTGCCATCTTTCAAATCGCGCTGATCGATCTCGTCTTCTCCGTCGATTCGATCATTACGGCCGTGGGCATGGCCGATCATATCGAAGTGATGATCGCCGCCGTGGTCGTCGCCATCATCGTCATGTATCTGGCCTCGGAACCGGTAGCCAGATTCATCGAGCGCTATCCGACGACCAAGATGCTGGCGCTTTCCTTCCTTCTGCTCATCGGCGCCGCCTTGGTCGCCGACGCTTTTCATTTCCACATCCCGCGCGGTTACATTTACTTCGCCATGGCTTTTTCCGGCACGGTCGAAATCGTCAATGTGCTGATGATGCGGAACCGGCGCCGTGCCGCCGCCGAACGCGCCTCCGCGAAACATCGCAGAAAGGGCTGAAACAAGGTTAATTTCTTAACTTTGTCACGTAATCCCCCCAGCTTAGTCAAAAATTGACCAAATTTGAGCGACGCTCTCAGCGTATTCTCGTGACAGTTTCAGGACAAAGGGGAAGCGATGAAGATTGGAACAATGATGCTTGCGGCTTCGCTGGCCATGCCCGCCACGGCGGCTCTCGCCGCTGACGGTGCTTTAGAGGGCGATGCGTTGCGCAAAGCGATCAGCGGCAAGACCGTCTTTCTCAAGATTTCGGGCTTCGAGCTGCCCATCCGTTATGCCGCCAATGGCCGCATGTCCGGCAAGATGAGCACTGTCGCTGCGAGCTTGGCGCGTGGCGATGGTTCGTCCGACACCGGCAAATGGTGGGTCTCGGACGGCCAGCTCTGCCAGCAATGGAACAGCTGGATGAACGGCAAGTCCTATTGCTACAGGCTCACACAGAAGGGCCAGAGTGTGCAGTGGGTCCGCAATGACGGACGTTCCGGCACGGCGCGGATCGGCAGCTAGGCCCACCGCCTAATCACGAATAAAGGGATCTAAAATGAGCCGCCCCTGGGCGGCTCATTTTACGTTGCCACTGACACGATGATCCTGGCGCGTGGGATGGCGGAGGGGGAGGGATTCGAACCCTCGAGACGCTCGCGCGTCTGCCGGTTTTCAAGACCGGTGCCTTCAACCACTCGGCCACCCCTCCCAGACAAATCAGATGGCTAGCGTCATCCGATTTGCCAACCAAGCATGAATGAGATTCAGATCGAGCCTCAGGCCCGGTTTTATCCCTAAAAATAATTTTCTACACCGTAGGAATTGCTGACCCGCCGATGGTCTTGATTAGCTTGCATTATTTTCCTCATGTTCAAAATTGTTTCTTAGGAAGCCATAAAATGACGTATTTGATCAACTATGTGTCGTATTTCGTCATGTTTCCCCGCTCAAGGGGACTATTCCCTCCCGCAAAATCATCGAGCCGAAACGGTCCAAGGCCCCCTGGGGTGACGGACCGGACCGGCAACAGGACTGCAAAGACGCAGCCGGGAGGAACAAGCCTATGGGCATTCAAATCGGTCCTTCGAATATCCAGGACATCGACGGAATTTTATGGGGCTGGTGCTGGCAGTGGAATAACGGTGACCACGCCGTCCTCACATACAGCTTTCCCACCTCGCGTCAGGTCTATCTCGATCAGGGATATGCCGACGTGCAAGGCTTCCAAGCGTTCAATGCCAAGCAAAAGGCGGCCGCCGAAAAGGTCCTCGCCAACTACGATGCCGTCTGCAATCTCGACTTCGTCTTCACGGCCGATCCCTATCAAGGCAACATCCGCTTCGCCGAAGCGAGCTACTTCGACGACGGCAACGGCTTTCAGAACGTCAACGATACGGCGTTTGGCTTTGCGCCGGACAACGCGATCATCGCGCCCTGGACGCAAGGCGACACCTGGTACAACAATCCCGATGCCGCCCCCGGCGAAAATTACAACTCACCCATCCCCGGCAACCACGCTTACACCGCCGGCTTGTTGCACGAGGTCGGGCACGCGGTCGGCCTGAAGCACGGCCACGAGGGCCAGCCTGTCTTCAACCTTGACCTCTCCGTCGCCTACACCAACCCGGCGCTCCCTGCGAACCACGACTCGCAGGAATATTCGGTCATGACCTATCGCGCCTATCCCGGCGCGGCCCTTGCCATCACTCCTGAAGAATATCCTTCGACCTTGATGCAGGACGACATCCTCGCCCTGCAATATCTCTACGGCGCCAACTACGACCACAATGACGGCAATACGACCTACAAGTGGAATCCCAAAACCGGTGCGATGTCCATCAATGGTCAGAGCCAAGGCGAGACCTATCACGGCAAAATATTCCTGACGGTGTGGGACGGCGGGGGCGTCGATACCTACGATTTCTCCAACTACGATACCAACGCGACCATCCGTTTGGATCCCGGCGCCTGGTCGACGCCGTCCAATGCACAGCGCGCCGATCTCCACTTGGGCGCCCAGGAGCATCTTGCCCGTGGTTGCATCGCCAACGCGAGGTACTGGGAAGGCGACTTACGTCCCTTGATCGAGAATGCAATCGGCGGCAGCGGTAACGACAAGATCACTGGCAACCAGGTCGACAACAAGCTTACCGGAGGCCGCGGTTCGGACACGCTGACGGGGAAAAGCGGCAATGACCGCTTCGATTTCAATTCGATCAAGGACAGCGCGGTCGGCGGCAAACGCGACGTCATCACCGATTTCAAGCGCGGGCAGGACTTGATCGACCTCAAGGGCATCGACGCCAAGACGGGAAGCAACGATCAGAAGTTCACGTGGATCGGCAAGCAGGGCTTCCACGACGAAAAGGGCGAGTTGCGCCTCATCGACAAGGGCGCGAGCTGCATCGTGCAAGGCGACGTGGACGGCGATGGCAAAGCCGACTTCGAAATCCTGGTCAAGGTCGGCTTGCTCGGTGCAAGCGACTTTCTGCTATGAAGCCACTCGCCCTATCGTTTCTTTGCATTGCCGACATCGACTTGGTGAAGCACGGTCACCGTTCAGAGGTTGAGCTCGAGAGGTTCTCCAAAGTAGTCGAGGCGGTCTATGACTGCACGCTCGATCCTGCGCTAATGCCTATTTGGGACCGACTGTGGCGTGCAGGTCACAGCCACTCTCAACCGCGAAGGCTATAGTCCAGGTAGCCGAGCGGGTAAGGTCTCATGCGTAGGAAGCATCTTGCGAGTGTATTGGCCGTCCTTGCGTTGACGACCGGCGCAGCACATGCGGAACCGGCCAGCTGGACAGGATTTTATGTCGGCGGCAATCTCGGCGGGGCCTGGGCCGATACCGGGTTCGATCTGTTCTAGCCCGCCTGCTGTCACGAGCCGTTGAGTTTCAGTCCCGGCAGCGTCGCCGGCGGCGCCCAGGTCGGATGGCAATACCAGTGGTCCAACTGGGTCACTGGCGTCGAACTGTCCTATATGGCGGCAGACCTCGACGAAACGGTCACCAGCAGGATCATTCCCAACCGCACCCGGTCCATGGAGGTCAGCGACATTTTTCTTGCCGGGGTCCGGCTGGGCTATGCGCTGGATCGCTCGCTCATCTATGTGAAGGGGGGCTATGCCAGCGCGGATGTGGACTTATCGAGCCATGTCGCCAGCACGGGCCAGTTGACCGGCCGCAGCAGTGGCAGCGAGGATGGATGGAATATCGGCGGGGGATTTGAGCGCGCCTTCGGGCGGAACATCGTCTTGGGCGTGCAATACGACTACATCGATCTCGGTGAAACCAATCGTTCCGACATCAGCGTCCCGCCTTTCGGCCTCGCCTATCATCTCGACATCGACGCCGAAATTCATGCGGTCACGGCACGGCTGAGCTACAAGCTGTCACCGTTCAGCCGGGAGCCCCAGGAACTGAAGTAATCTTCCGGAGTCTTCTCGCCCACGAGACTTTGGACTTGTCTTGAAGGCTCCGGACACCTCTTCATAAGGGTATGAGTCCGAAGCCCGACCCTTATGGCCGCGACGCCGTGCACCCGCTGCACATCCCGCTCAAGGGCTGGTGGCAGGTGATGCAACGGGTCTGGACCGAGAGCGGCCGCGACAATCTCTCGGTGATCGCGGCGGGCTGCGCCTTCTACGCGCTGTTCGCCATCTTCCCGGCGCTGTCGGCGCTGATCGCATTCTATGGGCTGACCGCCGACCCGGCGGCGGTCGAAGCGCAATTCAATATCCTCGAATTGGTTCTACCGCCCGATGCATTCAAAATGGTGGTCGAGCAGACCACGAGGATCGCAGATGCCTCTGGCCATGCGCTAGGCTGGGGCCTCTTCGTCAGTATAGGCTTGGCGCTATGGAGCGTCACGCTGCTGATCCAGTCAATATTCTCGGCCCTGAACGTCGCCTACGAGGAGCCTGAGCGGCGCAGTTTCTTCCGCTTCTATTTCAGCACCTTTCTCTTCGCTTTTGCCGGCATTGTCGGTGGCGTAGTCACATTGATGACCATTGTCTATGTGCCCATCGTCTTCGCCTTTGCCGGCTATAGGACGGATTACAGCAGCTTCATCGGCATCGTGCGTTGGCCGGTGCTGGCGCTCATGGTGCTGTTCCTGCTGGCCTGTCTCTATCGCTACGGCCCGAGCCGGCGCAACGCGCAATGGCGCTGGGTCACGCCGGGTTCGTTGTTCGCCACCGTCATGTGGTTGATCGCCTCGGTGGGCTTTTCGATCTACGTGGCGAACTTCGCCAATTACGACAAGTTCTACGGATCGCTCGGCGCGGTGATCGTGCTGATGTTCTGGCTCTATATCACTTTCTACATCGTGCTGCTCGGCGCCGAGATCAATGCCGAACTCGAGCTGCAAACGGCGCAAGACACCACGTACGGTGAGCCGAAGCCGATCGGCAAGCGTGGCGCTTTCGTCGCCGACCATGTGGCGGGAGGGCCGGAGGGTCATCAGCGGCCGGTAAGTCCCGTGACCGCCGACCCGGCGGTGGCAAAGCGCGGCAAACGCGTAAGGAGTCGGCCCGCGAAGAGGGGCTAAGCGCGCGACAGCTAAGCTTCGTCAGGCGCGCGTCGTAACCATCGCCGTCGCAAAAGTCCTACGGCCACCACGAACAGCGCACCGACCGCGGCCGCTCCCATCCAGACTGTGTGCGCCGTTGCGGGGTCGAGGCGGCCTGCGATCAATGGATCCTTGGCGATAATCTCGCCGGCGATCCAGCCGAGCAGCGCGGCGCCGGCCCAGACCACGATGGGAAATCGCTCGGTCAAACCGATGACGAGCGCCGCGCCGATCATGATCAGGGGAATACTGACGGCAAGACCGAAGATGAGCAGGATAATATTGGTAGGCGCCTCAAATCTTTCCGCCACCGCTGCGATGGCAAGCACATTGTCCAGACTCATGACCGCATCGGCGATGGCGATGATCTTGATGGCATGCCAGAGATTGTTGACAGGCTGGATCTCTCCACGGCCGTTACCACCACCGCCTTCTTCCTCTGGCGTAAGTAGCTTGATGGTGATCCACAGGAGCAGCACGCCACCAACCAGCTTCACATAAGGCACGGTCATCAGCGTGGTAATCGCGCCGGCGAAGATCACGCGCAAGCCAATGGCCACGCCCGTTCCGAGCACGATGCCCCATTTGCGCTGTTGCGGCGGGAGCTTGCGGCAGGCAAGGGCAATGACGACGGCATTGTCGCCTGACAACAACAGGTCGATCCAGATGATCTGCAGGACAGCGAGCCAAAAGCTCGGATCATCGACAATCATGCCGGTATTTGCCCCCTCTGCCGCGATCTCCGGCTGGCTCGTTCAAGCCAGGCCAGGTATCCCTTGCCTCGAAAAGCGGCAAGTCCAAGACGGATATATGTTTTCTGAAAACAAGATTGAAGGAGGGTGAGACATATTAGTTTTTAGTTCTGTGCTCAAGTTTCCACCGGCTCTTTTCTGACAACGACAAGACCTTGTGGATGTTTTATCCTCAAGCATTGCTCACAAGTCGAATCGGGCCGTCTGGCCCAAACTGACGGGAGGGAACGAAGTCACATGGATCCGGTCCTACTCAATCCACTAATCGCTTTGGTCGCCGGAATTCTCATTCTGCTCGTACCGCGCCTACTCAATTACGTGGTGGCGATCTATCTGATCGTTATCGGTATCATCGGTCTTGCCCATCATCTCCAATAGGCCTGCGCATTGCGTAATTTCCTTTTTGGCAGTGGTATTTTCACCTGCTGTGTTGTTGTCCTAGAATAGAGTTTGATGATGGCTTATAGTTGCTCTTCCATACGCATGACCTCGGAGGCATCTGCCGCCCGCGGAATCGATACTGGTGAGCATACGGCGTCCGGGCCTTGAGGAATTGGGCCTCGCAGAACAGACATTCGCTCTGACGAAATTTGTGGCGAAACAGAGGTATCGTAGGTTTGGAAAACAAGCACAACCAAGCCGGATGGTGCCGCGTTGAAGTGGACAAGAATTCCGCAACGGGATTCAAGTCCTGGGTCTTGCTGCTCTGCCTGATCGCCTTGCTCGTGCCGGTCGCCGCCCACGGAGTGCAAGCCGAGGAGGCCAAGCCGGTTGCCCCCTCGAGGGAAGCGCGCCCTCCGGCGTTTGTGTGGTCGGCAACGCGCATCGAGTCTGGACTGCTCCTCCGGGGCTCGGTTCCATCGGAGGAAGACCGCCGCACCGTGCTCGGCATGGTCAAGGCGCATTTCCCCGACCTGCAGGTTGAAGACCGTCTCAAGATCGCCGAGGGTTCGCCACCGCAAGAGCAATGGCTCGGTGCGGTGAGTTTCAGTCTGAAACAGCTCTCTTATCTCAAGCGTGGGTCCGTACGGCTGCTCAATGTCAGTCTGAAGATCGATGGCGAGGCGCGTACGGCCAACGATTATGCCGAGGCGAAGAAGTCATTAGCCGGACTTTTGCCGACAGGACTCACCATCAACGGCGAAAGCATCCGTCCGCCGGTCGCCAATCCATTCGTGTTCGTGGCCGATCTCGGCACGAATGCGCTGAGCCTATCGGGAAGCGTGCCAAGCGAGGGATCGCGCAAGCATTTGCGTGAGCTGTCGCGGCAGTTGTTCGAACGTCCTGGGCTGGACGACCGGCTCGAAGTCGCCTCAGGCGCTCCGAAGGACTGGGACGAGGCGGTAACGGCCGCGCTCAAGGCGCTAAGCCGGCTCGAGTCCGGTAAGATCGCCATGTCCGGTGTCGCCGTGACCATAGAGGGTGTGGCGCCCGACCAGGGAACCGCGGTGGCGGTGTCCTATCAGCTTAAGCGGGATTTGCCGGCGTTGTTCTCCACCTCGGAAAGCATCAGCTGGAAAGAAGCCGCCGCACCGTCCGCCTCGAGCGAATTCGCCGCAACGGTTATCCCGCGCATCAAGGCGCTCGCCCGCACCGCGGGTAAATTGCCCATAGACGCACTACCGCCACTATTATCTTCGCCCTGATAGCGAGGGCAGTCGCCTAATCGTTGGCCGATAGGAATGCGCCGATCGCCTCGACCGTCTGAGGCTCCTTGAGCGCCGGTGCGTGACCTTGACCGGGCACGGTCATGGCGCGCAGATTGGGGTGACGCCCGACCATCGCCTTCAATGTCTCAGCGCTGAGGACATCGGAATTGGCGCCACGGATGACGAAGGCCGGTATCTGTCTGAGAGCGGTGAATTGCGGCCATAGATTCGGGATGGCTTGGCTCAGGTCGATGGTGCCGAAGGCGCGGGCGAGCCTCCGGTCATAGGCCAGGGTAGGACGACCCTTACGCTCGTCGAACAGCGCCTGCGCCATTTCCTCCCATTGCGCTTCGTCGAAATCAGGAAACGCTGCTTCGTTCATCTCGCGCAGCATCAGGGCCGCCTCGGGCCAAGTCTTCGGCACCGGCATGCGCCCGACATAGCTCACGATCCGCGCGAGCCCACGCGTCTCGATCACCGGTCCGATATCGTTGAGGACAACGGCGCCCATCGCCGTGGGACGCAGCGTCGCCATCAGCATGGCGATGAGGCCACCACGCGAAGTACCGATCACCGCGACCCGGTTCAATCCCTTGATAGCCATGAAGTCGAGTGTGTCGAGCAGTTCGACATAGGGAACATAGTTCCGCCAGTTGCGATCATATTGCGACCGTCCCCGTCCCCGGTAATCAAGGCAATAAACGTTGCGCGGCTTTTCCGGATGTTGCGACAGGTAGCTCGCAAGCGTGTGGAAGTCGCGCACGTTGCGGGTCAGGCCAGGAAGGCAAATGACGCCGCGCAGTTTTTCGTCAGGCGCCGGGTAATGACGCGCGTAGAGTTTGAGATCGTCGAACGACGTGAAGAAGATGTCTCGCCACAGCTCACCGTCAAGCTCGGACATCTTGTGCGTAACCTTGGAAGCGCGCTTTGAGGGCTAATGGCGGACCGGGTGAACCGGTGTCCCCAGTGTTCAGCAAAGTGGGTGAGGGGGCAAGACTTACGAAGAGGTCAGGCTGAGTGCGATACGGGCCGCCTCATTCCGCCGTCACCTGAACCACTGAAGCTGGCGCCTCAGGTGGCGTTTTCAGGCCGCGATTGAGATCCTGCCAGAGCTGCAAGGCTTGATCCGGTCCCGACAGTCTCGACCGATAAAGCTGCAGCGATTCCATGATTTTGAACACATACTCGCGGGTCTCGGTGAAGGGAATGCGCTCGATCCAGTCGATCGGGTCGATCTCGCCGTTACGCGGATCGCCATAGGCTTTGACCCACTCGGCGACGCGGCCGCCGCCGGCGTTATAAGCGGCGAGGGACATGAAATAAGAGCCGCCGTAATCCGCGATGAGATCGTTGAGGAAGGCCTCGCCAAGCTGCTGATTGTAGACGGGATTGGTAAGCTGCGCCGGGGAGTGCGGCACCTTGTACTGCCTGGCGACCATCCGAGCCGTAGCCGGCATCAATTGCATCAATCCGGCGGCGCCGACCGGGCTCTTGGCGCCGGCGTTGAATTCACTTTCCTGACGCGCCAGAGCATGCAGCAAAGCCGGGTCGATGCGCTCGGGAAGCAGGCTCTTGAAGGCCGGCATCACGCCGATGGGTAACGCATAGTCGCCAAGTGGCAGGTCGCGATTGAAGGCGATTCGCGACAATCTGAGAGCGAGCTGCTTTTTGTCGGTCGCTTTGGCCAGTTCGGCGGTCAGGACAACTTCGGCCGGATTTTCCAGCTTGCGTGCCAGTGTCAAAAAGAATTGCGGGGTAACCCAATCATTGCCCATTGCCCGCGCCACGCCGATGGCCCGCACCGCATCCTGGGCCAGGAAACTATTAATGTCGGCTTCGGTCGGCATCGGGCTTAGCGTCACGTCGAGATGCGCGGGGCGCGTATCGAGCGACTGACGCGCGAGTTGTCCGTAGAAATATTGCGGGTACTTTGCCGCGCCATGGAAATGGATGAAGGCCGAGTTCTTGTCGCCAAGGGCAAGCGCGGTGCGGCCAAGCCAATACTCGCCGAGCGTAATGCTCTTGGAACTGGTGGCGGCGCGGCGCAGAGACAGGAAGTGCCGCAAGGCGGTGTGTGGATCGTTCAGGAAGCGCAGCGCGATCCAGCCAGCCAAAAACTCGCCTTCGATATAACCATCACCCGAAGTTAGCCCATGCTTGGCTGCGATCTCATAGGCAGCCTTCGTGTTCCCGTCATTGAGGGCGCCGCGGCAACTGATGCGCCGCTCGGTCCACCAATTGTTGAGGTCGAGCAGTAAATTCGGTTCGCTGGGTGCATCGATGAGAAGTTTCCAGGCCTGTTCGCGCTGCTCCTTGTCCTTGGTACGGCGCAGCCACTGGATGTGATTGAATCTCAGGCCGACATCGGCCTCTACGGCGTTCGACGGCAAGGCCTTGAGAAGTGTTCCGGCGTTGCCGCCGCGTTCGACCACGGCGATCCGCGCCGTAACCTTTTTCTGTTCCGCCGCCGAGAGCAGTTTCGATATGCGCCGCGCCGCCTCAACCGAGCTCTTATCGTCGGGATAAAGCAGCATGTCGATACGTGCGCGGTGATGTTCCGGCGTGAGCATGGAGCTAAAACGATCGAGAATTTTCTTTTCGACCGCGGCGTTGAGACGATGGTCGGTCCAGGCTGAAACCACGAGTTCACGCGCCGAGGCTTCATTGCCTTCCTTGAGGTGCACGGCGGCGAGCGCCGCTTTACCGGCGCCGGTTTGTGGCGGCGAAGCTGCAAAGAAAATTTTGACCTTGTCGGTATCGGTTTCATTGAGCAGCAGCGCGATTTCGGCCCGCTCGCGCATCTCATCCTGGCCGGGCCAGATGGGATGGGTAATGCGGAATTGCTCGATCGCCTCGCCGGATCCGCCGACGCCATTGCGGTATTTGTACCAAAGGGCGAACGCCCGGGCGGCAGGGTCATTGATCTTGGCGGCAAGCTCCTCGGCGTCGCCTTTGCTCTGCATCACCGCCTGGACATTGATCTTATCGGCGGTGCTGAGATCGTAGTTGAGGAGCGGCTTCAGGATGGCGGCGTAATCCAGTTTCGGTTTCGGCGCAGGGACACCCGGCACCAGCGTGCCTTGCAGGGTGGAGAGCATGGCCTCGTCGGCGCGATTTGGATTGATTTCGGGGAGTGGTATGTCGGCGGCGATCTGCTCGACCGGTTCAGACGGAAGTTTCGGTTCGGCCGGCGTTTCCGGTGACGGCAAGGATGCTGAAGGCGGAGCAAGCAATGAGGGCGCTGGGAGCGTAGGATTGCGTGACGGCATCGGCGCGATGGTCGTGGCTTGCGCCAGGTTGGCCGTCGGCTTCACCTCCTGGGGCGCCGGGCCGGATTCCTCTGTGCTTACCCCTTCGGACTGGACGCCTCCGGTCGTTGCCTCAGACGGCGAAACTTCCGGTACGGCTTGCGCTGTGATGGGGCGGCTCGGATTACGGTCGGGGAGCGGAACGAGCGATTGCTCTGCTTGAGCCGTGGCGGAACCCGCCGACAGGGCGAGCAAAAGCAATATGTGCGCGCAAATGCGGTTCATCTCGTCGATCGGTACCGGTTACGTTCCTGTTAGGCGCCAGGAGTCCCCCGAGCCGGGGAGCCGCGACGAAAAGAGACTATCGTCTCTAAATTGAACAATGTCTGAAAAAATTCGGCGGAAAAATGGCTCTTTGCCTCACTTCCCGAGCAAACCTATTGTGTTAAGTACCAAGGGTAACATAATGGTACCTATGCATTATTCGGAATGATCAAAACTGCCGACTGACGTTGATTGGGATGCCTGTTCCGTGGAACTTCGCGGATTTCCACCCCTTCTTGCCGCTTCCACCCCCACACCCTATTGTCCCCGCGATAATTTTCCGATCTTTCTTGATCACGCTCCCCGGAGACCGTTCCCCGTGCCCAGACCGCTTTTCCAAGGGTCTATCACCGCCCTGATCACACCGTTCAAGGACGGCAAGGTTGACGACAAGGCCTTCCAGAAGCTGGTCGAGTGGCAGATCGATCAGGGCACGCATGGGCTCGTGCCCTGTGGCACGACAGGCGAATCGCCGACGCTTTCCCATGACGAGCACAAGCATGTCGTCGAGCTTTGTATCGAAGCGGCTGCGGGTCGCGTGCCGGTCATCGCCGGAACCGGTTCGAATTCGACCGAGGAAGCGATCGAGCTCACGCTTCACGCCAAGGACGCGGGGGCCGACGCGGCGCTGGTCGTGACGCCTTACTACAACAAGCCGACACAGGAAGGTCTCTATCTCCATTTCAAGGCGATCAATGACGCCGCCGATATTCCCGTCGTGATCTACAACATCCCTGGACGCAGCGTGATCGACATGACGGTCGAGACCATGGCGCGCCTGTCCAAGCTCAAGAATATGGTCGGTGTGAAGGACGCGACCGCCAGTATGGCGCGGGTGAGCCAGCAGCGCGCCGCCTTGGGCAAGGATTTCATCCAGCTCTCGGGCGAGGACGCCACGGCGCTCGGCTTCATGGCCCATGGCGGGCACGGTTGTATCTCGGTCAGCGCCAATATCGCCCCGGCCCTTTGCGCCGAATTCCAGCTCGCTTGCCTTGCCGGTAATTTCAAGCTCGCGCTGCAACTCCAGGACCGGCTGATGCCGCTGCACGATTCACTGTTCGTCGAATCGAATCCAGGCCCGGTGAAATACGCTGCCGAGCGGCTCGGCCTGTGCCGCAGCGACACGCGTCTCCCGCTCGCGCCGCTTTCGCCTGCGTCCCGGAAGAAGGTCGACGAGGCGCTCGACGCGGTCGGTCTCGTCCACGCTTAAGCTCAAGGTGATGTCATGGCGCCCAAGAGCGAGAGCGGCAAGCTCATCGCCGAGAACCGGAAGGCGCGCTTCAATTACGACATAGAGGAAAAACTCGAAGCCGGCATCGTGCTGACCGGTTCCGAGGTGAAGTCGCTGCGCGCCGGACGCGCCACGATCGCTGAAGCCTATGCCGTTGATGAGCGTGGCGAGCTATATTTGATCAACGCGCATATTTCCGAATATGCGGGGGCGGCGCGTGACGGGCACGTGCCGACCAGGCCGCGCAAGCTTCTGCTGCATAAGCGTGAGATGGCGCGTCTGCTCGGCGCCATTCAGCGCCAGGGCATGACGCTCGTGCCGCTCAGGATGTATTTCAATGCGCGCGGTATCGCCAAGGTCCAGCTGGGCCTGGCCAAAGGCAAGAAGCTGCACGACAAGCGCGAGACGGAGAAGAAGCGCGATTGGGACCGTCAGAAGGGTCGTCTGATGCGCGAAAAGGGGTAGGACTACTCTTCCTCGACGTCCTCGATCGAATAGCCGAGACGGTCGAGCCCTTCTTCCAGGTAATCGGGCAGGAGCGGCATACCGAGGAGATAGTCCTCGGTCTTGTTGACGCGTTCTGACCGGGCTGTCGCGAGCGCCTCGTCAAGCTCCTCGGGCGCGAAAGAGCCCCTGCCGATCCAGGCCAGGGCGACAAGGCTCACCTGCTCGTCCTCATTGAGGTCGCGGATGAACTCCTTGAGTTCTTGCTGGGTGGCATCGTCCGAGAAATCTTCGAGGATCGACTCCGCATCGTGGTCGGAGGTGCCGCTATCGTCCCAGGCGGCAACCTTGGCGGCCATCTCGCGCGACTTCTGGATCACGAAGCCGATCTTGTCCGTGGAAATTTCCAGACTGGCCATGACTACGACCCCAGGAATGACCGCGCCAAGCATGCCCGACTTGCCGCTCGGCAGCAAGGCGCGTCAGGTGCGGATTGTCCCGGCGACGTCCCGCATGACCTTTTCGAACATGCCGGCAGTCAGGCGCCCCGTGTTGGTGTTCTGCCGGGAGCAATGGTAGCTGTCGAACAGGACGAGGCCGTGGGGAAGATCATGCCGGATGCCGTGGCCGAAGGCGAAATCGCGCCTTTTCAGGCCTAGTGCATCGAGCGCGCTGTCGTGGGCGATGCGGCCAAGAGCAAGCAAGGTTTGGAGACGGGGCAGGGAGAAGATGCGGCCGACAAGGAACTGCCTGCACGTGGCGATCTCAAGCGGTGTCGGCTTGTTGGCCGGTGGCACGCAGCGCACCGCGTTGGTGATCATGCAATCTGTCAGTTCGAGATCGTCGGGAGCGGCGAGATCGTGCCGGCCTTTGGCCAAGCCGACTTTCAGGAGCGTGCGGTAAAGCAACTCGCCCGCATGGTCGCCCAGGAAGGGCCGCCCGGTGCGGTTAGCGCCTTTGAGCCCCGGCGCTAGCCCGACGATCAAGATGCGCGCGTCCGCGGGCCCGAAAGACGGGACGGCACCGTTGAACCATTCCTGGTGCGCGGCCTTGTTGTCTTGCCGGAACGTGACGAGGCGTGGGCATAACGGACAATGCTTGGCCGGTTCCGGCGGACTTGTTTCCTTGATCGCAAGGAGCGTCATGCGTCTATGCGTAGCGCAAACACCATGAGCAGGCCCGGCCGAAATGACGAGCATCCACTTTTTCTTGTCAAACTCAGGTCTCGATCAGGTCGCCGCGTTCGAATTCATCGAGCGGTTCAGGCTCCGTCCGTCGCCGCGGCTCGCGTTGTGTCCGCTCGGCGGGATCGCGTCCGATCTCGTCCTGCATGTTGGCGAGATCGATGAACTGGTCGGCTTGCCGGCGCAGTTCATCGGCGACCATCGGCGGATTGGTGGTAAGGGTCGATACGACGCTCACCCGCTTGCCCTTATGCTGCAGCGCCTCGACCAGCGAACGGAAATCACCGTCGCCGGAGAACAGCACGACATGATCGAGATGCTCCGACAGTTCCATGGCATCGACCGCGAGTTCGATATCCATATTGCCCTTGATCTTGCGCCGGCCCGCCGCATCGACGAATTCCTTGGTGGGCTTCGTCACCATGGTGTAGCCGTTATAATCAAGCCAATCGATCAGAGGCCTGATCGATGAATATTCCTGATCCTCGACGAGCGCGGTGTAATAAAGTGCCCGCACGAGCTGCCCCTGACTGCGGAAGAGTTCGAGCAGCCGCTTATAGTCGATGTCGAAGGCGAGAGATTTGGCGGTGGCGTATAGATTGGCGCCGTCGATGAAGAGCGCGATACGCTCGGTCGGATAGAAATTCATTTTGGCTCCTTATCACTGCAATATGCGAAAAAGTGAGGAAGCAGCCCTGCACAATCAAATCCAGAGGACTGCTTCAACCAACATAGGTACGACACAAGGACGGCGCAATTGCGGGTGCATGGGAAAATACTGGTAGGTTTGGGTGCCAATCATCCTGGGCCATGGGGAGAGCCCGCGGCGACGATCAAACGCGCTCTCGGCGAAATGGAAAATACCGGTATCGACGTCGAGGCGATTTCACCGCTCTACGAGACCGCCGCCATCGGCCGCGCCCGCCAGCCGGCTTACGTCAACGCCGTTGTCATGATCGATTCGAATCTGTCACCGGAAGCGCTTCTCAGGCGCCTCAAGACCATCGAGCGGCGCGCCGGGCGGCGCGGCGGCAGGCCTTGGGGCCCGCGTTCCCTCGATATCGACATCATCGACCATAAGGGGCTGGTGCGGCATTGGCGCACACGCCAGGCGGACTTTTCCCGCGCGGGGACGCGACCCCTGATTTTGCCGCATCCTCTGATGCATGAGCGGCCTTTCGTGCTCAAACCGCTGCTCGATATCGCGCCGGATTGGCGTCATCCCGTGCTGCGGAGGAGCGCCCGTGCGCTCTGGCGCGACGCCGTGGGCAAGCGGCAAGGTCAGGTCCTTAAGCCGCTCTAAGCCGCTTCTGCTTGCCAGGCGTGTGCGAACTGCCTAAATAGACAGTCAAATCAGCCAATTTTCGTAGAGGATGACCTGATGGCTCGCGTCACCGTCGAGGACTGCATCGACAAGGTACCAAACCGCTTCGAGCTTGTGCTGCTCGCCGGCCACCGCGCCCGCACGATTTCTGCCGGCGCCCAGATCGCCGTTCAACGCGATAATGACAAGAACCCGGTGGTGGCGCTGCGCGAAATCGCCGAGAAGAAGGTCCCCGTCGACGATCTTCGCGAGGATTTCATCCACTCGATGCAGAAATATGTCGAGGTGGACGAACCCGAGGCGGAGGCCGTGCCCATGATCTCGGCCGACACCAGAATGCCGGTCCTCGGCCAGGACGACCAGTCGAGCGACAGCACGATCGACAAGATGACCGAGGAGGAACTCCTACGCAGGATGGCGAGCCAGGCTCCTTCGGACGGCTCCAATGCGGGACCGCGCGCACGCTGAGACTGCCGAATTTATAGGCGAAGCCTGTTTCGTACCGGCTCGCCCATTCGTCATTCCGGCAAAATCCGGAATCCAGAAACCAATTCCATGCATAATTGACTGGATCCCGGCTTTCGCCGGGATGACGACGCGTGGAGAGGCGCCATGACGACCCGGCAATACGAGCTGGTCGAACGCGTGCTGAGCTATCAGCCGAACGCCGACGAGGCGCTGCTCAACCGCGCCTATGTCTATGCCATGAAGGCCCACGGCAATCAGAAGCGGGCCTCTGGCGCGCCGTTCTTCTCTCATCCGCTGGAGGTAGCCGCCATCCTCGCCGAGATGCGGCTCGACGACGCCACCATCGCCACGGCGCTCCTGCACGACACGATCGAAGATACCGAAGTCACCCGTGGCGAGATCGACACCATGTTCGGGCGCGAGATCGGCACGCTCGTCGACGGCCTGACCAAGATCAAGAAACTCGACCTCGTCACCAAGAAGGCGGAGCAGGCGGAGAATTTCCGCAAGCTCTTGCTGGCCATCTCCAGCGACATTCGCGTGCTTCTGGTCAAGCTCGCCGACCGCCTGCACAACATGCGCACGCTGGAGCACATGAAACCAGCCAAGCGCCGGATCGTCGCCGAGGAGACCATGGATATCTATGCGCCGCTCGCCGGACGCATGGGCATGCAATGGCTGCGCGAGGAGCTCGAAGACCGTGCCTTCCGCTGGCTCAACCCCGAGGCCTATGCCGCGGTGGTGGACCGGCTGAAGATGCTGCGCGAGCAGACTCAGGGCCTGATCGACGAGATCGAGCACGCGCTCACCAGCAAACTCGAAGAGGCCAAGTTGCAGGCCGTGGTCTCGCGCCGGGAAAAGAAGCCTTACGCCATTTGGAACAAGATGGAGCGGAAGCAGATCTCGCTCGAGCAGCTCTCCGACATCTATGGTTTCCGCATCGTGGTCCCCGAGGTCGGCGATTGCTATCGCGCGATTGCCGTGATCCACACCACCTGGCACGCGGTGCCGGGCCGCTTCAAGGACTACATCTCGAACCCGAAGCAGAACGACTATCAGTCGATCCACACCACCATCGTCGGCCCGCGCCACCAGCGCGTCGAACTGCAGATCCGCACCGAGCGCATGCATGACGTGGCCGAATACGGCGTCGCCGCGCACGCACTCTACAAGGACATTAATGGCGCGAACGGCAGCATGGTGCCTTCGCAGGATTCGAACGCCTATCGCTGGCTCCGCCATCTGGTCGGCATGCTTCTCGACGGCGACAACCCCGAGGAGTTTCTCGAGCACACCAAGCTCGAACTGTTCCAGGACCAGGTGTTCTGCTTCACGCCGAAGGGGCGCCTGATCGCCCTGCCGCGCGGCGCCAACCCGATCGACTTCGCCTATGCGGTGCACACCGATATCGGCAATACCTGCGTCGGCACCAAGATCAACGGCCGGCCGATGCCGCTCGTGACCGAGCTTCGCAACGGTGACGAGGTCGAAATCATTACCTCGGAAGCGCAAATACCGCCCTCAGCCTGGCAAAGCCTCGCGATCACCGGCAAAGCCCGCTCGGCGATCCGGCGCGCCACGCGCGATGCCGTGCGCGCCCAATACGGCAAACTCGGGCGCGAAATCCTGGTGCGCGGCTTTCAGCGCCGCGGCAAAACCTTCAGCGAGGACAATCTCAATCTGGCGCTGAAACGCCTGTCGCAGAAAACGGTCGAGGACGTGCTGGCGGCGGTCGGCCGCGGCGAACTCGGCTCCGCCGAAGTCGTGCGCGCCGTCTACCCCGAAGAGGCGCAAGCCGAACCGCCCAAGCGCCGGCGCAAGATCAAACGCAGCGACGAAGGCTGGTTCGGCCTCGGCAAGGTGATGGGGCTCAAGTTCCGTTGGCCGGGATCGAGCGGTCGCGCCAAGAAAGATGCGAAAGACGCTTTCAGCGGCATCCCCATCAGGGGTTTGGGCGGCGATTTACCAGTCAGCTTCGCCGACGGCGGCGCCGTCCCCGGCGACCGCATCGTCGGCATCCTCACACCGGGGCAGGGCATTACCATCTATCCAATCCACGCCGAGGCGCTCAAGGCATTCGACGAGGAGCCCGAGCGCTGGATCGACGTCACCTGGGATATTGACGAGGACAATCCGCAACGCTTCCCCGCCAAGCTTGCGGTCACGGTACTGAACGAGCCAGGCAGCCTCGCGCAAGTCGCTTCCGTCATCGGCGAGGCTGACGGCAATATCCAGAACATCAAAATGACCAACCGGGTCGCCGACTACACCGAGATCCTCATCGATCTCGAGGTCTGGGACCTAAAGCACCTGAACGACATCGTGGCCGGGTTAAAGGGCAAAGACATGGTCTCCAGCGCCGCGCGCGCGCTGATTTGACCGCCGGCGCTACCCTTGGTGTCTCGCGGAACATTCACCAAGTATATTGGGTTCGTTTGCCAAAGAGCGGACAACATCCGGTAGTAAGGCGGCGCAGATTTTGAGGGTGTGATGCTGTTCAAGCGTCGTGATTCTGAGAGCATGGCGGAACGCGTGCGGGTGCATTTATGGCCCCGGCGCAGTTGGGGGCGCTCGAGCCGCTATGTCGCTTATCGCCTGCGCCGGCTGAAGGCTACGCCGCACGCGATCGCGCTCGGTTTTGCCGTTGGGGCCTTCTGGGCGGTGACGCCATTTTTCGGCGTGCATGTGGCGCTCGCCGTCGCGATCGCCTGGTTCCTCGGCGGCAGCATGGTCGCCGCCGTCTTCGGCACCTTCATGGGCAATCCGCTGACCTACCCGTTATTCTGGTACACGACCTACGAGATGGGCACATTGATGCTGGGCAGCGAAGCCGAGCGGCCCGTTGACTTGCCGGCGGCATTCACCGAGGGTTCACTCGCGCAGCTCTGGCCCATCATCATACCGATGTCGTTAGGGGCCATCCCCATCGGCCTCGCGGTTGCTGCGCTTTGTTATGTCGTCGTCAAGCCAATCGTCGAAGCCTATCAGGATCGTCGCCGGCGCGAGCGCGAGATTCGCGAACGTGAGGTGCTCGGAACACAATGACGTCACGGTCTGCTGTGCCGCCGATCCGCCTCGGCATCAACATCGATCACATCGCCACGTTGCGCAACGCGCGCGGCGGCCGTAACCCCGACCCGTTACGGGCGGCGAAGACGGTGGTCGGCGCCGGCGCCGACAACATCACCGCCCATCTCAGGGAGGATCGCCGTCATATTCGCGACGATGACATCGTCCGGCTTGCGGCTGCAAGGCTGGCGCCGCTCAATATGGAAATGGCCGTGACGCCGGAAATGCTGACCATCGCCCTCAAGGTCCGTCCCCATGCGACGTGCCTCGTGCCCGAGCGGCGCGAGGAATTGACCACCGAGGGAGGTCTCGACGTCGCGAGCCAGATTGACACGCTCAAGCCTTTCATCGCCGAACTCCGGCGTGCCGGTATTCACGTCTCTCTGTTCATCGACCCGGTGATCGAACAGATCCGCGCCTCGCGCGAAGTCGGCGCCGATGCGATCGAATTGCATACCGGCACTTACTGCAATGCCGTTACCACCGGAGATACGGCGACCGCCTCGCGCGAGCTCAAGCGTCACCAGGACGCCGCACGTCAGGCCGCCGCTCTTGGGCTCGAGGTCCACGCGGGTCACGGGCTCGATTACGACAATGTCGGGCCGATCGCGGCCATTCCCGAGATCGTTGAACTGAATATTGGACATTATCTCGTGGGCGAAGCGCTCTTTGTCGGGCTTGCCGAAAGCGTGCGGCGCATGCGCACGATTATGGACGAGGCGCGCAAAGACCTGCGTCACGAAGCAAAGCAAGTCAGCACCGCCGGAACGTGAGCATGATCCTCGGACTCGGTAACGACATCATCGACATCAGGCGCGTCGAACGGACCATCGAGCGTTACGGCGAACGTTTCCTTGACCGCATTTTCACGGAGATCGAACGGCGGAAGTCCGACGGCAGGGCGGCGCGCGCCGCCTCTTATGCCAAGCGCTTCGCCGCCAAGGAGGCTTGTGCCAAGGCGCTCGGCACCGGCTTCAGGCAGGGCGTGTTCTGGCGCGACATGGGGGTGGTCAATCTGCCCTCCGGGCGCCCGACCATGGAGCTGACAGGAGGCGCCGCGCTGGCTCTTGCCCGCATCGTGCCCGATGGCCACGACGTGCGTATCGATCTCACGATTACCGACGATTTTCCCACGGCTCAGGCTATAGTCATCATTTCAGCCCTGAAAATCCCCACGCGAGACTGACCAATTTGCCTCATCATCGGGGAGAGGCTATAGGGGCGCCTGCCCTGTGGTGAATTCCACTTAAAAACATGCAGGAGAGAGCTTCCGCGATGAGCGTAGAGGCCCAAAAAACGGAAGCGAAAGGCGGGATGCGGGACACCATCCGTGTCGTTATCCACGCCCTGATCCTCGCGCTCATCGTACGCGTGTTCCTGTTCCAGCCGTTCAACATCCCATCGGGGTCGATGATCCCGACGCTGCTGATCGGCGACTATCTCTTCGTGTCGAAATACAGCTATGGCTACAGCCGCTATTCCTTTCCATTCGGTTTGAACCTGTTCCCCGGGCGCATCTGGGCGTCTGAACCCGAACGCGGGGATGTCGTGGTGTTCAAGCTGCCGCGCGACAATGAGACGGACTATATCAAGCGCGTCATCGGCCTGCCTGGCGACGAGATCCAGATGATCGACGGTGTCTTGCACATCAACGGTCAAGCCGTGCCGAAGGAAAAGATCCAGGATTACGTGGTGACGGAGCCCTCGGGACGCTTGCGCCAATTAGCGCAGTTCCGGGAAACGCTGCCGAACGGGGTGAGCTATCCGGTTCTCGACATCGTGAAGTCGAGCTTCGGCGACAATACCGAAATCTACCGTGTGCCCGAGGATCATTTCTTCATGATGGGCGATAACCGCGACAACTCCACCGACAGCCGGTTTCTATCCGAGGTCGGTTTCGTTCCCTTCGAGAATCTGGTGGGCAAGGCGCAGGTGATTTTCTTTTCTATCGACGAGAGGTCGAGCTTCTGGGAATTCTGGAAATGGCCGACCAGTGTACGCTGGTCGCGCCTCTTCGACGTGGTGAATTGATCTTGCCGAAACGGCGGGACACGGCGCTCAACGAACTTGTGGCACGACTCGGCCACGCCTTCGCCGATCAAGACCTGCTCACGCTTGCCCTGACCCATGCGAGCGCGCGGGCCGGCTTACAGCCCAATGAAGATAATGAGCGGCTCGAATTCTTGGGCGATCGCGTCCTTGGCCTTGCCATCGCCGAGCTTCTGATCGAGCGCTTTCCCGAGGCACCAGAAGGCGATTTGGCGCGCTGGTTCAATCATCTGGTGCGGGCGGAAACCTGCGCCGAAGTGGCAAGCGACTGGGACCTCGGCCGCTACATCCTGATGAGTGGCGGCGAGGCTGGCAGTGGCGGCCGCTACAAGAAGACCATCCTCGCCAATGGCTGCGAGGCGGTGCTTGGTGCCATTTTCGCCGATGGCGGTTATGCGGCGGCAGCCACGATCGTGTGGAAATTTTGGGAGCCTTATCTCGGCGAGCTTGAGGAAGCCGCGCCGGATCCCAAATCGGTATTGCAGGAATGGGCGCAAGGCAGGCGCCTGCCTCTGCCGCGCTATCTGGAAATCGCCCGCGAGGGGCCCGATCACGCGCCGCGCTTCACCGCCGAGGTGCAGATCGAAGGCGTGCCGCCCGAGCGCGGGCAGGGGACCAACAAACGCGCGGCCGAGCAGGCGGCGGCTCTTGCCATGCTGCTGCGCGAAGGCGTGTGGCGAGCGCCTCAAGATGGCTGACGCAGAGGCCACGGGTTGCGGTTTCGTGGCGCTGATCGGCGCGCCGAACAGCGGCAAATCCACCCTGACGAACGCGTTGGTCGGCGCCAAGGTGTCCATCGTCACCCATAAGGCTCAGACGACGCGCGGGCCGGTGCGAGGCATCGCCTTGATCGGCACGTCGCAAGTGATCCTGATCGACACGCCCGGCATCTTTCCGCCCAAACGGCGGCTCGACCGCGCCATGTCGCAAGCCGCCTGGGATCGGGCGGGGGAAGCCGATATCGTCGCCTTGGTGATCGACGCCACTCACGGCATCGACACGCGGCTCGATCCACTGCTCGAACATCTGCCGCAGGTGAAGCGGCCGACCATCGCCATCCTCAACAAGATCGATCTGGTGGCGAAGCCCGATTTGCTGCACCTCACCGGAGAGCTTTCAGCCTTGAAAGCCTTCGACCGCGTGTTCATGGTCTCGGCCCTAACCGGCGACGGCATGGACGATCTCAGAGCCTATCTCGGTGAAGCCGTGCCGCCGGGGCCGTGGCTCTTCCCCGATGATCAACTCACCGACGCATCGCTGCGTCAAACCGCGGCGGAGATCACGCGGGAAAAGCTGTTTGTCAGGCTGCACGACGAGTTGCCCTACAAGCTGACAGTCGAGACCATGGACTGGAAGGAACTGAAGGACGGCAGCGTGCGCGTCGAGCAAACCATTTATGTCGAGCGCGAGAGTCAGCGGAAGATCGTGCTCGGCGCCAAGGGCGCGACCATCAAGGAAATTTCCATGGCGGCGCGCAAGGAGATCGGTGAGATGGCGGGGGTGCTCGTGCATCTTTTTCTGTTTGTCAAAGTGCGCGAGCGCTGGGGTGAGGACCCCGAGCGCTACCGCGAGATGGGCCTGGACTTTCCCCGCGATAAGGTCTGAAGCTAGACGATGGACTGGAGCGACGAGGGCATCTTCCTTTCCGCCAAGCTGCTTGGCGAAGCGAATGCGGTGGCCGAATTCTTCACCCGCGCGCATGGGCGTCATCTCGGGCTGGTACGCGGCGGACGCTCGCGGCGCATCCGGCCTTTGCTCCAGCCCGGCAATCTCATTCGCGTCACCTGGCGCGCCCGGCTGTCGGAGCATCTCGGCGGCATCAATGTCGAATTGATCGAGGCGAATGCCGCGCGTGTCCTCGACGACGCTTCGGCGCTCGCCGCCATTAGCACTCTAGCCGGGCTCGCGCGGCTTCTGCCCGAACGCGACCCGCATCCGGAGCTATATGACGCGACGCTCGATGTACTGCATGCTTTCGACGATGCGAGGCTCTGGCCGAAGCTCCTGGTGCGCTGGGAGCTGCAACTGTTGCAGGAGCTTGGCTTCGGCCTCGATCTTGCCGCTTGTGCGGCGACCGGCGCCGAGGCTGAGCTTGTTTATGTGTCGCCGCGCTCGGGCCGCGCCGTGTCGCGCGACGCCGGGGAACCGTATGGCGACAGGCTGCTCAGACTGCCGGCCTTCCTGCTCGACGCGACGGCCCCGGCGAATGAAGCCGATATCGTGGCGGGCTTCATCTTGACCGGCCATTTTCTGGCGCGCGACGTGCTCGATCCGCATGGGCTCACCATGCCGCAGTCCCGCGAACGTCTTGTCGACCTGCTGGCGCGATCGCCGAAAGCGGCGCTTTCCGCATAATTTCTAGGCAGAGCCTCTCTTGAGCGGTAAAATCGCGCGTACCGGAGGCAAGCGCATGCCGGCCCGCAAGCAGGGCATCATTTCCCTCGCTTTGATGATGACGGCGCTCGGCACCTGCGCGCCCGCTCTAGCACAACAATTCGATGTGTCCGGCGCCAGGGGATCGATCATCGCCGCGACCAACTCCTATCGGGCCGAGAGGGGGTTACCCCCTTTGCGCGAGCACGCCGGCGCCAACCGCGTGGCGCAGGCTTATGCCTATTATCTCGCGCGCACCGACAAGACCGGACATCGCGCCGACGGCCGCAGCCCCTCGCAGCGTCTGCGCGAGGGCGGCGTCAAATACTGCAAGTTCCAGGGCGAGAATTGGCACCGCTCCTGGACGAGACCCAACAGGGCATCGCTCGGTACGGCGGTCGGCAAGGCCATGAACTTCTGGAAGAACTCGCCCGGCCATGACCGCGCGCTCAGATCGCGGTCTACCGATATCGGTGTCGGCGCTGTCGGCTGGAAGCATGGCGGGCGCTGGATTTATACCGAGGTGCAGCTCTTCATCGACACGACCTGCCGCGGCGGCCAAATCGCGCCTGAAGCGTCAAGCGCCGCGCAAGGTCCGGGTCTGCCGGACCGCAATCCGCAACGCGTCCCTTGAGCGTGCCCAATTCATGCGCTAAGCGCGGGTCATGGGAAAAAGAATCCCGCCCCCTGATTCGCAAGGGCCGATCGAGCCGGTGAATCTGCGCGAGGCGCTGGAAGAGCGCTATCTCGCTTATGCGCTTTCCACCATCATGCACCGCGCGCTGCCCGATGTGCGCGATGGGCTCAAGCCCGTGCACCGGCGCCTGCTTTATGCCATGCGCCAGCTCAAGCTCGACCCGGAAGGCGGGTTCAAGAAATGCGCGCGCGTGGTCGGCGACGTCATCGGCAAATATCACCCGCATGGCGACCGCGCCGTCTATGACGCGCTGGTGCGTCTCGCGCAGGATTTCGCCGTGCGCTATCCGCTGGTGGACGGGCAGGGTAATTTCGGCAATGTCGACGGCGATAACGCCGCGGCCATGCGCTACACCGAGGCGCGGCTTACGCCGATCGCCGCGGTCCTCCTCGACGGCATCGACGAGGATTCGATCGACTTCCGCGCCACCTATGACGGCGAGGAGGCGGAGCCGGTCGTCTTGCCGGCTAATTTCCCCAACCTGCTCGCCAACGGCTCATCCGGCATCGCCGTGGGCATGGCCACATCGATCCCGCCGCATAATGCCGGCGAATTGTGCGATGCGGCGTTGCATCTCATCAAGTTTCCCAATGCCACCGCCGACAAGCTGACCGAACTGGTACCGGGTCCCGATCTCCCCACCGGCGGGGTGATCGTCGAGCCGCGCGAGGCGATCGTCGAGGCTTACAAGACCGGGCGGGGCAGCTTCCGTTTGCGCGCGCGCTGGAAGGAAGAGGACACCGGGCGCGGCACCTATCAGATCGTCGTCACCGAGATTCCCTACCAGGTGCAGAAGGCGCGACTGGTCGAGCGCATCGCCGAACTCCTGCAGCAGAAGAAACTGCCGCTGCTCGCCGACGTGCGCGACGAGTCGACGGAAGAGGTCCGGCTGGTGCTCGAGCCGAAGAGCCGTACTGTCGATCCGGTGCTGCTCATGGAGCAGCTGTTCAAGTTGACCGAGCTGGAAGCGCGCCTGCCGCTCAATATGAACGTGCTGAGCCGCGGGCTTGTGCCGAATGTGATCGGCTTGCGGCAAGTGCTGCGCGAGTGGCTCGATCACCGTCAGGTGGTGCTGGTGCGGCGCTCGAAGCACCGTCTCGCCAAGATCGACCACCGGCTCGAGGTGCTCGACGGCTATCTCATCGTCTATCTCAATCTCGACAAGGTCATCAAAATTATCCGCGAGAAGGACGAGCCGAAACCCGCGCTGATGAAGGCATTCAAGCTCACGGACGTACAGACCGAAGCCATCCTCAACATGCGGCTGCGGGCCTTGCGCAAGCTCGAGGAGATGGAGATCAAGCGCGAGCACGACAGCCTGACCAAGGAACGCAAGGAACTGAAATCGCTGCTTGCCTCCAAGGACAGACAGTGGAAACGCATTGCCGACGAGATCAAGTCGCTGAAGGATCAGTTCGGGCAGAAGACCGCGCTTGGGCGCCGCCGCACGAGCTTCGCCGAGGCGCCTGAGGGAGTCGAGACCGAGCTTGCCGAGGCGATGATCGAGAAAGAGCCGGTGACGGTCGTGCTCTCCGAGAAAGGCTGGATCCGCGCCATCAAGGGCCATCAGACCGAGCCAGACAGTCTCGCCTTCAAGGAAGGCGACAAGCTCAAGCGCTTCGTCAAGGCGCAGACCACCGACACGCTGCTGCTGTTCGCCACCAACGGCCGCTTCTATTCGCTTGGCGCCGACAAGCTGCCCGGGGGCAGGGGGCATGGCGAACCGTTCCGCCTGATGATCGATATCGAGGAAGCGTCGGATGCGGTCGAGCTTTTCGTCCATGAAGAGGGGCGCAAATTGCTGGTCGCCTCGACCAGCGGCCATGGCTTCATCGTGCCCGAGGACGAGGTCCTGGCGCAGACGCGCAAGGGCAAGCAGGTGCTGAATGTAAGTGCGGAAACAGAAGGCGTGGTCTGCGCACCGGTGGAAGGCGACAGCATCGCCGTGATCGGCGAGAACCGGAAGCTTCTGCTGTTCCCCTTGAAGGAATTGCCGGAGATGCCGCGCGGCAAGGGCGTGCGGCTGCAGCGTTACAAGGATGGCGGCCTCGCCGACGCCAAGGTGTTCGACAAGAAAGAAGGGCTGACATACGAGGACGCAGCCGGGCGCAACTTTACGCTTCCTTCAGCGGAGCTCAGGGATTGGTGGGGCGCCCGCGCCCAGGCCGGCCGCTTGCCGCCCAAAGGCTTTCCCAAATCCGGGAAGTTCGGCCCGCGCTTCTAGTCGCGCACCCAGCCCTTCGAGGTGAGGCGCTCTTGCGGCTGGAAGCGGTTCTTGTAGTTCATCTTGCGCGAGCCCTCGATCCAATAGCCGAGATAGACGAACGGGTGGCCTTGGCTCCGCGCGAATTCGACATGGTCGAGGATCATGTAAGTGCCGAGACTGCGCGCGTGCTGATCCGGATCGTAGAAGCTGTACACCATGGACACGCCGTCGCTTAAGCGGTCGCAGAGCGATACGGCAATGAGCGGCGAGGTTCCGTCGCCTTCGGGGTCGGGTTTCACCCGATATTCGGTGACGAAGGTCTCGACCACGCTGTCTTCGACCATCAGCGAGTAATCGAGCACCGACATCTCGGCCATGCCGCCATCGGCGTGACGCGCATCGATGTAACTGCGGAACAGCGAATATTGCTCGGCGCTCGGCGCCGGCTGCATGCGCTTCGTCACCAGATCGGCATTGGCGCGGGCGATGCGCTTGAGCGAGCGGCTCATTTCGAACGCATCGACCAGAATGCGCACCGGCACGCAGGAAGAGCACGCGTCGCAATAGGGCATATAGGCGATGTTCTGGCTGCGCCGGAAACCACCCTTCAGCAAATTGTCGATGAGGAAGCGCGGCTTGTCGCGCGTGAGGTGGGTGAACAGCTTCCGCTCGAGCCGGCCGGGCAAATAGGGACAAGGCTGCGGCGCCGTAATGTAGAACTCGGGGAAGTTGCTCTTATGCTCTGTCACGTGTGCCCGACCTGAAGCGAATCCAAGCCAATTGCCGGCAAGCTTAGTTGATCAGGCAGGTTCCGCGCAATGCGTTAGACCCACGCCTGTCATATTTGGAATGAGTCAAATTACGCGCGGTTGATCACCACGACACCCGCCAGAATGTCGTGCAGGCAGCGTTTGCGGGCGTCGAAAAAACACCACAGCAGGATGGGGACGAAGATCACCAGAGACAGCCAGAACAGCAACGCGTGGAATGCGGCGATCAGCGGCGTGACCCTGCCGCCATACCACATGCGTACCTTAAGCCCCATCATGCGTTGCCCGATGGTGGCGGAGTTTGGTCCGCCGATCGTGAAGGCATTGTAGCCGAGGCCGACCACGGGGAACACGAGACCGAGCAGGAGCCAGGCGAGGCCGAGGGTAATGACGCCGAGTATTCCGACCACGACATAGGCGAGGACCGTCAAGATGGTGATGATGATGGCATCGACGATGAAGGCGAAGAAACGCTTACGGATCACCGCCTGGAAGAGTTGGGGCTGCGTCACCGGATCGTAGGCATGCGGCTGGTCCACGAAATCCGTGCGGGCAGGCTGCTTGCGGGTCTCAAGCTCGTTCATCGCTCTCTCCATTTCGGGCGGTTACCGGCCCTTCGCGCGCTAGATGGTGACGGCCCAGTCTGCAAACAAGCTGGGGAACTTCAATATGCCGTGCGGCGTCGTAATGACAACGCCGGTGTGGCCCTCAGGTTGCCGAGGCATGAGCGAGGGTTTAAGGAGTTTCATCATGGGATCGGGACGAGGCCACGCATCAATGGGGATCGCCTTGATTTTCAGGCTGCTGTTTTTGCTGGCAGTCTCGTCGCTGTTTTCGGGCGCGGCGGTTGACGCAGTACTGGCCTGCCAGGGGAAAGAGGTGATCTTCGAGGATCGGTTCGGCAATGACAGCGGCGGCTGGTCGGTCAAGGAGAGCGTCGAGGTCGAGGACGGCGCGTTCACCATCACGCTTGAGCCCGACGACATGCAATCCAATCTCAACGTCACCTACACCGTCGAGGATGCCGATATTTGCACCGACGCGGTTTGGCCGGAGGGCGAACAGCCGGTGCTCGGCGCGGGGCTTCTGTTCTGGGGCGAGGACAACCGCACCTATTTCCAGTTCGGCGTGCTCAATAATGGCCGCTACTGGATCGCGCGCAAGCAGGACGGGGAATGGCTCGGCACCATCGCCGCCAATGTCGATTCACCGGCGATCCACACATCGCCGGGGGCCGCCAACACTCTGCGCGTGAAGACCGATGGCGACAGCGCCAGCTTCTTCATCAATGGCACCAAGGTCCGCGAGCTGCGCGGCCAGGCGCCGAAAGGGGCCTGGCGGTTCGGCCTTTCCGGCGACAATTTCGACAAGCAGAAGGATGCGCGGGTCATCTTCCGGACCATGAAGGTCACGGACTAATCGTCATCCTGAGGTGCGAGCGAAGCGAGCCTCGAAGGATGAAGTCTCGAAGTTTGATTAGGCCTTCAGCCGCTTGGCCACGTCGCGCGCAAAATAGGTGAATATCGCGTCGGCGCCGGCGCGCTTGCAGGCGATCAGGCTCTCCATGATCACCCGGTCTTTGTCGAGCCAGCCGCGTTCGGCGGCGGCCATGATCATCGAATATTCGCCCGAGACTTGATAGACGAAGGTCGGCAGCCTGAAGGCTTCCTTCACCCGCCATACAACGTCGAGATAAGCGAGCCCCGGCTTGACCATCACCATGTCGGCGCCCTCGGCGATGTCGAGCGCCACTTCACGCAAAGCCTCCGAACCGTTGGCGGGGTCCATCTGATAGCTCAGCTTGTCGCCGCTGAGCCGCGCACCGGAACCGACGGCGTCGCGGAAGGGCCCATAAAAGGCCGAGGCGTATTTCGCCGCGTAGCTCAAGATCTGCGTCGAGGTGAAGCCATTCTCCTCGAGCGCCATCCTGATCGCGCCGATGCGGCCATCCATCATGTCTGACGGCGCGAGGATGTCGCAACCGGCTTCGGCCTGCACCAGCGCCTGCGCGATGAGCATCTCGATGGTGCGGTCGTTGTCGATCTCGCCATCGGTCATGAGCCCGTCATGGCCGTGGCTGGTGTACGGATCCAGCGCCACGTCGCAGATGATGCCGATCTGCGGCACTTCCTTCTTGATGGCGCGGACCGCGCGGCACACGAGGTTGCCGGGATTGATCGCCTCGCTCGCCTGTTCGTCGCGGAGTGCGGAATCGGTATTGGGAAAGAGGGCGATGGCCGGAAGCCCGAGTTCGGCCGCTTCCTCCGCCGCCTTGACCGCGAGATCGATGGAAAGGCGATCGACGCCCGGCATGGAAGCGACGGGTAATCTGGTCCGTTCGCCCTCGACGATGAAGAGCGGCCAGATCAGATCGTCGATGGTGAGTTGCGTGCCGCGTATCAGGCGGCGCGACCAGTCGGTGCGCCGATTGCGCCTGAGCCTGGTTGCCGGATAGCCGGGACGTGCGCTGCCGGTCTTGCCGGCGCGCTTGACGCGTTCGGTCCGTAAGGAAACCGGTTTGCCCTTAGGAAACGCCATGATCCGCTATGTTTTCCGTTATCCTGGCGGGCAAGCTACCACCTGGCTTACGCCCATGCCAACACATGCGGGGAATATGGTTTTTGCCCGTGTCTAACGGCAATAGCCGGCGCGGCGATATTTCATGTCGAAATGAAAATGGTTGCGATGCGCGGCGTCGGCGCTCGGACCGAGCGTCGTGCCGAAATTCTTGCAGGCTTCCGCGTAAATGCTCCTGACGAATTCACTCTTATACTCCGGCCGCAACTTGCGTGGCGGCGGGTCCGCCGGAGCAAGCAGGGACGGTGTGGCCAGCACGGGCGGCGGCGCGGGTGTCGCTACAACGAAAGGATTGACCCGGACCTTGGTCACCTCAGTCGTATTACCGATCAAAACTTTGACATGTGAGACCGGTGAGAGGCGTGGCTTCTGCGGCAGTACATAGCTTGCTGCGAGTACCGGCAGCTTGCGCTCAGCGGCTGCGGCGAGACGCACCGGGTTCGGCTCCGGCAGCGGCGGCACGGCCGCAACATGGACGCGCGGCCAGCTATCGAGCACGGTAACCAGCACACCCGTTTCAAGCGTGAACTCGGAAATGTCGAGCGCATTGGCCTTCGCATGCTCGCTCAACCTGCCGTTGGGATTGCTGTTGCGATTGCGGCAGGCATAAGAGGCGGCGTTACGCAGCCTCACCACCGGCTGATTGAAGATCTTCCTGGCTTCCGGCTGCACCTTCTCCCTCAGCCAATCGTTGAGAGCAACGGCGAGCTTGCAGTTCATGATGGCCGGCGGCGAGATCGCCACCTGCGGATTGCTGCCGATCGCCTTGACGCGGATCGGCGCCGGCGTGCCGCAAATGCCGCGCCTGATCGGCGGCAGCGCCTCGTACTCGATGGCCATCTCGGCGAGCAGCTTGTCGCATTCGGCTCGCGCCTCCACGACCTCGCTGGTCAACCACGGAAGGGTTGGTTCGGCGCCCGATTCGCTCGTGCGTTGCGGATTGCGCTCAGGCAACGGCACAGTGGCGGTCTGGGCAAGAGCCAGCGCGGGCAGGGCGAGTGCCGCGGCAACGACCAGCGAAGCGAAGGGATAGAGCTTCATGCCAAGCCTCACGGCCTCCCTGGCAATGCTTGTGATTTCACCAATTGGGTGCTAGCTGCGCCCCAGCCTTTCCGGGCTGATTTTGGAGCGATTTCGACCAGGGGGCAACCTTTTGTTTGAGGCGATTGTGTCCGGGACACTAGGCGTCACATTCGAGGAAACCGGCCGTGCGGGCGTCATTACGCTGAACCGTCCGGCCCGCCTCAACGCGCTTTCCCGCGAAATGTTCGAGGCCTTGAGCGCGCAGTACCGGATCTGGGCGCCGGCGCCGCAGATTTACGGCGTGGCGATGCAATCGGCCCACCCGACCGTGTTCTCGAGCGGGGGCGACCTCAAAATCCTGCACGAGCTCAGCCAGCAGGGCGCGATCGAGGCGATTCGCGAATTCTACCGCGCCGCCTACACCCATGTCTTCGTCCTGGAAAAATTCATCAGGCCGAATGTGCCGCTGATCAACGGGCTCGTGTTCGGCGGCGGCATCGGCATCACGCTGTTCGGCACGCATTGCGTGGCGGGCGAGAACTATCGTTTCGCCATGCCGCAAGTCGGCATCGGCTTCTTACCGGATATTGGCGGCACCTATTTCCTGCCGCGCCTGTTCGGCTGGACCGGCATGTATCTGGCGCTGACCGGCGGCGCCATCGGACCCGCCGACGCCTATCGCCTGAAACTCGTCAGTCATTGCATTCCGTCGGCGCATTTCGGCGTGATCAAGGATGCACTCGCCGACAATCATCCGATCGACCGGCTTCTCGACGGTCTGCATCGCGATCCCGGCGAAGGCGAACTCGTGCACTTTACGCCGGTGATCAACCGCACCTTCTCGGCATCATCGGTGCAAGAAATCCTTGCGCGGCTCGATGCCGAACGCGGTGAATACGCCAAATGGGCGCGAGACACCGCGGCGACGCTGCGCGAGAAATCGCCGACCTCGCTGAAGATCGCCTTTGCGCAGATGCAACGCGGCACGTCTCTCGATCTCGCCGCGGCGCTGCGTCTCGAATTTCGTCTCGCCTCGCATCTTGTCGCGCGCCACGATTATGGCGAAGGTATCGCCGCACGCATCGCCGGCAAGGGCCGCGCGCCCCAATGGAACCCCGCCACGCTCGATGCCGTCGACGACAACGACATCGCGCGCCTGTTCGACACACCAGTCGAGAATGAACTCGTGCTGGACGAGACGGCGCGCAATAACCTGCAATAAACCATCATCGCAAGACTTGGCCTTCAGCCAATCTTAAGCGTGTCGCTTAAGCGGATTTTAGGTCGCCGCGCCTATAGTCACGATCAAAGTCGGGATTAATAAAAACTAACGGGGGTTGGCGATGAGTGCAGTTCTGCGTATCGAGACGAATGCGTGCCGGGAAGAGTCGGAAGACCTCAAGGACCGCTATCTCTCATCCTTGAAATTCATCGAGCGTTTGCACCGGCTGCTGCTGGACGTGGTTAAGGACGAGTTCGATCGTCTTGGCCGCGATGATGTGAACTCTGTGCAGGCTTTGCTTCTCTATCATGTCGGCGATGACGAGCTGACCGCTGGTGACTTGACCAGAAACGGCTGCTATCTCGGCTCGAACGTCTCCTACAATCTCAAGAAGCTGGTCGAGGCCGGTTATATCGATCATCAGCGCTCGGCCACCGACCGCCGCTCCGTGCGCGTCAAGCTCACCGACAAGGGGCGCGAAGTGTGCAAGGTGGTTGACGAATTGTTTCAGCGCCAGCTCTGCTCGCTGCCGCATGTCGCCGATATCGGCGGGAGCGAGCTTGACGCCATGAACAAAGCCATGGGCCGGATCGAGCGCTTCTGGACCGATCAGATCCGCTTTCAGCTCTAATTCAATTACCCCGTGAGCCTCGTGTCCCGGCGGTCTTCGGATCGCCGGGACATCGATTCCTGCGCGCGGCGCAGCCCAAAATCGCCCCAATCCCTGCCTAATCTCGCGATGATGTAGCGGGAAGGCCTGGGCCGCGATTCGTATGGGAAAGTATTTGTTAAATCGTTCGCGGCGTAACTCTTGGCGGGAATGTCTTGGCCGTTGACCGAATTGTGACGGATAAGGCCGTTTCCAAGCGCGAATACCGGTAGAGCGGCTAAGCTAAAGCGCCTATAGTCATTTTAGGGATTATGGCCGCAGCAGACGGGAGCGGCAAATGTCGGCACTGTCTTACGGATTGAGGAGCGGGGCCATTCTCGCCACGGCGGGATTGGTCATGGCTATCCTCATGACCAGCGCCGTGCCGGTGGAGGCCGGGCCCTTCTCGTGGCTGACGGGCAGAAATAACGACAATCAGGGTTCAGGCGGCGGCTTCTTCGGCGGCGGCAATCGTGGCTTGAACGACCCGACCAACAAGCCGGGTGCCTCTGAACTGCCGGCGAACGATCCCGAAGCCTACATGATCACCAATCCGGCGCTTGGCACGCCGACGCTGTCCTCGCGGAACATCGCCGCGACCAAGGCCGCGATCGAGCAATACAAGTCCATCGTCGCGCAGGGCGGCTGGCCCATGATCCCGCCAAAGCCCCTGAAACCCGGCATGCGCAACCAGGACGTCGCCACCCTACAGCGGCGGCTGGAGATCAGCGGCGACCTCCGTGGCAGAAGTATTCCCGGCGAGTACGACGCCGGAGTCGTTGCCGCGGTGAAGAAATTCCAGTCACGCCACGGCCTGCCGCCGACAGGCGTCATCGACTCCAAGGCCATGGTGGAAGCGATAAACACGCCGGCGAGCTTCCGGCTCGCGCAGCTACAGACCAATTTGAAGCGGCTACAGCGTCTCTCCGCCAACCCGGGCAGCCGCTACGTGGTGGTCAACATTCCGGCCGCGCAGGTCGAGGCTGTCGACAGCGGCCAGGTGGTGATGCGCAATGCCGTTGTGGTCGGCAAAATGGACCGCCCGACGCCGGAACTCTCCAGCCGCATCGTGGAGATCAATTTCAATCCTTACTGGAACGTGCCGAAGAGCATCGTGCAGAAGGACCTGGTTACCAAGGGCCGGCTGTTCGCCAGCCAGGGCAAGGACATGCTCGCCGCCTATCGGATGCAGGCCTTCGATCGCGCCGGCAATCAGGTTCACCCGCAGTCGATCGATTGGAACAACCCTGAGGTCTACAATTACAGTTTCCGGCAGCTTCCGTGGGAGGAAAATTCCCTCGGCTTCGTGAAGATCAATTTCCCGAACAAGGACGCTGTGTATCTCCACGATACGCCGCTCAAGGGTCTGTTCGGATCGGCTGTGCGTTTCGAGAGCTCTGGCTGCGTGCGCGTGCATAACGTCGAGCGGCTCGTCGCCTGGATCCTGCGTAGCAATCCCGGCTGGGACATCAATCGCATCCACCACATGAAACAGAGCAAGGAGCAGCTCGACGTGAAGGTGGCATCACCGGTGCCGGTCCATCTGACCTATGTCACCGCCTGGGGAACGCCGGATGGGCAGGTGCAATTCCGGCCCGATATTTACGGCCATGACAGCGGGGCCGTCGCCGCCTCGACCATCGTCCAGAACTGACGTTTCTCCCTAACTAGGCTGCGCAAAATACCCGCTCATTCCCGCGCAAGCGGGAATCCAGAGCCACTTGCGCCGTCCTCAGTTGCAGCCCTGGGTCCCCGCTTGCGCGGGGACGAGCGGATACTGGCATGGCGGTGAAGCAGGCCCATGGCTTGGGTGTTGCTGGCGCGGTCGCGCGACATGTGGTAGAGCGGGCCGCATGGTTGAGGTGCGCCCCAGGACAGGAGGCGCAGGCAAGGTGACGCCATATCGGGTCAGTCACTCGGTTTGAGGAGCAGTGAGCATGACGGCGAGCGATGCGAGGCGGGCCGAGACGCGCCCAGACGATTTCTTCACCAAGCACCTGGAAGACGCCGACCCGGAAGTCTGGGAGGCGATCGAGGGCGAGCTTGATCGTCAGCAATATGAGATCGAGCTGATCGCTTCGGAAAATATCGTCTCCAAGGCGGTGCTCGACGCTGCCGGCACCTTCCTCACCAACAAATATGCCGAAGGCTATCCGGGCCGGCGCTATTACGGCGGCTGTCAGCATGTCGACGTGGTCGAGCAGTTGGCAATCGACCGCGCCAAGCGGCTGTTCAACTGCAGTTTCGTCAACGTCCAGCCGCACTCGGGAAGCCAGGCCAATCAATCGGTGATGCTGGCGCTGATCAAGCCGGGCGACACGATTCTCGGCATGTCACTCGCGCATGGCGGCCATCTCACCCACGGCGCGCCGCCAAATCTGTCGGGTAAATGGTTCAACGCCGTGCAATATGGCGTGCGCAAGGACGACAACCGCATCGACTATGAAGAGGTCGAGCGTCTCGCCAAGGAGCACAAGCCTGCGATGATTATCGCCGGCGGTTCGGCCTATCCGCGCATCATCGACTTTCCGCGCTTCCGTAAGATCGCCGACGAGGTCGGTGCCTATCTGATGGTGGACATGGCGCATTTCGCCGGGCTCGTTGCCGCGGGTTTGCATCCAAGCCCGCTGCCGCATGCGCATGTGGTCACCACCACGACGCACAAGACGCTGCGCGGTCCGCGCGCCGGCATGGTGCTCTCCAACGACGAGGACATCGGCAAGAAGATCAACTCGGCGCTGTTCCCCGGCCTTCAGGGCGGACCGTTGATGCACATCATCGCCGCCAAGGCGGTCGCCTTCGGCGAGGCGCTCAAGCCCGACTTCAAGATCTACGCCAAGAACGTGATCGACAACGCCAAGGCGCTCGGCGAGACTTTGGTCAAGGGCGGCGCGGCACTCGTCTCGGGCGGCACCGACACGCATCTGATGCTGGTCGATCTGAGGCCCAAGAAGCTCACCGGCAAAGCCGCCGAAATCGCGCTCGGGCGCGCCAACATCACCTGCAACAAGAACGGTGTGCCCTTCGACCCCGAAAAGCCGGCGGTCACCTCCGGCATCCGGCTCGGCTCGCCTGCCGGAACCACACGCGGCTTCGGCATCGCCGAGTTCCAAGACATCGGCGTCATGATCACCGAGGTGCTCGACGGCCTCGCCGCCAAAGGCGATGAAGGCAATCGCGGCGTGGAAGAGAGCGTCAAGAAGCGGGCGATCGCCCTTTGCGAGCGCTTTCCCATCTACCGGTGATGTAGGCGCGTGGCGATGAGGAAGGGGAGGGCGGTCGCACATGCGATGCCCCTATTGCGGCAGCACCAACACGCAAGTTAAGGACTCGCGTCCCAGCGAGGACCACACCACGATCAGGCGCCGCCGCGTCTGTTCCGATTGCGGCGGCCGATTCACCACCTTCGAGCGCGTGCAGCTGCGCGAACTGACCGTGGTCAAGCGGTCCGGCCGCCGAACGCCTTTCGACCGTGACAAGCTGATGCGCTCGGTGCAGATCGCGCTGCGCAAGCGCCCGGTGGATCCGGAGCGCATCGAGCGCATGGTGAGCGGTATCGTGCGCCGGCTGGAAAACATGGGCGAGAACGACATCGATTCCGAGACGATCGGCCGGTTGGTGATGGAGGCCCTTAAAAATCTCGACGATGTCGCCTATGTGCGCTTTGCCTCCGTGTACAAGAATTTCCGCGAGGCCAAGGATTTCGAGGTGCTGCTCGACGAACTTGCCGGTGGCGAGACCCCGGACGATGCGCCCAAGAAGGCGCAAGCAGCCGCCGAAGATTAGTCGAAAGTTGAAAGTCCGCCGATGAGCGCACGCGACAAGGAGCATATGGCGCAGGCGCTCGCTCTCGCCCGCCGCGGGCTTGGTCTCACCTGGCCGAACCCTGCCGTGGGCTGCGTGGTGGTGACCGGGGCTGGCGAAATCGCCGGGCGCGGCTGGACGGCGCCGGGCGGGCGTCCCCATGCCGAGGCCATCGCCCTGGAACACGCCGGCGACCGGGCTGAAGGCTCGACCATCTATGTCACGCTCGAGCCTTGCGCGCATGCGGGTCGCGACCGGTCTTGCACCGACGCCATTGTCGCGGCGCGGCCGAAACGCGTGGTGATCGGCTTGCGCGACCCTGACCCGCGCACGGCGGGGCGGGGGATCGAACGCCTCAAGGACGCCGGCATCGACGTCGAGGAGGGGGTGCTCACCGCTGACGCCGCCGAGATTGCGCTCGGTCATTTGCTGCGGGTGACGCAAGGGCGTCCTGCGGTGACGCTCAAGCTCGCGGTCGGTTCCGACGGGCTGATGCCCAAGGGCGACGGCGCGCCGGTGTGGATCACCGGACCCGACGCCCGCGCGCATGGTCATCTCTTACGCGCACGCAGTGACGCGATCCTGGTCGGCCGCGGCACCATCCTCGCTGACAATCCGAATCTCACCTGCCGTCTGCCCGGCATGTCCTGCCGCTCGCCGGTGCGCGTGGTGCTCGACCGGCGCTTGCGCACGCCGCCCGAAGCGCAAGTGTTCGACGATGTCATGGTGCCGGTATGGCTCGTCTGCGCCGCCGGCGATACCTATCCCGCTGCCGGTCCGTTGCAGGAGCGCGGCGCCGAGATCGTTCCGGTCTCGGTCGATGAAGACGGCATGCTCGCCGTGCAGGACGTCATGGAGACGCTCGCCGATCGTGGCATCACCCGCGTGCTCGTGGAAGGCGGACCGTCGGTCGCGCGCGCTCTTCTCGACGCCGATCTCATCGACGAAGCGGTGGTTTATCAAGGCGAGACCCTCGCGGGCGAGGGGGGATTGCTGCCCTTCGTCACCGATGGGCTCGACCGGCTCACCTCAACCGGCCAATTCACGCAAATCCGCGCCCGCGCCTTCGGGCCCGACCGGATGACGTGGTGGCGGCGGATGCGTTCATGTTCACTGGCCTTGTCAGCAGCGTAGGCACGCTTCAGGAGCGCGACGGCGCGCGGTTCACCATCGCCGCGCCGTTCAAGCGCAAGACCCTGGAAGCGGGCGACTCCGTCGCTTGCGACGGCTGCTGCCTCACCCTCATCGATGTGGGCAAGGCGAAAGGCGGCGTCGTGTTTACCGTCGAGGCCTCAAACGAGACGCTCGACCGCACCACGCTTCGTGACTGGCAGGCGGGCCGCCGCATCAATCTCGAACGGGCGCTGGCGCTCGGCGATGTCCTTGGCGGCCACCTCGTCACCGGCCATATCGACGGCCGCGCCAGGATCTTCTCCTCGGCGCAAGACGGCGACAGCGTCAGGTTCGTGCTGGAAGCGCCAGACGGCCTGGCGGCCTTTATCGCGCCGAAAGGCGCCGTTGCGCTCGACGGCGTCTCGCTCACCGTTAACGCTGTCGAGGGAGACCGCTTCGGCGTGAATATTATCCCTTACACTCTGTCGCACACGACATGGGGAGACCTTAAGCCCGGCGATCTGGTAAACCTTGAAGTCGATATCCTGGCGCGCTACGTCGCACGTCTTGAGCAATATGAAGGCCGCATCACGTGACCGCCCTGAGCAAACCAGACGCCGAGAGCCGGCACCATCAGTTCCTCTCGCCCATCGAGGAGGTGATCGAGGACGCGCGCAACGGCCGCATGTTCATCCTGGTCGACGCCGAGGAGCGCGAGAACGAAGGCGACCTCATCATCCCGGCGCAAATGGCCACGCCCGACGCCATCAATTTCATGGCCAAGAACGGCCGCGGCCTGATCTGCCTCGCGCTGACGCCTGACCGCGCCAAGCAGCTCCATCTCGAATTGATGTCGCGCTCGAACCGCGCGCGCCATTCCACCGCCTTCACCGTGTCGATCGAGGCGCGCGAAGGCGTCTCGACCGGCATCTCGGCGCATGACCGCGCGCACACGATCTCGGTCGCCATCGACCCGACCAAGGACTTTCGCGACATCATGACGCCGGGCCATGTGTTCCCGCTCGTCGCCAAGGACGGCGGCGTCCTGGTGCGCGCCGGCCATACCGAGGCGGCGGTCGATCTCGCGCGTCTCGCCGGTCTCTACCCGGCGGCAGTGATCTGCGAGATCATGAACGACGACGGCACCATGGCGCGGCTGCCCGACCTGATCGCCTTCGCGCAACGGCACGGACTGAAGATCGGCGCCATCGCCGACCTGATCGCCTACCGCCTGCGCTACGACCATCTGGTCAAGGTGGTGGCCGAGACCAGGCTCGACAGCCCCTATGGCGGCAATTTCGAGGTCAAGGTCTATGCCACTACAGTCGATCCGGCCGAGCATGTGGCGCTCGTCAAAGGCGACGTCGCCGCCGGCGGACCGGTGCTCGTGCGCGTGCATGCCATGAATACGCTCGATGACGTGTTCGCGTCCGGCGGCCATCGCGAGACCCTGGTGCACAAGGCCATGGAGATCATCGGCGCCGAGGGGCGCGGCGTCATCGTTCTCATCCGCGAATCGCGGTCCGACGCCATCTCCGCCCGGCTCGAGGCGGAAGCGGGCGGCCAGCAGCGGCTGATCGAATACGGCATCGGCGCGCAGATCCTGCTCGATCTCGGCGTGCGCGAGATGGTGCTGCTCTCCAATTCCCCGGCGCGCAAGATCGTCGGCCTGGAAGGTTATGGACTGAAGGTGGCAGGCCACCGGAGCTTGGAGTAGGGCATGGCCCGCAAAGGCCCAAACTCGGTCCTGATCATCGAGGCGCGTTTTTACGAGGACATCGCCGACGAGCTCGCCCGTGGCGCCATCGCCGAGCTCGACTCCCATCAAGTCGCCTATGAACGTCTCGCCGTGCCCGGCTCGCTGGAAATCGCGCCGGCGCTCAGTCTCGCGCTTGCCAACGGCTTTGTCGGCCGCGCCGGACGGCATCGCGGCTGCATCGCGCTCGGCTGCGTGATCCGCGGGCAGACCACCCATTACGACATCGTGGCCCGGGAATCGTCGGCAGGTCTGCATCAGCTTGCCGTGCAGCATGCCGTGCCGATCGGCTTCGGCATTCTGACCTGCGACAGCTTCGAGCAGGCCTGGGAGCGGGCGAGCGTCGACGGCCGCAATAAAGGCGGCGACGCCGCGCGCGCCTGCCTCACGCTGATGCGTCTCGAACAGCATTTCTCCTCGGCGAGCCGGCGCTAGCGACATGGCCGATCCGGTAAAATCCCAAAATCGCGCCGCCTCGCGCAGCGCCGCGCGGATTGCCGCGGTGCAGGCGCTTTATCAGATGGACATGACCGGCATCGATCTTACCGACGTGATCGCCGAGTTCGAGGCGCATCGCCTCGGCAAGGAGATCGAGGATTGCCAATATGGCGAGGCCGAGAGTGCTTTCTTCCGCGATCTGGTCACGGGCGTGGTGCGCGAGCAGCTCGAAATCGATCCCCTGATCGACCAACAGCTCGCCGAGGGTTGGCGTTTACCGCGCGTGGATTCAATCCTGCGCGCGATCCTTCGGGCCGGCGTTTATGAACTTATGTTCCGCGACGACGTTCCAGCCCGTGTGGTCATCACCGAATATGTCGATATCGCCCATGCCTTCTTCGCCGGTGACGAGCCGAAAGTGGTGAACGGCCTGCTCGACAAGCTTGGACATAAGACGAGGCCGGATAAATTTGCGGCGCAAGGGTCTGAAGATGGCTGACGATGTGGACCGTACCGGGGGTGGGACGCTCGGTGAGTTCGACATCATCGCGCGCTATTTCGCGCCGATCGCCACCGACAAAGCGGCACTTGGCTTGCGCGACGACGCCGCAATCCTGCTCATCTCCGAAGGGTACGAGTTGATCGCCACTTGCGACACGCTGGTCGAAGGCGTGCATTTTCTTGCTAACGATCCGCCCGTCACCGTCGGCTACAAGGCGCTGGCGGTCAATCTCTCCGATCTCACCGCCAAAGGGGCGCGGGGTTACGCTTATCTCTTGTCACTGGCGGTGCCGCATGACACCCCGGAATCCTGGTTCGAAGGTTTCGCCTCGGGCCTGCGTGATCTGCAGGTGGAAAGCGGCATCTGTCTTGTTGGCGGCGATACCACGGCTTCGCCTGGTCCCAAGACCATTACCATCGCCGCGCTCGGTCTCGTGACGCACGGTCATGCCGTGCTGCGGCACGGCGCGAAGGCCAATGACCGGCTTTACGTCAGCGGCACGATCGGTGACGCCTATCTCGGCCTCCGCCTGCTCGAGGATGCGTCTCTGGCAAAGTCCTGGGATTTGTCGGAAGCCGACACGAATTATCTTACCGGCCGGTACCGGCGTCCCGAGACACGCGCCGGCCTTGTGATCGCGTTGCGCAATTTCGCGCAAGCCGCCATCGATGTCTCGGACGGTCTGGTCCTCGATACCGAGAAGCTGGCCACGGTCTCACATGCCGGCGCGGTCATCGAGACGGCACGCGTGCCATTCTCACCGGCGGCACAAAAGGCGCTTCACCGTGCGCCCGAGCTGCTCGAAGCCATGATTGCCGGCGGTGACGATTATGAGATCGTGGCGGCGGTGCCCGAAACCAACGCCGCTGCCTTCGAGGCAGAGGTTCGCGCCAAGGGCGCTCCTGTCACCTTGATCGGCCGTATCGAAGGAGGGCGGGAGGGGGTCCGTGTGATCGGTCCCGACGGCGCCCCTCTTAAGCTCGCCCGCAAAGGCTTCTCCCATTTCTAAGGGGATTTTGCCGCACCACGATCGTTGGATTTGAGCGGCGGGCATCTGTTGCGTCCCGCCCATAACTTTGGCATTTTCCGCCCGACTCAAAGCCTGGGGGTCTAGGCCGCGGACGCTTCACGTGTCACGCTTTTCGCGGCCTGCATTCCCCCAAAATTCCCAACCGAGACGACCGGAGACAGTCCGACATGACCTGGGTTCTCTATCTCATCATCGCTTGCGGGGCGCTCTCGATCGCCTATGGCGTCGCGACCACCAGAGCCGTCCTCGCCTCAGACCCCGGCACGCCGCGCATGCAGGAGATCGCCTCGGCCATTCAGGAGGGGGCGCAGGCCTATCTCATGCGCCAATACACCACCATCGCCATCGCCGGCGTGGTGATCTTCCTGATCATCGCTTATCTGCTCGGCATTCCGCAGGCGATCGGCTTCGCCCTCGGCGCGGTGCTGTCTGGCGCCGCCGGCTTCATCGGCATGCATATCTCGGTGCGCGCCAATGTCCGGACGGCGCAGGCCTCGACCAAGGGGCTCGCCGAAGGTTTGAGCCTCGCCTTCCGCGCCGGCGCCATCACCGGCATGCTCGTTGCCGGTCTCGCCCTGCTCGGCGTCGCCATCTATTTCCTCATCCTCACCGAATTCGCCGGCTATAGCCCCACCTCGCGCGTGGTCATCGACGCTCTGGTGTCGCTCGGCTTCGGCGCCTCGCTTATTTCCATCTTCGCTCGTCTCGGCGGCGGCATCTTCACCAAAGGCGCCGATGTCGGCGGCGATCTCGTCGGCAAGGTCGAGGCCGGAATCCCTGAGGACGATCCGCGCAACCCGGCCACCATTGCCGACAATGTCGGTGACAATGTCGGCGATTGCGCCGGCATGGCCGCCGATTTGTTCGAGACCTACGTGGTGACCGTCGTCGCCACCATGGTGCTCGCCTCGATCTATTTCATCGGCGTAAGCGAAGACCGGGCGTTGCTGATGATGATGTATCCGCTTGCCATAGGCGCGGTCTGCGTCATCACCTCGATTATCGGCACGTATTTCGTGCGGCTTGGAACGACCCAATCGATCATGGGCGCGCTGTACAAGGGGGTAATCGCCACCGGCGTGCTGTCGCTCATCGCGCTATGGCCCGTAACCGCCTGGCTCGTCGGCATGGACACGGTCATGACGGTGGGCGATTTGAGCTTCACCGGCTGGTCGCTTTATTTGTGCGGCGTGGTCGGCCTCATCGTCACGGCACTGATCGTCATCATCACCGAGTATTACACCGGCACCAACTACCGCCCGGTGCATTCCATCGCCAAGGCATCGGTCACGGGCCATGGCACCAATGTCATCCAGGGTCTCGCCGTGTCGATGGAAGCGACAGCACTTCCGGCGCTCGTGATCATGGCCGGCATCATCGTCACCTATATGCTGGCCGGCCTGTTCGGCATCGCCATCGCCGTCACCACCATGCTGGCGCTCGCCGGCATGATCGTGGCGCTCGATGCCTTCGGCCCCGTCACCGACAACGCCGGCGGCATCGCCGAGATGGCCGGTCTGCCGCAAGACACGCGCAAGACGACCGACGCGCTCGACGCGGTGGGCAACACTACCAAGGCGGTGACTAAGGGCTATGCCATCGGCTCGGCCGGTCTCGGCGCGCTGGTGCTGTTCGCGGCCTATACCGAGGATCTCAAATTCTTCGCCGCCAACGCGGGCGAGTTCCCGTATTTCGCCGGCGTCGATCCGACTTTCTCTCTGTCCAACCCTTACGTGGTGGTCGGCCTCTTCCTGGGCGGGCTTCTGCCTTACCTCTTCGGCGGCATCGCCATGACCGCGGTCGGCCGCGCCGCTTCCTCCATCGTCGAGGAGGTGCGGCGTCAGTTCAAGGAGAAGCCCGGCATCATGAAGGGCACCGAGCGTCCCGATTATGGGCGCGCCGTCGATCTGCTGACACGCGCGGCGATCAAGGAGATGATCATCCCGTCAATGCTGCCGGTGCTGTCGCCGATCGTGTTCTTCTTCATCATCAATGCCATCGCCGGCAAGAGCGCCGCCTTCTCGGCGCTCGGCGCCATGCTGCTCGGCGTCATCATCACCGGCCTGTTCGTCGCCATTTCCATGACGGCAGGCGGCGGCGCCTGGGACAATGCCAAGAAATATATCGAGGACGGCCATTACGGCGGCAAAGGCTCGGAGGCGCATAAGGCGGCCGTGACCGGCGATACGGTCGGCGATCCTTACAAGGACACGGCCGGACCTGCGGTGAATCCGATGATCAAGATCACCAATATCGTGGCGCTGTTGCTGCTCGCGGTGCTCGCCCACCAATAGACCAAAACAAACCTCATGCTGAGGAGCGGCCGAAGGCCGCGTCTCGAAGCATGGCCACCCTTCGAGACGGCTGCGTTCCGCAGCCTCCTCAGGGTGAGGCTTACAGAAAGCTTAGATGCCGGGGATACCGCTCGCCCCCGGCGCGCCTTTCTGGTCCTTGAACATCTTGCGCTGGGAGAGATTGCCGAAGATCTGCTCGAGCAGCGTGATATCCTTGCCGCGGGCAGGGGTCTCGCCCCGGTAATAGTTGACCACGATGCCGTCCTTCAATCCGTAATGCGCAACATCGGATACGCTCTCTCCGGCGAAATAGACCGCGACCACCTGCCGGTCGATCTCGCGCGGCTTGAGGAAGGCGATCGTCTTCTGCGTGGTCGAGATATAGTAATAGGCGTCGCCGCCGATGGCGCTCGTCGTGTCGGGCGAGCCGAGCACGGTCTGCACCTCCTCCTTGGACATGCCGGGCCGGATCTGATCGAGGTCCACGTCCATGAACACATGCCCGTGCCGGTCGATCTGCGCGCCGCAGGACGAGAGCGCGGCAGCGCCTAAAATCAGCGCCGCGGCGAGGGGCAAAATCGCCCGGAAAGATGCCGGTTCCCGTTCCCGCAATTTAACGACCCCGTAGATCCCCTGTTTCCGTACAAAAGAGATCAATAACGGCATAAAAACTAACGAAATGGACCGCCCTTTGCACCTATTCGCCGGCTGGCAACAATGGCGCCGTAAGGCCACAGGCGCACAAAAGCTCTATGGCGCGATTGTGGCGCAGACGCGGCTTCCCGTGTTTTATCAGGCATTTGGCGTTCCCGATACACTGGACGGACGCTTTGTGGTGTTGTCGCTGCATCTGTTCGCCGTGCTGCATCGCCTGCGCCGTGAAGGTGCTTCGCAAGCCGTTGATCTGTCGCAACAACTCGTCGACCTCTTCGCCCAGGATATCGAGACGGTGCTGCGCGAGACCGGTGTCGGCGATCTTTCCGTGCCGAAAAAAATGCGGGCGCTCGCCGCCAAAAGCGCAAATCTTCTGCAGAGTTACGAGGTAAGCTTCACGGCAGGTGATACGGCCTTCGTCGCGGTCCTGGCCGGCGTGCTGCCACTCGACGGCGAAGCGGCTGAAGATGCAGGCAAAAGCCTGGCTTCCTATGTAAAATATGTGATGGAACAACTGGATGCGCAGCGTGTGCCGATCCTGTCTGCCGGCAAGGTCGAATTCCCAGTTATTTCAGAAGAGTCCGTCATACTGTTGAGAGATCGGTACGATGACTAAGGACGCCAATACGATGCCTCTGTCGCGGATCCTGCGGACCGACGACATCAACGACGAAGACGGCGAGATTTCCGCTACAGAGGCTGAAAAAGGAGCAATTGCTGCCCTCCTCGATCTCAAGGCGCTCGATCATCTCACCTTCACCTACCATCTGCGTCAGGGCGGTAGCGGGCGCCTGCACCTTGGCGGCCGGCTGAAAGCGCGCGTAGTGCAGACCTGCGTAGTCACGCTCGATCCGGTTCAGGCCGATCTCGATATTCCGGTCGAAGCAGAATTCTGGCCGCAAGAGCTGATCGACGGCCTGGAAAAAAGTACAGAGACTCATGACGGTGCGTTCGACTGGCCCGAACCCATCAAAGACGGCAAGATCGACCTGGGCCCGCTCATCTACGAGACCCTGGCGATGTCACTGGATCCTTATCCCAAGCGTGAGGGCGCCAGCTTCGATTGGTCGCAAGGGGCGGAAGGAGCCCCTGCCGGGATCAGCCCTTTTGCCACCCTCGAAGCGCTCAGACGGCGCTGACAATGCCAAAAACAGGCCAAAACAAGTTGTCACTCACGGTAATTTGCGTCTATTCGGGTCTCATTCGGGGGCGGCCTCGGCCTAATGGGTGCCAAGGCGGCGTCTTTCCAGATCGGCACGGAGAATGGCTCCAATCACCATAGCGCTCGACGCCATGGGCGGGGACCACGGCCCTAGCGTGGTTGTTCCCGCCGCAGCGCTCGCGCTGATACGCCATCCAGACATGCGATTCATCCTGGTCGGCGACCAGTCCCGCATCGAGCCAGAACTCGGTACGCACCCGGCACTCGCCGCGAAATCCGAGATCGTTCACACGGACGTGGCTGTGGCCATGGATGCAAAACCGAGCCAGGCGCTCCGTCGTGGGCGCTGGAAATCCAGCATGTGGCTTGCGCTCGAGGCGGTGCGCGATAAGCGTGCTGCCGCTGTGGTTTCGGCCGGCAATACCGGCGCACTCATGGCCATGGCTAAATTCTGCCTGAAGACCATCATAGGCGTGGACCGTCCAGCAATCGCCGTCATATGGCCGACCGTAGAGGCGGAATGCATCGTGCTCGACGTGGGCGCCAATGTCGGAGCCGACTCGCGTCAACTCGTGGAGTTTGCGCTGATGGGGGCATCGCTCGCGCGCGCGCTGTTCGGTATGGAGAAGCCGACGGTTGGCCTTCTCAATATTGGCGTTGAGGAGGTCAAAGGTGTCGAACAGATCAAGGAGGCGGCCGCCGTGTTGAAAGAAGCGCCTCTTCCCATCCGCTTTCACGGTTTCGTGGAAGGGGACGTTATCGGTCATGGGATCGCCGACGTCGTGGTCACCGACGGCTTCACCGGAAATATCGCATTGAAGACGGCCGAAGGTACTGCCAGGCAGATCGCCGCCTATTTGCGCGCGGCGATGAGGCGATCCTTGCTCGCTCGCGTCGGTGCCGTCCTTGCGCAAGGCGCCTTTGGGGCGCTGAAAGAGAAGATGGATCCACGTCAACTGAATGGCGGCATATTCTTGGGATTAAACGGCATTGTGGTAAAAAGCCACGGTGGCACCGATGCCACGGGCTTTGCATGCGCCATCGATCTCGCCTACGACATGGCCTCGAACGGTGTGGTCGAGCGCCTTGCCAGCGATGTTGCCGGCTTCCATGCCAAATTGGAGCTCGAAGGTGCGGCTTAGGCTTGGGAGTAGGCCGAATTGAGTGCAATCCGGACAGTGATCAAAGGGTGCGGGGGCTATCTACCCGAGCGGATCGTGACCAATGACGATCTTGCCAAGGTCGTCGATACCTCCGACAGCTGGATCACCGCGCGTACGGGTATCAAGGAACGCCGCATCGCCGCTGAGGGTGAGTTGACCTCGACGATGGGGGCGATAGCGGCACGCTCAGCGCTCGACGATGCGGGGCTTGCGCCCGAGGATATCGACCTCATCATCCTGGCCACTTCGACCCCCGACCAGACTTTTCCCGCCAGCGCCGTGACGATTCAGGCGGATCTTGGCATCACGCATGGGGCGGCCTTCGACATGCAGGCGGTCTGTTCGGGCTTCGTTTTCGCGCTCGCCACCGCGGATAATTACCTGAAAAGCGGCCAGTTTAAGCGAGCCCTGGTCATCGGTGCCGAGGCCTTTTCCCGCATTCTCGACTGGGAGGACCGTTCGACCTGCGTTCTTTTCGGGGATGGTGCCGGTGCCGTAGTGGTCGAGGCGCAGAAGCTGAACGGAGCTCTGACCGATAGAGGCATCCTCGCGACCTGCCTCAGATCGGATGGGCGCTACCGCGACAAGCTTTATGTCGACGGCGGGCCATCCTCGACAGGCACTGTGGGCCATGTCCGCATGGATGGACCTGAGGTATTTCGCCACGCCGTGACCAAGATTAGCGAAGTTATCGACACTACGCTTAAGCAGGCCGGCTATCAGGCTACAGATATAGACTGGTTCGTTCCCCATCAGGCTAACAAGCGTATCTTGGATGGTGCAGCCCGTAAACTTGGGCTAGATCCTAACCGTATTATCGTTACTGTCGACAAACATGCGAATACCTCTGCGGCATCGATACCGTTGGCCCTGAGCACAGGGGTGGCCGATGGCCGTATCAAGCCGGGCGACCTCGTGCTCATGGAAGCTATGGGTGGCGGATTCACGTGGGGAGCACTTCTGCTCAGGTGGTAACCCGAAAGCCACACCTGGACAAAATATGACGCAAAATCAGGAATTTGATTGCGTGAGAGATTGACCCTTTCGCGCCCGCTCGATTAGCATCTTGATTAGTCCCGCGACTGGGGGAGCGTACGCACAATGAGCGGGAAGACACTGACACGCGCCGACCTGGCGGAGGCCGTGTTTCAGAAGGTTGGTCTGCCGCGGAACGAATCCGCTGAGATCGTCGAGCTCGTCTTGCGCGAGATCGTGGCGAGCCTTGAGCGCGGGGATACTGTGAAGCTGTCCTCGTTCGGCTCTTTCGGCATTCGCGATAAAGGCCAGCGCATCGGCCGCAACCCGAAGACGGGGGAAGAAGTTCCGATTACGCCCCGGCGCGTCCTCGTGTTCCGCGCCAGCAATATCATGAAGCAGCGCATCAACGATGCACTGTCGCGGCGTAAAGCAGCGGAATAGTTCCTGCGTTACTAACGCCGAGGAGAGAGAGCGTTGGACAAGGCGCCAGAGGCGTTTCGCACCATTAGCGAAGTGGCTGACGAGCTCGAAGTGCCGAAGCACGTGTTGCGCTTTTGGGAAGCCAAGTTCATTCACCTGAAACCGATGAAGCGCGGCGGAGGTCGGCGGTATTACCGCCCGGAGGACGTGGCCCTGCTTCGTGGCATTCGTGTGTTGCTTTATAATGAGGGCTACACGATCAGGGGCGTACAGAAAATTCTCAAGCAGCATGGGCCACGCTACGTCATGGATTACCGTCGCGCTTCAGACGATGGTGCTGACGGAACCATGTCGCGGCCGCCTGCCATTCCGGATATCGCCGCCGAGACGGCGCAAAGCGGTAGCAAATCTGCGCGAAATGTCGGGCATGAGACTCCAGCAAAGTTCGACAAGGGAGCGCTTGTTGCGCTACTCGATGAGATCGAGATCTGCCGCGAGATCCTCGACGCGGCACGGGAATAGGCGCTTGGCGTCGAGACCGGCTTGTTTCACTGGCCCGAGCGTGTATATGCAAGCCTTCTTGCGATCGGACGGAGCGTAGCGCAGCCCGGTTAGCGCACCGGTCTGGGGGACCGGGGGTCGGGAGTTCAAATCTCCCCGCTCCGACCATTTCCCCCAACATTCTGAACGCTCACGCGCCGCGACCGCACCGCTGCCGCTCCGCAATATCGGAACGGAAGGGACACAAAAGTCCCGAGACGGCGCAAAAAGTCCCGAGATAATCCCGAGCGATGTTGCTAAGTCGTTCGCGCGCCTTCCCATACGGAGGGCGCGGCCATGAGCTATCATTTTGACGCTAGCTCAAAAATGATACGCGCCCGCCGAGGCCGCGAGCGCGGCATGGCGCAAGCGTCGCTCGACCTGATCGAGGCGATGCATGATATCGCGGAGGCGGCGCAGCCGATCACCGGGCGAGGCGTCGGCTACAAACTGTTCGCGCGTGGGCTGATCCCCTCTATGGCGCGGCGGGAGATGAACCGCGTCTATCGCCTTCTTAAAGAGGCCCGCGAGCGCGGAATGATCGCGTGGGAATGGATCGTCGATGAGACCCGCGACCTAGAGCAGGCGCCGACGTGGAGCAACCCCGATGATTACGTCAAAGCAGTCAGCCGCTCCTATCGCCGCGATTTCTGGCAGCACCAGCCTGTTCGCGTCGAGGTTTGGTCTGAGAAAGGGACCGTGCGCGGCGTGCTGGCGCCGGTGCTCGATCACTACGGCGTGGGCTTCCGGGTCATGCATGGTTTCAGCGGCGCCACGCCGCTGCACGACATCGCGCAAAGTGACGATAGCCGCTGGCTGATCGCGATTTACGTCGGCGACTTCGATCCTTCGGGCATGTGCATGAGCGAGCACGACCTGCCAAATCGCATCGGGAAATATGGCGGCGATCATGTCCAAATCACGCGCATCGCTCTCGACGAGCTCGACCTCGACAGGGTGGAAACCTTCCCGGCGTCCGACAAGAAAGGCGACAGTCGACACAAATGGTTCGTGCAGAATTTCGGTGAAGTCTGCGCCGAGCTTGACGCGCTCGACCCGAATGATCTTCGCGATCGTGTCGAGGAAGCGATTCGGGGCGAGATTGAGCCCGAAGCATGGGCGCGGTGCGTCAAGTGCCAAGAGGCTGAGCAGGCATCGCTGCAACATGTGCTCGACAAATGGGTGCAACGATGAGCGCCCCAAAGGCAACCGCCGCCCACAAGAAGCGACGGCGCAATCTCTTCTCGCAACGATGGCTATGAACAACCGCCCGCCACTTACCCGGCGACCGAGCGGCATAGCCGTCTGCGCGATCAAGGGGATGGTCGGGTTAGAGCTTGACCCACCCCTCGCCCATTCGCAGGCGCCGCTGAAGCTCTATCGGATACCGGTCCGGACAATAAAACCGGATGTGCACGGCGGGAACTTCGCCTCTGATGTCAGGGGACTTCCGACCGCTCGAAAGCGCGGCGCGCGCTGAGAGAAAACGACGGCAGACTATCCCCGCTCGCGGAATAGCCGTGAGCAAAGACCGGGTCCGAGCCCCGGCGGGGGTCCGGCTGGCCACCGATAAAAGGCACCGTCGCTATACCGTGCTTGAAGTGCCACCCCCGAGCCCGCATCCCGGGCTCTCTATCACGGGCTCCCTGCCAGTGGGCAGGCCCTTAAATAGAGAGTTACGGGGGGGTCTAGCGGAAGGGAGAACTGTGTCCAGACTTGGGGCAGATGGCGCCGAAGAGATAGGTTGATGACGTGCGCTGGTCGTTTGGCGCGCGGGGGCGGGTGCCGCGCCTGGCCCATCGGCGGGTGATCTTGTTCTTCTGGCCGATGCGGGCCTCGTCCTGGAACCACCTCTATCTTGGCGCCCGCGGCCTGCCGGCTTTCGATCTGCGCCAGCAGGTTGGGGAAGTTTTTTTAAAAGCCTCGGCGGCATGCTGGTTGTGGGCGCGATGGCGCGGCCTGGCCGAGAGCTTGCGGAACCCCATCGCCCGCAACTGCCGGCTCAAGGTCTGCTTTGCCACCCTGGTGCGGTGCTCCTCCCATAGCCACTGCGCCAGGTCGATCAGCCGCCAGCGCACCACCCCATGGACGGCCGGAATCGGGCCGCTCTCGATCATGCGGGCCAGCGCCTCGCGCTGGGCGTCGTTGAGCTTGGACGCCCGCCCCGGCGCCTTGCCATCGATGAGACCGTCCGGCCCCCTGACATTGAACCGCAGCACCCAATCGCGGATCGTCTGCAGCCCGACCCCGCCGATCCGGGCCGCATCGCCACGCGAGTTGCCGTCATAGATCTCGGCAAGTGCCAACAGGCGTCGCATCTGGGTCGCGTCGCGCGTCTTCTTCGCCAGCCCCGCAACGCCGACCCGTCAAAATCCTCTCGTAAGGCAATCGGAGCCGCCATGGCAAACCTCCCTCCGTTTGCCATGTTGAATCAGATCGCCGCCGATTCGTGAATCACCCTCGTGAGTCAGACACTCAGGGATTTGGTATAAGGCCTTATCTCAGATCAGCCCTAGGCCGCGGAAGCTCGCGTGCCCCTGCTTGCCGACGATGATGTGGTCATGCACGAGCACGCCCAGCGGCTTGGCGGCGTCCGGCAAGAGGGGTGGTGCCGCAACGAGCTAAGGCCTACGGTCGTGCCCGTTGCTACGGAAATGAATCTTGCCGAAAGCCAACTAGTCGGCTTTGATCTCTTCATACCATTGACGAGAACAAGTGGGCGGTGGCCTTGCTCAGGTCGCGGTCCGATTTTTTTGCGGCAATCTTCTTCTTGCGCATAGCTAGGACTTGATGATGAACGCGCCGTGGAATTTGAATCCGCTGTTCATCTTTGAAGCGCCTCCAACGATATGCACTGTGTCGCCGTGCACATCGAAATCCCCTTGCGGCACCACTTCAAAGCTACGGAAGCAGTTTGTGGGACTGCCTTGTGAGATTACTGGCTTCGTCTCCGCCGCTATGGGGTCATTGGAGGAGCAGCCTCACCCGGCCGAGCACGCCCGCGTTCCATGCGTCAGGGTTGTTGTCCGCGTCGTCCTGGTAATAAAGGTTAACGCCGAGCGACAACTTTGAGTTCAACGCCGCGCGATAGCCGAGATCGACGTCGGTCTGGGTGCCTTCAGGCATCATCGAGATGACGTTCTTCTTGTAAATCACGTCCCCGTCGATTGTACGCCCGATTGGTGTTTCGAGCACCGCATCGCCAGCATGCACCTGCAATGGCCTGCTGACACTGATACCGAACTGGTCGCTCTGGCCGAAAATGCCAGTGTGGATCAAAGACAGGCCGTAGGAGTGGCTTTGCAAGGAATCCACGCCACGGAACAGACTGCCCGAAGCAGCGTCCGTCTCGGTGACGCTCTCCGTGAAATGCAAGCGTGCCGTGGTCGACGGCAGGATGTCGATTGACACGACCGCGCCTGAGGCGAAGGTCGACGCGCCTGAACCGAGCGCGAGAGCCCCGAGCGATAAGCTGCCCAGCACCGTGTCATCCTCGCTCAAATAGGATTGGGTGAGTTGCAGGCCAAGCCAGGACAGCGGCTTATAGTCGGCTTGCATGAGATAGGCGCTACCCGTGCCGGGCACATTGAGCATACCTGTCTCGAGCGACGTCTCGGCAAAGCCCATGGCGATGCCGAACTCCTTGGTTACGGCGTAGCGGCCGTAAGCGAAGAGATTCTGTTCGCCCATTTTCATCAACGGCTGCGCCGCCACTTCCGAATCAAACAGGTAGAGATGGTTGGGGCTCCCGAACGAGATGTCCCGCGCTAGCCCAGTCCGCTGTCCGAAGCTAAAGCTGAACGAATTGAGCTCGCCATCAAGTTGCCAAACGTCGTGATCGTCCTGCAGATAGTCCATATAGGCGGCCATCGACGACCTTTGCGCGTCCCTCTGCAACAGCGCGAGCTCTCCGCTCCCCTCGTCCGGTCTGTCGGGCACAACGCCGACAAAGCTCAAGCCATCACCTGCTTGCATGCTGACGAGGGCGCCCCGGTCAGCCATTCTGAAGCGGTTCTTGAAATGATTGGTAAGCGAATAGGTGCTCTTTGCCGAATGCACGAAGGCGCCCGGGTCCGACAGCTTGAAATCGCGATCGAACTTGTCGAACACCACCAAGCCTTCGAGCGCGTTCTTCAATGCGGTGCTATTGCCAAGGCCGGCGGGCAAGGCCATGCTCGCCTCGCTCGCGACCGGTCCGTCCACTGTCTGCCCTACGGCGAGCTTGGTCTGGCCTTGCGCCCTCATGGCGCGGTCAATGCGCAAGAGGCCCCGGCCGTAGACCTTGTCGACGCCCTTCGCGCCAAGGTCCTGTGCGGTCGAAAGCAGAATGTTGGCGGTCCTCCTCGGATCGGTCTTTAGGAACGGCCAACGCGACTGGAGCAGCGCCGCTGCGCCGGCCACCATGGGCGCCGCCATCGACGTGCCGGAAAGGTTCACGTAACCGCCATCGGCATCTGTGGAGAGAATGCCCACACCCGGCGCGACGAGGAAGCGATACATGTATTTGTCTGACTTGCTCACATTGCGGCAAGGGTCACCCGACGCTCGCCTAAAGCAGCCGGTGCCGGGACGATTCGAGAAGAAGGCGATCCTCTTGTTCAAGTCTACGGCCCCGACGATGATCAAGTTGGACGGCGTCCTTGGGGTCACCTTGCTTATTAGATTGACCCCATCATTCCCGGCGGCATACGAGATGAAGAGCTTTTCCCTGTGGGCCACTATGCCATCAATATCGTCAGCATCCCATATATCCCCATTGGGATATCCGTAACTCGCATTGGCAATGCTTGCCCCTTCGTCGTAAGACCGTGCCAAGGCGCCCGACGTGGTCGCTCCCGCTCCGCCGGCCCATCCACCATCGTCAAAAACCGCGACACTGACCAGGTCCACGCGCGGGGCGACGCCCCTCATGCCGATGCCGTCACGGGCCGCGCCGATGATCCCAGCGACGTGAGTTCCATGAAAGTCGCCATTTACATTATAGTTGGACCAATCACCTGGTCCTGTGGGGTAACCCATCGCAGCGAGGCGAGCCTCAAACTCGGGATGGATGAAGGTGATGTCACCACCGGCGTTCACCCCAAACGCCGCGCCGTCGAGCACGCCGACTGTTACGCCAAGACCGTCCCCAACCCCGCCCCTGGCCCCGATCATTACGTGCCACCACTGCTGCTCCTGGGCAATTGTCTGCTGCGGCAGAACCGAACCACACAGAAGAAAAGCTAGTGCGAACCTGAAAAAGGGATTGATTGTGTCACCCCCCCGACCGTGCAGTGACACGGTTGCAGTCCAGTACTTCAGCATCTTCAGAAAGTTTAGCCTTTTTAGCGAATTATGTCGGCAATAATCGGAGGCTTAGCGACCTTTTGCCAATCACTGTAACCTTTATACCGCATTACCCCGATGAACCACTGAGTTGCTGCTCGCCTTGGCCGATTCAGATATAAGATTCAGCAACTTATATCATTGGATCGAGGGCAATCATGGCGCACCCAACGGGTGAATCGGAATCGGACGCCTTACGGTTCAATTTCGACCGCCGACTGAAGCTGGAGTTCCACGGCTCCAGCGTCACCTCCGATGCAGGATTGTTGGCCTATCG
>Ga0194120_10000059_pt1 | contig 162163 bp, 175 predicted proteins | sample TA2MahCa65mmetaG_FD_148642 | JGI IMG/M metagenome (GOLD analysis project Ga0194120, IMG submission 148642) | Freshwater microbial communities from Lake Tanganyika, Tanzania - TA2015019 Mahale Deep Cast 65m | ecosystem: Environmental > Aquatic > Freshwater > Lake | place: Tanzania: Lake... | reverse complement strand
TTCGTGCCTGCCCTGGCAGCGTGGCCGTCTGCGCGCACTCAAACCGCTCCGACGGCCACGATCCCGCTGGCGCCCAGGACGCCGCTAAACTAACATTGCAACTGGACCACTCGATGGGGGCAGGTCAGTACGATGCATGCTTGTCCAAGAGACAAGTCCGGCTTCTTCGATTAAAGCCATGTACTCAAATTTCCCAGTGATCATATTTATTTAGGTCACCAATTAGGGGTCGCTCGCGGGGTTAAGAAGGGGTTAACGACTCACGCGCCCATAGTAGCCTGTGCGGGGGCGAGACAAGGGGCGCGACTTGGCGGAAAAAGCCAAAGCACCGGGATATATGGGGTCTCGGCTGGTGCGCGAGGCGGTCGAGGACTGGCTCGCCTATATCGGCACGGAGCGGCAACTCGCGGCCAAGACCGCGGAGGCTTACGGCCGCGATATCCGCCAATTCCTCGCCTTTCTCGCCGGTCATTTCGGCCGCGCGCCGGACATGAAGCAGCTACTGGGATTGAGCGCGCGCGACGTGCGCGCCTTCCTCGCCGCGCGGCGGGCCAGGAAGGTGGAAAGCCGGTCGCTTGCCCGCACGCTGTCGGCCTTGCGCATGTTCTATCGCTTCCTGGAACGGCGCGGCTACGGCAAGAACGACGCCATCCGCGCCGTGGCCCTGCCCAAGCTGCCGCATGGGGTGCCGAAACCGCTGACCGCGCCCAAAGCCACCGCGCTGGTGGAAAGCCCGGACCTCGATGGCGAGGACGTGGCGGAATGGATCGCGGCGCGCGACACCGCCGTGCTGGCGCTGCTTTACGGCTCGGGCCTGCGCATCTCCGAAGCTTTGTCGCTGAAACGCAAGGACGCGCCGGTCAAGGGCCGCGACATGCTGCGTGTCACCGGCAAGGGCAGCAAGACCCGCGTGGTGCCGGTGCTCCCCATCGTGCGGCAGGCGGTGAAACGCTATCTCGCGCTTTGCCCGATCAAGATGGGCGCCGACGATCCGCTATTCGTCGGCACGCGCGGCAAGCAGCTCAGCCCGCGTTTGATTCAGCTGCGCGTGGCGCGGGCGCGTACCGCTTTAGGATTGCCGGAGACGGCGACGCCGCATGCGCTGCGGCACTCTTTCGCAACGCATCTGCTGGGAGCCGGCGCCGATCTCCGCGCCATCCAGGAATTGCTCGGCCACGCGAGCCTGTCGACCACGCAAGGCTACACGGAAGTCGACCGCGCTCATCTGCTGAAGACTTACACCGCCGCCCATCCACGGGCTTGAAAAATCAACCTCACCCTGAGGAGGGCCGAAGGCCCGTCTCGAAGGGTGAGGACAAGACCTGGGTCTCATGGTTCGAGACGCGCCCTGCGGGCGCTCCTCACCATGAGGGTTGAAGGTTTCCCCTCTGAGGGCGGTCACATATGGATGGGGCGTTTGTCGACGGCGAGCGCGGCTTCCTTGACCGCCTCGTTCAGGGTCGGATGCGCGTGGCAGGTGCGCGCGAGGTCTTCCGCGCTGCCGCCGAACTCCATCAGCACAGCGGCCTCGGCGATCATGGTGCCGGCATCGGCGCCGACGATATGCACGCCGAGCACGCGGTCGGTATGGGCGTCGGCCAGCACCTTGACGAAGCCCTCGGTGGTGCGGTTGACCCTGGCGCGGCCGTTGGCGGTGAAGGGGAACTTGCCGATCTTGTATTCGACGCCTGCTTCCTTCAATTCCTCCTCGCTCTTACCCACCGAGGCAACTTCCGGCGCGGTATAGATCACGCTCGGGATCGCATCGTAATTCACATGCCCCGCTTGGCCCGCCAAGAGTTCGGCGACGGCGACGCCTTCTTCCTCGGCCTTGTGCGCCAGCATCGGGCCTGAGATCACGTCGCCGATGGCGTAGACGCCGGGCACGCTCGTCTCGTAGCGCCGGTCCACCTGGATGCGGCCGCGCTCGTCGGTTTTGATGCCGGCTTTGGCGAGGCCAAGACCTTCGGTGTTGGGCACGCGGCCCACCGCCACCAGCAGCACGTCGGTGTCGAGTGTCTCGCTCTTGCCGCCGGCGGCCGGCTCGAGCGTCAGCTTCAGGCTCTTGCCTTTGGCATCGACGCCCGTGACTTTGGTTCCGAGCTTGAAGGCGATGCCCTGCTTCTCCAGCACGCGCTGCAGATGTCTGGCGACTTCCGCGTCGAGCCCTGGCGTGATGCGGTCGAGCATCTCGACCACCGTCACTTGCGAGCCGAGCCGCGACCACACCGAACCGAGCTCGAGCCCGATATAGCCCGCGCCGATCACCGCCATGCGCTTCGGCACATGCGGCAAAGACAGCGCGCCGGTCGAGGACACGACACGCTTCTCGTCGATTGCGATACCCGGGAGCTTCACGACCTCTGAGCCGGTGGCGATGACGATGGCTTTCGCCGCCTCGATCTCCTGCTTCTCGCCGTTGATGAAAGTGACCTCGACCTTGCCGGGGCCGAGAATGCGGCCTGAGCCGTGGAAATGATCGATCTTGTTCTTCTTGAGCAGAAAGGCGACGCCGTCGACATTGCCTTTGACGCCGTCATCCTTGAAGGCGAGCATGGCGGCGAGATCGAGTTCCGGCTTCACCTTGATGCCCATGAAGCCTAAGGCGTGGCCGGCTTCCGCATAGGCCTCGCTCGCATGCAGCAGCGCCTTGGACGGGATGCAGCCGACATTGAGGCAGGTGCCGCCATGGGTGGCGCGCTTCTCCACCACGGCGACCTTCATGCCGAGTTGCGCGGCGCGGATGGCGCACACATAGCCGCCGGGGCCGGTGCCGATGACGATCAGATCGTGACTCATGCGCTGTGCGGAAGCCTCATTCCTCGGGCGTCAGGGTTTCCTCGCCATACCCGCCGTCCCAGAGCCCGGTCAGGCTGCCGTCGTCGGCGAGGGCGTAGACGACCGGAGTGGCGGCGCCCCAATCAACGGTGAGGAGATTGCCGGCAAGAGTGCCGGTGCCTTCATAGGCCTGGTCGCCGACCTCCCAGCTCAGACGATAGCGCTTGCCCTTCTTGGCGATCTCGACGGTGCCTTCGTAGGCCTTGCCGTCGGCATTCTTGCCCTCGACGCTGTAAGTGCCTTCGGCCAGCTCGACCTCGTCCGCCGCGGCGTTGGCGATAAGGGTCAGCGTTTCCGTCGCCGAGCCGTCGGCCCATTCGCCGTCGAGTTCGCCGTCCTCGCCGAGACTGTAGATGACAGGCGTCTTGTCGCCCCAATCGACCACCAGCATCTTGCCGGCGAAATGTCCGGGACCGGTGAACGTATCCTTGCCGATCCACCAGGTGAACTCGAACTCATCGTCGTTCTGGGCGAGCGCGACCATGCCGCGATATTTGTTGCCGCTCGGATTGGTGCCCTCGACACGATAGACGCCGGCGAGATCGAGGCTTTCCGGCGCGTCCTCGGACTGGGCCGTATCCTCTTCCTCCTCTTCCTGTTCAGCCGCCGCGCCGCCCGTCGGCCGGAACACGAAATTGCCGAAGAAGGTCGACGAGATCCACGGCGTCTGCTTGCCCTCGGTCTCCACATACACGCCCTTCAAGGTGCGCTTGAACGTATCCTCGATGTCGAGATTGGGCTCGTCGATCGATTGATAGAGATATTTGGCGTAAGGGCTGTTGTTGCCGGTGCCGTCGAGGGCGGTGAGCCCGGGCGAGGTGGCGTAGGACACGAACAGGCGCGCGCTCGAATCGATGCGCGACAGGCCCTTGGCGCCCTTCGGATCGATCGGATTGTTGCGGCAGGCATCGAGGATGAAAATATTGAGATCGCCATGCGATTGCGCCATGGCGTCGACGATGGCGAGCGCGGTGACCGAGCCGTCCTTGACCTCGTCGAAATTGGCGTACTCGCCGCCGACCGGGATCAGATAATTCTCGCCGTCGATCTGCATGCCGTGGCCGGAGAAATAGAACAGGCCGACGCCGCCCTGCTGCTTCAGCGCCTTGCCGAAGGCGCGCACCGCCGCCACCATCTTGGCCTGGTTGGCATTCGTTTCGATGATGACGTTGAAGCCCGCGTTCTTGAGGGCCTCAGCCATGGCCCCGGCGTCGTTGACCGGGTTCCGGAGCGGGGCCCAGGAATAATCCACATTGCCGATGACGAGCGCCGTCCGCGCCGGCGCCTCGGCCCGGGCAATGAGGCCGGTGGCGAGCAATAAAGTCAAGCAAATCAGTAACTTAATCTGGCGCATGGCAGGATGACCTCTCGGCGCGATGACGGCAGAAATTAGCAGCGGCTCAGCCCCCGTTCCAGTTCGGCGTATTCCAAGCCGTGCGAGTAAAAAAACAAATAGCCACTGGTACGCTGACGATGAAATCGTATACCGCAACCACGCGCCCTCAAGAGCTGTCTCGCTTGGGTATAGCATCTGACGAATCTGTAGAATCGCCATCAGTACCTACTGAGAGCGAGACAGCATATGGGAGGAACTGAGGGCTTACGCTCATTACCTCTTTGATCTGGGTATCGAACAGGTCCAAGTTGGCCTTCTTAGCGGCTGTCCTGAGCAGCGAAACCAGATTTGCATCCGACTGTTCAGCCTTGAACGTGTCGTAACTTCTCATCAGTTCCTTGTCGTTCGCGAAATATACAGTGAACAGTGAAAGCGCCGTGTTGAACACGAAAACATCGCGTTCAGTTGGGTGATAGCGGCTTCCCAATATGTATCATGAGCCGAGAAGTTGATAGATTATATCAACTCTTTTCCGTCTGAGTTCGTCGGACTCCAAATTTGCGGACTGAGAACGGTGAATACGCCAGGCAACGTAGGAGGTTAGAGCACCCGATAAAATGCCCCCTAAGAATCCCAATGTCGCTGCCAACACATGCTGATCCATGTCTGGCTCTATCTTACGGCTGAGACGGACTTACGGACGATGGCGTCAATGCCCTCGATCGTCTTTACGATATTGCCAAGCATCTCGCTGTCGTCCAGTGGGACACGCTCATCAAGGTGTTGCATGAATTCTTTTGAACCAGTCCAATTCGGGCCCCTCTTGTTCAGGATCGGCTCTACGACACTGATCAGAACAGCCTCCGTTTCGTGGAGCGCATCCCGTCGATTGCGCATTCTGATTGCACTAGTCGGCTTTTGATGTTTCGAAAGTCGCTTGTTATTTTCATTGTGACGACGCAATCCAAACCAAGAGAAGTACTGCCATCGGTCGCTCAAATGGTCAGAGCGGTGTTTCTTTAGTCGCTGAAAGAGTCTGGCATTCCCGATGCCCGCTTGGCCTACATAAAGGGGACGCCTGTTTGCATCGAACAGGACGTAGATGCCGATCTGGTCGCGGAAATCGACCTCGATGCTTTTGTTTCTCTTAAGCTCACCCTTTAGGTGGCCCTTATTCTTTCCTCGCCCCCAGTAGACCTTATCCCGCCTCCAGAAGCGACCGTAGTTCTCAATAGCGAGCATTCCGCCCTCCCCTCGCAGTGAATAGCGGCTTGGGATGCAAGATAATGCTCTTCGTGTAACAGTTGTAGGGGATTTACAGGTCCAGCACGAGGCGTTTGGGGTCCTCGATGGACTCCTTGACGTTGATGAGGAAGGTCACGGCGTCTTTGCCGTCGACCAGGCGGTGGTCGTAGGACAGCGCCAGATACATCATCGGCCGCGCCACGATCTCGCCATCGCGCACCACGGCGCGCTCTTCGATGCGGTGCATGCCGAGAATGCCGGATTGCGGCGCGTTCAGAATGGGGGTCGAGAGCAGCGAGCCGTAAATGCCGCCATTGGAAATGGTGAAGGTGCCGCATTGCATCTCCTCGAGCGCGAGCTTGCCGGCACGGGCGCGGGCGCCGAAATCGGCGATCGCCGTCTCGATATCGGCGAGGCTCATGCGGTCGGCGTCGCGCAGCACCGGCACGACCAGACCGCGCTCGGTGCCCACGGCGACGCCAATGTGATAATAATTCTTGTAGACGATGTCCTCGCCGTCGATCTCGGCGTTCACCGCCGGGACGTCCCTCAGCGCCTGCACGCACGCTTTGACGAAGAAGCCCATCAGCCCGAGCTTGACGCCGTGCTTTTTCTCGAAAGCATCCTTGTAGTCGCGGCGAAGCTGCATCACGGCGCTCATGTCCACGTCGTTGAACGTGGTGAGCATGGCGGCGTTGTCTTGTGCTTCCTTCAGGCGCCTGGCAATGGTTTGACGCAGCCGCGTCATGCGCACGCGCTCTTCGCGTGACTCATCATCGGCGGCTACGGGCGCGCGCGGCGCAGGGGCAGGCTTCGGCTTCCGCTCGCGCGCTAGCAGCGATTCCGCGGCACGCGCCGGCACATCGTGCTTCAGGATTTGCCCGCGGCGGCCTGAGCCTTTGACGTCTTTCGCCTCGAGCCCAGCCTCGGCAAGCTGCTTGCGGGCGGCGGGCGAGGGCGGCATGTCGTCGTCGGAAATTTCCTCGCGGGGGCTTGGCTCGCGCTCGAGTTTCTTCGGCTCGACCGGCACCTCCGGCTGCGGCGCGGGCTCGCTCACGGCGACGGCCTCGACGGGCGCTGCTTTAACCGCCTTGGCCTTGGCGGGCTTGGCCTTGCCGTCACCGTCGCTGATGGCGCCGAGCAGCGCGCCGACCGCCACTGTATCGCCTGACTTCACCACGATCTCGGAAAGCACGCCGGAGGCCGGCGCCGGCACCTCGACCGTCACCTTGTCGGTCTCGAGCTCGACCAGAGGCTCGTCGGCCGAGACTTGATCGCCCGCCTGCTTGAACCATTGGCCGACTGTCGCCTCGACCACGGATTCGCCCAGGCTCGGCACTCTGATCTCTTTCGGCATGACTTAAGCGTCTCTCCTAGCTCAGGGCCTCATCCAGAAACGCCGTCAGCTCGCGCACATGCTTGCTCATCAGGCCCGTTGCGGTCGAAGCCGAGGACGGCCTGCCGGCATAACGCGGGCGCCTGTCCTTCGCTTCGATATGGTCGAGCACCCAGGCGATGTTCGGCTCGATGAAGCTCCACGCGCCCATGTTTTTCGGTTCTTCCTGGCACCACATCATCTCGGCGTTCTTGAACCGGGAAAGCTCCTGAATCAATGCCCGCGCCGGGAAAGGATAAAGTTGCTCCAGGCGCAACAGGTAGACGTCGTCGACCCCGCGCTTCTCGCGCGCCTCGTAGAGATCGTAATAGACCTTGCCGGAGCAAAGCACCACGCGCCTGATCTTGTCGTCCGGCACGAGCTTGATGCCCGCGGCGGACGAGGCCTGTGCATCGTCCCACAACAGGCGATGGAAGGTCGAGCCGGGTCCGAACGCCTCAATGGTCGATACCACGCGCTTATGACGCAGCAGCGACTTCGGCGTCATCAGCACCAGCGGCTTGCGGAACTGCCGGTGCAACTGGCGGCGCAAAATGTGGAAATAATTGGCGGGCGTGGTGCAATTGGCGATCTGCCAATTATCTTCGGCGCAGAGCTGGAGATACCGCTCGAGCCTGGCCGATGAGTGTTCCGGCCCCTGGCCTTCATAGCCGTGCGGCAGAAGCAGGACGAGGCCCGACATGCGCAGCCATTTGCGCTCGCCCGAGGAAATGAACTGGTCGATCACCACCTGCGCGCCGTTGGCGAAATCGCCGAACTGGGCTTCCCACAGCACGAGCGCATTGGGCTCCGCCAGGCTGTAGCCGTATTCGAAGCCGAGCACCGCCTCCTCTGACAGCATGGAGTTGATCACTTCGAACGGCCCCTGCTCCTTGGAGATGTGCTTGAGCGGCGTGTATTTCTTCTCGCTCTCCTGATCCATCAGCACCGAATGACGCTGCGAGAACGTGCCGCGTTCCGAATCCTGGCCGGACAGCCTGACGCGATAGCCTTCGACCAGCAGCGTACCGAAGGCGAGCGACTCGGCCGTGGCCCAATCGATGCCGTGCCCTTCTTCGATCATCTTGCGCCGGTTGGCGATGATGCGCGCCACGGTCTTGTGCGGCATGAAGCTCTTGGGAAAATGCGTGACCTTGCGCCCGACTTCCCTGAGCACGTCGAGATCGACGCCGGTAACACCGCGCCGCGCGCCTTCGTCGGCATGGCCGATGCCAGACCATTTGCCGTCGAGCCAGTCGGCCCGGTTCGGCCGATAGGAATCGCTTGCCGCGAATTCCTCTTCGAGATTGGCCCGGAAGGCAGCCTGCATGCCGTCGACTTGCGCGCGGGTCAGCAGCCCTTCCTCGATCAGCTTGTTGGAATAGACCTCGACCACGCTCGGATGCTCGCGGATGCGGGCATACATCAAAGGCTGGGTGAAGGCCGGCTCGTCCGCCTCGTTATGGCCGTGGCGGCGGTAGCAGAACATGTCGATGACCACGGGCTTGCCGAAACGCTGGCGGAACTCGGTGGCGATCTTGGTGACATGCACCACCGCTTCCGGGTCGTCGCCGTTCACGTGGAAGATCGGCGCATCGATCATCTTGGCGACATCGGACGGATAGGGCGAGGAACGCGCGTGGCGTGGCGCCGTGGTGAAGCCGATCTGATTGTTGACGATGAAATGCAGCGTTCCGCCGGTGCGGTGACCGCGCAAGCCCGACAGGCCGAAACATTCCGCCACCACGCCCTGGCCGGCGAAAGCCGCATCGCCGTGCAGCAGAAGCGGCAACACTTCCTTGCGCTCCCGGTCACGGCGCTGATCCTGCTTCGCCCTGACCTTGCCGAGCACCACGGGATCGACGATCTCGAGATGCGAGGGATTGGCGGTCAGCGACAGGTGCACGCGGTTGTCGTCGAACTCGCGATCGGACGATGCGCCGAGATGGTACTTCACGTCGCCCGAACCCTCGACTTCGTCCGGATGGGCCGAGCCGCCCTTGAACTCGTTGAAGATCGCCCGGAACGGCTTGGCCATGACATTGGCCAGAACATTGAGGCGGCCGCGATGCGGCATGCCGATGACGATCTCGTTGAGGCCAAGCTGACCACCACGCTTGACGACCTGCTCGAGCGCCGGCACCAGGGACTCCCCGCCATCGAGGCCGAAGCGTTTGGTGCCGGTATATTTGACGTCGAGAAAGCGCTCGAAAGTCTCCGCCTCGATAAGCTTCTTCAGGATGGCAATCTTGCCTTCCGGCGTGAAGCTCACCTCATGACCTTCGATACGATCCTGAATCCAGTTGCGCTGCTCGGGATCGGAGATGTGCATGTACTCGAAGCCGATATGGCGGCAATAGGTGCGCTTGAGGATCTTGAGGACCTCGCGGAGTGTGCCGAATTCGAGGCCAAAGGATCCGCCAATATAGATGAGCCGGTCGGAGTCCGCCTTCTTAGTGAAACCGTAAGTTCTCGGCTTGAGCTCGGGATGCTGGCGGCGCGTGACGAGATCGAGCGGATCGAGCTTGGCGATGAGATGGCCGCGTGTCCGATAGGCGCGAATGAGCATGCGGAGCCCGATGGAATCGCGCGCCGCGGCAAGAGCCTGTTGCTCGGTGAATGATCCGGTCGGAAGGGCCGGCAGCAAGGCGGCGCCGTCGGTGCGCGCCCAGGACGGACCGCGGGCTTCGGCGAGGACAGATTCGGGATTGTCGTCGAGGCTCGCGAAGAAACTCTGCCATTCGGGGCCGACCGAGGCGGGGTTTTCCTTGTAGCGGGCGTGCAGATCGGCGAGGTAGGTGGCGTTAGCGCCGTGCAGGAACGACGTGTTGGCAAACACATCGTTCAGTTCGTGTCGCGTCATCGGTCAACCCTGCCGGCCGTTTACGGCCACCGGCGTGCCGGGCAAAAAAGGCGAGCATTGGGCGCTCGCCTCACCCTTCATGTAATATGCGTGCAAGGGTTGTTCCAAGGGTTGCCGGCGAATTGGCCACGACAATTCCTGCCGCCCGCATTGCCTCAATTTTAGACTTTGCGTCCCCTTTGCCGCCCGAGATGACGGCACCGGCATGGCCCATGCGGCGCCCTGGCGGGGCGGTCGAGCCGGCGACGAAACCCACTACCGGCTTGGTATTGCCGGCGGCTTTAAGGAATTCGGCCGCTTCCTCCTCGGCGCTGCCGCCGATCTCGCCGATCATGATGATGGCTTCGGTCTCGTCGTCTTCGAGGAACAAAGCGAGCGCGTCGACGAAGCTCGTGCCGTTTACGGGATCGCCGCCAATGCCGATGCAGGTCGATTGACCGATGCCGGCCGCGGTCGTCTGGGCCACCGCTTCATAGGTGAGGGTGCCGGAACGCGACACGATGCCGACCTTGCCGGGCCTATGGATGTGGCCGGGCATGATGCCGATCTTGCATTGGCCGGGGGTGATGATGCCGGGACAATTCGGGCCGATCAGGCGGGTGGTCGAGCCGCAAAGCGCCCGTTTCACCTTGACCATATCGAGCACCGGCACGCCTTCGGTGATGCACACCACGAGCGGCACGCCGGCGTCGATGGCTTCGAGCATGGCGTCCGCGGCGAAAGCCGGCGGCACGTAGACGGCACTCGCATCGGCGCCGGTCGCCGTGACCGCCTCGCTCACCGTATCGAAAACCGGCAGACCGAGATGGGTGGCGCCGCCTTTGCCGGGCGTCACGCCGCCAACCATGCGCGTGCCGTAGGCGATGGCCTGCTCGGAATGAAACGTGCCCTGGGCGCCGGTGAAGCCCTGGCAAATGACGCGTGTAGTCTTATCGACGAGAACCGACATTAAGCGGCTGCCTTCACGGCGGCGACGGCTTTCTTGGCGGCATCGTCGAGATCGTCGGCGGGAATGATGGCGAGGCCGGATTGACGCAACAATTCCTTGCCGCGCTCGACATTGGTGCCTTCGAGCCGCACCACGAGCGGCACGGCGATCTTGGTCTCGCGCGCCGCTTCGATGATGCCCTCGGCGATGATGTCGCAACGCATGATGCCGCCGAAGATATTGACCAGCACGCCTTTTACGTGGGGATCGGAGAGGATGATCTTGAAGGCCTCGGTCACCCGCTCCTTGGTGGCGCCGCCGCCGACATCGAGGAAATTGGCCGGCTCGCCGCCATAAAGCTTGATGATGTCCATGGTGGCCATGGCGAGACCTGCGCCGTTCACCATGCAGCCGATCGAGCCGTCGAGCTTGACGTAGCTAAGTTCATGCTTCGAGGCTTCGACCTCCGCCGGGTCTTCTTCATGAATGTCGCGCAGCGCGGCGATGTCCTTGTGGCGGAACAGCGCGTTGTCGTCGAAGGCCATCTTGGCATCGAGGCACAGCAGCTTGTTCTCCTTGGTCACCACCAGCGGATTGATCTCGATGAGGCTCGCATCCTTGTCGAGAAAGATCTGGTAGAGCGAGCGCACCAAAGCGGCGCATTGCTTGGCGAGATCGCCTTCGAGCTTGAACGCAGCGGCGATCTCCCGGCCATGAAAGGCGCTGATGCCTGTCACGGGATCGACGGTCAGCGTGAGGATTTTTTCCGGCTCCTTGGCCGCCACCGCCTCGATATCGACGCCGCCCTCGGTCGAGGCGACAAAGGCGACGCGGCCGGAAACGCGGTCCACCAGCAATGAGAGATAAAGCTCGCGCGCGATCTCCGTGTCCTTGACCACATAGACGCGCCGCACCAGCCGTCCCTTCGGTCCGGTTTGCGGCGTGATGAGCTCCTTGCCGAGCATGCGGTTCGCTTCGGCGTGCAGCTCCTGCAGCGTCTTGACCAGCTTGATGCCGCCGCCTTTGCCCCTGCCGCCGGCATGGATCTGGGCCTTGACCACCAACGTGCCGCCACCGAGCGCATCGTGATGGGCGACGGCCTCCTCTACCGTCTCGGCGACGCGGCCTTCGGCGACCGGCGCGCCATAGTCGGCCAGCAGCACCTTGGCCTGATATTCATGAATATTCATGTCGTTCCGGGACTACGCCGTAGCAAGGGTCGGCGCGATCCTCTGGCAAATCTCGACCAGGGCCTTGACCGATTCGACGGAGTGCAGGAAGGCGCTTTTCTCCGCCGAGGACAGATCGAGCTCGATGACGCGCTCGACGCCTTTGGCGCTGATGATCACCGGCACGCCGGCATAGATGCCCTTCACGCCATATTCGCCGTTGAGATAGGCGGCGGCGGGCAGCACGCGCTTCTTGTCCTTGAGAAAGGACTCGGCCATGTCGAGCGCCGCCGCGGCCGGCGCGTAATAGGCCGAGCCGGTTTTGAGCAGGCCGACGATCTCGGCGCCGCCGTCGCGTGTCCTCTGCACAATCTCATCGAGCCGCTTCTGGGTGATCCAGCGCATCTTGACGAGGTCGGCGAGCGGAATGCCGGCGACGGACGAATAGCGGATCAGCGGCACCATGGTATCGCCATGGCCGCCGAGCACCATGGTGTGAATATCGGCGGGGCTCACGTCGAACTCGGCGGAGAGGAAGTAGCGGAAGCGCGCCGCGTCGAGCACGCCGGCCATGCCCACCACCTTGTTGCGCGGCAGGCCGCTCGTCTTCTGCAACGCCCATACCATGGCGTCGAGCGGATTGGTGACGCAGATGACGAAGGCTTCGGGCGCGTATTTGCGCAAGCCCGCACCCACCTGTTCCATGACCTTGAGATTGATCTCGAGCAGATCGTCGCGGCTCATGCCGGGCTTGCGCGGCACGCCGGCGGTGACGATGACCACGTCGGCATCCTTGATCTCGGCATATTCGTTGACGCCCTTGAATTTCGGCGCGAAGCCCTCGACCGGAGCCGACTGCGACAGGTCGAGCGACTTGCCTTGCGGGATGCCGTCGACCACGTCGAACAGGATGACTTCGCCGAGTTCCCTGATACCGGCAAGATGGGCGATCGTGCCGCCGATCTGACCCGCCCCGACCAAGGCAATACGATTACGCGCCATGAATTCCCCCTACATTTTCCGGCTATCCGGCCTGCTCCTGCCGCCAGTATCCACGCGAAGGGTGGGTAAAGGCAATCCTCTCACTGCGCAAGGCGGGAAGGGGGTTACTCCGCCGGGGGCGCGACTTCCTGGGTCAAAGGCTGGGTTTTGGGTTTGATCCGCACCACGAAAATCTTCGCCGGCAAGCTGCCTCTATTCATGCCGCGATGCACGCGATTGGGTGCGAGGTAGAAGCTTTCGCCGGTGCTGTATGTTTTCGGCTCTTCGCCCGCCACCTCCATGGTGAAATCGCCGTCGAGGATGTAGACGACCTCATGGGCGTCGGGATGGATGTGCCAGGGCAGCACCGCGCCGGCCGGAAAGGCGTAAACATGCGTGACGGCTTCCTTGTCAGGCTCGCCGGCAAGCTCCGTGGCGATCAGCTCTTGCGTATCGACGATGGAAGGCGGCGGGGGCGCATCTTCGCGTGCGTGCAGGCTGCCCGCGGCGATAGCTGCCGCGAGCAGAACTGCACCGATGCGTATCAGCATGTGAAGCGCTCCATGGTCCGATCCTAACGTCTCGAATCCGCGTAAGATAGAGAGGCTGGCTAAAGGATGGACGATGGACTACGGCAGGCTAGTAGATGCCGATGCCGAAGCTGATGCCGGGCGCTCCATAATACCCTCGCCGTCCTGAATAATAGCGGGGTCCGTAATAGCCCGAAGGCCCGTAATACGCGTAACGGCCGGGGTAATAGCCGTGTTTGCGTTCGAACCGCCGCACATGCCGGTTATCCTGCGGGCCGATCGGTGCCCAAGTTCCGCCGAAATATCCATCCCTTTGGATGGAACCGGCTGAGGCAGGCGCGGAAACGAGGGCCGCGCCGGCGGCGAGAGCGAATGCGAGAGCCCCGTTACGGAATGCGCGTCTCATGGAGATGCTCCTTTCATTGGCTTTTTCTTCGCATAATGGTCTTAGGAGCAACGGTTTGGGCTATCTATGTGTTCCCCTCGCACGGCCATTTTCGGCGGGCATAATAGGCATAATAGGGGTCGGTAAAACGCGATGCGCCGTCTGATCGTCATCCTGGCCATAGAAGTTTGCCTGCCGCTCGCTTTGATGTCCTGCGGCGGCATGGGCCCGCAATCGACGTTGCAAAGCATCGCCTATGGCGATCCGGCCAAGCCCTATCTCGGCATGAGCAAAGCCGAGATCGTCTCCTGCGCCGGCCAGCCCCATTCGCGCTACGGCAGCGGCGAGGGCAGCGAAACGCTGACCTATCGCTATAGCGGCGCGGGACCGGTGCCGGGCGCCGCACCCAAATCAACCGACAAGAAAAAACCCTTCGGCGGTGGCTCGAGCTCCGACAGCAAGGATTGGACCTGCTCGGCAAGCCTCGTCTTCGAAAATGACCGGCTCACGCGCGTAAGCTTTGCCCATAGAGAGGTGCGCAGCCCCTATGCCTGGCAAGCCGAGAAGGACCCGGAAAAACAGGAAGAGATGCGCAAAGCGGAATTGCCAACCTGCACCTTCTCGCTGCCGCGCTGCCGCCGCTAAATTTCCGCCTCAGGACGGCGCGTGGCAGACAGCCTCGACATTGTTGCCGTCGGGATCGAAGACGAAGGCAGCGTAATAATTGAGGTGATAATGCGGGCGAAGTCCGGGGGCCCCGTTATCCTTGCCGCCGGCGGCAAGGGCTGCCTGATAGAAAGCATCGACCGCGGCGCGCGAAGGCGCGACGAAAGCGACATGCATCGGCCCTGACGCGGCGCTTGCCTCGCCGATCCAGAAGGACGGCTTGCCGCTCTGAATGTCCTCGGGGTCGCCGCCGGGCACGCCGAAGCCGATTGCCGCGCCATGCCCGGTCTGCTCCGCCGATATCTCCATGACGATACCGTAGCCGAGCGGGGCGAGTGCCTTCAGGTAAAATTCGGTCGAACGGGCGATGCCGGCGACGGAAATCCCGAGATGGTCGATCATAAACGGCCTCCTATTCGGCGCGTTCGACCATCTTGCGCTTGATGGAGGCGATCGCCGCCGCCGGGTTTAGGCCCTTGGGGCAGGCCTTGGTGCAGTTGAGGATGGTGTGGCAGCGATAGAGCCGGAAGGGATCCTCAAGATCGTCGAGCCGTTCACCGGTGTGCTCGTCGCGGCTGTCCTCGATCCAGCGATCGGCTTGCAGCAGAATGGCCGGACCGAGATAGCGGTCGCTGTTCCACCAATAAGAAGGACAGGCCGTCGAGCAGCAGGCGCAGAGAATGCACTCGTAGAGTCCGTCGAGCTTCTGGCGCTCATCGTGACTCTGCCGCCACTCTTTTTGCGGTGTCGGCGTATCGGTCTTGAGCCATGGCTGGATGAAGCGGAGCTGGGCGAAGAAATTCGTCATGTCTGGCACCAGGTCCTTGATCACCTTCATATGCGGCAGGGGATAGATGGGGATAGCGCCCTTGGCGTCGTCGGCATGCATGGTGCAGGCGAGCGTATTGGTGCCGGCGATGTTCATGGAACATGAGCCGCACACGCCTTCGCGGCAGGACCTGCGGAAGGTGAGCGTCGGATCGATGGTGTTCTTGATCCAGATGAGCGCGTCGAGGACCATTGGCCCGCATTCGTTCATGTCAACCCAATAGGTGTCGACGCGCGGGTTCTCTCCCGTCTCGGGATCGAAGCGGTAGATGCGGTATTCGCGCCAGCGGCCCTTCTCAGCGCCGGCAGGCGGCGGATTCCACGCTCTGCCCTTCTTCACCTTTGAGTTCTTGGGAAGCGTGAACTGGACCATGGCTCAACCTCTAGGGAGCCATTGGTAACGGGGCGCGGCGAGAGGGGCAAGCGCGCTTCATGTCACGGCATCGAGCAATTCACGGGCTTTGCGGGCCAGATCCTGCTGGGTATAGGGCTTGGTGAGGAGGTGAATATGGGGGTCGAGCCGCCCCTGATGGACGATGGCGTTGCGGGTATAGCCGGTGGTGTAGAGCACCGGCACATGCGGATAGATCTGCTTGATGCGGTTAGCGAGCTCGCGGCCGGAAGCCCCCGGTAGCACCACGTCAGTGAACAGGAGGTCGATCCGGGGTTTCTTCGCCACCGCCCGCAAGGCCTCCTCGGCGCTTGACGCCTCGATCACCCAATAGTTGATCTCCTCGAGAATCTCCTTGGCGTAGCGGCGGACGCCTTCATTGTCCTCGACCAGCAGGACGACCTCGTTGGGCTTGGCACGAGGCAAGGGTACGAATTCGTTCTCGGATCTGCCGGCGGGAACGGCGCGTTCTTCGGCCGCCGCAGCCGCGCGCGGCAGATAAATCTTCACCGTGGTGCCCTGGCCCGCCTCGCTATAGATGCGCACATGTCCGCCCGACTGCTTGACGAACCCGTGCACCATGGCAAGCCCGAGCCCCGAGCCTTCGCCTTGCGACTTGGTGGTAAAGAAAGGCTCGAAGACCTGATCGAGAATTTCCTCCGATATGCCCTGGCCGGTGTCGGTGACGCAGAGCACGGCATATTGCCCGGCGTCTATGTCGCCGAAACGGCGGACATAGGCGTCGTCGAGGTAAGTGTTGGCCGTCTCGATGGTAAGGCAGCCGCCATCCGGCATGGCGTCCTTGGCGTTCAGCGCAAGATTCAGAAGGACGTTCTCGAGCTGATGCGGGTCGGCCTCGACCGGCCAAAGCCCCGCGGCGAACACGGTTTCGATGCTGATGCCCTCGTCGAGAGTTCGCCGCAACAGATCGAGCATGCCGGTGATGAGGCGGTTTAGGTCGACACGCTTTGGCTCGAGCGGCTGCCGGCGGGCGAAGGCGAGCAGACGCTGGGTGAGTTGCGCTGCGTTGCGCGCGCCCTGCATGGCCGCATCGAGCGGCTTGGTGATCGTGCCGACCAGAGTTTGCACATCGCCCGGGTTGGCGGCTGCGGCAATCTTCCGGTGAATGGTGTCGAGATTGCCCATGATGATGGTGAGCAAATTGTTGAAGTCGTGGGCGATGCCGCCGGTAAGCTGACCGACCGCTTCCATCTTATGGGCCTGGCGAAGCGTGTCCTCCGCTTCCAGTCTGAGCTTCGACTCGGCTTCGAGCTCCTTGGTTCGCGCGACGAGTCCAGTCACAGCCTGAAGGGTAGAGCCGGCAAGAATGACCGCGAGCAAAGTGGCGAAGAACAGCGCCAGGGAAACCAGAATGGCGAGAAGATAACGATCCCACCTGGCCGAGGCCTGGCGCTCCGCCAGCAAAGCGCGCTCCTTGTCGAGAATCACGCCGACGCTATCGCGTATGTCACCGATCAGTTGCCGGCTTTGCGTTGTATTGAGGATGGCAAGCGCGGCATCGCGTTGACCGTCCTTGGCGAGCGCCAAAGTCTCGCGCAATTCCGCAAGCTTGGCGTCGATATGCTTGCTGAGCCCTCTTACGTCCTCCTGCCGTCCCGGATTGTCGCTGACGAGATCGCGGAGCTTGACAAGCAAGGCAGGAATTGTCTGTAGCGCGGCAGCGGCGCTTTCGAGATAGTCCGAATCGCCGGTGAGGAGATAACTGCGTTTGTTGGTCTCCGCGTCGCGCACATTGATGAGCACGGCCTGAGCCGCCTGCTGCACCTCGAAAGTGTGCACCACCATTTCGTCCGCTGCTCGCGAGCGGATCAGCCCGAGTATGACGGCTATGACCGCGGCCAGCACGAGCAGAAAACCCACCGGTATGATGATCCTGGCGTTTTTCAGCAGGCGTTCTGTTTGGCGGGTGCGCGTCGGCAAGTCAGGCGACCCCTGGGAAAATCAAGTGATGGCGCAATCAGCGCCATGCCGATAGACTTGCCCTGAACCTGCACCCAGGCAAGCAGTTTGTGAGGCGTCCAAAGTGCCCCGCATCCTCGTCGTCGACGACGAACCGCTCATCTCCATGCTCGTGGAAGGATGGCTGAAGGAACTCGGCTGCGAGGTCGTGGGACCGGCGCGTTCGCTGCAAGACGGGCTCAATCTTGCGGACCGCGCCGCGCTCGATGCGGCGATTCTCGACGTCAATCTGGCGGGAGAGAGTTCGTTGCCTCTCGCCAATGCCTTGAAACAGAAGGGCATCCCGGTCGCATTTGCCACCGGAGACAGCGGCATCGAGGAAGGTCAAGGTTTCGACGACCCGATCCTCTTGAACAAGCCGTTCGTGTTTGAGGACGTAAGAGTGGTCGTCGGCAAGCTGCTCGCTCCGGCCGCCTAATACACCCGCTCCTTCGGCTGGATGTAGGCGATCTCGTTCGAGAGCGTGAAGGAATGTACCGGCCGGTAGTCGAGCCGCACGGTGTGCTTGCCGTAATCGGCATAAGACAGCGTGTGCTTCATCCATTTCTTGTCGTCACGCTTGGGGAAGTCTTCACGCGCATGCGCGCCGCGCGATTCCTCCCGCGCCAAGGCGCCCGCCACGGTGACGGCGGATTGCGAAATCAGATTGTCGAATTCGAGCGTCTCGATCAGGTCGGTGTTCCAGATCAGCGAGCGGTCGGTGACGCTTATATCGGCGGCATCGTCCCACACGGCGCGGATGGCGTTGACGCCTTCCTGCAACACCTCCTTGGTGCGGAACACGGCGCAGTCGCGCTGCATGGTCTTCTGCATGCGGAGCCTGAGCTCAGCGGTGGGCGCCGAACCTGAAGCGTAACGGAACTTGTCGAGCCGCTCGATCGCCTGCTCGCCCGCGCCTTTCGGCAATTCGGGAATGGTGCTGTCCTTTTTGACGATCTCGGCGCAGCGCAACGCGGCGGCGCGGCCGAACACCACGAGATCGATCAGCGAGTTCGAGCCGAGACGGTTCGCGCCATGCACCGAGACGCAGGCCGCCTCGCCGAGCGCCATCAGCCCCGGCACGACGGCATCGGGATCATCGTCCTTCGGCGAGATCACCTCGCCATGCATGTTGGTGGGGATACCGCCCATATTGTAGTGGCAGGTCGGGATGACGGGGATCGGCTCCTTGCGAACATCGACCCCACCGAAGATGCGCGCCAAGTCGGTGATGCCGGGCAGGCGCTCATGGATCAAATTATGCGGCAGATGGTCGAGATGCAGATGCATGTAGTCCTTGTCGGGACCGTGGCCGCGGCCCTCCCTAATCTCGATGGTGATGGCACGTGAGACCACGTCGCGCGAAGCGAGGTCCTTGGCCGACGGCGCATAGCGCTCCATGAATTTCTCGCCCTCGGAATTGCGCAGGAAACCGCCTTCGCCGCGCGCGCCCTCGGTGATGAGCACGCCCGCGCCATAGACGCCGGTCGGGTGAAACTGCACGAACTCCATGTCCTGAAGCGGCAGGCCTGCACGCAGCACCATGGCGTTGCCGTCGCCGGTGCAGATATGCGCCGAGGTGCAGGAGAAATAGGCGCGGCCATAACCGCCGGTGGCGAGAATGGTCTGATGGGCGCGGAAGCGGTGCAGCGTGCCGTCCTCCATGTTGAGAGCGATCACGCCGCGGCATCTGCCCTCGTCGTCCATGATGAGATCGATGGCGAAATACTCGATGAAGAACTCGGCGGAGTGGCGCAGCGCCTGGCCGTACATGGTGTGCAGCATGGCGTGCCCGGTGCGATCGGCGGCGGCGCAGGTGCGTTTCGCCTGGCCCTTGCCGAAATCGGTGGTCATGCCGCCGAAGGCGCGCTGCAGGATCTTGCCCTCGTCGGTGCGCGAGAAGGGCACGCCCCAATGCTCGAGCTCGTATACGGCCTGCGGGGCGTTGCGGCAGAGATATTCGATGGCGTCCTGGTCGCCGAGCCAGTCGGAGCCCTTGACGGTGTCATACATGTGCCAGCGCCAGTCGTCGGGCCCCATATTGCCCAGCGCCGCGGCGATGCCGCCTTGCGCCGCCACGGTATGCGAGCGGGTGGGAAACACTTTGCTGATGCAGGCGGTCCGCAAACCGGCCTCGCTGCAGCCGACCACGGCGCGCAAGCCCGAGCCGCCGGCGCCGACCACGAGCACGTCATAGGCGTGGTCGGTGACAGGGTAGGCGCGCCCGTTTACCGCAACGGCATTATGGGGCGTGGAATCATTCGGCGTGGCGTCCTGGGGCATGAACCGTCAGCTCCCGAGACTGATCTTCACGATGGCATAGATCGAGGCGAGAGCAATGCCCGCCGCGTAGATGGTCGCCAGCACGATGGCGGCGATTTTGGCGCCTTCGCCATGCACGTAGTCCTCGATGATCTCCTTCAGGCCGATGCGCATGTGGAGGGCGGCGGAGAGGATGAGCGCGAGCAGCGCGATCGCCACCGCAGGATTGGCGATGAAGCTGCGCATCTCATGATAGCTGGCGCCGAGATGGGTGACGATGGCGAGGACGAGAAAAATGGTGAGCGGAATATTGACGATGGCCGTCAGGCGCTGGCGCCAGAAATTCTCGGTGCCCTTATGGGCCGATCCGAGTCCGCGCACGCGTGCGAGCGGCGTCGCCATCTAGAACGCCCCCATGAGCCAATAGCCCGCGAACCACAACAGGACTGTGAGCGCGATCGAGCCGATGATAGTCGCCCAGGCGAACACTTCGATGCTCGTCTTGTCGAGGCCATAGCCCGTATCCCAGATCAGGTGGCGGATGCCGCCAAGCATGTGGTGGATCAGCGCCCAGCTGAACAGGAAGAGCAGCGTGCGCCCGGCGATGCTGCCGAAAAATTGGCTGACGGTGGCGTAAGCCTCGGGCCCCGAGGCGATGGCCACCAGCCACCAGGTGAGCAGCAGGAAACCGACCGCGTTCGCCGCACCCGAGATGCGATGAGCGATCGACATCATCATGGTGAGCATCGGCCGGTAAATCTGCAAATGCGGCGAGAGCGGCCGCTCCGCCTGTGATCTGCCGTGGCTCATCGTCTTCTATGCAGCTATTTGCCCAGGCCCTTGTCATAACGCACCGAAAGGCCAGGAGCAATCGAGGCGCCTGCTACCTTTTGGACTTGGGCTTGGCAGGCCGGCTGAGGACCAGCGTTATTTGGTGATGGCGGCGCAGGCGAGGCGGTTGCCGGCATGGCCGGCCGGGTCCGACACGTAGTCGTCGGCGCCCTCATGGATGACGATGGCCGAGCCGTCGTCGTCGAGCAGGGCGTTGGTGCCGGTCAAGCTGACCATCTGGTTCAAAACCTCGATCTTGAGCTTGCCGTTCTTGGGCACGTGGATATTGGGCATGTCGCCGGCATGCGGTCCCTTGGGGTTCTTGAGCCCATGCTCCTTGTTCTCGGGATTGAAATGCGGCCCCGCGGATTCGAATTTCGGCCCTTCGCATTTGCCGACGGCGTGGATATGCAGCGCATGATCGCCGGCAGGATAATCTTTGAGATCGACGGTCAGCAGCACACCGGTCGGGACTTCGGTCACGGTCACCTGGCCGACCTCCTTGCCGTCAGGATCCTTGAGGGCGGTGCTTGCCTCGTCCGCGGCGAAAGCCGGCGCGGCGAAAAAAAGCGTGGCTATTAGCAAGGTTGCGAAACCGGTTCTTTGACGCATCATGAATTCTTCCTATCCGTTGCCGCCCAAGCATTAACGCAGAGACTAAGATCTAGGTTGCGTAACGAAGTTCACCGAGCGTCAGCGTGGCAGGGCGACCCAGTAATCCATGTCGAGGACCACGCCATCCTCGTGACTGACGTCGGCTTTTAGTCCGGGGAAGTCGCTGCAGGCACGGTCCTTGACGGCGAAGGTGCGTAGCCGCAACGCGCCCATGTCCTTCCGCCCCGGAAGCTCGGCTTTGTCCAGCACCTCGCTCCAGGCATAGATGGTGTCGCCGGCGAAAGAGGGCGCCACATGCCGCGCGCCGTTCAGCCCGAGAATATGGAAGGCGTTGGCGAGCCCGTTGAAGCTCAAGGCGCGCGCGATCGAGATGATATGGCCGCCATAGACGAGGCGCCGGCCGAAGCGTCCCTTGCCTTCAACATGCTGATTGAAATGCACGCGCGCCGTGTTCTGGAACAGCCGCGTGGCGAGCTGATGCTCGGCCTCCTCGATGGTCTGGCCGTCGACATGGTCGATCTTGTCGCCGACTTTGTAGTCGCCCCACTTCCGCGGCGAACCGGCTAAAGCATAATCATAAAAGCCAAGATTAAGAGGCGGCAGCGCCGCGCCAAGCGAAGCGGGATCGACGCTCGCAGCAAGTTCCGGCACCACGGACTCGGGGGCAGGTGCCTCGAGATCGCGCTTGTTGACCATTACCCAACGCGCATAGGAGAGCACGGGCTCACCCCGCTGATTGCGCCCGGTCGAGCGCACATAGACCGTGCCGCTCTTCTTGTTGGAGTTCTCCTTGACCCCGATCACCTCCGAGGTCGAGGCGAGCGTGTCGCCGGGATAAACCGGCGCCAAAAAGCGAAACTCGGCATAGCCGAGATTGGCGATGGCGTTCCGCGAAATGTCGGGCACCGTCTTGCCGATGACGATGTGGAAAGTGAGCAGGTCGTCGATCGGCGAGCGCGGATAGCCGATGGCTTGGGCAAATGCATCCGACGACTGCACGGCGAAGCGCGGGCCGTAGAGCGCGGTGAACAGGCTCACATCGCCCACCGTCACGGTGCGCGGCGTCGCGTGCACGATCTCCTGACCGAGCTTGAAGTCCTCGAAATAATTGCCGGTAACGGTCCGGTCGATTTTTTCCGTTCTGCTGTCGTTCATCAGGGCTTCGCGAGCTTACTTGGTTGCGAATTTCAGGCCGACGATGGAGCCGATCAGGGTCACGATGAAGAACAGTCTCAGCGCCGTCGCGGGCTCCTTATAGACGAGGATGCCGAGCAGTGCAGTCCCCGCGGCGCCAATGCCGGTCCACACGGCGTAGGCGGTGCCGAGGGGGATTTCCTTCAGCGATCTTTCGAGAAAGACGAAACTCAGAATGACGCAGGCGGTGAAGGCCAGGGAGGGCCAGAGCTTGGTGAAGTTTTCGGTCTCCTTGAGCGTCGCGGCGAAACCGATCTCAAAAAAACCCGCGAGCACCAGATAAGTCCACGCCATAGGATCGCACCTTTCGTTGCCCCGCTCTTTTCAGCGGCGCTTCGCATTGACGGCGCGACCATAATCGGGCGCAAACAAAATGGCGATTCCTGCTTTCGCAGGAACCGCCATTGTTAGCGAAAACTTGCTAAGATCGTGCGCTAATTAAGCGCGGTCGAGCTCGGCCGGGAGGTAGCTGGTAACTTCCATGCCAGCCTCGGACTCGGTGATCTCGGGTTTCAGCCACTCTTTCATGGTCGTCTCCTTCGGTGAACCTACAGGACAAGATAATGGGGGAAGGGCATGAGAGCCGCATGACGCGTCCATGAAAACCCCCTGAATGCCACATTAACAAATTCTGACAAAATCCCGGTAAAGCGCGGAAAACCGGGCTTTTTAGGGGCTATTCGAATAAGACGAGCGCCTTCTCCAGGGTGATCCATACGCCCCAGGCGAGCGGAACACAGACCGCGGCCCAGGCCAGAAGCGTGGTCAAATTGAACTTCCCTGAGCCGATGCCGAATGACCCCGTCTTGACACGCGCCGCCGCGGCGCGGTCGGCGGCTTGCAAGGCTTCCACCTCTTCTTGCTTCATGAACCACTTCTTGGGGAGAGGCCTGATCAGCATGTTGGCGATGAAGCCGGCGACCAATAGTCCCGCAAGTACGTAGAAAATCGGCTGGTAAATCTGGTCCGCCGGGATTCCCTCAGCCACGCGACTATCGTGCATGTAGTTGACGATCACCGGGCCGACGATGCCGGCAGTCGACCAGGCGGTGAGCAGCCGCCCATGGATGGCGCCGACAAATTGCGTGCCGAATACGTCGGCGAGATAAGCGGGGATGGTGGCGAAACCGCCGCCATACATTGAAGCGATCAGGCAGAAAGCTGCTGCGAACAATGCAAGCCAACCCAGCGTCGCCAAGGTCGGCGCCGCGGCGTAGCAAATGAAGCCGAGCGCGAAGAAGGTATAATAGGTGAGCTTTCGACCGATCTTGTCCGATAGCGAGGCCCAGAAGAAGCGCCCGGCGATGTTGAACAGCGAGAACAGGCCGACAAAGCCAGCGCCAACCAGCGCCGCTTGCGCCTTCTGAGTATCGGTGAATTGGGCAAAGCCGACGGACGGATCGCTGAACAGCATGCCGCCGAAGGTCTCCTGTAACATTGGCGAAGCGGCGCCGATGATGCCGATGCCGGCTGACACGTTGAGACAAAGCACCGCCCAGATCAGCCAGAACTGCGCGGTCTTATGTGCGTCCTTCAGTTGCACGTGACCGTCGGTGATCATGGCATGCGAGTTCTGCGGCGGCGTCCAGCCTTCGGGCTTCCAGCCGGGCGGCGGCAGGCGATAGCCGAAGGCGCCGCCAAGCATGAACACAAAATAGATGAGCCCCATGGCGACGAAGGTTTCCCACACGCCGACGGATGTGGGCGTTGCGAAATGGTTCATGAGCATCGTCGCGAGGGGGCTGCCGATCAGCGCACCGCCGCCGAAACCCGCGATTGCCATGCCGGTCGCCATGCCGCGGCGGTCGGGGAACCATTTGATCAAGGTGGAAACTGGGGAGATATAGCCGAGCCCGAGGCCAATACCGCCGATGAAGCCTGAGCCGAGCCACAGCATCCAAAGCTGGTGGACATAGACGCCGACCGCCGAAATCATCAAGCCACCGCACCAACAGAGAGCCGCGACGACGCCCGCCTTGCGCGGGCCGACCCGCTCGAGCCAACCGCCCCACAGCGCTGCCGATACGCCGAGCAGGACGAAGAACAGGGTGAACATCCAACCGAGGTCGAACTGGGTCCAGTCGCAACTCGTGGCAAATAGGGCTTTGGCGGTTATGGCGAGCTTGCCAAAAAAAGTTGTTGCATCGCCGGGGCAAGGAATGGGGTGGTCGATTCCTTGCGAGACCCCGACGGCGCGGCCGAGCGGGACCCAGAACACGCTGAAGCCGTAAGCCATGCCGATGCAGAGATGGATGGCGAGCGCGGCGGGGGGGACGAGCCAGCGATTATACCCGGACGGCGCGATAATGCGGGCTTTTTCGAGCAAACCGATGCGGTCGCTTGCGGCCACAGTCCCTCCGGTGCTCGTCATCCTTTGGTCTCCCCCAAGCTATCTTTTTGTTTGAGGCAGACACTAGGCTGCGCCTTGCTGCCATCGCAAGGGTTTAGGCTCCTGTGAGCGTGATTTTTTGCAATGCTATCATAAGACACCGCCGCCCCGGCCCGTGAAGGACCAAGACGGCGGTGCGTATTTCGCGCTGAAGGTTCGCGCTATGCGTTAGCGGCCTTCTTATATTTGGCGGCTTCCTCCGAACCCTTGGTGGCATCGCCCGCGGTGTAGGAATGCGCGCCGACGCCGGCGAGCTTGCCCTTGTCCACCACCAGATATTCGGTGCGGATGGGTTTGCCGGCGAAATAGTTCTCGAGGATCTCGCACACGCCGGCCGCATAGCGCGTCTGCGCCGACAGCGAGCTACCCGAGATATGCGGCGTCATGCCGTGATGCGGCATGGTGCGCCAAGGGTGATCCTTGGGCGCGGGTTGTGGGAACCAGACGTCGCCGGCATAGCCCGCTAGCTGGCCGCTTTCCAACGCGCGCACGATGGCGTCACGGTCGGCGATCTTGCCGCGCGCCGTGTTCACGATGTAGCTGCCGCGCTTCATCTTCGAGATCAGCTCGTCGTTGAACATGTGCTCGGTCTCCGGATGCAGCGGCGCGTTGATGGTCACCACGTCGCAGACCTTGACCAGAGATTCCACGTTGGGATGGAAGGTGAGGTCAAGCTCCTCCTCGACTTCCTTCGGCAGGCGGTGCTTGTCGGTGTAGTGCAGCTTGACGCCGAACGGCTTGAGGCGGCGCAGCGCGGCGAGACCGATGCGGCCCGCGGCCACTGTGCCGATATTCATGCCTTCGAGGTCGTAGGAGCGCTCCACGCAGTCGGCGATGTTCCAGCCGCCCTTCACCACCCAGCCATAGGACGGGATGTAGTTGCGCACCAGCGCGAGGATCATCATCACGATGTGCTCGGCGACACTGATCGAGTTGCAATAGGTGACCTCGGCGACGGTGACACCCTTGTCCATCGCCGCCTGCAAGTCGGTGTGATCGGAACCGATGCCGGCGGTGACAATCATCTTCAACTTCTTCGCCTTGTCGAACCGCTCCTTGGTCATGTAGGCGGGCCAGAAGGGCTGCGAGATGACGATCTCCGCATCCGGCAATTCCTTCTCGAACACGGAATTGGGTCCGTCCTTGTCGGACGTCACCACCAGCGTGTGGCCGGCCTTTTCGAGGAATTTGCGCAGACCGAGCTCGCCGGAGACCGAGCCCAAAAGATCGCCGGGCTTGAAGTCGATGGCGCTCGGCGTCGGCGCCGTCTGGCCGTCGGGATATTTGGTGATCTTTGGAATGTTGTCGCGCGCGTATTTTGGGGGATATCCGTCAACCGGATCGTCGTAAAGCACACACAATACCTTCGCCATGATGGCACTCCTTTTATGTCATGGTCGGCATGGGCAAGAATGCTCGCTGCCTCCACGCGAGCGCGCAGAGAGCCCAGCAACGACCTGTTGCCATGTCGCTGTGAAGTAGGGGACCAAGGCCAGGCGTGGGGGACGCTCGCCTCATCCTCGGCTTTCCTCATGCCGGCCCGGCACGATTGATCGCGCTTCTTGGGGAAGACCGGCGGGTTGCAGCTTCAAACGATACGCATTCCTGATCAAGTAGGCGTACGCAAACGGCCGATAGGGGGCCCCTATCGACGGCTGCGACTTTACAAACGCGCGACCGGCTGGAATTGTTGCGTAGCTTGGGGGTTCACGTGCCTTTACCGAAAAGTCTGATTGACGGCCATTGGCGCTTCCGCCGCGAAATTCACGCGGCCGATCGCAGGCGTTACCAGCAACTTGCCGAGCTTGGCCAGACGCCGTCGGCCATGGTCATTGCCTGTTGCGATGCGCGGGTCGACGTGTCGGCGATTTTCGACGCGAAGCCCGGCGATCTATTTATCTTGCGAAACGTGGCCAATCTCGTGCCGCCGTTCGAGCCGTCGGGCAAATATCACGGCACGAGCGCAGCCATCGAGTTCGCCGTGCTCGGTTTGAAGGTGCCCAATCTGATCGTGCTCGGCCATTCCCATTGCGGTGGGGTAGCGGCCTACCGGCAGAAGGTGCGCGACAACGTGGCGAAGGCAGGCTTCATCGGCCGCTGGCTAACTCTGCTCGACGATCTCAAGCCGGAAGAGGCCGATATCTTCGCCCATGGCGACGAGACGGCCTTCGAGCTCGCCGCGATCCGCTCTTCGATTGCCAATCTGCGGAGCTTCCCCTTCGTCGTGGAGTGCGAAAGGGACGGCTTGCTCGCCCTGCATGGTCTGCATTTCGACATCGGCAGTGGCGAGTTGCTCGGACTCCACCCCGCCACGAGGCGCTTCGAACCGCTGGCTGAAGAGTGAAAAACGGGAACTAACCGGTATGACTGAGCTCGAGGTGAGAGCAGCCACACAGGATGAGATCGATCAGTGCATCGCGACCATCGTGCTCGCCTTTTCAAGCGATCCAGCCGCGCGCTGGGGCTTCGCCGACCCGAAGACCTATTTCGAGATTTTTCCGCGCTTCGTTAGAGCCTTCGGGGGAAGGGCCTTCGACCATGGCTCGGCTCACCTCATTGAGGGATGCGCCACGGCGCTCTGGCTACCGCCAGGCGTCGAGCCGGACGGGGAGACGATGCTGGCGCTGGCCGAGAGCGCGACCGCCGAGGGCGACCGGGAGGCGATGTCCGGCCTATTCGAGCAGATGGACGCCTTCCATCCGAAGGAGCCGCACTGGTATCTGCCCTTGATCGGCACTGATCCGGCAAAGCAGGGCCACGGCTATGGCTCGGCGTTGCTTGGGTATGCGCTCGCCATCTGTGACCGAGACAAGATGCCCGCCTATCTGGAGGCCAGCAGTCCGCGCAACGTGCCGCTCTATCGGCGGAGCGGCTTCGAGGTTCTTGGCGAGATCCAGTCAGGAGACTCGCCGGTCATCACGCCGATGGTGCGTAAGCCGCGCTAGGCGGCCCGGTCGAGCAGCTTGCGGTTGATGATGGTCTCGGCGATCTGCACCGTATTGAGCGCGGCCCCTTTGCGCAAATTGTCCGACACGACCCAGAAGGACAGGCCATTGTCGAGCGTCTGATCCTCGCGGATGCGGCTGACATAGGTGGCGTAATCGCCAACACATTCGATCGGCGTCACATAGCCGCCGGGTTCGCGCTTATCCACCACGAGCACGCCGGGCGCTTCGCGCAGGATGTTGCGCGCTTGCTCGGCGTCAAGCGGCCGCTCGAACTCGACATTGACCGCCTCCGAATGGCCGACGAACACCGGCACGCGCACGCAGGTGGCGGTCACCTTGATCTTGGGATCGAGAATCTTCTTGGTCTCCGCCGCCATCTTCCATTCTTCCTTGGTCGAGCCGTCGTCGAGGAAGACGTCGATATGCGGGATGACGTTGAAGGCAATCTGCTTGGTGAATTTCTTTGGCGCGGGAGCGGCAGTCGAGAAGATGCCCTTGGTCTGGTCCCACAATTCGTCCATGGCTTCCTTGCCGGCGCCCGAGACGGATTGATAGGTCGCAACCACCACGCGCTTGATCTTGGCCGCATCGTGCAGCGGCTTCAGCACCACGACGAGCTGCGCGGTCGAGCAATTCGGATTGGCGACGATGTTCTTCTTGGCGAAGCCTTCCACCGCGTCGGCATTGACCTCGGGCACCACGAGCGGCACGTCCGGGTCGTAACGCCAGCAGGAGGAATTATCGATCACCACGCAGCCTTGAGCGCCGATCTTGGGTGCCCATTCCTTGGCGACGGCGGATCCCGCCGACATCAGGGCAAAATCGACGCCGCGAAAGTCGAAATTCTCGAGATCGCGGCATTTCAGCCGCTCATCGCCGAAGGAGACCTCGACGCCCATGGAGCGGCGCGAGGCGAGCGCGAATACCTCGTCGGCGGGAAACTCCCGTTCCGACAGGATATTGAGCATCTCGCGACCGACATTGCCGGTGGCGCCGATCACGGCGACTTTGTAACCCATGGTGTTCTCCAAGCCGATGCGCGGGAATTGCTCGCGCGGATTTGCGGCCGATGTATGGGAAGCCCCGCCGAAAGTAAAGCTGCTGCACTCAGGCGAGCGAAAACAGCAGAAGAAGCGCCCTGATCAGACCGGTAATGACAGCCGCGACCACGATCAGGGCCGCTACGGCAACCCCCAGTCCGGCCAGCACGGCAACCCCGTCCTTTTCCACCATGGCGAGTCCGATGATCGACATGGAAAGCGCCGGCAGCCAATTGCCGAATGGTATCGGTAGCGCGAGGATGACAGCAAGGACGAGAATGAGAGCGCCGATGAGGCGCTCGGGCGTCCAGGACAGCATGAAGGTGAGGCGCGGGCGGAACATCTTCTCGCAGCGCTCGAGATAAGGCAGCGCGCGGTTCATGAAGGCGGTGAATTTTTCTCGCGGGAAGGTCTGGGAGGTCAGCCAGCGAGGGAACCACGGCTTGTGCCGTCCATAAGTGAGTTGCGCCGCAAGCAGCACGAGCGGGAAGCCGAGGACCGATGATGCCAGCGGAATGTTCGCTGCGATCATATTGGGAAATGCGAAGATAAAGATCAGCACACCGAAGCCGCGATCGTCGAGCGCATCGCGCAGATCGCCGAATTTCACCCGCTGACCGGTTTGTGTGGCCAGGAACTCGCGCAGAAGCACGGAGGTGCGCCGGCTTTTCTCTTCTCCCTGGTGCGAGTGACGCGACTCTCCTTGCGGCGCAATATGCTCCGCCAGTTGAGGAGGTTCATCCTCGAGAATTGGGGTGATTTGCGTCGATGGCGTTTGCAAAAACCTGTCCTGGCGGCGTCGATTCGGCCGGACTCAACCCCCACACGTATTAGACCGGCAATGTGACGATGATTCAACAACAGTGTCATTAAATTTATACGTCTTTGTCCCCGACTTCGCGGGGACGAGTGGACAGAGGCTAGTGAACCGCGCCGTTGGGCAGGGCGGCCTTCACGAGAGGGCACTTCTTGGTGGTGAATTCGTTCACCACCCGCACCAATTCGGGGCCAAGCACGTTGGTGGAATTGTCGAGAGCGGTCCCGGCATAGATCAGCGGATAGATCGCCACCGGCGCCGAGGCCTTCCCCCAATTCACCTGACCCGCGATGGCCTTGCCGTTCTCGAACTTCAACCTGGGCGCCACTGAGATTTCGAACACGTAGGGATCGCCGCCCTCTTTCTGGTCGAGCGCGCAGCGTGCCGTCTGGGTCGGCAAGGTCATCTCATAAGCCGGTTCGCTCATCGCCTTGGCGAGCGCCGCCCGTTCGAGCGCGATCTTCGATTGGCACATGGCGCCGCCCCAGGGCCAGTTGATCCGGCCGCCAACCGCCTTGACGAGCTCCTCCTCGCGCCAGGTCTTGACGATGTCGCAGGAAACGTCCTCGCCGCTCGGGTCCCTGGTGGCGACGATATCACAGATCTTGGCCTCGCAGGCCCGCCGCGCTTCCTTCTCGGCCTGCTCCTCCGGCGCTTGGGCCACGGCGGTCTGGCTCAAGGCAAGGAGGGCGACAAGTCCGGCACACGGAGCGATCTTCATGACGTCGAGACTACCTCTGACTACGCCTTGCGGTCGAGCGCGGCGAGGATGGCATCGCCCATCTCGCGCGTGCCGACGGTCTTGCAGCCGTCCTGGCTGATATCGGCGGTGCGCAAGCCCTGGTCGAGCACGTGCGCGATGGCGCGCTCGATGTTGTCTGCCACCTCGCCGAGATCGAAAGAATAGCGCAGACACATGGCGAAGCTCGCGATGGTGGCGATGGGATTGGCGATGCCGCGGCCGGCGATGTCGGGCGCCGAGCCATGCACCGGCTCGTAGAGTGCACGCCGCTTGCCGCGCGCGTCCGCCTCGCCGAGCGAGGCCGAGGGCAGCATGCCGAGCGAGCCCGTGGCCATCGCCGCCTCGTCCGACAGCATGTCGCCGAACAGATTGTCGGTGACGATCACGTCGAACTGCTTCGGCCGGCGCACGAGCTGCATGGCGCAATTGTCGGCGAGGATGTGCTGCAAGGTGACGTCGGGGTAGTGCTCCTTGTGCACGCGCGTCACCACTTCGTTCCACAGCACGCCGGTCTTCATCACGTTGCGCTTCTCGGCCGAGTGGACCAGGTTGCTTCGCTTGCGCGCGAGCTCGAAGGCGACCGTGGCGATGCGCTCGATCTCGTTAGTCTCGTAGACTTGCGTATCGACGGCGCGCTTCTGGCCTTTGCCGAGATCGACGATCTCCTTCGGCTCGCCGAAATAGACGCCGCCGGTCAGCTCGCGCACGATCATGATGTCGAGACCGTCGACCAGCTCGCGCTTCAGCGAGGACGCATCGGCAAGCGCCGGGTAGCAGATGGCCGGGCGCAGATTGGCGAACAGTTCTAGATCCTTGCGCAGCCGCAGCAACCCCGCCTCCGGCCGCTGGTCGTAAGGCACGCCGTCCCATTTCGGACCGCCCACCGCGCCGAGCATCACCGCGTTCGCCGCCAACGCGCGCATCATGGCGGCCTCGGAAATCGCCTCGCCATGGGCGTCATAGGCGCAGCCGCCGACCAGGTCGGTCTCGGTCTCGATCTTGGCGAGGCCTTGCGCATCGGCCCAGGCGATCAGGCGCTCGACTTCGGCCATGACTTCGGGTCCGATGCCGTCGCCGGGGAGGAGCAAAAGCTTATAAGAGGTCATGAAGCGGCCAATCCTGTGCTACATCCTGGCCGCTTGCCTAAAGGGAGTAGGAAATGCTGACAAGGGTGCTCTTGGTTCTGGTGTTTTTGGGCGGAACGCTTGCCTGGCCTCATGCCACGCGAGCCGAGACGAAACTTCTGGCGCTCGGCACGGCGGATCATCCGGTGACCGAGGAGGAATTGGTCGATGGGAAATCGCCCGCCATACCCCGTTTCAACACGCCTGGCGTGGCCTATGCCTTGATCGGCGAAGCCAAGAAGGGAGATACCGTCGAGGTCAAACTCAGCCTCGATGGCAAGTCTTTGCAGCACAACGTTGAGACCCTCGATGCGGACAAGCCGTCATTCTTGCTGCAAGCCGGCAAATCAGGCGTGCCGGCGGGGGGCTGGCCGGAAGGCGCTTACCAGGCCGAGGTCAAGGTCACGCGCGAGGGCAAGACCCTGATCGAGGAGAAGAGCGCGCCAGTAGCTTTCGAGTGAGGTGCGAGCCGGCCATATGCTGATAAGAGCTTTCGGTGTTCTGGTTTTGACGGCGGGGCCCGCTCTGGCCATCGAGCTCGACTTGCCGGTTGCCTGCACGCCCGGCCAAGATTGCTTCATTCAGCAATATGTCGATCGAGACGCCGGCCCCGGCGTGCGCGACTATAGTTGTGGGGCCGAGACCTATGACGGGCACGACGGCACCGATATCCGCCTACGCACCACAGAAGATGTGAAGAAGGGTGTCGCCGTGCTCGCGGTGGCGCCCGGCAAGGTGCTTGGCTTGCGTGACGGCGAGCCCGACCGTCTCATCCGCAGCGAGGAGGATCGCGCCAAGGTCGCCGACCGCGAATGCGGCAATGGCGTCAGGATCGATCACGGCGATGGCTGGGTCACGCAATATTGCCATCTGCGCCAGGGTTCCGTGACGGCGAAGGAAGGCGAAACAGTCGAGGCCGGCGCCAAGCTCGGCGAGATCGGCTATTCGGGCGAGGCGGCCTTCCCGCATGTTCACCTCGCGGTCAGCAAGGACGATGAGACCGTCGATCCCTTCCTCACCGAGCCCGATCCCGCTTGCGGCAAGGAAGGTCAGTCCCTGTGGTCAGCCAAGGCCAAGGCGGCGCTGCCCTATCAGGCGGGAACGTTACTCGGACTTGGCATGAGCGACCAGCCGATCGAGCTTGAGGCGCTCGAAACCGGAGCGCCGCTTGCGCAACCTACACCCGACACGCCGGTGGTGACTTATATGTGGGCGATCAACCTGCAAAAGGATGACGTCATCGCCCTCAAGCTCATGCGCGGCGACGAGGTCCTGGTCGACAATTCCGAGACGCTCGACCGCAACAAGGCACAGATGATGCTGTTCGCCGGTAAGAAGGCGCCGCAAGGCGGCTGGCCCAAGGGATCCTATACCGGCACGGTCATGGTCACGCGCGGCGGCAAGCCGGTCATCAGCGAAACCACACCGCCGCTCGTGTTCGATTAGCGTCTACAGCCAGGGGCGTTGCGCCCGGGATTGCGTCTCGTAGGCGGCAATCTCGTCGGACTTCTCCATCGTCAGGCCGATATCGTCGAGCCCTTCCATCAGGCAGCGCTTGCGGAAGGGGTCGATATCGAAATGGATGGCGCCGCCGTCCGGCCCCCTGATCTCCTGAGCGCCGAGATCAACCGTCAGCACGGCGTTATGACCCCGCGCCGCGTCGTCGATCAGCTTGTCGATTTCCGTCTGTGGCAAGGTGATGGGCAGAATGCCGTTCTTGAAGCAGTTGTTGTAGAAAATGTCGGCGAAGGACGGCGCGATGATGCAAGAGATGCCGAAATCGAGCAGCGCCCAAGGCGCGTGCTCGCGCGACGAGCCGCAGCCGAAATTCTCGCCGGTGATGAGGATCACGGCCTTGTCGTAGGGCGGCTTGTGCAAAATGAAATCGGGCAGCGGCTTGTCCGCCTCGTCGTAGCGCAACTCGGCGAACAGGCCCGTGCCGAGCCCGGTACGCTTGATGGTCTTGAGGTACTGCTTGGGGATGATCATGTCGGTGTCGACATTGATCATCGGCAGATGAGCGGCGATGCCGGTGAGCGTGGTGAATTTCTGCATGACGTTTCGAACGAGACTCTCGCGATGTTTCCAGGCGCTCGACTATCGCGTCGGGCCGAGCGTGTGCGCGCCTGAGTCCACCGGCGAGGATGTGGTCTGCGTGCCGTTCTCGATCAACTTCTGGTAATATTTGCGCATGGTCTCGCAGCGCTTGGGTCCCGGCGGATGTACCGAGTCGCCTTTGAGCTTGGAGATAAAGACGCAGATGTCCTCCATGCCTTGCGCATCGAGCCAGCCCCATCGCACCCCGCGTCGGATGGCGAAGAGATCGGCCTGGATTTCGTCGGCGCCGACGAACTGATGTCCGCATTCATGCGAATAGATGTAGAGCTTCACCTGCGTGGTCAGTCCGCTGATCTTGTTGGTGTTGAGGATGAGGAAGCCAGGGAAGGCTCCGCCCCAACTGTCGAACGCAGGGTTCAGTACCGTCGGCCGTTTGCCGCAATTGACCGATTTGCCGTCGATTTGCAGCGAGCCATGCGGGACGATGGATGCTTCGGGGCCGACCTGATTCACATAGGCGTCGATGCTCGGGCCAGGATTGCCTGGGCCGCCACGAAAGACCCATTCCTGGGCATGCGCGCCAAAGGGCAGGGCGATCCCCAGCGCGAACGCCAAGGCGCCGACCCGCGTTGCACGATGAATGGTCCAGCTTTCAAGCATGATGAATCGCAGTTTACGGCGCGTTCAAACAGGGCGCAATTGCTCCTATATAGGCCAGTTAAGGCGCTGATGGGGCACCTACAGGCACTCCCTCTAAGCCTCAAGCGCGGCTTCGATGCGCTCCATGTCGCTGTCAGAGAAGCCGAAATGGTGACCGATCTCATGCAACAGCACATGAGCGACAATGGCGCCGAGCGTATCCTCATGCTCGGCCCAATAGTCGAGGATCGGCCGGCGATACAGGAACACCATGTCCGGCATCGGACTCACATCCATCACGCTTTTGCGGGATAGATCGACGCCGGAATAGAGGCCGAGCAGACCAAACGGCGATTCTATGCCGAGTGAGTCGAGAACCTCGTCGGTGGGAAAATCCTCGATGCGGATTACGAGATCGCCGGTGAGCGCGCGGAACCGCTCAGGCAGCCGCCGATAAACGGACCAGGCAAGCGTCTCGAACTCGGCGAGAGACGGCGCTTGCCGCTTGTTCCAACGAATATCGCTCATCCGGTCGTTCACCGTAGGGCGCCTGCCTGAACAATCTGAACCCTGCATGAATGTAGCGATCAGATCGCGTTCAGGCCATGCGCGTCATATTCGGCCAGAAGCTCGGCCGCACTCCCGCGGCCGGCAAATTGATGAGGTTGAACATGATGCGGAAGAGTCTAATCGCTGGTTTGGGCTTTTTGGGCCTGGTTGCCGCCGGCACCATGGGCGGTTCTACCCAAGCGTCAGCCTATGGCTGCGGCTACTGGAACAATTGGTGCAGGCCCGCCTGCGGCTATTGGAACGGCTGGTGTGCGGGGATCTATGCCGCACCGGGTTTCAGTTGGGGCTATAGCCGTCCTTACTGGGGCAATTCTTATGGCTACAGAAGCTGGGGAGGCTCCAGGTATAGAGGCCATCACGCCCATAGAGGCGGTGGCCATAAGCATTCCTATAAGCGCTCAAACAGACGGTATCACCGCTAGTCGGGAGCGGCTCTCGCGGGCAAGGGCGCGTCATCCTTGAGGCATCGGCGATGCATCAGGGTGACGCGTCCTGCGTCTAATGGAAGTCGCGGATGTCGACGAAGCGGCCGGTGATCGCCGCGGCAGCCGCCATAACCGGCGAGACGAGATGGGTGCGGCCGAGCCGCCCCTGACGTCCTTCGAAATTGCGGTTCGAAGTCGAGGCACAACGCTCTCGCGGTGACAGCTGGTCGGGATTCATGCCGAGGCACATGGAGCAGCCGGGCTCCCGCCATTCGAAACCTGCCGCCTTGAAAATCGTGTCGAGACCTTCAGCTTCGGCTTGCGCCTTAACCAAGCCCGAGCCCGGCACGATCATGGCTCGGATATGGTCATTGACCTTGCGGCCTTCGACGATCTTGGCGACGGCGCGCAAATCTTCGATGCGCCCATTGGTGCAAGAGCCGATGAACACGCGATCGAGCGCGATGTCGGTGATCTTCTCGCCGCCCTTCAAGCCCATATAGTCGAGCGCGCGCTCGGCGGCGCGGCGCTTGGTATCATCGGTGATCTCGGACGGTACCGGCACGCGGCCGGTCACCGCCACGACCTGCTCGGGGCTCGTGCCCCAGGAGACGATCGGCGGCAATCTTTCCGCATGCAGAACGACCTCGTGGTCGAAATCGGCATCGTCATCCGAATAGAGCGTGTCCCAATAGGCTTTCGCGAGTTCGAAGGCGCCGGCCTTAGGCGCGCGCGGACGCCCCTTGATATAGTCGAAGGTCTTTTCATCTGGCGCGATCAGGCCGGCGCGGGCGCCGCCTTCGATCGACATGTTGCAGATGGTCATGCGGCCTTCCATGGACAGCGCGCGGACCGCTTCACCGGCATATTCGATGACATGGCCGGTGCCGCCGGCGGTGCCGATCTCGCCGATGATGGCAAGGATGATGTCCTTGGCGGTGACGCCTTCGGGCAGTCTGCCCTCGACGCGCACGCGCATGTTCTTGGCTTTCTGCTGGATCAGGGTCTGAGTGGCCAGCACATGCTCGACCTCGCTCGTGCCGATGCCGTGCGCCAGCGCGCCGAACGCGCCGTGAGTCGATGTGTGGCTGTCACCGCAGACGATGGTCGTGCCGGGCAGGGTGAAGCCTTGCTCGGGCCCGACCACATGTACGATGCCCTGGCGGCGGTCGAGCTCGTTGTAATACTCGATGCCGAACTCGCGGGCATTGTCGGCGAGCGTCGCCACCTGCAGCGCCGATTCCGGATCGTCGATGCCCTTCGAGCGGTCGGTGGTCGGCACATTGTGGTCGACCACGGCAAGCGTCTTCTCCGGCGCGCGCACTTTGCGGCCCGCCATGCGCAGGCCCTCGAAAGCTTGCGGGCTCGTCACCTCATGCACGAGATGGCGGTCGATATAGATCAGGCAGGTGCCGTCATCCGCCGCGTGGATGAGGTGCTCGTCCCAGATCTTGTCGTAAAGGGTGCGGGGCCTTGTCATCGTCAGTTACGGCGCGTTTCCGGGGCTTGTTAGGCATGAGATAGCGCCTCAAGCCCCGGTTTACAAACCCCCAAAACATCACATACCGAGGAAGTCCCGCTTGCCAAGCTCGACGCCGTTGTGGCGCAGGATGAGATAGGCAGCGATCACGTGGAAATACAGGTTCGGCAGCACGAAATACCGCAGATAGTCTTGCCCTTTGAAGTTCAAATCCTGGTCGCCCACTTTGATGCTGATCTGCCGTTCCTCGCTGCCGTCGATCTCCGGGGCAGTTATCCCGTCGAGAAAGCGGAGCGTCTTGGCGATGCGCTCCTTGAGTTCAGGGAAGCTGGCCTCCGTGTCGGGATTGTTGGGAAAACTGGCGCCGGCGAGACGCGCCGCCCCCCGCATGACCATGTCGCTCGCAATCTGCACCTGCCGAGACAGCGGGAGCATGTCGGGGGCAAGGCGGGCGTTGACGAGCACGGCGGGATCGATCTTGCGCGCTTCGGCAAAGGCCGCGCCCTTGTCCAGGACCTTGGACAAGACCCCGAGCATGCGCACAAACACGGGAATCGAAGCCTGATACATCGTGAGCGACATGAAGGCATCTCCAGTCGAGGTCGTGATGCGTGAAAAGAGGCCCTGCGCTAACCCTTTCTGGGCTTCTTGGCGTCTTTGGCCTTAGCTGGTTTTTCGGCCTTGGCCTTGGGCTTGGCTGCCTCGGCATCAGCAGCATCTTCTTCCTCTTCCACGACGGGGACCTCGTCGGCGGTGGTCTCGGCCATCAGTTCGACGGCTTTGGCCGACCAATTATCGTGCTCGATAACGCCGCCGAGCTTGAGCTCCTCGTCGAGCCAGGCAATCTCGTCGTCCGAGAGGTTGGCGATCTGCTCGAACTTGATCAGGCCGGCCTTGTTGAGTTTCTTTTCGAGCTCCGGCGTGACACCCGGAATGAGCTTCAGATCATCGGGCGTGCCCTTGGGCTTGGTGAAACCCTTGAAGGCTTCCGCCTTCTTGCCCTTTGTCTCCTGCCGCTCGACGATGCGCGCCGCCTTGCCGCGCCGCCCGCGCAGATAATAGAGCTTGGCGCGGCGCACGCGACCGCGTCTCACCACCTCGATCGAGTCGATCATCGGCGAATGCACCGGGAAGACGCGCTCGACGCCTTCGCCGTAGGAAATCTTGCGCACGGTGAAATTCTCGTTGATGCCGCCGCCCGAGCGGCCAATGCACACGCCCTCATAAGCCTGCACGCGGCTGCGCTCGCCTTCGACCACCTTGACGTTGACGCGCAGCGTATCGCCGGGGGCGAATTCGGGGACTTTCCGCTTTTTGGCGAGTTCCGCGGCCTGCTCTTTTTCGAGCTGCTCGATGATATTCATGACTTTCACCTTTCCGGGCGCCTGCCATGGCCTTGCGGCCTTCAGCGAACGCCATTCTTTTTGATTGATCCTGATGGTGCACGCGATATGCGCGCGGGGGTTTCCTAGCCCAGCGGGGCGGCCTTGTCGATGGCTTTGGCGCCTAGCGACGCTTGGATTTCTCCCATAAATCGAGCCGGCGCGACTTGGTAAGCTCTTCCGCCTGTTCGCGACGCCACTTGGCGATGGCCTTGTGGTCGCCGGACAGCAGCACCTCGGGGATGGCCCGGCCTTCCCATTCGCGCGGCCGCGTATAATGCGGATATTCCAGCAGGCCCTCGGCGAAGCTTTCCTCGGCCAGCGAGGTTTCGTTTCCGGCCACGCCTGGAAGCAGCCTGACGCAAGCGTCGATCAGCACCATGGCAGCAAGCTCACCACCGGATAATACGTAATCGCCGATCGATACCTCCTCGATATTGCAGGCTTCCAGCACGCGCTCATCGATGCCTTCGAAGCGGCCGCAGAGCAGGATGGCGCCGGGCCCCTTTGCCAATTCGCGAACACGGTCTTGCGTCAGCGGTTGGCCGCGCGGGGAAAGATAAAGAAGGGGGGTCTCGGGTGCCGCCCTGTGTCGGGCCATGTCGATGGCGGCAGCGGCGATGTCGGCGCGCATGACCATGCCCGCGCCTCCGCCCGCCGGCGTGTCGTCGACCGAGCGATGCTTGTCGGTGGCGAAGTCGCGGATGTCGATGAGGTCGAGTGCCCATTTGCCTTCAGCCAAAGCCTTGCCGGCGAGACTTGCGCCGAGGGGGCCGGGAAACATCTCGGGCAGGATGGTGAGGAGCGTGGCGCGCCAGGTCATTCGATTTCCTCCGGCGGCACGAGGGTCAGCCGTCTGCCTTCGATATCCACCTCCGGCACCGTGTCCGATGTAAACGGCACGAGCAGATTGGCGTCGCCGCTAACAGGCGCGATCTCGAGAATATCGCCGGCGCCAAAATTATGCAGGGCGGCGACCGTACCGATCATCACTCCGGTGTTATCGACGACGGCAAGCCCGATCAGATCGGCGTAGTACCATTCCTCCGCATCGCTCTCCGGCAAACGCGCGCGTGGCAGGTAGAGCTTGGTATGGGTGAGCGCCTCGGCCGCTTCGCGTGTGGTCACGCCTTTGATGCGGGCGATCAGCGCTTTCGGCGTGACACGCACCGTCTCGATCTCGATGACGTGCCCCTTATCGTCTTCGAGCGCGCCATAGGCGGCAATGCCCGCAGGCTCCTGCGTGTAAGAACGGAGGCGCACCTCGCCCTTGAGACCCTGCGCCGCGCCGATCTCTCCCATCAGCACGCGATCGCCCTCCGCGCTCAAGACGATTCGGCTGGTTGCTCGGCTTCGGCGGGAGCCGTCTCGGCAGGAGCGGCTTCAGCTTCAGGCGCCGCTTCCTCGGCGGTCGCTTCGGCTGCGGGAGTTTCTTCCGCCGGAGCCTCGGCAGCCGGCTCCTCGGGAGCAGGCGGCGGGGCGGCAGCAGCTTCGGCCGCGGCCTTGGCTTTCTCTTCAACGGCCTTCAGTTTGGCCTCCTCGCGATCGAGGCGCTTCTGACGCGGCTTGCCCTTTTCCGGGTTCACTCTTGCTTCGCGCTTCTTGAGGCCGGCCGTGTCGAGGAAGCGCAGCACGCGGTCGGTCGGCTGCGCGCCGACGCCGAGCCAATGCTTCACGCGATCTTCCGAGAACTTGATGCGTTCCGGCGAGCCCTTTGGCAGCTGCGGATCGTAGGTGCCGAGCTTCTCGATATAGCGGCCGTCGCGCGGGCTGCGCGAATCGGCGACGACGATGCGGTAGAAAGGTCGCTTCTTGGCGCCGGCCCGCGCCAGTCTGATCTTCAAGGACATTGCTTAGTTACTCCTATTTGCTTGATTTTCATCGCTTTTTCGCTTTGGGCAGGCCGGGCAGACCACGCGGCAGACCGCCGGGAAGTCCAGGCAGTCCGGGCGGTAGTCCACTCAGCCCAGGGAATCCGCCAGGCGGCATGGGCGGTAAGCCCCCGGAAGGCAGCTCCGCCGGCATCTCAGGCGCTGGACCGCCGCCGAACAGGCTGCTGAACATGCCGCGCTTCTTGCCCATGGATTTCATCATGTCGGCCATCTGCCGGTGCATCTTCACGAGCTTGTTGATGTCTTGAACGGATGTGCCGGAACCCGACGCCACCCGCTTCTTGCGCGAAGCGTTCAGCAATTTCGGGTTCTTGCGTTCGGCGCGGGTCAGCGAGCCGATGATCGCCTGCTGGCGTTTCAGGATGCGGTCGTCGAGGTTGGCGGCGTCGAGCTGCTTCTTCACCTTGCCGATGCCGGGCAGCATGTTGAGCACACCGCCCATGCCCCCGAGCTTCTGCATCTGCTTGAGCTGTTCGGCGAGGTCTTCGAGATCGAAGGCGCCTTTCTTGACCTTGGCGGCGATTTTCTGCGCCTTGTCGATCTCGACCGTTTCGATCGCCTTCTCGACCAGGCCGACCACGTCGCCCATGCCGAGAATGCGTCCGGCAATGCGCTCGGGGTGAAACTCCTCGAGCGCGTCGAGCTTTTCACCGACGCCAATCAGCTTGATGGGCTTGCCGGTGACGGCGCGCATGGAGAGTGCCGCGCCGCCGCGCCCATCGCCGTCCACGCGGGTCAGCACGATGCCGGTCAGCGCCACGCGCTCATCGAAATTCCTGGCGAGATTGACCGCGTCCTGTCCGGTCAGCGCGTCGGCAACGAGCAGAGTCTCGTGCGGCTGCGCGATCGTCTCGACCGCGGCGACCTCCGCCATCAACTCTTCATCGATATGCGTGCGGCCGGCGGTATCGAGCAGCAGCACATCGTAGCCGCCGGTCTTCGCCGCCTTGATGGCGCGCTCGGTGATTTGTGCCGGGTTTTCGCCGGCGATAATCGGCAGCGTGGCGACGCCGGTCTGCTCGCCGAGCACGCGCAGTTGTTCCTGCGCCGCGGGACGCCGCGTGTCGAGCGAGGCCATCAGCACTTTCTGCTTGTCGCGGGCCTTGAGCCGCTTGGCGAGTTTCGCCGTGGTGGTGGTCTTGCCCGAGCCTTGCAGACCGACCAGCATCATGGTGACCGGCGGCGTGGCGGCAAGATCGATGCCTTGCGCGTCCGAACCGAGCGTGCGCACGAGCTCGTCATGCACGATCTTGATGACCATTTGGCCGGGCGCGATCGCGCGCACCACGTCCTGCCCGACGGCTTTTTCCTTCACCCGCTCGGTAAAGTCGCGCACGACGTCGAGCGCCACATCGGCCTCGAGCAGAGCGCGGCGTACCTCGCGCATGGCTTCGGCGACGTCGGCCTCGCTCAGCGCGCCGCGCCGAGTCAGCTTGTCGAGAATGCCCGACAGGCGTTCCGATAAGGTCTCGAACATCAGTCCTTCTCAGTCTCCAACCACTATGCGCTCAAGTAGGCCAGAGGCCGGTAGCGCAAACGAAAATGCACCCGAGGGCGCGACGCGCTGTCGGGTGTTAACCCCCCTGCCTCCTCGTTATTTGTCGCACTCAAGTAGGCCAGAGGCCGATAGCGCGACAAATCAACAATGTGCAGGGCGGCGGCTCTCGAACCGAGCTGCCTTGAATTTCGGCCGGAATGTCGGCGAGGCAGCCCCGGAAGTCAAGGGAAGCCACGGATTTCTCTTGCCGTATCGAGCCCTGTCCTGCCAACAAATGGGGGCAAGCGAGGGAGATTTCGGCCGATGCTGCTCAGAATCCTGGTCCTGGCACTCCTGCTGGCGATCGTCTCCGAGCCTGCCCACGCCAATGTCATCTGGCCGGCGGCTATCCTTGCCGGGCGGCTGCTCGCCTGGTGGATCATCGCCGTTTCGATTGTCATCGAGTTCTTTTTCGTGCAGCGCGCCTTCCGGCTCGGCGCGCTCGATGCGCTGTGGGCGACGATTGGCGCCAATGCGGTCACCGCCGTGCTTGGACTGTATGCATTGCCCTATGCCGGATTGTTCATGGAGCTCGGACTCCGCACATCAGGCCTCGGCGCGGGAATCGGTTGGGCCACCTTCAGCCTGACAGCTTGGCTTCTCACTTTCATCATTGCGGTTGCCATCAATCTCGCGGTGGAACTCGCGGTCTACAGATACGGATACAGACTTAAGATCGATCGGCGGGCGTTCCGGCTGATCGCTGCCGCCAATGTCATCACCGCCGCCATAGCTTTTATCAGCCTTGAGTTCGTCCGCGACACGGACTACGGCGAGATAACGCCGGGGCTGCTCCCGCGCTAAACCTTCAGAAGCGGCATGAGTCTGACGGCGAGGTCGAGCAACGCCTCGTCGCCGCCCGGCCAGGCGATGAATGACAATCCGGCCGGACAGCCCGCCGCCACGCCCGCAGGAATAGAGATTTGCGGCAGGCCGGCATGACCGGCAAGGCAGGTTTGGCCGAGAGTGAGGCTGCGGAATTCGAAGAAGGATACACCGTCAGGGATGTCGCGCTCGGGCGGCAGAGTTGGTGTCGTGGGCAGCACGATCAGTGTGCCCGGCATCACCATCGCGCGAAGAGACTCGGTGATTTCATCCCGCTTGCGGCGCGCCGCTTCGGCTTCGGCTTGCGTGATCTTTGCAGCCGTCTCGAAACGCTCGGCAATGGCGGGAGCAAGACCGACCTCGTCGGCATGAGTCTCGACGAACGGGAGCAGGGTGGACTGGATCTCGAAGCCCTGGATGATGCGGAAGGCGTTGCGCCACTCCTCAATATCCTCACCCGCAATGACTTTGTGTTCAGGCTTAGGCAGCGCGCTGCCAATCCTGTCGAGCGCCGCCCACAACACCTGATCCGAGCTTGCCTCGGAATGAATGAAGAAGTCGTGCGCGAGTATTACGCGTTCGACCGGCGCCTCGTTACGTTCGCCTTCGAGTAGCACATGGCCGATTTTGCGGAACAGCGCCGCGTCACGCGCGAGGAAGCCGACCGTATCGTAGCTCGGCGCCATGGGCGTGACGCCGGAGAGCGAAATCCGTCCGTGCGTGGGGCGTAAGCCATAAAGCCCGCAGAAGGAGGCCGGCACGCGGATCGAGCCGCCGGTATCGGAGCCAAGCGCGAAGTCGCACATCGATGCCGCGACCGAAGCCGCCGAGCCGCAAGAGGAACCCCCGGTGACGTGCTCCGGCGCGCGAGGATTGACCGGCTGGCCGTAATGCACATTGCTGCCGAGCAGGCTGTAAAAGAACTCGTCACAAATGGTGATGCCGGTGAGCGTTGCTCCCGCATCGATCAGGCGCGTGATCGCGGAAGCGGTTTCCACTGCCGGCTCGGCGTGCCGGTAAAAGCACGGATTGCCGTTGCTGACCTTATGGCCGCGAATGGCGAGCAGGTCCTTGACCATGAAGGTAAGTCCGGCCAATGGCCCGCTACCGCTTCCGCGCAAAGGCTCCTGCAGCGTATGCGGGACCAGGGCCTGGACCGGATCTTCGGGTGGAAATGGGGGCATGGCGCAGCGCTGGTCTATTGAGGCGGAAACGCCATATAACGGGCGAAACCTCACTTCGCCAAATGCTCATGACCGGCACCATAGGCTTTCGCAAGATGAACGGGCTCGGCAACGACTTTGTCGTGCTGGATGCGCGCACGCGCGAGCTCGCGCTCAGCCTTGAGGCGGTGCAGGCCATCGCCGACCGCAAAGAGGGCATCGGCTGCGATCAGCTCATCGCGCTCGAGCCGTCCGCGCAGGCCGATGTGTTCATGCGCATCTGGAACGCCGATGGCGGCGAGGTCGGCGCTTGCGGCAATGCCGCGCGCTGTGTTGCGGCTTTGGTTGCCGGCGAGAAGAACCGTTCGCAGGTCAGCATCGAGACGGAAAGCGGCGTGCTCAGCGCGGTCGTCAACCAGGACGGCAGCGTCACCATCGACATGGGCGCGCCGCGTTTCGCCTGGGATGAAATCCCGCTCGCCGCACCGGTCCCAGACACGCAACAGGTCGAGATAGACGGCATTGCGGATTTGCCGCCAGCCGCCATGGTCAATGTCGGCAATCCTAATGCCGTATTCCTTGTCGATGATGTCGAGGCATACGACCTCGCCCGTTTCGGACCCACGCTCGAGCATCACAAACTGTTCCCCGAGCGCGCCAACATTTCGCTGGTCGAGATCGCCGGCCCAGATCATCTGAAGGTGCGCACCTGGGAGCGCGGCGCCGGGCTCACGCGCGCCTGCGGCACGGCGGCTTGCGCTGCGGCGGTCGCGGCCGCGCGGCGCGATCTCGTAGGCCGCAATGTAAAGGTAACGCTGCCCGGCGGCGATCTTCTGATCGAATGGCGGGAGGGCGACGGCCATATCCTGATGACCGGCCCCTACGCGCTCGACTATGAGGGCACCCTGCCGGCTGATTTATTGCAGCCCGCCAAAGTCTGACTCGGCCACAGTTTCATGTTAGAAGCCGCCAATGACGGATAAGCGAAATATCGACATCATCACCTTCGGTTGCAGGCTGAACGCCTACGAATCCGAAGTCATGCGCGCGCATGCGAGCGAAGCGGGGCTGACCAACGCGGTGATCGTCAACACCTGCGCGGTGACGGCGGAAGCTGTGCGCCAGGCGCGGCAAGCGATCCGCAAAGCACGCCGTGAGCGTCCCGGCGCCAGGATCGTGGTCACCGGCTGCGCCGCGCAGATCGACCCCGCACACTTCGCCGCCATGGACGAGGTCGATCACGTCATCGGCAATCAGGAGAAGCTCGAAGCGCGCACTTTTGCCGGGCTCGGCATCGACGGCACCGAGCGCGTAAAGGTCAACGACATCATGTCGGTCAAGGAAACCGCAGGGCATATGATCGAAGGCTTCGGCAACCGCGCCCGCGCCTATGTGCAGATCCAGAACGGCTGCGACCATCGCTGCACCTTCTGCATCATCCCTTTCGGCCGTGGGCCGTCGCGCTCTGTGCCGGCAGGCGAAGTTGTCAAGCAGGTGCGGCGCCTTGTCGAGAACGGTTATGCCGAGATCGTGCTGACCGGCGTCGACATCACCGCCTATGGCGCCGACCTTCCCGGCAGCATGACGCTCGGCAGACTGGTGCGCAGCGTGCTCAAGCTCGTGCCGGAATTACCGCGCCTCAGGCTGTCCTCCATCGACTCGGTCGAGGCCGACCCGGCGCTGCTCGCGGCCATCGCCGAGGAGGAACGGCTGATGCCGCATCTGCATCTCTCGCTGCAATCGGGTGACGATCTCACCTTGAAGCGCATGAAGCGGCGGCATGAACGCGCCGATTCTGTGCGCTTCTGCGAGGAGATGCGGCGCGTGCGCCCCGACATGGTGTTCGGCGCCGACCTGATCGCGGGCTTCCCGACCGAGACCGAATCCATGTTCAAGAACTCGCTGTCCCTGGTCGACGATTGCGGGCTGACCTTCCTGCATGTCTTTCCGTTCTCGGCGCGCGAGGGCACGCCTGCTGCGCGCATGCCGCAAGTCGATGGTGCCGTGATAAGCCGCCGCGCGGGCGAATTGCGCGCGAAGGGTTTGGCCGCGCTTCAGGCGCATCTGGGTAATGCCAATGGGCGCCATATCCAGGTGCTGATGGAGAACGCCCGCCAAGGCCGTTCTCCCGACTTCACCCCGGTGCGGCTTGACGGCGCCGGAGACGCCGGGGCGCTGGTCGAGGCCATCGTCGCCGGGCATGATGAGACCGCGCTGCTCGCGGTGGCGGCATGACGGATAATAAGACGAAGTCTTCGCCGGAACCGAAGCAGGGCTGGTTCACGCAGCTTCGCCAGAGTCTGTCACGCACCTCGTCCACGCTCTCCGACAACGTCGCGAGCGTGCTCATCAAGCACAAGCTCAACGAGGAAACGCTCGACGAGTTGGAAGAGGTGCTGATCAAGGCCGATCTTGGTGTAGCCATGGCGGGCCGTATCCGCGAGACTCTCGCCATGAGCCGCTTTGATAAGGGACTGACGACAGAAGCTTTAGGCGACGTGTTGGCGGCGGAGATCGCCCAGGTCCTGCGCCCCGTTGCCAAGCCACTGGCGCTTGCGCCGGACGCCAAGCCTCATGTCGTGCTGGTCGTCGGCGTGAACGGCACCGGCAAGACCACCACTATCGGCAAGCTCTCCCATCTCTTCGCGCGGCAGGGACATAGAGTGATGCTTGCCGCCGCCGATACGTTCCGCGCCGCGGCTATCGATCAGCTCAAGGTCTGGGGCGAGTGCGCCGGCGCGGAGGTGATTGCCAAGGATGTCGGTTCGGATCCGGCCGGTGTCGCCTTCGAGGCGCTGGAGCGCGCGCGCGAAACAGGAACCGATGTGCTTCTGATCGACACCGCCGGCCGCCTGCAGAACAAGTCCGACCTCATGGGCGAGCTCGCCAAGATCGTGCGCGTGCTGAAGAAGCTCGACGACAGCGCGCCGCACAGCGTGATGCTGGTGCTGGATGCCACCACCGGTCAGAACGCGCTCAACCAGGTGCAGATCTTCCAGGAGATCGCCGGCGTCACCGGTCTTGTCGTCACCAAGCTCGACGGCACGGCACGGGGCGGCATCCTCGTGGCGATCGCCGAGCGCTTCAAGCTGCCCATCCATGCCATCGGTATCGGCGAGGGCATCGACGATCTCAAACCTTTCGACGCCGACGATTTCGCCGCAGCGCTAGCTGGAGTTACGCGCGAGAATGAAGCCGCAGCCTGAGACCTCGGCGCGCGCCGCCGAGCCGCCCCTCCTCATCAAGCTCGCCATCGATCTCGGGCCGCTCCTCGTTTTCTTCGGCACCAACGCCGTTTACGGCATCTATGCCGGCACGGCCGCTTTCATGGCGGCGACCGTCGTCTCGCTTGGCGTCGCCTGGCTGCGCTTTCACAAGCTGCCGGTGATGCCGTTGGTCAGCGCCGTGGTGGTGATGGCGTTCGGCGCGCTCACGCTCTATCTGCAGGATGATACCTTCATCAAGCTCAAGCCGACCATCGTTTATACGATGTTCGCGTTGCTGCTCGCGGCGGGGCTGTTGCTCAAGAAACCGCTGCTCGAATTGCTGTTCGGCCCGGTGTTCAATCTCACCGAGGAAGGCTGGCGCAAGCTCACGCTGCGCTGGGCGCTGTTCTTCCTCGTCATGGCGGTGCTGAACGAAATCGTTTGGCGCAATTTTTCGACCGATTTCTGGGTGAACTTCAAGGTATTCGGCTTCCTGCCGCTGACCTTCCTGTTCGCCATGCTTCAAGTGCCGCTGATGCAACGCTATGCCGTGACCGAGGCCAAGGAAGAAAACCGCGCCTAGGGTTGCAGCAGAGGCAGAAGTTTTTCCCGAACTGCGGTCTCGGTCAGCGGGCCGACATGACGGAAGGCGATTTTGCCGTCGCCGTCGATCACATAAGTCTCAGGCACGCCATAGATGCCGAAATCGATGGCCGCGCGGCCTGTGCGGTCGGTGCCGACCCGTGTGTAGGGGTTGCCGTGACGGCCGAGAAAGCGGCGCGCAGAGGCAGGATCGTCCTTGTAATTGATGCCGTAAAGGCGAACGGAAGGCTCCTTGGCGAGCGCCATGAGCAGCGGATGCTCTTCGAGGCATGGCACGCACCAGGACGCGAACACATTGACCACGGTGGGCACGCCGGTCTTGAGATCGGCGGCATTGAAGCTCGGCACAGCTTCGCCTTCCGCGGTGAGTCCTTCGAGTGGCGATAAGGTGAAATCGGGCACCGTCTTGCCGATCAGCGCCGAGGGAAGGCGCGAGGGGTCGCCGGAATAGAGCGCGTACCAGAACAGAAGTGCGAGCGCGGCGAACACGAGCAGTGGCAGCACGACGCCGATACGGCGCATGCCGGGCCGGGCAGGCTCGCTCATGAACGCTTGGTCCGCTTCATCTTCCCGGCGGATCGGCGCCTGATGCCTCTCGCCTCGAGTTCGGCAAGCGTGCGACGCTGCTTGCGGTCATCCTCGACGATCATGAAGGCGAGAACACCAAGCGCCACGAAGGTGACGGCATAGGCGGCTAGGATGTAGATCGCGTGCGGGCCGAGATCTGGCATGATTTACGCCTCGGCTTCGGCGAGCGCCGCATGCGCCACGTGCGTCTGCTGCAATGCCCGCACGCGCCGGCGCAGAATCTCGGCGCGCATGGCGATGAGATGCAAGGTCGCGAAGAGCAGGGCGAACGCAATCGCCATGACGAAGAGCGGCGTGAGCAAAGACGGATCGATGGTCGGTCCGCCCGCGCGCAGCACGCTCGCCGGTTGATGCAGCGTGTTCCACCAATCGACCGAGAATTTGATGATCGGCAGATTGACGGCGCCGACCAGCGCCAGGATTGCGGCGGCGCGCCCCGCTCGCCCCGGCTCCTCGATTGCCTGCCATAGCGCGATCAGGCCGAGATAGAGCAGGAACAGCACGAGCACCGAAGTGAGCCGCGCGTCCCACACCCAATAGGTGCCCCACATCGGCTTGCCCCATAGCGAGCCGGTGACAAGAGCGATGAAAGTGAAGGTGGCGCCGATAGGGGCTGCGGCCTTGGCGGCGACGTCGGCGAGCGGATGCCGCCAGATCAGCGTGCCGAGCGAAGCGATGGCGATCAGCGCGTAGCCGCCCATGGCGAGCCAGGCGGCCGGCACATGCACGAACATGATGCGTACCGTCTCGCCCTGCTGGTAGTCGGGCGGCGCCACGAACAGCGCGAGATAAAGTCCGACGGCGAGCATGATGATGGTCGTGCCGGCAAGCCACGGCACCAGGCGCTCGACCAGAGCGAGAAAACGCGTCGGATTGGCGAGGCCGATCATGGGCTTGACCTAGTGGGTTTTACCGGTGCGCGCAACGTCTCACCTCAGCGCATTGCGGACCGCGGCGGCGGCGGCGAAAGGGGCGAGCACGATTGCCGCAAGGCTCAGCGCGGCGAGCATGAGGAGCGGCGCCCATAGAGAACGGGGCCCGGTGACGTAAGGCGTGACCGCGGCGACGCCGAAGATCAGCACCGGCACGTAAAGCGGCAACACGAGCAGCGCGATGAGAAGACCGCTCCGCCGCAAACCCAGCGTGAGACTTGCGCCGATGCCGGCGATGAAGCTCACGGCCGGCGTGCCGGCGAGCATCGCCAGGACGAGCGACAGGCTCGTGCCGATGGGGAGATTGAGGAGAAGCCCGAGGAAAGGTCCGAGCAGCACGAGCGGTATGCCGGTGGTGAGCCAATGCGCCAAGCATTTCGTCGCGGCGACGGCCGGAAGCGGCAAAGGCCCGGTAGTCAGCACATCGAGTGAGCCATCCTCGTAGTCGTTGGCGAAGATGCGGCCTGCCGAGAGCAGTGCGGCGAGCAGCAGTGCCACCCACAAGATGCCGGGAGCGATGCGCGACAAGAGATTGAGATCGGGCCCGAGCCCGAGTGGCATCATGGCAATGACCACGAGATAGAAGCCGAGCGCCACGCCGATAGCGCCGCCCTCGCGCCACGCGAGCTTGATGTCACGGCGGAGTAGAACGAGAGCCGCCTTCATGTCGCACGCTTCCCGCCAAGCTTGATCTTTTTCGCAAACTTGGCCTTTGGCGCGATATGACTTGCCACCACGGCGATGCCGCCGCTTTTGAGATGAGCGCTGATCACCTTGTCGAGCCGCTTCACGGAAGCTGTGTCGAGCGACACTGACGGTTCGTCGAGCAGCCAGATCGGCCGCGGCGCGGCAAACAGACGGGACAGCGCCAGCTTGCGCTTCTGCCCTGCCGACAGCAATCCGGCAGGGATGCCGGCGATCTCGCCAAGCCGGAAAACGTCAAGCGCATTACCGGGATCGCCGCCGCCTCCCAAATACTCGGCATAGAACGACAGGTTCTCACGCACACTGAGCGCGCTCTTGATCCCGTTGGCATGGCCGACATAATGGCAGAGCTCCGGTCGCTCGGCGTCAGGCGCCGTTCCGGACAGACTGAAGCTTCCGGCCTCCAGAGGCAAAAGTCCGGCGATCAATCTGAGCAGGCTGGTCTTGCCGGCGCCGTTAGGACCGGTCACCAGCAGCGCATCGCCTGGCGAAAGCGCGAAGTTCAGCCCTTCGAACAGCAGCCTGCCGCCGCGCCGGCAGCTAAGGTCATGGGCAGCGAGGCCGATTCTGTAAGACATTTGCCCGGAAATTGGTCAGGTATCAGGGGTGTCACATATCAGGTGTCAGATGCCAGGCGCTAGGCTCAGTTATTAGGTACCGGATTTGCATGTAATGCCTGACACCTGATACCTCACAGTCGGATATGACTTCACCCCACGAAACCTCGCTCGACAGTTTCAAATGCCGCCGCAGCCTCAAAGTCGGCAAGCGGGTTTACGACTATTTCGACCTAAAGGAGGCGGAGGCCAACGGTCTCGAAGGTATCGGGAGCCTGCCGTTCTCGCTCAAGGTGTTGCTGGAAAATCTGCTGCGGCACGAGGATGGGCGAAGCGTCACCGCCGATGATATCCGCGCCATGGCGGACTGGCTCAAAACGCGCAAGAGCGACCGCGAGATCGCCTTCCGGCCGGCGCGCGTCTTGATGCAGGACTTCACCGGCGTGCCGGCGGTGGTCGATCTTGCCGCCATGCGCGATGCCATGGCCCATCTTGGCGGTGACCCGCAAAAGATCAATCCGCTGGCGCCGGTCGATCTCGTCATCGACCACTCGGTGATGGTCGACGCTTTCGGTTCGGATCGCGCCTTCCAGTTCAACGTCGACAAGGAATACGAGCGGAACCTCGAGCGTTACGCGTTCTTGCGCTGGGGCGCCGGCGCCTTCGACAATTTCCGCGTAGTGCCGCCCGGCACCGGCATCTGCCACCAGGTCAATCTCGAATATTTGGCGCAGACCGTATGGACCAAGGAAGCAAACGGCGCCGGCACGCTGGCTTATCCCGATACGTTGGTCGGCACTGACAGCCACACGACCATGGTCAACGGGCTGGCGGTGCTCGGCTGGGGGGTCGGCGGCATCGAGGCGGAAGCCGCCATGCTCGGCCAGCCGATCTCCATGCTCATACCGGAAGTGGTGGGCTTCCGGCTCACGGGGAAGCTCCGTGAAGGCGTCACCGCCACCGACCTCGTGCTGACCGTGACGGAGATGCTGCGGCGGAAGGGCGTGGTTGGCAAGTTCGTGGAATTTTTCGGGACGGGCCTCGACCATCTGCCGCTGGAAGATCGCGCGACCATCGCCAATATGGCGCCTGAATATGGCGCGACATGCGGCTTCTTTCCCGTCGACCGGGAGACGCTCGCTTATCTCGAAGCGACCGGCCGCAAGGACAAGCGCATCGCTCTCGTCGAGGCTTACGCGCGGGCGCAAGGCCTGTACCGCGAGGACGATACGCCCGATCCCGTATTCTCCAGCAGCCTGGAACTCGATCTCGGAGACGTCGAGCCCTCGATTGCCGGGCCGAAACGGCCGCAGGACCGCGTGCCACTCGCCAACGCCGCGCATGCCTTCGCCGAGACGCTCGACAAGGAATACGGCAAAAGCCAAGAGGCCGGCTTGCGCGTGCCGGTCGAGAGCAAGAATTTCGATCTCGGCCACGGCGATGTGGTCATCGCCGCCATCACCTCCTGCACCAACACGTCAAACCCTTTCGTCATGGTTGGCGCGGGCCTGCTCGCCCGCAACGCCGTTAAGCGGGGCTTGAGCGTAAAGCCATGGGTCAAGACCTCGCTGGCGCCGGGCTCGCAGGTGGTAACGGATTATCTGGAGGAAGCCGGGCTGCAGAAGGAACTCGACAGGCTCGGTTTCAATCTCGTCGGCTATGGCTGCACCACCTGTATCGGTAATTCCGGACCCTTGCCCGAGGAAATCTCGCATACCATCCACAAGCATCACCTCGCCGTCGCCTCCGTTCTGTCGGGCAATCGTAATTTCGAGGGCCGGGTCAATCACGACGTGCGCGCCAACTATCTCGCCTCGCCGCCGCTGGTGGTGGCCTATGCGCTTGCGGGCTCGGTCATGGTCGATCTTGCCACCGAGCCGCTCGGCACAGGCGCGGACGGCAAGCCGGTTTATCTCAAGGACATCTGGCCTTCGTCCAAGGAGATCGCCAAGCTCGTGCGCAAGGCGGTGAAGAAATCGATGTTCAAACAACGTTACGGCGATGTGTTTCGCGGTGATCCGGAATGGCGCGAGATCAAGGTGAAGCAAGGGCTCACCTACGATTGGGACACGCATTCGACCTATGTGCAGAATCCGCCGTATTTCGCCGGCATGTCACACACCCCGTCGCCAGTCACGGATATCGAGGGCGCGCGCATAATCGGCCTGTTCCTCGATTCCATCACCACCGACCATATCTCGCCCGCCGGCGGCATCCGCAAGGACAGCCCGGCCGGCCATTACCTCACCGCGCACGGCGTCGAGACGCACGACTTCAATTCCTATGGCTCGCGGCGTGGCAATCATGAGGTGATGATGCGCGGCACGTTCGCCAACACCCGCATCAAGAATCAGATGGTGCCGGGAGTCGAGGGCGGCATCACGGTCCACTACCCCTCGGGCGAGAGGCTGGCGATCTACGACGCCGCCATGCGCTATGCCGAAGACGGCGTGCCGCTCGTCATCTTTGCCGGCCGCGAGTACGGCACCGGCTCCTCGCGTGACTGGGCCGCCAAAGGTCCGCGGCTCCTCGGCGTGCGCGCCGTGATCGCCGAAAGCTTCGAGCGCATACACCGCTCCAATCTGATCGGCATGGGTGTGCTGCCGCTCGTATTCGCCGAAGGGATGAACTGGCAGTCGCTGAATCTAAGGGGCGATGAGACGGTAAGCCTACGCGGCCTGGCCGAGATCAAACCGGGCCAGTGGCTCGAAGCCGATATCGCCTATGCCGACGGCACTTTGCGGGCCGTACCCTTGCGCGCGGCGATCGATACGTTCGACGAGCTCGATTATTTCCGCAACGGCGGCATTTTGCATTACGTTCTGCGCGAGTTGGCCAGGGTCGCGGCGTAATCTGGTCACTCTATTGTGACTGCCCGTTGAGATATTTTTCCCGGAAATTTCCGTCCATTTCGGGCATGCTGGCGTGTCATGAAGTTCTTTCTTCCCCTTGGCGCGGGAGCCCTCGCCGTCGCTTTTGCCCTGGCCCTGGCGGGCCCCGGCAAGGCTGTCCCGCCAACGGAGCGGCCCAACACGGCGCTCGAGCTGTTCACCAGCCAGGGCTGCTCGTCGTGTCCCCCCGCTGACGCACTCCTTGTCGAATTGAGCAAGAAGCCCGGCATCGTGGCCCTGTCCTTCTCGGTCGATTATTGGAACTATCTCGGCTGGGAAGACACGCTATCGAGCCCCGCTTACAGCGAACGTCAACGCCAATATGCCCGCGCGCGCGGTGACGGAAAAGTCTACACGCCGCAAGTCGTCATCGATGGGCTCACCCATGTCAACGGCAGCAATGAAGCGGCGATCGAGATGGCGATGCGGAACGCAACGGAAAAACTCAAAAACGTGAGAGTGCCGCTCAGCCTGCATGACGAAAACGATACGCTGGTGATCGATATCGGCGCCGCACCTGACGCTTCGGACAAGCGTGATGCTACCGTGTGGCTCGTCATCGCCAAGAAGCTGGAGACGGTGTCGATCACGCGCGGCGAAAATCAGGGGAGAACGCTCAGCTATCACCATCCTGTGCGGGAACTCATGCCGGTCGGCATGTGGAAAGGCGAGGCGATGACGATCAAGCTTCCGCTCAAGGAGCTGAAGACGCGGGGCGGCGACGCTCTTATCGCTTTTTTACAGGTGGAAAATCTCGGGCCGATCCTCGGTATCGCCGAATATCAGCGCGGCATGTAGCCCGACCCTTCGTCTTGCAACGATGGTCCCCAAAACAAAACGGGTCGGCTAACCGACCCGTTTGCAGCCTCGCGTTCTACTCAACGCAACGGATAAGGAACTGGCCCGGTCCGAGAGAAGACCCCGGGGGGGCTGGGGGGCTGAGATCCGAAGCCTCTCTATTGGACCGGGCCGAGAGGCAACACGCATGATCATAGGGCTCTTTGGGGCGTGGCAAGGGCTGAACTTAGGCGGAACTGTGATTCATATTTCGTAATGTTACAGTTCGTGTTGAGCACTTGCGCGGCTTGAATTTCCATCTGCCTCACGTCATCATGACGCTTCCATTACAGGAGGCGCCGATTTGAGCGAAACGGAGCCCATAATCTTGCCGCTGGCCCGCAAGGCCGGCGGCGATACCAACCAGATTGAACTTGCCCGGCGCGGCGGCATCGCCTTTGACCGCCGGGAACTCAGCCAAATCCTCGATGTCTATGAACGCAAGGTCGCCAGCGGCGAATGGCGCGACTACGCCATCGACACGCTGCGCGAAAAGGCGGTGTTCTCCGTGTTCCGTCGGAGCTCGGAATGCCCGCTCTATCGTATCGAAAAGTCGCCGAAGCTCGCGCGAAGACAAGGCGTTTACAGTGTAATCGCGGCGACAGGGCTGATCATCAAGCGCGGGCACGACCTCGCCCGCGTGCTCCGCGCCTTCGATCGCGGCTTGCGCCTGGTCGAAGCCTGATCCGCACTCGTTTCTGAGCAAACTAAAAGGCCCCGGCGGAGTGCCGGGGCCTTGATCTGTGACGCTCTGCTTACCGTTTAGCGGCGGTCGCCGAACAGCTGGAGCAGAAGCAGGAACAGGTTGATGAAGTCGAGATAGAGCCTCAAAGCTCCCATCACCGCCTTGCGGCCGGTGACCGTGCCGTCGTCGCCGGCGTAATACATCTCCTTGATCTGCTGCGTGTCGTAGGCGGTAAGCCCCGCGAACACCAGCACGCCGATCACCGAAATGGCGAATTGCAGCGCGGTCGAGCCGATGAACAGGTTTACGATCATGGCGATGATCACGCCGATCAGGCCCATGAACAGGAACGAGCCCCAGCCGGTCAGATCCTTGGTCGTGGTATAGCCCCAAAGACTCAGTGCGCCGAACGCGGCCGCAGTGATGAAGAACATCCGCGCGATGCTTTCACCGGCATAGACCGCGAAGACCGAGGCGAGTGAAGCGCCCATCAACGCCGCGAACACCCAGAACACGGTCTGCGCCGTGCCTACGCTCATCGATGAGATGCGCGCCGAGATGAAGAACACCAAGGCGAGCGGTGCGAAGATCACCACCCACATGAAGGCGCTGCCGAACAGGAACTGACCAAGCGAAGTGAGCTGCAAGCCGGCATCGGTCTGGACGAAGGAGAGCGAGTAGACGAGATAAGCGACCACGCCGGTAATCGCCACGCCCGAAGCCATGTAGTTGTAGACGCGGATCATATAGGCGCGCAGGCCCTGGTCGATGACACCGGCCTCGGTGCGCCCGACGGGCGTGCTTTGCGCGTAACGTCTGTCGAGTTCCGCCATTGGTATGTGGGTCCTTTCCCCTAATTGGTTACGAGATGCGAACAGGCGATCTGCCCGCGAATATGGGGGTTTCAGCCTGCCCGCGCAAGATGAAGCGAGTGTGGCGGTGTACGCTAACCGACCTACTCGGCGCGCAGATAGGGCGCGGCTTTGGCCGAAAGCACCCGCCAGCTGACGACGGCCCCGACACCAAGAACGAGCAGAAGCGCCAGTAGCACCGTCTCGGCCGCCGCCAAGGGTGAGAATGCGAATTTCACATCGAAGGCGAAGCGGCACAAAGCCCAGGCAACGATCGTGGCAAGCGCCACCGCCAGCAGCGCCGTGGCGAGCCCCAGCAGACCGAATTCCAGAAGCTCGGCGCGCAGGATGCGTCCGCGCGTGGCGCCGAGGGTCTTATAGAGAACCGCAAGATATTTGCGTTGCTGCTGGCCGGCGGCGACGGCGCCGGCGAGCACCGCGACGCCGATCAACAAGGTGACGGCGGCGGTCACGCTGATGGCGGCCATGACCTTGCCGAGCAGGTCCTTGGCCGCGGCGACGACATCGCCGATCTTGATGGCGGTGACGAGCGGAAAGCGCTCGGCGAGCGCCTGAATGACTTTCCCCTCGAGTGCCGGGTCGGTTCCTTTCGGCAGCTCTAGCGTGGTCACCGCGCGGTGCGGCGCGCCGACCAACGTGTTCGGCGAGAATACCATGACGAAATTGATGGCGAGCGATTCCCACTCGATCTTGCGCAAGGAGGCGATCTTGGCGTCGATGTTGCGGCCGAGAACGTTGACGGTGATGGTATCGCCAAGCTTGATCCCGAGCCCCTTGGCGAGTTCCGCATCGAAGGACACAAGCGGCGGACCTGAATACCCTGTCTTCCACCATTCACCTTCGACGACCTCGGAAGCGCCGGGAACCGTGTCGGTATAGGTGAGGCCGCGGTCGCCGGAGAGCACCCAACGGGAATCGGGAGAGGCTTCGATCTTGTCGGCAGGCACGCCGTTCAGCGCCACGATGCGTCCGCGCAGCATGGGAGCATCGTCGAGCTTCGCCGCCGGCACCACGCTCTTCACGGCGTCGCGAAAGACGGGCAGATCGGATTCCTCGACATCGAGGAAATAGTAGGCCGGCGCATCCACCTCGATATTGCTGCCAATCTCGCTCACCAGCGATTGATGAATGAGAGCCACGGCGACGAGCAGGCCAAGCCCCAGACCGAGCGAAACGGCGATGGAGCGGGCAAGAGAGCCGGGCCCGGCGATGCTGGCAAGCGCCAATGACACGGAAGGCGGCTTGGTGCAGCGGAACCTGGCCGCGAGACGCTGCACAAGAAATCCGAAACCGAGGAACAGCAGAAAAGCCACGACAATGCCCAGGGAGATGGCGGCGGTGACGGCGCGCTCCTCTGACGCCGCGATGGCCAGGGCAAAAAGCGCCGCGCCGGCCGCTGCGGCGCCGATGGCAAACGGCCATGACGAACGCTCGCGCTCGTCGGTGAGATGCGCACGCATGAGCACGGCGGGCGAGATACGGCTCGCGCGGCCGAGCGGCCACAGGACGAACAGCACCATGGTCAAAAGCCCGGCCAGCGCCGCCACCAGTAGCGGCATGAGCTTCGGCTCGGCGGCGATGTCGATGGGCAGAACGTCCGCATAGAAGGTGGCGAGCGCCACCGGGGTAAGCGCACCGATCCCTAGGCCGATGAGGATACCGAGCCCCGTGAGCAGCAGCGCCTGGATCATATAGACGGAAAGCACGAGGCGGCTGGTCGCCCCGAGGCATTTGAAGGTGGCGATGATCTCGCGCTTCTTGCCCATATAGCTTCTGATGGCATTGCCGACGCCGATGCCGCCGAGAAGCAGCGCGGTGAGACCGACGAAATTGATGAACTGGGTGAAGCGCTCGGCGTCGCGGCGGAGGGATGGGACTGGGTCGGTCCAATCGCGAATGGCGAACCCCCCTTGCGGAAATTTCGTTTCGATCGCGCCGCGCGCTTGCGCCAGCGCCTCCCTGTCTGCGCCTTGTGCCTCGGGAAGTTTCACCCGATAGGTCCAGCGGATCAGGCTGCCGGGCTGTACCAGGCCGGTGCGGTCGAGCGTGTCGCGCGACATGAGCATTTTCGGCCCATAGGAGAGGCGGTCGGCAAGACGGTCTGGCTGCTCGCCCAGCAGGCCTCCGACCGTAACGGTAGCCTCGCCGATCTTGAATTTATCGCCCAATTCGAGACCGAGCCGCTCGAGCAGAGCGGGTTCCGCGAGGATCTGGTCGTTTGAGCGCCACACCGGTCCAGCATCGACTGGGCGTATTACCGCGACGTGGCCGAACAGCGGATAGGCAGCGTCGACCGCTTTGACTTCGGCAAGCGCAGTCTTGCCGTCCGCACTGCGCGCCATGGCGCGGAAACTCGCCGACGAGCTGACCTCGCCGAGAGCGTCGAGCGCCGCGCGTTCCTCGGGCGAGGCTTGGCGGTGAACCAGCTCGTATGAGAGGTCGCCGCCGATGATCAGGCGTCCCTGCCGGGCCAGCGATTCGTTGAAGGCGGAGGCGAGTGAACCGATGGCAGCGACCGCGGCGACGCCAAGAGCGATACAAAATACGAAGATGCTCAAGCCGCCGACGCCGGAACGCAGCTCACGCATGGCTATGGCGAACGGGAGCCTCAGCTTGAAACCAGACGCAGCGGAGGGTGCCGCGGTTGCGCTTGCGGTGGTCACGGCGCGGCCACGCGTCGTTTGGCGCCGGCGCTCACGATACGCCCGTCGGCGAGGCTAACGATCCGGTCGCAACGCTTGGCGAGCGAACGGTCGTGGGTGATGAGCAGCAACGTGGCGCCGGTGCGCTCTTTCAGGGCGAAGAGGAGATCCATCACCTGCGCACCGGTCGCAAGGTCGAGATTGCCGGTCGGCTCGTCGGCGAGGATCAGGGCGGGGTTCGGCGCCAGCGCTCGTGCCATGGCCACGCGCTGCTGCTCACCGCCGGAGAGCTGTCCCGGGAAATGTGCCTCGCGATGCGAGAGCCCGACCTCGGCAAGGGCGGCGCGGGCGGCGGCAAACGCATTATCATGATCGAGAAATTCGAGCGGCAGCGCCACGTTCTCGAGCGCCGTCATGGTCGGCACCAGATGGAAGGATTGAAACACGATGCCGATATTGGCGGCGCGAAGCCGCGCCAAGCCGTCCTCATCGAGGCCCCCGAGCTCCGTGCCGACCACCTCGACGCGGCCTTCGGTCGCTCGTTCGAGGCCGGCTATCACCATGAGCAGTGTCGACTTGCCCGAACCGCTTGGCCCGACGATGGCCACGGCCTCGCCGGCCGGCACTTTGAGATCGATGCCGCGCAAAATGGCCACGGGCCCGGCGCGCGAGGGCAGCGTGACATGCACGTCCTCGAGCAGAATTGCAGGAGCGCGGCGCTGTTTCAGGGGCTGATCCATATGCGGCAGATTACCTGGGGTGACAGATGACACGGGCCACGGCAATAGAGAAGGGCAAAGAGGTCGAAATGATGAAACGCGCCGTCATGCGAGTTTTCACCACGATTACCGCCTGCCTTGCATTGGCTGCCACGTCTTTGCCTGCATTTTCGGCAGAGCCGCGTCCGCTTGTCATCGTGGCGCTTGGCGACAGCCTCACAGCCGGGCTCGGCTTGCCGCAAGAGGCGTCTTTCCCGGCGCAACTCGAATCCGCGTTGAAGGCGCGCGGACAGGACGTCACTGTCGTCGATGCTGGTGTATCGGGCGACACATCCGTCGCCGCCTTGAAACGGCTCGATTGGGCATTGCCCGAAAATGCCGATGCGGTGATCGTCGAGCTTGGCGGCAACGACGCGCTGCAAGGCTTGCCGCCTGCAGAGACCAAGGCGGTACTTGCCAAGATCATCGAGAAACTTCAGTCCAAGGGGCTGCCCGTGCTGCTCGCCGGCATGGAGGCGCCGCGCAACATGGGCAAGGAATATGTGGACGACTTCGCCGCGATCTTCCCCGCGCTTGCGACTCGCTACGATATTCTCCTCTATCCGTTCTTTCTCGACGGGGTCGCGCTCGACGACGGGCTTATGCAGGCTGATGGCATTCACCCCAACGGCAAAGGCGTGGCGCGCATCGTCGAGGGCATCCTGCCCAAGGTCGAGGCACTGATCGCAGAGGTCGAGGCGAAGGAATGAGCCCGTGGCGACCATTTACGACCTGAAGCCGCGGTTTCAGGCGCTGCTAAGGCCCGTTGCCGCGAGCCTCGCGCGCGCCGGCGTGAGCGCCAATGCCGTCACGGTCGCGGCGCTGATCATGAGTATGGCGCAAGGCGCGTGGATCGCGCTCATGCCGGCGTCGTCCTGGCCGCTCCTGTTCCTGCCGGTGACGCTGTTCTTGCGCATGGCGCTGAACGCCATCGACGGCATCATGGCCAAGGAGCACGGACAGGCGAGCGCTTCCGGCGCCGTGCTGAACGAGCTGTCAGACGTGGTGGCCGATGCCGCGCTCTATCTGCCTTTGGCGCTGATCGCAGGAATAAACGCGCCGCTCATTGTCGGTGTGGTGGTCTTGAGCATCATCGCCGAAATGACCGGCGCACTCGGCCCCATGCTCGGCATGCAGCGCTGCTATCTCGGCCCGCTCGGCAAAAGCGACCGCGCGCTCGCTTTCGGCCTGCTGGCTCTCCTGATCGGCGTGGGGGTCACGCCGGGCGTCTGGAGCACGCTCTTCCTTCTCGCCCTCGCTGGGCTCGCCACGCTCACCATTATCAATCGCGCGCGCCGCATCGTTGCCGAGGCGAAAACGCCATGACGCTGATCCACGGCATACCGGCGAACGTGGTCTATGTGACGGCCGGCATCTACGCCCTGTTGCTGATCGCCACGGTTATCGTGGCGCTGCTGCGTTGGCGCCATCCCGGCGAACGCTACGCAGAGCTCACCCGCCGCACCAGCTCCTGGTGGTGGATGATCGGCGCCTTCACCCTATGCGTCCTGTTCAATCAGACGGTCGCCATCGTCTTCCTCGCTTTCATCTCCTATCTCGCGCTCAAGGAATATCTGTCGTTGATTCCGACGCGCCGGATCGACCGTGAGCTGCTGCTGTTCGCCTATCTGGCCATCCCCCTGCAATATTACTGGGCCGCGTCGGACTGGTACGGCATGTTCATCGTGTTCGTTCCGGTGTGGATGTTTCTGTTCTTCCCGGCGCTGATGGCGCTCAGAGGCGAGACACAGAATTTCCTGCGCGCGGTCGGCACCATCTCCTGGGGACTGATGCTCACGGTATTCGCGCTCAGCCACATGGCCATGCTGCTCGTTTCGGGCGAGGTGCCGAATCCGGTCGCGGGCGGTGTCGGCTTGCTGCTCTTCCTCGTGCTGCTCGCCCAGTTCAACGACGTGGCGCAATATTGCTGGGGCAAGCTTCTCGGCCGGCACAACGTCACGCCGCAAGTGAGCCCCAACAAGACCTGGGAGGGCCTGATCGGCGGCGTCGCCACCACCGTCCTGCTCGCCGCGCTGATCGGCCCTTATCTCACCCCGATGGATTGGCTCTGGTCGGCGCTGGCCGGCGCCGTCATCGGCGTTGCAGGCTTTCTCGGTGACATCACCATCTCGGCGGTCAAGCGCGATCTCGGCGTCAAGGATACCGGCGGTCTGCTGCCGGGGCATGGCGGCATCCTCGATCGTGTCGACAGCCTGACCTACGCGGCGCCCGCCTTCTTCCACTTCTTCCGCTATTTCTTCTACCCATGAACAAGAATCCGTTGACCCGATTGCTGCGCTTCCTGTTCTTCGCGGTCGTCGTGCGCGGGGTCATCCTCGTCGTGATGGGGCTGACCGTGCGCAACCGGCAACGCCTGCCTGACGACGGTCCGGCCGTGCTCGCCGGCAATCACAATTCCAATCTCGACGCGCTCGCCATCATGTCGCTGATGCCGCTCAGGCTGTTGCCGAAGCTTCGGCCGGTCGCGGCCATGGATTATTTCTATACGAGCAGCTTTCGCGGCTGGTTTGCCAACAACATCGTCGGCATCATTCCCGTCAAGCGGGGCAGCGGCAAGGAAGGCGGCAACCCGCTCCAGCTTGCCGAGGAAGCGCTCGACCGCGGCGAAATCCTGGTCATTTTCCCTGAAGGGACGCGGGGCGAGCCGGAAACGCTGCAAGCCTTCAAGAAGGGTATTGGCCATCTCGCGCGCGCCAGGCCCAAGGTGCCGATCATCCCCGTGTTCATGCATGGTCTTGGCAAGACATTGCCGCGGGGCTCGATGCTGTTCGTGCCGTTCAACTGCATCGTCAGCGTCGGCGAGAAGCTCTACGGCAAGGAATCTTACGACGCCTTCGTGGCCGAACTCGAAGGCTCGATGACGGCGCTTGCCGAGCAAGAGCGCCTGCCTGTCTGGGAATGAGTTTTCGCTGCACTTAAGCTGCTTGACGGACCAGCGCCATGATGAGGCAGGCTGCGGCGGCGAGTGCGGTCGCCACGCGCACATGGTTCCACCATGACCATGCGGGGAGATAGTCCTTCCACACTTTGGCGCCGGTTTCGCCATCGGGCTTCACATGGGCGAGTCTGTTGTTGAGCGGCATGTTGCGCAGAAGCGTGACACCGAACGGACCGTTGAGATAGAGCAGGCTGCCGGCGAGCAGGTAGAGCGCATCAGGCTCGGCCCATCTGAACGGCGCAGCGATGCCGAGCAGCACCGCCAGCAGTGCCGTGACGAAAAACACGAGCACGAACGGGCCGCGCTTGATCGTCACGAGGATCGACTGCATAGCGGCAATACCCGAAGCCGGCGCCAGCCGGGACAGGGCGGGGATCAAAATAGCGGAGAAAGCGAAGAATATGCCGGCGATAAGCGCCGAGCCCAGCGCCGCCAAGAATGTCACCACGCACAAGAATCCATCCATAAATTTTCCCTCCGCCGCTATTGTCCCCAGGAGATATTGGTGCAGCGGACGCCCTTTGTCTTGGCCTCGGCAATCTCGCCGGTCTCGATCGAGATCTCCCAGGCGCGCTTGACGTCGGTCCACCATTCCTTGTCTTCCTTGCTTGCCTCGCCCATGAATCTCAACGTCTCATCCTCGCCTTGCACGCAAGCGATGGTGAAGTCCACACCCTCTTTCGGCGGCGGTACGACCAAGGCATCGGCCACGATGTAGGAAGCAGGATTGTTGCTCGTCGGCGGCACGACCTCGCGGCTCGTCAGCACGAGAAAGGTGCCATCTTCGCGTTGGTATTGCCGGACATAAACGGGAGGCAGAACGAGTCCGCCGCCGAGATCGTCCCAACCTTCGATCTCGAGGTCGCCCTGATAGGTCTTGCCGCGGAAGCTCTCGGCGAATTGTTTGTCGGCTTCGGCGGAAGTCTCTTCCTTGGCTTCTCCCTCTTGAGCCTCCTTGGGTTGCTTTGCAGGCTCCTCAATGGCGGGTTTCTCGGCCGGCTGCTCCTCGATCTGCTCCTCTATGATGTCTTCTTGGGCCGGATCGTCCTGCGCCAAAGCCGTCATGGTCATAGGCGCTACGGCAAGGATCGCGCAGCCAAGCAGTTGCGACCAGGATTGAGCGGCACGGCGCATGAAAACCCCCCGACGAATGGGCGCCAAGTTTATTCACATTCGTGACAAAATCAGCCCCTCGTTTACGCCTTTTCCGGGGCCATAATGTCAGAGCATCGTCTGTTAACCTCGGACAGGCTAAGCCTTTAACCTGACATGCGGTTCCACATGCGTCCATTCGACCGTCATCTCGTGTATCTGCTGGCCGCCGCACTCCTGTTGATCGGCACGGCCTTGCCGCTTGCCGCGCTCACCTCGCAGGATAGCGACGCGGACCGGATCGACCGCATGATCGGGCAGATGATCCTGGTCGGCTTCCCCGGCCTCACACCGAGCGACCCGAATGTCGCCGCCATCCATGAGCAGGTGGCAAAAGGCGTGATCGGCGGCGTGGTGCTTTACCCTGAGAACATCTGTTCGCCGGAGCAGCTCAAATCGCTCACCGCCTATCTGCGGGATGCGTGCGCTAGTCCAGTGCCGTTCATCGCCGTCGATCAGGAAGGCGGCAAAGTGCAGCGGCTCGCGCCATGGAACGGACATGGCGACTTTCCCTCGGCGCAGAGCGTGGGGAAAAATCCGAGCTTCAGTACGCAGGAGGCGGCGCGGAAACTCTATGCCGAGATGGCCAAGGAGTTGGCGGAAGCCGGCTTCAATCTCAACCTAGGTCCTGTGGTCGATCTGGATATCAATCCGGACAATCCGGTGATTGGCGATCGGGAACGGAGCTTCGGCGCCGATCCGGGTAGCGTGACGGCACTCGCGCGCGCCTTCATCGCCGCGCATCGCGACGCCAATATCGCCGCCGTGGCCAAGCATTTCCCGGGCCACGGCTCGAGTCATGTCGACAGTCATGTTGCGCTTGCCGATATCTCGGAAACCTGGCGAGAGATTGAACTCGAGCCGTATCGGCGATTGGCCAAGGACGGCCAACTCGACGCGGTGATGACCGGGCATCTTTATCACCCGCGCTTCAGCGATGGCGCCAAGCTGCCCGCATCGCTGTCGGGTAAGGCGATCCGCACGCTCCGCGATGAAGGCGATATCGGCTTCCAAGGCGTGGTCATCAGCGACGATCTGGAGATGGGAGGGGTCAGCGACGATTATTCGCTCGAGGAGCGCATCATCAAGGCGATCAACGCCGGCACCGACATCATTATCGTCTCCAATGTCGAGTCACAGGATCCCAAGCTCGGCATGAAGGTCCATGCCATCATCGCCGATGCGGTACGCGACGGGCGCATCCTGCGCCCGCGCATCGAGCAGGCCTATGACCGGATCATGCTTCTCAAGCGCCGTCTCGCCGAGAAGAACCTCGCCGGAGTGAGCGGGCGTCAGTGATAGACGTCGTGCTCGGTGGCATTCCACAGCGCGTAATAGGAATAGGCGGTGTAGCCGAGGATGATCGGCAGGATCGGGATCGTGCCGTAGAGCATGAAGAGCTGCGAATCCGGCGCGGCGGCGGCCTGCCAGATGGTGATGTCGGGCGGGATGATATAGGGGAAAAGGCTAACCGCGAGCCCGGTGTAGCAGAGCATGAAGATCACCACGCCGAGCAGGAAGGGCGTGTAGCGGCGCTTCTTGCCGAGCGACCACCACAGCCCCGCTATCGCCGCCACGGTGATGAGCGGCACGGGGCTCAGCATCACCATATTGGCGGGGGCGAACCACCGTGCCGCGATCTCGGGATGGAGGAGCGGCGTCCATAGGCTGAAGATGAGGATGGTGCCTGCGACTGCGATCAGCGCATAGCGGGCGATGCCATAGGCCCAGTCCCGTAAAGGCTCGTCGGCCTTCATGATCAGCCACCCCGCCGACAGCAGCACATAACCGGAAACGAGCGCTATCGCGGTGACCACTGAGAACGGCGTCAACCAGTCGAAGGGCCCGCCGGCATATTGGTTGTTCTCAACCACGAAGCCCTGCACGAAAGCGCCGATGACCACGCCCTGCATGAGCGCGGCAAGGGTCGAGCCGCCGGCGAAGGCGATATCCCAGAGATAGCGGTACTTACTCGACTTGAAGCGGAATTCGAAGGCCACGCCGCGGAGGATCAGACCGATCAGCATCAAGATGATGGGCATATAGAGCGCCGGCAGCATGACCGAATAGGCTAGCGGAAAAGCCGCCAGCAGCCCGCCGCCGCCCAGCACGAGCCAGGTCTCGTTGCCGTCCCAGAACGGTGCGACCGATGCCATCATGGCGTCGCGATCCTTGTGCGAGGGCGCGAAGGGAAAGAGCGCGCCAAGGCCGAGGTCGTAACCTCCGAGCAGCACGTAAAGGAACACGGCAAGCGCCAGGATCGCGGCCCACACCAACGGCAGGATGACGGGCAGGAACTCGGTCATGGCGCACCTGCCGCGGCCAATGGGCGCCGGGACGGATCGGCTTCGCCTTCCTCAGGAATTGGTGGCACCTCTTGCGGCCCGCGCTGCACCAGCTTGGCGATGTAGTAAAGCCCCGCGCCGAATATGATGCCATAAACCAGCACGAACAGGATCAGCGAGGTCAGCACCTTGCCTCCGGCCACCGGCGACACCGAGTCGGCGGTGCGCAATATGCCGTAGACCGTCCAGGGCTGACGCCCGACCTCGGTCACGAACCATCCGGCAAGTACCGCGATGAAACCGAGCGGCCATGACCAATACATGGCGCGCAAATACAAGCGTGTGGTGTAGAGCCGGCCCATCAGCCACAGCAGCGCGCCACCGAGCCCGAGCGCGATCATGATGATGCCGATGCCCACCATGAGGCGGAAGGCGAAGAAGGGGATGATCGGATTAGGGCGCTCGTCTGCCGGGAAGGATTTCAACCCGCGCACTTCTCCCTCCCAGTCATGGGTGAGAACCCAACTGCCGAGCTTGGGAATGGCAATCTCGTAGCGATTGCTTTCGGTCTCGACGTCGGGGAGGGCGAACAGGATTAGCGGCGCGCCGCGCTGCGTCTCCCAATGCGCCTCGACCGCGGCGATCTTGGCTGGCTGATGCTCGCGGCTGTTGAGCCCATGCATATCGCCGATCACGAGCTGAAGCGGTGCCAGCCACACCAGGATGCAGAGCGCCATGCCGAGCATGACGCGTCCATGTGGCACGAATTTCTCGCGCAGAATGTACCAGGCGCCCATGCCGCCGACGCACAGCGCCGTGGTGAGATAGCAGGCTGCCACCATATGGGCGAAACGGTAGGGGAAGGACGGATTGAAGATCACCTCCCACCAGCTCGCCACATAGAGCACGCCGTCGTCGCCGATGCGGAAGCCGGCCGGCGTCTGCATGAAGCTATTGGCAGAGAGGATCCAGAAGGCAGAGATCAGCGTGCCGAGCGCCACCATGGCCGTGGCGAAAAGATGCACGCCGCGTGGAACGCGTTCGCGGCCGAACAGCATAATGCCGAGGAAGCCCGCCTCCAGAAAGAAGGCGGTCAGTACCTCGTAGGACATTAAGGGACCGATGATATTGCCGCCGCGGCGCGAGAACTCGCTCCAATTGGTGCCGAACTCGTAGGACAGCACCACGCCCGAGACCACGCCCATGCCGAACGACACGGCGAAGATCTTGGTCCATTGCCGCGAAAGCTCCGTGTAGACCCGCTTTCCGGTCTTGATCCACATCAGCTCGAGCACGAGCAGCCAGGCGGCAAGCCCGATGGTGAAAGACGGAAACATGATGTGGAAAGAGACGGTGAAGGCGAACTGGATACGCGATAGGAGGAGCGGATCCAAATCTGACATGCTTAGGCCCAGCCTTGTCGAGTCTTGGAATGCCGCAAGCGGCCGGCGACTCAAGCCCTGAAGGCCAAGCTTAGACCTAACGGCAGCCGGTGCAAACGCCCGTTAAGCCGCAGCATGGGCGGGCGGTGTGCGTCGTGCCTTGACGCAGGTCAAAGCCTGCCAGCGCTGCCCCTACCGTAGCCGGCTACAGGATGAAGTCGCCGCCTGAGAGCTTGTTGACGTCGACACGGATCTCGAAATCGGCCTTTCCGTCGCCGTTCACGTCGCCTTGCACGATCTTGTTGTCGAAGCGAAGCTCGCCTGGTTTATTGCTAAACTTCTTGCCGCCGATGAAATTGAACTGTTGATCGCCGCTCTTCTTGGTGTTGGTATCTATATTGGAGAGATCGATCTCGTCATCGCCACGCTTGAGATCTTTGATCTGATCTCGGTCCGACGAGCCTGATTTGCTCTCCGAGATCGCATTGAAATCGAATCGATCTTTGCCGGAGCCGCCCCATGAAACGTCACGGCCTGCGCCACCGGACAGAACATCATTGCCGTCTTCGCCAATGAGCAGGTCGTTCCCCTTACCGCCTTTGATCGTATCGTTGCCCGCGCCGGCCCAAAGCTCGTTCGCTACGTCATTGCCGGTCAGCTTGTCGTTACCACCACCGGTCAGTGCGTTCTCGATGGAAATGAGTGTCTCTTTAGCTGAGGTGTTGCCGGGAAAGGCGGTTTTTCCCGTGTCAAGATTGACCTCCGTGACACCGTTATAGAAGCGGTAATCGACGGTATCGGTGCCCGCAGCGCCATCGAGGCGATCGGTACCGAAACCGCCGTCGAGAAAATCATCCCCACCCCGGCCAAAAAGCTTGTCATCGCCATTTCCACCGAGCAGCCAGTTCGCGAGATCATTGCCCGTGATCTTGTCGTTTCCACTGCCGCCCCTCGCATTCTCGATCATGGAGCGGGTGTCGGCCTGATAGAGAAGGGCATTGGCGATGTTGCCGCGTGCGATAAGCGCAGAATTCGTGCTTGAATGATGGAGATCGGCGAGTTGAGCCTGTGAGGTCGTGGTCCAATGACCGGGCCTCAAATCGATCTCCACGTTGTTGGTATAATTAAAAAGATCGTAGGTATCGACGCCGCCGCCGTCCCAAATGGTCATGAAGATCTTGTTCCCGCCCGGTGCGCCTTGACCCACGCCGTTGATGTACATCTCGCCCGTATGATTGTTCCACGTGTACTGCGAATTGCCGCTATTAGTTGTGAAGTCGGCACCGTACATGTGTTGGAGCGCGGCGATGTCGAGCATCATGAAGGTTTGGGGATAGCCCCACGTCTCGTTGACAAGGCCAGTCGTAGATGCACCCACATACGACCGGTAGCTCATCACGGTGAATTCAACGGAATCGAATTGGCTGGCGAGAACGGGGAAGCCGTTATCGGTCTCGTGCGGATGTTTCAGGCCGAGCGTGTGACCGATCTCATGCAGAAAACCTGCGGCGTAAGCAAAGTTACCGCGAAACGGGAAATCGTAAGTGCCGCCGCTGTTCCGGTACCAGGCATCGCCGCCACTTTGGTGCGGATCCGGGTAATAACCGGAGGCGGTCGCGGGGACGTCCGACATGGCATGGCGAAGGTCGCCATTCGCAGTTTCGCTGAAGCTGAGCGCCGTGTAAGAAGCGATCATGGCGTAAGCTTGCCAAACAGCGCTTTTCTGATAGGCGTTCAGTGCTTCGAAATTGTTTGATGGTTCGCCCGTGCTATACCCTGCATAGGCGGTGCTGCTCGATGGAAAGCTGTAAGTCAGGGCGGCCGTCGCCCATTTGACGCCGCGGAGAATTCCGTCGAGGTCCGAGTTGGTTTTACCGAAGGTGGTCGTGGAGGGCATGCCAGCCTACCCCGCCTCGAAGTTCTTGTTCGCAACCTATTTTATCATAGTCAGGAAGCTTCACCAGAATAGCGGCAGACCATCGTCCAATTGGACTAGATTTGCGGTCTGACTAATCCGCCGGTCATGCGCAGAGTTCTTGCCGGATGCAAGCAATCCGAGCGAGATTTGGCCTTGAAATCTGATAAGCTTGCCGAAGAGCCAGCCATAAGGCGAAGCGTGGATGGCCAGGTCGAAAACGCACTTCAAGGACGTGGCCCAGCAGATCCATCAGGCCGGGGCAGGCGTACTGGCATGGCCGGTGGCGATGAAAGCGGCAGCCGACTTCGTCGGAGGCGCGGGCGCCGTCTGTTTCGGCCTCAATCGCAAGACGGGCCAGTTCAGTCAGTTCCACACACACGGTGTGGAACCGGGTGTCGGCGAATATGTCGAGCACATGAACCGCATCAATCCGCGCATGCGGTACTCGTTGCGTCAGGCCGGGCCACACGTCGTATGCGACTGGGATGTGCTGCCGGATGCCGCGATACAGCGGCACGAATTCTACAACTGGATGGAACGCACCAACGGCACCCGCTATTTCGTCGGTTCGCGCGTACAGGACTCCGGCGACCACTCACTCTTCGCATCGATAGAGTTCACGCCAACCCAGGGGCATCCTCAGAAGAGTCAGATTGCCGCTTTTACAACCCTGCTTCCCATTCTGAAGGAGGCTTGGTCCCTTCTCGAACTGCGCACGATTGCGGGGGCGGTGACGGCCATGTCGACAGTTCTGCATGAGGCGTGTCCATGGGGTGTCATTGTCCTGAATTGCCACGGTGACATCATCAGTATGAATTCCCGCGCCAAAAAGATTTTGGCGACGGGAGAAAGCATCCGGGATGTGGAAGGAAGACTCCACGCGCTAAGGGGAGCCGACGACCGGGCGCTGCAAGCCATCATCGCTGACAAACTCGCCCTGCACTCATCCGGTGTTGGAGGAGAACGCTCCCTTCTATCGATTGCCCGGTTAGGCGCAAAATTGCCGCTCGTTCTTCGTATCGCGGCTTTGCCACAAGACAAATCGATCGTACTGCCAAGCGCGCCTGCCTTGCTGGTATTTCTGAGCGATATTGGCGAGGGGCCGCTCCTCACGGAAGCGGAGCTCGAACAACTGTTTGGACTTTCGAGGCGTGAAGCGGCCTTGGCCATGCATCTGGCGGAAGGTGTCACCTTGCCTGAAGCCATCCGGCGCATGGGCATCAGTCACAATACGGGGCGGGCGCACTTGCGCGAAATTTTCAGCAAGACCGGAGCGCACAGCCAGCTGCAATTGGTGTGGCTTCTCAATAAAGTTCCGACCTTATAAGCGGACCGCAGACCTCCCACGAAGGCTGTTCCTGGCGAAAGAACCGATCAGGGGCCTTGAGCGCCGCGGGGCTGTTATGTTATATCATCGCCATGACCGCCACACACCATCATCATCACCCATCCAAGCTGTCGCGTAATCAGAGCGAGATCCTGGCCTGTCTGCGCAAAGCCAAGGAGCCCATGAGCGCCTATGCCATCCTCGACCGGGTGCGCAAATCCGGCATCTCCCATCCGCCGACCGTCTATCGCGCGCTGAACGATCTGATGGAGAAGGGCATGGTGCATCGGCTCCAGTCACGTTCGGCCTTCATCGCCTGCGGTCACGGTGCCTGCGACGGCAAGTTTGCCTTCGCCATCTGCCGCGACTGCGGCAAGGTGGTGGAGATTTCGCTCTCCGATGATGACCAGACGGCGTTGCTCGCGCTCGCGCCGGAAGAGATCGCGCCGGAACAGGTGACGCTCGAAATCGCCGGTCTCTGCGCAGCCTGCACGCCAGCGCGCGCCTGACAACATAAGGATCGATCGGGGTGGAGTCGCACGCAGCCAGAGAGCCGCATGTTCATGTCGCGCCGGCTAAGATGAGTCGGGCGATGGCGCACCCATCGCGCAATAATTCGCTGCTGCTGCTCTCTGTGCCGGTCCGGCTGTTGATGGCGGCGATGGCCGCGGCCCTGGTATGGGGCGTGGTGCTGTGGGCCTTGCGCTGACCATGTCGCCGCGGCCCGAACCAGCTATCGTCTTTTGCGATCTGACCCTCGGTTACGACCGTCATCCTGCCGTGCATCATATCGACGGCACGATAAAGCGTGGTGCGTTGATTGCCGTGATCGGCCCGAACGGCGCCGGCAAATCGACACTCCTCAAGGGCATCATGGGGGAGCTTTCGCCGCTCGATGGCAGCCTCTCCCTGCCTGGACTCGGCAAGAGTGCGATCGCCTACCTCCCCCAAGTGATCGATATCGATCGCAGCTTTCCGATCTCGGTGTTCGATTGCGTGGCCATGGGGCTGTGGCATGAGATCGGCGCCTGGGGTGGGATTGATGCACGCCGGCAAGAGGCCGTGACGCGCTCGCTCGCTGAGGTGGGTCTCGTCGATCTCGCCGCCCGTCCCATCGGCACATTATCCGGCGGCCAGTTCCAGCGCGTGCTGTTCGCGCGGCTGCTGCTGCAAGACGCTTCCCTCATCCTGCTCGACGAGCCGTTCCGCGCCGTCGACACCAAGACGGTCGCCGACTTGATCGCTCTGATCCTCCGCTGGCATGAAGAAGGGCGCACCGTGCTCGCCGCGTTGCACGACATCGAGCAGGTGCGCGCCTATTTTCCGGAAACTTTGCTGCTGGCGCGTGAGGTCGTGGCGTTCGGTGATACCGGCAAGGTCCTGACCCCGCAAAATCTCGCGAGGTCGCGACAGCTGGTCGAGGCCTTCGATGCGCATGCCGAAATTTGCGCGCGCGACGAAGAGATCAGGGAGCGCGAGCCGGCATGATCGACGCTCTCGTCAGTCCCTTCGCCGAATTCGCTTTCATGCGCCGCGCGCTGATCGGCTGCTTGGCGCTATCGCTATCGGCGCCCCCAATTGGGGTTTTTCTCGTGCTTCGCCGCATGAGCCTGATGGGTGACGTCATGGGGCACGCCATCCTGCCTGGCGCGGCGATCGGATTCCTGCTTGCCGGCATGTCGCTGTTCGCCATGAGCCTCGGCGCGTTTGCCTCCGGGCTCGCCGTGGCGCTGGCCGCGGGACTCGTCGCGCGCACCACCATCCTGCGCGAGGATGCGAGCCTTGCCGGCTTTTATCTCGTTTCGCTCGCGCTTGGCGTGCTGATCGTGTCGATGCGGGGCAGCAATGTCGATCTGCTGCATGTGCTGTTCGGCACCGTGCTCGCGCTCGACGATGCCGCGATTCTGCTGCTTGCGGCCATCGCCACGGTCTCGCTTGCGGCGCTCGCGGTGATCTACCGGCCGCTGGTTCTCGAGTGTTTCGACCCGCAATATTTGCGCTCAGTGAGCAAACTGAGCTCGCCCACGCATCTCGTCTTCCTGATCCTGGTGGTGCTCAATCTGGTGGCCGGCTTTCAGGCGCTCGGTACCTTGATGGCGGTCGGCATCATGCTGCTGCCGGCGGTCGCCGCGCGCTTCTGGTCAAACGACGTGTCGGGTATGATCCTGGTCGCCATGGCCATGGCGTTTGCCGCGAGCGTGGCCGGCTTGCTGATCTCCTATTACGCCAATCTGCCGACCGGCCCCACGATCATTCTCATCTGTGGCGTTTTCTATCTCCTGTCGGTGCTGGTGGGCGTGAAAGGCGGCCTCATCTGGGGGTTCATGCCGCGCAAGCACCTGGAGGCCTGACATTCAAGGAGTCGTCCCATGAAACATCGTGTTCTAGCGCAAGCGTGCCTCGCTCTCGCAGTGCTGCTCGGTCTCGCCGGAAATGCCGGCGCAGCCGACAAGATCAAGACTGTGGCCTCGTTCAGCATTCTCGGCGACATGGTCAGAGAAGTGGGCGGCGACCGCGTCGAGGTCGTGACCCTGGTGGGCCCCGATGGCGATGCGCATGTGTTCACGCCGACGCCGGCCGATGCCAAGATGCTCGCTTCCGCCGATGTCTTCTTCGTCAACGGCCTAGGCTTCGAGGGCTGGCTCGACCGGCTGACCGAGGCGTCGGGCTTCAAGGGCCGACTCGTGACGGCGAGCGACGGGGTCAAACCGATCGTCATGGAGGAGGGCCATCACCATCACGGCGAGGAGCACGCCGATCATGCGGACCACGCCAAGACTCACAATGACGACGATGAAGAAGAAGACGAGGAGGAAGAAAATGAGATCCCCGATCCTCATGCCTGGCAGAATCTCAAAAACGGCAAGATTTACGTCGCCAATATCCGCGACGCCCTGATTGCCGCCGACCCGGACGGGAAATCAGTCTACGAGGCCAACGCCACGAAATATCTCGATGCCATCGCTGAGGAAGACGCGGCGGTGAGGACGGCGCTTTCTGCACTGCCGGAAGCGCGGCGCAAGATCATCACCAGCCATGACGCTTTCGGCTATTTCGGCAAGGCTTACGGGCTCGAGATCGTCGCGCCGGAAGGCGTGAGCACCGAGAGCGAGGCGTCGGCGCAGGACGTGGCCAAGATCATCCGCCAGATCAAGGAAGAGCGTATCCCGGCGGTGTTTCTCGAGAACATCACCGACCGCCGCCTGCTCGATCAGATCGCGCGAGAGACCGGCGCCAAGATCGGCGGCACGCTCTATTCCGATGCGTTGTCGAAGGCGGATGGTCCAGCGCCGACCTATCTCGACATGTTCCGCTACAATGTCGGGGTGCTGACCTCGGCGCTGTCGAGTTGAGCGGATCGCGATGGTTCGCGCTCGCGGGGGCGGTGCTCGTCTTGGGCATCGCCTACGCCGCGCTCTCCCCCGTCGACTGGCAGGTCCGCACGGGACTGCACTGGCTGATCGAGCATTTTCTGATCTTCTTCACGGCAACGACTCTGTTCTGCATCGCCTATCCCAAGCCGATGACGGTCGCGGCAGTAATGCTGCCCTTCGCCATCATCATCGAAACGGCGCAAGGACTGACGCTTGACCGCACGGCCGACCCGGCGACGGCGCTGATGGCGGCGGCGGGCGTGGCGTCTGCCGCGCTCCTCGCCGATAGGGTGCTCGTCATCCGGAAAAGAGCCGGAAAGACTGCCAAATCAGGGGTCTAAGGCTGGGCTGCTGGCGCGGGCCTGGCAAATATGTTGTATCCTCACGCCATGAGCCTTTCCGCGCGGAAGCCAACAATTGCGGTCAAGGTCGGCAACGTCGTCATCGGCGGCGATGCACCCATCGTCGTGCAGTCAATGACCAATACCGACACCGCCGATGTGGAAGCGACCGTCGCCCAGGTCGCGGCCTTGGCCCGCGCCGGGTCTGAGATCGTGCGCATCACCGTGGATCGCGCCGAGGCCGCCGCCGCCGTTCCGCATATTCGTGAGCGGCTCGACAATCAGGGCGTCGCGACGCCGCTGATCGGCGATTTCCATTATAACGGCCACACGCTTCTCGCCGCGTATCCGGCCTGCGCTGAGGCGCTCGCCAAATATCGCATCAATCCCGGTAATGTCGGCTTCAAGGACAAGCGCGACAAGCATTTCGCTGAGATCATCGACATCGCTCTGAAGAACGGCAAGGCGATCCGCATCGGCGTGAACTGGGGCAGCCTCGACCAGGATTTGCTGACGCGGCTGATGGATGAGAATGCGCGCCTGCCCGAACCCAGGGATGCGCGCCAGGTAATGCATGAGGCGATCGTGCAATCGGCTTTGCTCAGCGCCGCACGCGCCATGGAACTCGGGCTGGGAGCCGACCGCATCATCCTCTCGGCCAAGGTCAGCGCCGTGCAGGATCTGATCGCGGTCTACCAGATGCTTGCCGCCCGTTCCGAGCTTGCGCTGCATCTCGGTCTGACCGAAGCCGGCATGGGGTCCAAGGGTATCGTCGCCTCGTCCGCCGCGCTCGGCGTGCTGCTACAGCAGGGTATCGGCGATACCGTCCGCATCTCGCTGACGCCCGAGCCTCAGGGCGACCGCACGCTCGAAGTGAAGGTGGCGCAGGAACTGCTGCAAAGCATGGGCTTCCGCAATTTCGTGCCGCTGGTCGCCGCCTGTCCCGGCTGCGGGCGTACCACCTCCACCACCTTCCAGGAGCTTGCCCGCGACATCCAGGATTTCATCCGCGCCGAGATGCCGGAGTGGAAGCGCCGTTATCCGGGCGTTGAGAATCTCACCGTCGCGGTGATGGGTTGTATCGTCAATGGGCCTGGCGAATCGAAGCACGCCGATATCGGCATCTCCCTGCCCGGCACGGGCGAAGCGCCGGCGGCGCCGGTGTTCATCGACGGCAAGAAGACGGCGACCTTGCGCGGCCCCGGTGCCGCGGCCGAATTCAAGCAGATGGTGCTCGACTATATCGAGCGCCGCTATGGCAAGGGCACGATCGGCCGCACCGCCGCGGAGTAGCGCAAACCTAGTTCGTCTTGACGGCGTCAGCGGCGATGCTGACGGTCAGCGCGATCAACGTCACGTTGAAGATGAAGGACACGGCGCCGTGGGCCCATACCGTCTTGCGGATGGTCCTCGATGTCACCTGCACATCGGACACCGCCGACGCCGTGCCGATACTGAAGGCCAAATAGAGAAAATCCCAGTAATCGGGATGTTTGCATCCGGGAAAGCGTAACCCGCCGCCTTCACCGCGATGTTCGGCGTAGAACTCATGCGCGTAACGCAGCGCGAAGATGACGTGGATGAAAATCCATGACAGCACCGTGGTGCCGAACAGCAAAGCGAGGATTGACGGCTGATCGGCTTGCGCTTCGCTTGCCGTGCGCAGCCAGAACACGATGGCGCCAAGGCTCGCCATCGCGGCGATCACGGTCAGCACCGGCACGGCATAACTCCCTTCGTCCTCCAGCGCGGCGTGACGGCGTATATGCCTCGTATCGGAGCGGGCGATCATGATGAAGGCCAGGGTGAGATAGAGAGCCACGCCGACGTCCCAGCCGATAAGGAGTCGCGATACCGGCCGGTAGTCATCCGGAAGCAGGATCACGATCAGGACGCAGAGCAGAGCGGAGATGAAGAGCCGCCAATGCGCCTGCAACGGACGCGGTAACCGCGAGAAAAAGTGGGGAGTTCGGTTGCGCGGTTTAGCCATGCTGTGTCCTCAGATGCGCCGTTCGGCGATGAAGCGGGCAGTTTCGATGAGTGTTGACGCCTTGGGACCGAAAGGCGCGAGCGCATTTTCCGCCTCGGCCACCAAAGCGGCAAGCCGGGCTTTCGCGCCTTCCACGCCAAGCAGTCCAACCAGTGTTGCCTTGCCCTGATCCGCATCCTTGGCCACGGCCTTGCCGATAGCCTCGGCGTCGCCCTGCGCATCGAGGAGATCGTCGGCGAGCTGGAAGGCCTGCCCGAGCGCCATGGCATAGGCCCGCAGCTTTTCGCGGTCCGAAGCTTTCGCCCGGCCCAGAATGGCGCCGGCTTCACACGCAAAACAGAACAGAGCGCCGGTCTTGAGCGCCTGCATCCTCGCCACGCCCTCTTCATGCAAATCCTGACGCTCGGCGTCGAGATCGATGGCCTGGCCGAGCGCCATGCCGCGCCAGCCGGCAGACTTGGCGAGATTGAACACCAACTCGGCGCGAATACCCGGATCCTCATGCGTTGCCGGCGAACTCAAAATTTCGAAAGCGAGCGTGAGTAGGGCATCGCCCGCCAGAATGGCCGTCGCCTCATCGTAGGCGATATGCAAAGCCGGGCGTCCACGCCGCACATCATCGTCGTCCATGGCGGGCAGGTCGTCATGCACCAGCGAATAGCAATGCACGCATTCAAGTGCGCAAGCCGCGTCGAGGGAGTGTCTTTCATCGACATCGAACAACCGCCCCGACTCTATGAGCAGGAACGGCCGGATGCGCTTGCCGCCGCCGAGCACGGCATAGCGCATGGCCTCATCGAGACTGGTCGGCGTACCGGCGCTGCTGGCGAGCAGGGTCTCGAGCCGCCGCTCGACGATTAAGGCCACGCGTTCGAGTTCTTTGGCAAAATTCATGAGAGAACAAGGACAGAGGGACGGATCTGCCACGAAACGGGCGGTAAGCATCAGCCTAATACGGCGTTGCTCGATGCGGCAACCGGGAGGTACAAAGCCGATTCATGGCAAATCAAGCGGTTTTCAGCATGCGCCGGGGCGTCAAAGGTTCCCGTAAACGAACGCCTTGGCTTCGGTGGCTCGTCTTTATCGTGCTTATCGCTGCCGCTTCAGTGCTCCTTTCCATCGTCGTCTTCCGCTACGTCAATCCCCCGATCACCAGCGTCATCGCCATCAACAAATTGCGTGGCGCCAGTGTGCAGCAGCAATGGGTGCCGCTCCAAGACATATCGCGCAATCTTCCTCTGGCGGTGATCGCCGCGGAGGATGGCCGCTTCTGCCTGCATTGGGGCGTCGACTGGAGCGCGGTGAAAGAGGCGATCGACGAAGGCGGCGGCTTGGCCGGGTTTCGTGGCGCGAGCACCATTCCCATGCAGACGGCCAAGAACCTCTATATGTGGAACCGGCGTAGCTATGTGCGCAAAGTCATCGAAGCGCCGCTCGCTTATCTCTTGACCATCGTCTGGCCGAAGGAGCGCGTGATGGAGGTCTATCTCAATATCGCGCAATTCGGTCCCGGCATTTTCGGCGCTGAAGCCGCGAGCCGGCATTATTTCAAAAAGAGCGCCTCTAAGCTCACCCGCCGCGAGGCGGTGCTGCTTGCCGTCACCCTGCCGAGTCCACGCACCCGCAATCCGGCAAAGCCGAATGCGAGGATGCTCCGGCTCGCCAACGCAGTAGAGCGCCGGCTGCCTTATATCGCCACGCGCGCCGATTGCGTGGCGCCGCCACAGCGCTGAAATTGTCGCGTTTCAGGCCTCTGGCCAGGGCCAAGGATTGCCCCTATAAGGGCCGGCACGAAAGCCGGATGAGCGCCGGCATAGACAGGATTTACACCGATGGCAGTACCTAAAAGAAAAACCTCGCGCATGAAGCGCGGCAACCGTCGAAGCCACGACAAATTAAGCGCGCCAACTTATGTCGAAGACAAGGATTCGGGCGAGCTTCGCCGCCCGCATCATATCGACCTGAAATCCGGCCGCTATAAGGGTCGCCAGATCATCGTCATCAAGGAAGAGGCTTAGGCCTCTGCGGGCTCCTGAGCCGCGAAGCCAACGCGGCGAGCGGGGCATCGTGCACGCCCGCCTCTTCCAGGTGGCGCACTGTATTCAGCACATAATCGATATTGGTCCCCGACAGGCCTGAAGCCGACAACACGAGTTCGGCCTGCTTATCGAGGGAAAGCCGTCCCGCATATTGCGGATGACTGCGGTCCGCCATGTAGCAGATCGCCTCGAGTTCTTGCCCCGAGCCGTCGAGCAGGCTCACAGGCTTGGTGGTCTCCACGTAGACGTCAGTGACCTGCTCTCGCGCGCGCAGATAAGTGAGCGTGGCGTCGCACCGTGTCTGCTCTATCCGGTAGACGATGCCCCGGCAGGCGCCGCCTTCATCGAGGCCGAGCACGAGGCCCGGTCGTTCGGTGGTGCCGCGGTGATGAAAGGAGTAGATGCAGAGCGCCCTGTGCGCGCCGACCACGGCCGCCGGCAACCGCTCGGCATATTCGAAGCCCGGTTGCCACATCAGTGAACCGTAGGCGAACACCCAGAGGTCGGCGTTTTCAGTCGTCATGCCCATGCGGTCGGCCGAAATCGGGCGCGTCTGTATCCTGTCCCGCCTCGATGACGCCGCGGCGGATGGCGCGGGTACGGGTGAAATGCTCGGTGAGCGCCTCGCCGTCGCCCCGCCTGATCGCCTTGGTCAGCGCCGACACATCCTCGTTGAAGCGGCCGAGCATCTCCAGCACCGCCTCCTTGTTGTTGAGGAACACGTCGCGCCACATCACGGGATCCGAGGCCGCGATGCGGGTGAAATCACGAAACCCGCCGGCGGAGAATTTCAGGACTTCCGAGCGCGTCACCGATCCGAGTTCATCGGCGGTGCCGACGATGGTGTAAGCGATCAGATGCGGCAAATGACTGGTGACGGCGAGCACAAGGTCATGATGGGCGGGCGTCATGATTTCGACCTTGGCGCCGAGCAACCGCCAGAACGCCGCGAGCTTCTCCACCGCTTCTTGGTCGGCGCCTTCGGGCGGCGTCAGGATGCACCAGCGATTTTCGAACAATTCGGCGAATCCGGCATCGGGACCGGAATGTTCGGTGCCGGCCACCGGATGGGCCGGCACGAAATGAGCCGTCTTTGGCAGATGCGGGCCCATGTCGCGCACCACCGAGCCTTTGACCGAGCCCACGTCCGAGACGATGGCGCCAGGCTTGAGATGCGGGCCGATTTCCTTGGCGACGCCGCCGCAGACGCCGACCGGGACGCAGGCGATGACAAGATCGGCGCCTTCAACTGCCTCGGCGTTGGTCTCCGTAACCGTGTCGGCAAACCCCAGTTCGACGACGCGCTTGCGCGTCTCGGGCGAGCGCGCGGTCGCCACGATCGTGCGCACGGCGCCTTGCGCGCGGGCGGCACGGGCAATCGATGAGCCGATCAGGCCCGGCCCGATAATGGCGAGTGTATCGAACAGAGGCTTGGTCATGCGCGCGTCGAGCCATTGGCGCCCATGAAGGCGGTGAGCGCGTCGAGCACGGCCACGTTATCGTCCTCGGTGCCGACAGTCATGCGCAGCGCATGCGGAAAGCCGTATTCCTCAACCCGGCGCAGGATGATGCCGCGGCCATGCAGGAATGTGTTGGCTTCGGTTGCGGACTTGCTATTGCCTTTCGCGAAATGCAGCAGCAGAAAATTCGCGGCGCTCGGCGTCACGCCAAGGCCGATGCCGGCAAGGGTCTCTGCCATGCGCGCGCGCCATGTCTCGTTATGCTCCGCCCCGCGCTGCACATGCGCCTGATCGGCAAGCGCGGCGATGCCCGCGGCGATGGCCGGACCAGACACATTGAACGGACCTCTGATACGGTTCAGCGCATCGGCCACATCCGGCGGGCAATAGGCCCAGCCGAGACGCAATGAGGCCAACCCATAGATCTTGGAGAAGGTGCGCGTCATCACCGTATTGTGCGTGGTGGCGACCAGTTCGATACCGGCCTCGTAGTCGTTACGGCGGACATATTCCGCATAGGCCGCGTCGAGCACGAGCAGCACGTCGTCAGGAAGTCCGGCGCGCAATCGCTTCACCTCGTCGAAAGAGAGATAGGTCCCGGTCGGATTGTTGGGATTGGCGATGAAGACGAGGCGCGTCTTCGCCGTCACCCGCGCGAGGATGGCGTCGACATCGGCGGTGAGATCATTCTCCGGCGCGACAACCGGTGTCGCGCCCCGCGCCAGGATGGCGATGCGGTACACCAGGAAACCGTGCTCGGTGTAGATCGCTTCCTCACCGGGGCCGAGATAGGCGCAAGCGAGCAGGTTCAGAAGCTCATCCGAGCCCGCGCCGCACACGATGCGCGCCGGATCGAGCCCGTAGAACTTGGCGAGTGCTTCGCGCAGAGGCCGCGCCGAACCGTCAGGGTAGCGTGATAAAGTCGCGACCGCGGCAAGATAGGCCTCGATCGCGCGCGGCGAGGGGCCGAAAGGCGTCTCGTTGGAGGATAGCTTGATCACCGCGCGCGCGCCGGGGAGCGCGCTCGTGCCCGGCACATAGGGCACGATGTCGAGAATGCCTTGACGCGGGGCCGGCCCACGCTTGGCCATCTTTCTACTCCTTAACGGCGTTGCTCGCGGAAGGCCTCTCATAGGGCCATTCCAGCAGCCAAGGCAAAGAAAAGATTGACTTTAGACCGCAAGCTCCTAGCTAACGCCGAATTGTGGATTTTGGGTTATGCAGGCCCGGGTGAGTAAGACGATGAGCGAAACACGAGCGGCGGAAGGCCTGGCCGACTACAAGCGGCTTGAGCAGATCGCCAATCCGCAAAGCAAGGTCGTACATTTCCCGGCGCACGAGCCGCTCGAGCTCGACTGCGGGACCAAGCTCGCGCCCTTCTCCATTGCCTATCAGACCTACGGCACGCTCAACGCCGACAAATCGAACCTGATCCTGATCTGCCATGCCCTGACCGGGGATCAGCATGTCGCCAACATCCACCCCGTCACCGGCAAGCCCGGCTGGTGGGAGACCATGGTCGGTCCCGGCAAGCCGATCGATACCAATCGGTACTTCGTGCTCTGCCCCAATGTCATTGGCGGCTGCATGGGTTCGACCGGGCCAAGCTCGATCAACCCGGCGACAGGCCGCCCTTACGGTCCGGACTTTCCGGTCATCACCATCCGCGACATGGTCCGCGCGCAGGCGCGGCTGCTCGACCATCTCGGCGTGCCGGTGGTGCTTTCCGTGCTGGGCGGCTCGATGGGCGGCATGCAGGTGCTGGAATGGGCGGCGAGCTACAAGGACCGCGTGTTCTCCGCAGTGCCGATCGCATGCTCGGCGCGCCACTCATCGCAGAACATCGCCTTTCACGAGGTCGGCCGCCAGGCGGTGATGGCCGATCCCGATTGGTGTCAGGGCCGTTATCTCGAAGAGGGCAAGAGTCCGCGCAAAGGCTTGGCGGTGGCGCGCATGGCGGCGCATATCACCTACATGTCGGACGATGCCCTGCATAATAAGTTTGGCCGCAATCTCCAGGATCGCGAGAAGGTCACCTTCGGCTTCGACGCCGACTTCCAGGTGGAGAGCTATCTGCGCCATCAGGGCTTGAGCTTCGTCGACCGCTTCGACGCCAATTCCTATCTCTACATCACCCGCGCCATGGATTATTTCGACATCGCGGCGGATCATGGCGACGTGCTCGCCAATGCCTTTGCCGGCACCAAGACGCGTTTCTGCCTCGTGTCGTTCACTTCTGACTGGCTGTTCCCGACCGAAGAAAGCCGCGAGGTCGTGCATGCGCTGAACGCGGTCGCGGCTAATGTCAGCTTCGTCGAACTAAAGACCGACAATGGTCATGACTCGTTTTTGCTGCACGAGCCGGAGCTGTTCGATACCATTCGCGGCTTCCTTGGCGCCGCTGCGGCCAAGCGGGGGATCGACACGCAAGGATGGCTGCCGTGAACCTCAACGCGCCTTCAAGCAATATTCGGCCGTCCAATACGGCGCGTGTCGATCTCTTGCTCATCGCCGAGATGGTCACGCCGGGCGCGCGCGTGCTCGATATCGGCTGCGGCGACGGCACGCTTCTGCGCCTTCTCGCCGAGAAGCGCGGCGTTGACGGGCGCGGCATCGAGCTGAGCCAGGCGGGCGTGAACAATTGCGTGGCGCAAGGATTGGCGGTGATCCAGGGCGATGCCGACACCGATCTCGTGCATTACCCGGATCTTGCCTTCGACTACGCCATCCTCTCACAGACCATCCAGGCGACCTACAATCCGCGTGACGTGCTTGAGCAGCTGTTGCGCATCGGCAAGCGCGCCGTAGTGTCCTTCCCGAATTTCGGCCATTGGCGCGTGCGCGCGCAGCTCATGTTCGGTGGCAAGATGCCTAAGACCGACAATCTGCCGGAACGCTGGTACTCGACGCCGAACATCCATCTCTGCACCATCAAGGACTTCCTCGGCCTGTGCAAAGATATGGGCGCCAAGGTGGAGCGCGCGGTGACGCTCAACGCCTCGGGCAGCAAGCTCGACGTCTCCATGCCGCTTTTCGCCCAGAACCTGTTCGGCGAGCAGGCCGTGTTCCTATTGTCGCGCTAGGCTCCCGCGTCGCGGTGTGACGCCGGCAGGGACAGGGACGATGCGGCGGCGGGCTTTCACCTCGCGCACCGGCACCGCGGCATAAACCTGCTTCGTCGCCTCGACCATGATCACGCCGGAGAAGGTCGGCCACAGCACGAGGCCTAGCCGTTCCCAGAACAGCGGCCAGCGCAGCAGCACCCGCCAATTGAAGGGCGGCATGTAGAGCGCGTATTGCCACTCTTCGGGCGAGAACATCGCCTCCTTGAGCAGCTTGGCAAGCTGTGAGCGGCTGAACGGGCTGCCATAGCCGAACGGCGTGGTATCGACCCGTGCCCACAGGCCCCGCCGGTTAGGCACAACCAACAGCAACAGTCCGTTCGGCGACAGCACCCGCCATATCTCGCGCAACAGCGCGCGCGATTTCTCTGACCATTCCAGCATGTGCACGAGGAGAATGCGGTCGGCGATCTCGTCGATCAGCGGCAGATCGGTTTCATCGACCAGCACGCTCAGGCTCTGCCCCTGGTCGGGCCAGGTGATGGCGCCGAGATTGGCGGGCATCAACGCGCCCAGAGGCTCGGCCTGTCCCCGGAAGGCGCCGAGATAGGGCGTGGCGAAGCCGAGCCCGAAAGTGCGGCAGCCTTTGATGTCGCTCCAGCGTGCCCGGATGCGGGCGCCGAGCAGTCGCCGCACCACTTGCCCCAGCGGCCTCGTGTAGAAATCCTTGATATCGATAACGTCGAGATGCATGAGCGCATCCTAGTGTAAGAAGCCAGAGAACTGACCGTTCTATCTGTCGGTCCAGGATGCTAGGCTTACAGCATGACCCGTCTCGAAGTGCACCAGTTTCCCACCCGCAGCGACAATTACGGCGTGCTAGTGCACGATCCGGCGAGCGGCTCCACGGCCGCCATCGATGCGCCGGATGCCGATGAGTTACTGGCCGCTCTGCACGAGAAGGGGTGGAAGCTCAGCCATATCCTCACCACCCATCATCACCAGGACCACACTGCCGGCAATACCGCCGTCAAGCGCGCCACCGGCTGCACCATCATCGGTCCGGCCAAGGAGGCTCACTCCATTCCCGGCATCGACGTCAAGGTGAGCGAAGGCGACACGATCGAGGTCGGCGGCGCCAAGGCGCGCGTGATCGAAACGCCGGGTCATACGCGGGGCCATGTCAGTTATCATTTCCCCGACAATGATCTCGTATTTGTCGGCGACACGCTGTTCTCGGTCGGCTGCGGGCGTCTGCTCGAGGGTGACGCCAAGACCATGTGGTCATCGTTGCAGAAACTAGCCGCGCTGCCGCCCGAAACCAATCTCTATTGCGGTCACGAATATACCGACGCCAATTGCCGTTTTGCCCTCACCGTCGAGCCGGAGAACGACGCGCTGCGCGCCCGCGCCGCCGAGGTGGCGAAGCTCGCCGATCGTGGCGAGCCGGCGCTCCCCACGACCGTCGCACAGGAACTTGATACCAACCCCTTCCTGCGTCCGTCGAGTCCTGCCATTCAGAAACGCCTCGGCATGGAAGGGCGGCCTTTGCAGGATATCTTTGGCGAGATTCGCCGTCGCAAGGACCGGTTCTGACATGTCCGTTCCGGCTCTCACTGGCGATGACATCATCGCGCTGTTCAAGCTCGCGCCGCATCCGGAGGGCGGCTGGTTCCGCGAGATGTTCCGTGACGCATCGGGACATGATGGCCGGGCGCACTCGACCGCGATCCTGTTCCTGCTGAAGGCAGGTGAAGTCTCCCACTGGCATAGAGTCGATGCCGTCGAGCTGTGGCATTGGCACGGCGGCGCGCCGTTGCTGCTCGAAATGAAGGATGGCGAGGCACGCATCGAGTGCCGTCTAGGACCCGATTGGCCGCATGGCGAAGTGCCCCATGCCGCGGTCCCAGCCCATGCCTGGCAGAGCGCTAAGAGCCTCGGCGCCTGGACGCTGGTGGGTTGCACCGTGGCGCCCGGCTTCGAATTTTCCGGCTTCGAATTGGCGCCTCAGGGCTTCGAGCCCTAGGCCTCAATCCATGAACTGGCCGCCATTGATGGTGAGCGTCGAGCCGGTGATCCAGGCCGCCTCGTCGGCGGCGAGGAACACCACGCAGCGCGCCACCTCGTCGGCCTCGCCGAGTCTCCCAACCGGAATCTGCCCCACGATCGCCTTCATCACATCTTCCGAGACGCCGGCGAGCAGGTCGGTTGCGACATAGCCCGGCGCGATGGCGTTCACGGTAATGCCCTTGCGCGCACTCTCCAGCGCCAGCGCCCGAGTGAAACCGATCACGCCGGATTTGGCCGCGCAGTAGTTGACCAGCCCGAGCTGGCCCTTCTGCCCGTTGATCGAGGAGATGTTGACGATGCGGCCAAAGCCTCGCTCGCGCATATTGTTGATGACGGGGCGCGTCATGTTGAATAGCGAATCGAGATTGGTGCGGATCACTTCCGACCATTGCCCGTGCGTCATCTTCTGCAGCATGGCGTCGCGCGAGATGCCGGCATTGTTGACCAGCACCTCGATCGGGCCGACCTCGTTCTCGACCGCGACGATGCCCTCGTTGCAGGCGACGTAGTCGCCCACGTCCCATTTGAATACCGGGATCTTGGTTTCCTTCTTGAAGGCTTGCGCGGCGTCGTCATTACCGCCGTAATTGGCGGCGACGTTGTAGCCTGCCTTTTGCAATGCCTTGCAGATCGCGGCGCCGATGCCGCGCGTTCCCCCCGTGACCAGAGCCACCCGTCCCATGGTAACCTCCCGTTAAGGGCGCTCTTGATGGCGCCTTGCTGAATTGCGTGTAATTCCTGCGTTTCGACTATTCCCGCTCGACGCACATGGCGATGCCCATGCCGCCGCCGATGCACAATGTGGCGAGGCCCTTCTTGGCGTCGCTCCGCTGCATCTCATGCAACAAAGTGGTGAGAATGCGCGCGCCGGACGCGCCGATCGGATGGCCGATGGCGATGGCGCCGCCATTGACGTTGACCTTGCCGGCGTCCCAGCCGAGATCCTTGTTGACGGCGAGCGCCTGCGCGGCGAAGGCCTCGTTGGCCTCGATTAGATCGAGATCGCCAAGCTTCCAGCCGGCCTTTTCCAGCGCCTTGCGCGACGCGGGGATCGGGCCTGATCCCATGATCTTGGGATCGACGCCCGAAGTGGCCCATGAGGCGATGCGCGCAAGCGGCTTCAGCCCGCGCTTCTTGGCTTCCTTGGCGGACATCAGCACCATTGCGGCGGCGCCATCATTGAGGCCCGAGGCGTTGCCGGCGGTAACGGTGCCTTCCTTGTCGAAGGCGGGCCTGAGCTTGGCCGCGTCTTCGACCTTGGCGCCTTCGCGGATATATTCGTCCTCGGCCACCACCGTTTCGCCTTTGCGCGTCTTGATCGTGACCGGCACGATTTCGTCCTTGAACTTGCCGGCCTTCTTGGCCGCTTCCGCCTTGTTCTGCGAAGCGGTGGCGAATTTGTCCTGCTCCTCGCGGGTGATCTGCCATTGCTTGGCGACGTTCTCGGCGGTGTTGCCCATGTGGTAGCCGTTGAAGATCTCCCACAAACCGTCCTTGATCATCGAGTCGACGAATTCGACCGCGCCCATCTTCTGCCCGTTGCGAAGATGCGCGACATGCGGGGCGAGGCTCATATTCTCCTGACCGCCGGCCACGACGATGCTGGCGTCGCCCGTAGCGATCTGCTGCGCGCCGAGTGCTACCGCGCGCAAGCCCGAACCGCACACCTGGTTCACGCCCCAGGCTGTCGACTCTTTGGGAATGCCGGCGGCGATCGCCGCCTGCCGCGCCGGGTTCTGTCCCTGGCCCGCGGTCAGGACCTGGCCCATGATGACTTCATCGACATCGGCGGGATCGACCTTGGCCCGCTCGAGCGCCGCCTTGATGGCGACTTCGCCCAGCGTATGCGCCGGTACGCTCGACAGCGCGCCGTTGAAGGAACCGACCGGCGTCCGCGCCGCGCCGACGATGACAACATCCTCGTCTTTCATACTTCAGCTCTCCGAATACCCAAGGCCTCAGGGAAGGGAACAGGTACATAACCTAGTGTGTCACAGGGGGAAAGCCTAAGCCTTGCCGCCCCCCATTAAGCCTTTTGGCAAAGCCTCTGGTGCTTTGCACAAAGATCGTGCTACTGATTTCGCAGTTGCGGGATGTAATAGCCTTGGGCTTTGATACCAAGGCTTTAGGAGCGAGCGAGTGGCAAGGGACGCGGGACAGGATAGCCGGCCGGTCATTATCAAGAAATACGCGAACCGCAGGCTCTACAATACCGATACCAGCACCTATGTGACGCTCGAGGACCTCGCCGAAATGGTGCGGGGGAACCGCGATTTTGTGGTCTACGACGCCAAGACCGGCGAAGATTTGACCCATGCGGTGCTGACCCAGATCATCGTCGAGCAGGAGAGCCGGGGCACCAACCTCCTGCCTATCGGTTTCTTGCGCCAGCTCATCCGCTTCTATGGCGACAGCATGCAAAAACTTGTACCGAGCTATCTCGAGTTCAGCCTCGATTCGCTGACGCGCCAGCAGGAAGAATATCGCCGCCGTTTCGCCAGCACCTTCGGCACCGCCGCCTTCGAGATGATGCAGGAGCAGGTGCGCAAGAATTTCGCCGCCTTCGAGCGCGCCCTCGGCCTGTTCAGTCCTTTCCCCAAGGGAGAAGGCAACAACCAAGGCGCCAAGACAGACGAGCCGGGCGACACAAAAGCGATTGGCAGCGCCAAGCCGAGCCAAGACGAGATCGCCGCGCTGAAAGACGAGCTCACGGCCATGCAGCAGCGGCTCGAGCAACTGTCCCGGCGCTAATACCTGCTTTCGCCGGTATGATGAAAATGACCGGGACAAGCCGGCCATAACGAATTCAACAATTGTATGAGGGTCGCTAAGCGGCGTCAGCGATGACGAAGCGACGGCAATGCGCCGCGGTCAGGTCATCCTCGACCAGGGCGCGCTCCTCCGGCGTCTCAGCCAGGAGGTGCAGATGCACTTCATTCGCGCCGCATTTCGCGCCTTGATAACGCAGATGCGCCAGATTGAGTGAGATGGCCTCATCCTTGGTCTGGCCGAAGGCCAAAGCCACGCGGCTGCCATTAGCGTAGCGGCGAACCAGGATGTAGTTCGCCTTAGGCAACGCCGGGCAGCCGATCAGCGTGTAGACGCTATGCAGATAGCGCTTGCCCGAGGTGCCACGCCAATAATGGAAGGCCTGTGAGAAGGCAGACTCGGCGCAGACCAAAGCCGCTTCCTCGGCTGGACCACTCTCACCAAACTCGACTTTACTTATCCGCATGGAACCCGTCCGCTTTAACCAAGACTCTAAATGGGTGGAGGGATGACGAATTCAAGACAGTCCGTCAGGCTCGAATCTCTCCTGGAACAAATGATGAACTTAGAGCTCTTAACGCTTGGTTAACGCGCCTGGTTCCCCCGCCTTGGCTTCCAAAAAGAGGCGGTCGGAGGCGGTCTCGATCGCTTCTTGCAGCCGGCTCAGGAATTCGGCCTTGGGCAGGCCGGGCGGAATGGGATCGAGAAATTCGACCACGATCGTGCCGGGATGGCGACGCGGATAGCGCCGCGGCCAGTACACACCGGAATTGAGGGCGACTGGCACGCAAGGAACATTAAGCGCATCGTAAAGCAGGATCACGCCTGTCTTGTAGTCGGGCGGTGCTCCCGGCGCGCGTCGCGTGCCTTCGGGGAAGATGATGATCTCCCGCCCATCCGCGATGCGCGTCTTGGCTTCGCGCAGCATGCTTCTTAGCGCCGAAGGCCCCTTGTCACGATCGACCGGGATCATGCGGAATTTATGCGAGAACCAGCCGTGGAAGGGGATCCAGAACAACTCCCGCTTCATGAGGAAGGCGGGGTCACGGAACAGCGGGATGAGAGCGAAAGTCTCCCACGCCGATTGATGCTTGGCGGCGACGAGACATGGACCCTTCGGCAGCTTCTCCTTTCCGCGCACCTCGATCTTGGTACCGACGATGACCCGCAACAGCCATAGCTCAAAGCGTGCATGCACGGCGAGCGCATACATCGCCCAGCTTCGCGGGGCGAACAGCAACGGGCTGCCGATCACCACGAACAGCGTGGTCGTGACGAAGAACAGAATGTTGAAGATGAGAGAACGGATCATCCGGGAGATCAGGGCTGCGGCAGATCTTCGGGCGCGACCGTTTCACCCGAGAAAATGGCGCGCACCACCTTCGTGGCGCCAAGTCGCCCGAGTGCCGGCAGATATTTCAGATACTCGGAGAGGAGGACCTTGGTCGTGCCCGGATAGGTCCACCAGCGCTCAAGCTGCAAATTGTTGTCCACCACCGCGTAGGGGATGAGCTCAACCGTCGGCATCACCCGTCCAAGCTCGGCGAGCGTGCGGGGCATATGATAATTCGAGGTGACGACGATGATTGAATTGTAACCGTGCAGCGCCACCCATTCGCTGGTCTCGGCGGCGTTACCGATGGTGTTAAAGGCATCCTTGTCGATATCCACGCAGCAGGTGAAATACTGGTCGCCGGCGCTGGCGAGCCTCCGCAGCTCAGTCTCGGTGGTGCCGCGATAAACGCCGGTGATGAAGACGCGTTTCGCCTTGCCGTGTTCCAACAGTTTAAGTGCATGGTCGATGCGGGCAACGCCGCCTGTCAGCACGACAATGCCGTCGGCTTTGGTGGCCGGCTCGTGCGCCTCGCGTTCGACGCTATCGGCGAAGATCACAAAACCGATCACCACCAGCACAACGGCCGCGAGCATGGCGTCGAAAATGAGCCGCACGCCGCCCGCGAAGCCGCTGAACCGGCGCGGTCTTTCCGTCTGCTGCTCGAGTTCCTCGACCACCTGCTACTCCCGGGCCTTTGGGCCGGCGCAAGAATAGGTAAAATCGCGCACCCGTGAAATCAACTTGGCCACATCTGTAGCCCGCTGATCTACGGGCTCATTCGTAGGACTTGAGGACACGATTCACACCGATACGGGAGGTGATCATGCACAGCCCGGCCACTACGATCAGCACCAGCACCAGGATGAGGTAACCGGCGAAATCGAGCCTTCCGGGACCGACGAGCCGCCGCACTTCGGCATCAGCGACGAAGCCGCCGCCCAGCAGTTGCATGAGAGTTGGCAATAGCAGGAAGGCGAGGATGGCAGCCACCACGCCGACCAGGCCGGCGCGCACGCCAAGTCCGAAAAAATGCCGCTCGAACTCACGGCCGATAAAGCGCTCATTGGCGCCGACTAGATGCAGCACCTCGATGATCTCGCGGTTGGACGCCATGGCGCTGCGCGTTGCCGACACGATGATGGCGATGGTGGCCGCAGCGACGAGAGCGAGCACTGACAAGCCGCCAAGCGCGGTGGAGCGGGTCAGTGTCTTGATCTCCGACTGCCAGCGGCGATGATCGTCGAGCGTGACGCCCTCGAAGTTTTGCGCAAGCGCCTGCTTGATCACGCCGATATCGGGTGGATTTGAGCGATCGATTTCGACGGCGATCAACCGCGGTATGGGTAAAGCTGAAAGCGCAGGCGTTTGGCCGAGCCAAGGTTCGAGCAATCTGGCGGAATCTTCGGCGCTAAGGGGTTTCACTTCCGACACCCCCTTTTGCTTGGCAAGGAACAGCGACACGAGCGTCACCTTCTTGTCGATGTCGGCCGCGTTGGCGGGATCGAGCTCGACGGTGATCTCGCTTGCGATGTCGTTGACCCAGGCTTGCGCCGACCGGTTGACCATGTAGACCGCGCCAGCAGTGAGGCAGGCGAGAAAGGTCATGATGGCGATGACCACGGTGAGCGCGTGTCCCGCGACCGAAGCCGAGGGCACGATCTGCGCCTCCTTGGTCTGGTAACGGGCGGGCAGGAGGCCGGCGAGCCGTGCCGGCAGGATGCCGGTCAGCAGGCTCGTCCAGGGATAGTCCCGTATGTCGGACAGGAATGTCACCGCGCGGCCCTCGTCTGGAGATGACCGTCATAGAGCATCAGGCGCGGCGCCGGGAGTTGATCCATCAGGGCATGATCGTGGGTGGCGATGATCACCGACGTGCCGAGCCGGTTGAGTTCGACGAAGAGCCGCAGCAGGCGGTTGCCGATGGCCTGATCGACATTGCCCGTGGGCTCGTCGGCGAGCAGCAATTCGGGCCGCGCGATTACGGCGCGCGCAATGGCCGCGCGCTGCTTCTCGCCACCCGAGAGGATTTCAGGGTAGGCATGGATGCGGTCGCCGAGCCCGACCCAGCGGATGAGGTCGGTCACGTCCTCGCTGTAATCCTGTTCCTTCTTGCCCATCACGCGCAGGGGCAGAGCCACATTCTCCCAGGTGGTGAGGTGGTCGAGCAGGCGGAAATCCTGAAAGACCATGCCGATTCGGCGGCGCAATTCCGCCCTGGCGGCAGGGGTCAGGTCCCCGGCATTCTTGCCGAACAGGAAAATGAGCCCCCTTGACGGCTTGAGCGACATGAACAGCAGCCGCAACAGCGTCGTCTTGCCGGCCCCCGAAGGCCCGGTCAGAAAGTGAAAAGACCCCGGAAACACCTGAAAAGTGACATCGCGCAGGATTTCCGGGCCCGAGCCGTAGCGCAGCCCGACATTGTCAAAGCGAATCACCCGTGTGCCCTAAGTATCTAAGGATTGCAGATGCCTAGCTCTTTATGCTGAACTCCCGGTTAGGTAGCAATGGAATTGGGCAACGGTGGGCCCGCCGTGGCCTTAGTGGGGGAGTAGGGCTGTATCGATGTCGACGTTGATTATCTGTCCGGCTTGCGGGGCCCGCTACGAAACCAAGGCGGTGTTCCCGCCCGAGGGACGCAAAGTTCGTTGCAGCAAGTGCACCCATGTCTGGCAGGCCATGCCGGTCACGGCCGGTGTTACGCCGCCCTTTGCTGCCCCACGGCCTGCCCCCCAAGCCACGCCACCGCAAGCTTCGCCGCCTTATCAGGCGCCACCACCGCCCTTGCCGCAGGCGCCACCGCCAAGACCATCGCCGGCTACGGCCCCTCCCAGGCCTGAGTATAGCCCGCCGCCGCCGCCTCAGCCAGCAGCTGAGCCCCGTCCGTCCGAATGGACACAGCCATCACAGCAGGTTGATGCCGATTTCGAGACCGACGAAGGTCTTGCGGCCCAGGTGGCCGAGATCAATGCCGAGGCCATGCCGCCTCCGCCTCCCGAAAAGCGGGGGGGTATTTTCGCGAGATTGACCAGGAAGAAGGCGCCGGCCGCGCAAGTGGTTACCGCGACCGACCCCACGCGCACCGAGGCGGCACTTGCCGAGGCCGATGCTGCGGAAGCCGCACTCGCCGATGCCGACCTGGTAGCCGAGGCTATGGGCGAAAAGAAACCGCCGCGTCCTCCGGGCAAACGCTTCGCCGCCTCGCCGCTTACCATCGGTTGGGGCGCGCTTATCCTTCTCGTGGCGCTGCTGGCCGGTATGTTCTTGTTCGCCCGCGATACGCTCGTCTCGATCCTGCCTGGAGGTTCGGACACGGCGACCGGAACGCAGGATCTTGCCTTTGAAGACGTGCGCTACGGCTGGACCAATGACGGCACCCAGCCCGTGCTCGAGGTTCAGGGCAATGTGCGCAATGTCGGCGCCTCGCCGGTGACCGTACCGACCGTGATCATCGCGCTTCGCGACGAGCAGGGTGAAGAAATCTCGGAATTCACCGCTGAATTGACCGACACCGAGCTCGATGCCGGCGAGGAAGTGCCGTTCACCCGGCAAATCCCCTCGCCGCCCAGTAACGTCCGTAGTCTCAAGGTCCGTTTCGCCAAGGCCGAGTAGGCATGGCCGGCGATATTGCTGCTCCCGCGATCAAGCCGCTGTTCAGCGCTGAGCAAATCGCCGCCAGGGTCGATGAACTCGCCCGCGACCTTGCCGCCTTACCCCTCGACGATCTCGTTATTGTCGGCGTGCTGAAGGGCAGCGTTAGGTTCGCCGAAGACCTCGTCCGGGCGCTGCGCGGTCAAGAACTACGGCCGGAACTCGATTTCCTGCAGCTTGCGAGTTACGGCGACGACACGCGCTCGAGCGGCAAGGTCGAAATCGTACACGACGTCGAGATCCCGCTTGCGGGCCGCGATGCGGTGATCGCCGACGACATCCTGGATTCGGGACGCACCCTCTCATTCGCTAAGGCGCTGCTCGAAAGCCGCGGCGCGCGCACGGTTCGGACCTGCGTCCTTCTCGACAAGCAGGTGAAGCGGGCGATCGAGATCACGCCCGATTTTGTCGGCTTTCTCTGTCCGCCGGTTTATGTGGTGGGCTACGGCATGGACCTTGCGGGCCGCTACCGCGATCTGCCGTTCATCGGTGAAGTCGCAACGCAGTTATCAGAATGAGCGGATCAGGCGCTCGAGATAATCAAGCTCGATGGTGGGACGCGAGGGGTCGCCGAGCCGCCGGCGAAGCTCGTCGAGAACCTCGCGCGCGCGCTGAATGTCGATCTGGTCCGGCACCTTTACCGACAGGCCGAGATCGGGCCGGTTGCTGCGGTCGGGACGGCCTAACGGATCGCGTCCGTCGCTTCCGGGTCCTTGCCCTGCCTGCATTTCACCGCTCTGCATCATCTGTTCGGCCATGTTCTGCGCTCCCTTGCGCAGCCGTTCGAGAGCAAGGCTCTGATTCTGCGTGGCGCGGTCGAGCTGGCGCTCGCCGATCGCCTGCTCGGCATCGCCCATGGCCTCGCCCGCGCCTTCCATCTGCTCGGGCGCATCGGCGCCTTCCTGGCGCAGGCGGTCGATCAGGCTCTGCAATTGCTCGCGCAGCTGCTGCTGGCGCTTGGCAAGCTCGCCGAACTCGCCCGGATCGCCACCGCGCGTCCCCTCGGTCTGCTGACCTTGTTCCAACTGGCCTGATTGCGGCGGCGCGCTCTGGCGGCTGGTGCGGCCCTGACCCTTGTTGCCGCCTTGCTGGCCTTCCCGCAGCATGTCGAAGAACTGCCCCATGTCGAGACCCTGGCCGAACTCCATCGGCGGACCGGGCGGGCTCACTTCGAATTGATCGCCGGGGGCATTACCGCCCTGTTCGCGCTGAGCGCTGAATGTGTCGTCGAGCAGCCGCTGCTGCTCGGAGATCATCTCGCTGACATCATTCATCATCTGGTTCGCGCGCTGCTGCTGCTCACTATCGGCGAAATTGCCCGTCTGTATCCGTTCGAGAATGTCCTTGAGTTCGGACAGCATGCGTTCGGCGAGATCCTTAGATCCGGACTCGGCAAGATTCTGGATGTTCTGCAGCATCTGATCGAGATCTTGCTGAGACAGCATCTGGTCGCCGTTGTCGCCCTGTTGCGGCGGCATGTTGCCCTTTTCTTCGGCCTTCGAGGCGAGCGCCTGGAGATAGCGCGACAGTGCCGAGCGCAACTCGTCGACCAAGCCCTTGATCTCATCGGCTGATGCGTTCTCCTGAAGCGCTTTCTGCAGTGCATCCTGCGCCGCCTTGAGCTCACGCTCGGCTTCGGGCAGATCGCCGTCCTCGATACGTAGCGCCACCTGCCACAATTGCTCGACGACGCTCGCCATTCCTTCGCGCGACTGGTCGTTGCGCAGACGCCAATAGGAATTGCGCAAGCCGAGATAGACGATCTTGTCGTCGATGACCTTCTCATCGCCGAGCGTCAGCCCGTCGATTGCGCGTGCCACTTCTCCCGCCGCACCCGGCTCGCGCACCAGCTTCTTGCGCTGCTCGACCACGGCCTTGGCGAGAGGCTTGGTGAATTGGCGCTCGGGCAACACGAACTCGTAAGGCCCACTCAGACCCTCCTGGCCGGCCTGGTCGCGAGCGACCAGCGTCATGCGCACATTGAGGCCGGCCCAGGGATGCGCGGTCAGGTCCTGCGTGGCGCGGCCCTCAACCTTCTTGGCGTTGGCCTTCGGCAATTGCAGCGCCATGACCGGCGGGGCCAGCAGGGGATCGGCGGTTGCCGCGTCCCCGGGCTTTGCACTCGCGGCCTCACCCTTGAGAGGAAACTCGGGCATGGCGGCATTCCCGGTCTCGGCCAGAACGAAGCGGGCGTCGGCGCTGGCCACGCCGTGATCGTCGTCGGCGCGGTAATTGAGGCGCAGCGCCCCGCGCGGCAGGGTGCTGGGATCTCCCAGGAGACTGATGGTGGGAAGCTCGTCCTTGATCAGGTCGAATCGCCATTTGGACGCGGTGCGTCCGCCGATCTTGACGTCGGCGCTGACCGGTTCCGTCAAGGCCACATTGAATTCGACCAGCCCTTCGCTGCCGCCGACCTTGGGCTCGACGATCTTCTCCTCCGAGCCATCGTCCGTGCCGGTCGTGAGGCTTACCGTCTCGCCCTGGGGCGCGTGCGCACGCACGATCAACGAACTGCGCTCTGGCACCGACATAGCGCGGAAACTCTCGGCTCCTGCGCCCACGGTCTCGTTGCCGTCGGCAAGCACGATCGGGGCGATGCCGGTATAGACGGGCGGTGTCACCCAGGCATCGAGCCTGATGAGCGAAGGCGCGCCGCTTGCTCCAGGTGAGAAGGCGGCACGCATGCGGTTCCAGCCGTCGCTCCCTGCTGCGAAGATGGCGGCGACCAGGCCGAGCATCAGCGCCGCCCTGATGGCATAAGGATCGTTGCGGTCGGAGCGCGGTGCGGGCCAGGCGGGCTTCAGCCTGTCGATCAGCCTGGCGAGGCGCTCGCGATGCACTGCCCACAGCGCCACGGTCTCTTTCGGCGGCGTGGCGCCGAGGCGATCTTCATAAGACGTCGCGGGACGGTGCTCGATCCCGGCGTGACGCTCGAGCCGCCTAAGCGCCTCAAGCCGCGTCGGCAGAACGATGCGAAACAGCGGCAGGAAGGAGGCGATGAAGGCGAGGCCGAAGGCGCCGAGCAGAAGGCGATGCGCCAGCGGAGGCACGAAGCTCCATAAGTCCACAAGGGAGATCAGCAGGAAGGTCGAGGCCACGATGAACGGCCATAACAGCGCTTCCCACACGCGCTCGGCAAGGAGCGCGAGCCAGCTCAGCCGCACCTTCCGTTCGAAGCGCCGCGCGAGCGCGCTATCCGCCGCGGAGTCCATGGGGGCGGGCTTGGTTCGGGACTTTAGAGCCATCGTCACTCTGTAGCAGAAACGCGGGTTGTTTTGTCTAACTTGGGGACTGAAACGGGCGAATTGGAGACCTTAACTTTCCGTCATGTCCGCCTCTGGTCCGGCCAAACCGGCAACGGACTGCTTGGCTAAAGCCAGCCGGGCAGGCGCTCGGCGGCGAGCATGTCTTCATAGCTCGGCCTTGGGCGTGTCACGGCAAAGCGATCCCCGGCCACCAGCACCTCCGGAACCAGCAGACGGCTGTTATATTCCGAGGCCAGCACCGCGCCATAGGCGCCTGCCGTCATCACCGCAATAAGATCGCCTGGGCGAAGTTCCGGCAGTTTCCGCGCCAGGGCGAGATAGTCGCCGGTCTCGCAAACGGGCCCAGCCACATCGGTGACGAGGGCTTGGGTTCCAGGCATGGGCTCGACCACGGGCAAGATCTCGTGATGCGCCTCGTAAAGCGTCGGACGCATAAGATCGTTCATCGCCGCGTCGATGATGGTGAAGGTCTTGTCGGCGCCGCGCTTCACGTAAAGCACACGCGAAACGAGGATGCCGGCATTGCCGGCGATCATGCGCCCCGGCTCGAACAGCAGGCGCAACCCGAGATCGCCGACGCTCTCACGCACGAGCTTGGCATAGTCGGAAGGAAGCGGCGGTTCAGGCTCGTCGTGACGATAGGGTATGCCGAGGCCGCCGCCGAGATTGACGAAGTCGATGGTAAAACCGTTCGCGCGCAAACTTCCCACCAGCTCCTTGAGCAGCGCAAACGCGTTGCGGAACGGCGCGAGGTCGGTGATCTGGCTGCCGATATGCATATGCACGCCGGATGCTTCGATGCCCGGCAGTTCGCTTGCCAGGCGATAGAGCGGCAGCGCATCGGCGAACGGCACGCCGAATTTGTTCTCGGCCTTGCCGGTGGCGATCTTGTGATGGGTCTTGGCATCGATGTCGGGGTTCACGCGGAAGGCGATGCGCGCGGATCGTCTCTTTGCCGCCGCAACCTCGCTCAGCGCGCGTAGCTCCGGCTCCGACTCGACATTGAAGGCGAAGATGCCGGCATCGAGCGCGAAGGCCATCTCGTCTTTGGTCTTGCCGACGCCGGAGAACACGATCTTCTCGGGCGGTACATTCACCGCGAGCGCGCGCCGGAGTTCCCCCTCCGATACGACATCCATGCCGGCGCCCGCCCGCGCCAAAGTCGCGAGCACACCGAGATTGGAATTGGCCTTGACGGAATAGCAGACAAGCGTAGCGGGGACGCCGGTGAACGCCTCGGCGAACACACGGTAATGGCGTTCGAGCGTCGCCGTCGAATAGCAATAGAAGGGCGTGCCGACCGTGCCGGAGAGTTCGACGAGGTCAACACCCTCGGCGTGGAGCACGTTCTGATTCGACGCGCCGCGCCGGTAGGCGAAGTGATGCATTGGCGGTAAGCTTTATTGGAGCAGTCTATCGATCCACAGGCTGCGCTCTGGTGCCTTCGACATCTTGGTGGACGGGTCGGCTTTCGTCTCGGGATAGCTCGGTTGTGGCCGATCGAGCGAGCCGCGCCGGCCACAGGCGCTAAGCCCGATAGCCGTCACCAGCGCTAACATTAACAGGACGCGCAGCGCGCTTCCCATGGTCGTGCCCCTTGCCGGGCCCCTTTTGCGGCCCTTTATCCTTCCTTTTTATCGCGCGGGCCTTGCTTCTCCAAACGCTTTATCCACCGCTTGGCCTCCCGCCGGACATTGGCGGGCGCGGTTCCGCCCTGGCTTTTGCGGCTTTTCACCGCGTTTGCGATGCCGAGGACAGGATACACCGCCTTGCCGATCCGCTTGTCCACCGACTGGAAGTCGGCAAGAGAAAGCTTTTTCAGGTCGCAGCCCTTGCTTTCGGCCAGCGCCACGATCTGTCCGGTCACTTTGTGCGCCTCGCGGAAGGGCAGCCCGAGCTTGAGCGTGAGCCAATCGGCAAGGTCCGTGGCCGTGGCGTAGCCGCTTGAAGCGGCTTTCTTCATGGCCCGCACGTCCGGCTCGAGGTCATCGACCATGCCGGTCATGGCGGCGATGCCGAGCTTCAGCGTGTCGAGCGCGTCGAATAATGGCTCTTTGTCCTCCTGCATGTCCTTGGCATAGGCGAGCGGCAGGCCCTTCATCACCATGAGCAGAGACTGAAAGGCGCCGGCGATCCGTCCGATCTTGGCGCGCACCAGTTCCGCCGCGTCAGGATTGCGCTTCTGCGGCATGATCGATGAGCCTGTCGCATAAGCGTCCGACAGCCGCGCGAAACCGAATTGTGGTGACGTCCACAGCACGATCTCCTCGGCGAGCCGCGACAGATGCATGGCGGCGATCGCAGCGGCCGCCAAAGTTTCGAGCGCGAAGTCGCGGTCGGAGACGGCGTCGAGCGAGTTCGCCGCCGGTCTCGCGAAGCCGAGCGCCTCGGCCGTCATGCCGCGGTCGATGGGGAAGCTCGTGCCGGCGAGCGCCGCGGCGCCAAGCGGCGATTCGTTGAGCCGTTCGGCTGCATTGGCAAAGCGTCCCTGGTCGCGGCCGAACATTTCGACATAAGCGAGCAGATGATGTCCGAAGGTGATGGGCTGCGCGGTCTGTAGATGCGTGAAGCCCGGCATCACCGTACCGGCATGGTCGAGCGCCTTCTTGGCGAGCGCAAGCTGAAGCGCGGTGAGCGCAGCCTTGATGGTGGCGATCTCGTCCCGGACATAGAGCTTGAAGTCGGTCGCCACCTGATCGTTGCGCGAGCGCGCGGTGTGCAGCTTGCCGGCAACAGGACCGATCAGCTCGGTCAGGCGATGCTCGACGTTCAAATGAATGTCTTCGAGCTTGCGTGAGAAGGCGAACTTGCCCGCCTTCATCTCCGCCAGAATCCGATCAAGACCGTTCACAATTTCGTCAGCTTCTTTGCTGTCGATGATGCCGGTTGCCGCGAGCATGGCGACATGCGCCTTGGAGGCGGCAATGTCATGCCGCCACAGGCGCTTGTCGAAGTCGATGGAGGCATTTATCTCCTCCATGATATCGGCGGGACTGGCGGCAAAACGGCCACCCCACATGGTATTGGTCATCGGTCGAGCCTTGGCCAGAGCGAATACGCGGGAAGACATGAGCGAACGCAAGCAAAGCAAAGCGCGGCCAATGCCGCCTTCTGTCTATCTCGTCGCTGGAATTCTCGCGGCGGTTATCGGGTTTGGCACGGTATATGTGAGTTTCGCCCCTTCTGACAATGGCCGTGCGGTGAAGACGGTTAGCGATGGGGCCCCTGGCGGAGGGAGCGCGGCGAAGGGCCCGCTGGCCGGGCTCAACAAGGGCGCCATGGCCGCTTTCGTGGTGAAGCCCGCGCCGCTGAAGCTGCCTGACTTCACCTTCGCCGATGCCGATGGTGCCACCAAATCGCTGGCAGATTTCAGCGGTAAAGTCGTGCTCCTCAATATTTGGGCCACATGGTGTGTGCCGTGCCGCGAGGAGATGCCGATGCTCGACGAGCTTCAGCGTGAACTCGGCGGCGAAGATTTCACCGTGTTGGCAGTGAATATCGACAAAGGCGGTCCCGACAAGGCGCGCGACTTTCTAAAGGAGACGGGCGCAAGCAATCTCGCGCTCTATACCGATCCGCCCGGCAAAGTGTTCGCCACGTTGAAAGCGGTCGGCATGCCGACCACGCTCCTCATCGACCGTGAGGGGAGAGAGATCGGCCGCCTTGTCGGTCCCGCCGATTGGGCGAGCGCCGAGGCCAAGCGCCTGATCGAAGCGGCGATCGAAAGTCCGGAAGAGAACCCGTAGCATCGCTCGGTACACCTTTGGGGCCCCTGTCAGGGGCCTGTAATCTCGGATAGATTGGTGCATCGGGAGAGGTAGCAGCCCGCGACCAGAACTTTCCCGATGCATTTGGCGTTTATCGCCCTGAACGAATTCTTGGCTGCGGAAGATAAGACCGCTCGCGATGGCCAATCTGATCACCGGCTCAAACGGCGCCAATACGCTGACTGGCACGGCCGGTGATGACGTCATCTACGGTTACAATACAGATGCCCCGCAGCACCGGACCGCGACGTCGATCAAGGCCGAGCGCGTGGCGAGCGGATTGGATCAGCCGCTCTTCGCCGGCGCGCCAAAGGGCGACATCAGTCGTCTCTTCATCGTCGAGAAGCCGGGCGTCATCAAGATCCTCGATCTCTACAGCGGCGAGGTTCTCGCCACGCCGTTTATCGATATCCGCAACGACGTGGACGACAGCCGGGAACGTGGACTGCTCGGACTCGCCTTCGATCCGGACTTCGCCAGTAACGGTCATTTCTACGTCTATCTGATCAACAATCAGCTCAACACGGAGGTGCGGCGCTATTCCGTCTCTGACACCGATGCGAATGTTGCCGACGTGTCCAGCCAGACACTGATCCTCACTTTCGAGCAGCCGGAAGACCGGCCCAACCACAAGGTCGGCTGGATCGATTTCGGTCCCGACGGCTATCTCTACATTGCCAGCGGCGACGGCGGGGACAAGACCAATGCGCAGGACATCAATTCGCTGCTCGGCAAGATTCTTCGCATTGACGTCAGGAGCGATGCGTTTCCCGGCGACCCCGATCGTTTCTACGCTATTCCGAACAACAATCCGTTCGCCGCTGCACCGGGCGCCGACGAGATCTACGCTCTCGGGCTGCGCAATCCGTTCCGCAACAGCTTCGATCGCGCGCTTGGCACGTTCTACATCGCCGATGTCGGACAGCATGATTGGGAAGAGATCAATATCGGCAAGAAAGGCGCGAATTACGGCTGGCCGCTCTTCGAAGGACCTGAACGTTTCATGGACGGGGCGCCGACCGGCGGCAGCGCCCGCGACCCGATCTATTTCTACTCGCATGACGTGGGGCAGACGGTCATCGGCGGATATGTCTATCGCGGCAGCGCCGAGGGTTTGCAGGGACAACTCTTCTTTGCCGACGCGGGGGCGGACACGATCTCGACACTGCGAAAATCCGGCAAAAATTGGATCGCCACGGACCTGACAAACAAGATCAAGATCGACGCCGGGGCCATTGGTCGGCCTGTGTCGTTCGGCGAGGACGCGTACGGCAATCTTTATGTCGTCGACAACTCCGGCAACGTGTTCAGACTGACGCCAAAGTCGAAGTCGAGCGACAAAGGGGACACGCTTAACGGCAGAGGCGGCGACGATATGCTGTATGGCGGGTCGGGTAACGATCTCCTGATCGGCGGCCCTGGCACCGATCTTCTCAACGGTGGGCCCGGATCCGACACGGCGAGTTACGCCAACTCGCCTGCAGGCGTGACGATCGATCTTCGTAAAGGCGGCGGGGCGTCGGGAGGCCACGCCAACGGCGACCTCTTGCAGGACATCGAGAATGTCATCGGCAGCGCCAATGACGACACGCTGATCGGCAATAGCGCCAACAATACATTCGAGCCGCGTGCCGGTGCCGACCAGGTCGACGGGAACGGCGGCATCGATACCGTCAGCTACGCCACCTCGCCGCTAGGCGTGATGGTCGATCTCGAGGCCGGAACGGGCGTGGGCGGCGATGCGCAGGACGACACCATCATCGATATCGAAAACATTATCGGCAGTGGCGCATGACGACCATCTCTCAGGCACCGACGGCAACAATGTTTTCCGTCCTGGTGCCGGTGACGACACAATCGACGGGCGCGACGGTACGGATACGGTGACCTATAGCGACGACATGCAAGGCGTGACGGTCAATCTTGCGGCGGCCACCAATCAGGCAAGCGGCCCCGGGATCGGCACCGATCAACTGATCAGCATAGAAAAGGTCATAGGCAGCCAAGGCGACGATAGATTAACCGGGAACGCGGCGGCGAATGAGCTTTCCGGCCGCGACGGCGACGACGTTCTCATCGGCGAAGCGGGTGACAACGTCCTGACCGGCGGCCTCAGATCGGATTTTCTTACCGGCGACGCGGGCGCGGATATTTTCGATTTCAATTCGATCGAGGAGAGCCCGACAGGCGCCACGCGCGACAGGATACAAGACTTCAACCGGGGCCAAGGCGACAGGATCGATCTTAGCGACATTGACGCCAACACCAAGAAAAGCGGCCATCAGAACTTCAAATTCATCGGCCGCGACGATTTCAGCAAGACGGCCGGTGAACTGCATTACGTCAAGAAGAGCACTTATGTCCTCGTGGAAGGTGACCTGAACGGCGACGGCAAGGCCGACTTCCAGATCAAGGTCAAGGGCATCTCCAATCTGGATGAGGGCAACTTCATCCTCTAGGCTGCCCAAAGCTAAAGAATTAGCGGGGACAGCGATGATCTCTGAGACCATCGACGACGTCGTGCGCTTCTGGTTCGAAGAGCTCACACCCAAGAACTGGTTTCGCCGGGACACGATCGTCGACGCCGCGATCAAGGTGCGTTTCGGCGAAATCTACGAGCAGCTGAAAGAGGGCGTACCTGACGACTGGCTTTCGTCACCGGAGGGCTTTCTCGCCGCTATTATCGTCCTCGACCAGTTTCCCCGTAACATGTTCCGCGACGACGCCCGCGCTTTCGCCACGGACGAGGAGGCACTTACGCTTGCCAAGCGCGCCATCGCGCAAGGCCTCGATGAACGACTCGCGCCGAAGGAACGCGCTTTTCTCTATATGCCGTTCCAGCATGCCGAAGATGCGAAAGATCAGGCGCGCTCGGCCGGCCTGTTCACGGCACTCGGCAATCCGTACAATCTCGATTTCGCGCTGCGCCACCAGGCAGTCATCGACCGTTTCGGCCGCTTCCCGCATCGAAATCAGGTACTTGGACGCTCCTCGACCACAGAAGAAATGGCCTTTCTGGAGAAGGGGGCCCCGATCTAAATCAATTCACGGGAGCGACCGCCTCTTTCTCCAGCCGGTATTTATAGTCGCAGCTTTCGGCGATCGGCTTATTGCAGGGCGTGCCGGGCGTGGTCACGTAAAACATCGGCTTGTCGCCTTCCTTGCCGAATTTATAGCTCTTGACCAAATCCTCGAACACGAGGTCCCATGACGCCTGCCCGTCCCAGAAATAGATTTGCATCGTGCATCCACCGCCGCCGCAGAGCGGATTGATGCCGCCCTCGCATTTGAGCTTGGCGAAATCGACGACCCAATCCTCGCCGCCGTCATTGTTCAGATCCTCGACGCTGAGGATCGCTTCGCTATTCGGGATGCCATTCATGTGCCGGCAGGCTTGCTCGGCCTCCTTCACCACCTCGGCGATATTGTCGGGAGGCTCGGCCGCCCGCGCGACGCCAAGCGCCAGGAACAGCGCAAAGAACGCAAATACGGGACCTTTGGCGAAAGCGAACAGGGAGGGACTCAATTCGCGTGGGCGATAATGGCAGGCTTGTCGAGAGCAAGCTTGGGCAGTTCGAGTTCGGACTTGCGGATCACCCGCCTACGGCGCTGGACCGGCGCGGCAGGCTTCGGACCGCAAATGATGTCGCGCAGCCTCGCCGGCTCGGAACTGGCGGATGCCTGCAAGGCAAGTCCGTCAAGGCTTGTGCCGAACAGCGACTTCCAGAAATAGCGCTTGAAGCCGTTTTCCAGGAGGTCGGTGGCGCGGACGCGGCGTGTTGCGACCGAGGGCTCGCCGAGCACGACAGCCACGAGCTTGCGGCCTTCACGCGTCGCGCTCACCACGATGTTGAAGCCGGAATCGCAAATGAAGCCGGTCTTCATGCCGTCGGCGCCGGGCAGGGTGACGAGCATGCCGTTATGCGTGCGCAGCACCTTGTCTTTGACCTGGACCTGCTTGACGGTGAACAGGTCGGCATATTCCGGAAACTCGATGATGATGGCGCGGGCGAGCCGGCCGAGATCGCGCGCGGTGCTGATCTGCCCGTTATTTGGCAGGCCATGCGGATTGGCGAAGGTGGTGTTGGACATGCCGAGCCGCTTCGCCGCATCGTTCATGCGCGCCACGAACGCTTCCTCGCTGCCGGCAACTGTCTCGGCGAGCATGACGGCGACATCATTGGCCGACTTCACGATCAGGACCTTGAGCGCCGTGTCGAGGGTGATCGCTTCGCCCTCTTTCAGCCAAAGCTTGGTCGGCGCCTGCATCGTCGCCTTCTTGGAGCACGTGACCGGGGTCTGCGGCGTGACACCTCCATCGCGTATGGCCTGGAAGGTGACATAGGCCGTCATCAATTTCGTCAGCGAGGCGGGATACCAGAGCGCGTCGGGATCCTCGGCGTAGAAGATGGTGCCGTTATAGGGTTCGAACACAAGCGCCGGACCGGCTGAGACAGGCTGCGGCGCCGTCAGCACCATTGCGGCGACCAGGCCAAGACAGGCGCGTCGTAGCTGCATGCGTCTCCCTCACTCAACTTAGGCGCTATTTCGCGCCCCAACCGTTCAACCGCCCTTGCGAACGATCGCGACCTAGCCGCCAGAAGATCGGCCGCCAGCCTCCGAACCGCCCGGCCCCATATTCGAGCGAAATTCGACTGTTCCGTGGCGATGGCTATTTGCGGAAAAATAACGCCCCAGGCTCATTTCGCAACTGCGAAATTATGACTGTCATATGAGCGAGGGCAGAGGGAAATGCCGCCTAGTATGGATTTTCGTTCAAGGACACTTCTTTGCGGCTCAGCGCTTGCCGATCAAAATGGCGCGGAAGTCGTTGACGTTGGTGAGGGTCGGGCCCGTCACCAGCAGATCGCCGAGCCCGTTGAAGAAACCCCACGGATCGTTGTCGGCCAGCATGGCCTTGGCGTTGAGCCCCGCCTTCTCGGCGCGCGCCAATGTATCGGGCATGATCAGCGCGCCGGCATTGTCCTCGCTGCCGTCGATGCCGTCAGTGTCGCCAGCGAGCGCATAGATGTCCTTCATGCCGTTCAGCGCGATGGCGAGCGCGAGCAGGAACTCGGTATTGCGTCCGCCTTTGCCTTTGCCCTTCAGCGTGATGGTGGTCTCGCCGCCTGAGATCAGCACGCATGGCGGCTCCGCCGGCTGGCCGCGCATCGCGCATTGCTTGGCGATGCCGGCATGCACCAGCGCCACGTCGCGCGCCTCGCCCTCGATGGAATCGCCGAGGATGACCGGCGTCACACCCGCTTTGCGCGCCACCTCTGCGGCGGCTTCGAGCGAGGCTTGCGGCGTGGCGATCATGATGTTCTCGACAGAGGCGAGCCTCTTGTCGCCGGGCTTCGGCGTCTCGTCGTTCTTATGCAGTAGGGCGCGCACGCTCGCCGGAACCTCGATCGCGTATTTGTCGATGATGGCCAGCGCGTCCTTATTGGTTGACGGATCGGGCACGGTCGGACCCGAAGCGATGATCGAGGGATCGTCACCCGGTACGTCCGAGATCATCAGCGCCACGATTTTGGCCGGGTGCGCCGCGGCGGCGAGGCGCCCGCCCTTGATCGCGGATAGATGCTTTCGCACCACGTTCATCTCCGAGATGGTCGCGCCAGACTTCAACAGCGCCTTGTTCACCGCCTGCTTGTCTTCGAGGCTCACACCTTCCGCCGGCAGCGCGAGCAGGGCGGAGCCGCCCCCCGAGATGAGGCACAGCACGAGATCGTCAGCCGTCAAACCCTGCACCAGATCGAAGATACGGCGTGCCGCCTCGCGGCCCGCGGCATCGGGCACGGGGTGGGCGGCCTCGACCACTTCCAGCCGCTTAGTCGGTACGCGATAGCCATAACGGGTGACCACCAGCCCTTCGAGCGGGCCGTCCCAGGCATCTTCCAGCGCCTTGGCCATGGCGCCGGACGCCTTGCCCGCGCCGATGATCACCGTGCGCCCCTTCGGCCGCTGCGGCAGATGCGCCGGCACGCAAAGCGACGGCAGGGCGGCATCGACGGCCGCCGTGAACATGGCCTTGAGCAGATCTGGCGGCGTCATTGCGGTTGAAGCTCCTCAGGATGGCGGCAAACTGCACAGACGATTGCCATAAGGCAAGCGAATGAATACCTTGCCCAATCTGGTCGCAGCTGGGGCGGAAAGTTGGGGGGTTGGGTCGGTAATGTCAGTTCAGCCGCGTGAAGGTGCCGCAAAACCGGGCAATCGTTCAGCCGAGCAGCACAAGAAGCCGAAATCCGACATCGAGATCAGTCAGGCCGCCAAGATGCGGCCGATCGTCGAGGTCGCGGCCGACAGACTCGGGATTCCGGCCGAGGATCTGATCCCTTACGGGCATTACAAGGCCAAGGTCTCCCTCGACTATATCGCCTCCCTGAAAGACCGGGCCGATGGCAGGCTGATCCTTGTCACGGCCATCACGCCGACGCCGGCCGGCGAGGGCAAGACCACCACCACGGTCGGCCTCGGCGATGCGCTCAATGCCATCGGCAAGAAGGCCATGATCTGCGTGCGCGAGCCGAGCCTTGGGCCCTGCTTCGGCGTTAAGGGCGGCGCGGCCGGCGGCGGCTACGCCCAGGTCGTGCCGATGGAGGATATCAACCTGCATTTCACCGGCGACTTTCATGCCATCGGCGCCGCCAACAATCTGCTCGCAACGATGATCGACAACCACGTCTATTGGGGCAATCCGCTCGACATCGACGTGCGCCGCGTGACCTGGCGCCGCGCCGTGGACATGAACGACCGGGCGCTGCGCTCGATTGTCACCTCGCTCGGTGGTGCGGCCAACGGCTTTCCGCGCGAGGCGGGCTTCGACATCACCGTGGCCTCGGAAGTCATGGCGATCTTCTGCCTCGCCGCCGATCTCGCCGATTTGCAGCGACGGCTCGGCCAAATCCAGATCGGCCAGACCCGCGACCGCAAGCCTGTCACGGCCAAGGATCTGCATGCCGCGGGCTCGATGGCGGCGCTGCTCAAGGACGCGCTCGCGCCGAACTTGGTACAGACACTCGAGAACAATCCCGCCTTCATCCATGGCGGCCCGTTCGCCAATATCGCCCATGGCTGCAACTCGGTGATCGCCACCAAGGCGGCGCTAAAGCTCGCCGATTATGTGGTGACTGAAGCGGGCTTCGGCGCCGATCTCGGCGCTGAGAAGTTCTTCGACATCAAATGCCGCAAGGCGGGGCTCAAGCCCGATTGCGTGGTGATCGTCGCCACCATTCGCGCGCTCAAGATGCATGGCGGTGTGGCCAAGGACGATCTCAAGAAGGAAAATCTCGAAGCGCTGGAGAAGGGCTACGCCAATCTCGCCCGCCACGTGGAGAACGTGCAGAAATACGGCGTGCCGGTGGTGGTGGCGACCAACCGCTTCTCCTCGGATACCGATGCCGAGATCTCCCTGCTCAAGCGTCTCTGCGCCACGTCAGGCGCCGAATGCGTGATGGCCGATCATTGGGCGCTCGGCGGCGAGGGCGCGGTGGAGCTGGCCGAGACCGTGGTGCGCACCATCGAGACGAAGCCGAGCGACTTCGCGCCGCTTTATCCCGATGACATGTCGCTTTGGGAGAAGACTCGCACCATCGCCCGCGAGATCTATGGCGCCGAGGACATCACCGCCGACAAGGCGGTGAAGGACCGCTTCGCCGAGCTGGAGAAAGCGGGCTTCGGCAAGTTCCCCATCTGCGTGGCCAAGACCCAATACAGCTTCACCACCAATCCCGACGCCAAGGGCGTGCCGGCCGGGCACACCATACCCGTCCGCGAAGTCAGGCTGTCGGCGGGGGCTGAGTTCGTGGTGGTGATCTGCGGGGACATCATGACCATGCCGGGCCTGCCCAAGGTGCCCGCGGCCAACAATATCGAGCTTGCGGCAGACGGCCGCATTAGCGGCCTTTTCTAGGGGTTGAAAGGGGGTTGCAAGGTTTGCAGGTGATCGCTACCACCTGCTCTAGCCGAGGCATGGGCCCACGCCGGGCCCGCTAGCCCAAGAATTTCACAGGGAGGCGACGTATGGCCGGACGCAAGCCAGGCCGTAATTTCTTGTTCGTGCCGGGACCGACCAACGTCCCGGACCGGATCTTGCGCGCCATGCATGTCGTCATGGAGGACCACCGCTCCTCCGATTTCCCCAAGCTCACGATCCCGCTTTACGAAGAGCTGAAGAAGATCTTCAAGACCAAGGACGGGCAGGTCGTCATCTTCCCGTCGAGCGGCACCGGCGCCTGGGAAGCCGCCATTACCAATACGCGCTCGCCCGGCGACAAGGTGCTGATCGCGCGCTTCGGCCAGTTCAGTCATCTCTGGGGCGAACTCGCCCGGCGCCACGGCCTCGATGTCATCGCGCAGGATGAGGAATGGGGCACGGGCGCGAACCCCGAACGCATCGAGGAGGCGCTCCGCGCCGACCAGAATCACGAGATCAAGGGCGTGCTCGTCGTCCATAACGAGACCGCCACCGGCGTCACCTCCGACGTGGCCGCCGTGCGCCGCGCGCTCGATGCCGCCAAGCACCCGGCGCTGCTCTATGTCGATGGCGTGAGTTCGATCGCCAGCATCGATTTCCGCATGGACGATTGGGGCGTCGATCTCGCCATCACCGGCTCGCAGAAGGGCCTGATGCTGCCTGCCGGTCTTGGCATCCTTGCCGCGAGCCAGAAGGCGCTCGCGCAGATGAAGGACGCGAAGTGCACGCGCTGCTATTTCGATCTTGCCGATCACATGCGCACCAATCCGTCGGGCTATTTCCCTTACACGCCGGCGCTGCCGCTGCTCTATGGCTTGCGTGAGTCGCTCGCCATGCTCCAGGAGGAGGGGCTCGACAACGTGTTCGCGCGGCATCGCCATCTCGCCGAAGGCACGCGCGCCGCGGTCAAGGCATGGGGACTGAAGCTCTGCGCCAAGGAACCGAGATGGCATTCCAACACGGTGAGCGCCATCATGGTGCCGCAAGGCTTCAACGGCGCCGATGTGATCGACCGGGCCTTTCGCCGCTATAATCTCGCGCTCGGCGCCGGCCTGTCGCAGATGGCGGGCAAATTGTTCCGCATCGGCCATTTGGGTGACCTGAATGAGCTGATGCTGCTCGGCGGCATCGCCGGCGCCGAGATGGCCATGCGCGACGTGGGTATCGAAATTGTGCCGGGCTCCGGTGTGGCGGCGGCTGAGGAGCAGTTCCGCTCGAGCCAGGGCGCCAAGGAAACGCGGATCGCGGCCGAATAAGGCCGGCCAAGGGTAGGAAACGTGACGCGCGGGTTTGTCCCGCGCGCGTAGCGAGGGGGTTCTAGTTCAGTGGAGCACGCGATCGTATTCCTCGATCGGGAGTCGGTTGGCGCCAATGTGCGCAAGCCGAACTTTCCGCACAGCTATAAAGAATATGAGTCGACCTGGACGCCGGAGGAGATCGTCGATCGCCTCAAGGATGCGTCCATCGCCATCATCAACAAGGTGCCGATGCGCGCCGAGGTGCTGAAGCAGCTGCCGAAGCTCAAGCTGATCGCCGTGGCGGCCACCGGCACCGACGTGGTGGACAAGGCCTATTGCAAGGAACATGGCATCACCGTCGTCAATATCCGCAATTACGCCTTCAACACCGTGCCGGAACATGTCATCGCGCTGATGTTCGCGCTGCGCCGCAACCTCTTCGCCTATGTCGCTGACGTACACGCCGGCCGCTGGGGCAAGGTCGATCAGTTCTGTTTCTTCGATCATCCGATCCGCGACATCGCCGGTTCGAACATGGGCGTGGTGGGCTTCGGCGCCATCGGCAAGGCGGTGGCGAAACGCGCCGAATGCCTCGGCATGAAGGTGCTGCCTTATGACATCGTCGATGTGCCGGGCCGGGTCGACTTCGACACCATCCTGCGCGAGAGCGACATTATTACCCTGCACATGCCGCTCACGCCCGAGACCAAGAACATGATCGGCGCGGCCGAGTTCAAGAAGATGAAGCCGACCGCCATCCTCATCAACACCGCGCGCGGCGGGCTGGTCGACGAAGCGGCGCTGGCGGATGCACTGCGCAACGGCACCATCGCCGGGGCGGGCTTCGACGTGCTGACCAAGGAGCCGCCGAAAGAAGGCAACATCCTGCTCGATCCGGCCATCCCCAATCTGATCGTCACGCCGCATGTCGCTTGGGCGAGCCGCGAGGCGATGCAGATCCTGGCCGATCAACTCATCGACAATATCGAGGCCTTTGTCGGCGGCAAGCCGCAGAACGTGGTGGAATAGGCGGGAGCGCGCGCCATGAAGAAATTGCTGTTCCTGTTCGATACCGATCCCTTTGTCAGCGTGTTCGACACGGTAGTCGCTTATGACGGCGGCGCCGACCGCGTCACCGGTTATGCCGATGTGACGCCGAAGACGGTCGGCCCGCTGGTCGACGGCACCATCTTCACCCGCGGTGGCAAGGACAAGCAGAACACGGCGATCTTCGTCGGCGGCGGCGACATGGCGAAGGGCGAAGAGCTGTTCGAAGCGGTGAAGAAGAAATTCTTCGGGCCGTTTCGTGTCTCGATCATGCTCGATTCGAACGGCTCGAACACCACGGCCGCCGCCGGCGTGGCGCTGCTGGCAAAATCCGGCAAGCTCAAGGGCAAGAAAGCGGTGGTGCTCGCCGGCACCGGACCTGTCGGCATGCGCGCCGCGGCGCTGCTCGCGCAGGAAGGCGCCGAGGTGACACTGACGTCGCGTTCGAAGGAGCGCGCCGACAACGCCGCCAAGGCGGTAGAGAAGCGCTTCGGCGTCAAAGTGACCCCACTTGTGGCCAAGGACGACGACGCCCGCGGCAAGGCGGTTAAGGACGCCAATATCGTGTTCGCCGCCGGCGCCATCGGCTGCCAGCTCCTTAAAAAGTCCGACTGGCAGAACAATGCCAATATCGAGATGCTCGCCGACGTGAATGCGCAGCCGCCACTCGGCATCGAGGGCATCGAGGCCACCGACAAGGGCAAGGATTATGACGGCAAGCTCGTATTCGGTGCGCTCGGCATTGGCGGGCTCAAGCTGAAACTGCATCGCGGCTGCATCAAGCAGCTCTTTGAAAGTTCCGAAGGCGTGCTCGATGCCGAAGAGATCTACAAGCTCGCGAAGGACATGGCGTGATGGCCGAGATCAAGGACATGGCCGTTGAGCCGTTCCTCGATGCGCTGGCGTCGAGTTCGGCCACGCCTGGCGGGGGCAGCGCCGCCGCGATCATCGGCGCGCAAGGCGCGGCACTCGTCAGCATGGTGTGCAATCTTACCATCGGCAAAAAGAAATATGCCGACGTCGAAAGCGAGATGAAGGACGTGCTGGCCAAGGCCGAGGCGCTTCGCCTGAAGCTCACCTCTATGATCCAGGACGACGTGAAGGCGTTCGATACCGTGATGGCCGCCTATGGCATGGCCAAGGAGACCGACGCCGACAAGGAGAGGCGCGAGGCCGCGATCCAGGCCGCGCTCAAGCAGGCGACCGACGTGCCCATGCGATGCTGCCATGCAGCACGCGACGTGATCGACCTCGCCGCAACCGCCTCGGACAAGGGGAATCTCAACGTAATCTCGGATGCGGGCGTGGCGGTGCTGGCCGGTTATGCTGCACTGCGAAGCGCCGCCTTGAATGTTTTCACTAACGCAAGGATGATAACCGACAAGACCTTCGCCGAAGCCAGGCTCAAGGAGTTGCACGAGCTGCTGGCCGGCGCAGAGGAAGCGACCGAGAAAGCCTATAACGTAGTCAAGGGCAAGCTGAGCTGACCGCTCTTCATTGAAGGCCCGCCGAACCGGAAGGAGGACTTGAAGGTGGACGTTCACGAGTATCAAGCAAAGGAATTGCTGGGAAGCTTTGGCGTGCCGGTGCCGAAGGGCGCCGTCGCATTCAGCCCCGATCAGGCAGTGTATGCCGCGACCGAGCTTGGCGGCTGGAACTGGGCGGTGAAAGCTCAGATCCATGCCGGCGCGCGCGGCAAGGCCGGCGGCATCAAATTGTGCAAGACTTATCACGAGGTGCGCGATGCTGCGGCCGAGCTTCTCGGCAAGCGGCTCGTCACCATCCAGACCGGACCCGAAGGCAAACCCGTGCAGCGCGTCTATATCGAAGTGGCCGAGCCCTTCGAGCGCGAGCTCTATCTCGGTTACGTGCTCGACCGCAAAGCCGAGCGCATCCGCGTGATCGCTTCGCAGCGTGGTGGCATGGAGATCGAGGAGATCGCCAAGGACGAGCCTGAAGCCATCCTTCAGGTGGTGGTGGAGCCCGCCGTCGGCCTGCAAGCCTTCCAGGCGCGCGAGTTGGCGTTCCAGCTCGGCTTGAGCATCAAGCAGGCGCAGAGCGCCGTGAGCACCATCATGAACGCCTATCGCGCGTTCCGCGATTGCGACGCCACCATGCTCGAGATCAATCCGCTGGTGGTATCGAAGGACGACCGCGTGCTGGCGCTCGATGCCAAGATGTCGTTCGACGACAACGCGCTGTTCCGCCGTCACAACGTCGCCGACATGCACGATCCTTCGCAGCAGGACCCGCGCGAGGCGCAAGCCGCCGAGCACAATCTCAATTATATCGGGCTCGACGGCGAGATCGGCTGCATCGTCAATGGTGCGGGCCTGGCCATGGCCACCATGGACATGATCAAGCATGCCGGCGGCACGCCCGCGAACTTTCTCGATGTGGGCGGCGGCGCCAGCCCCGAACGCATCGCCACGGCGCTGAAGCTCGTCCTGTCCGATGCCAAGGTGAAGGCGGTGCTGGTCAACATCTTCGCCGGCATCAATCGCTGCGACTGGGTGGCGAAGGGCGTGGTGCAGGCCTGCGAGACGGTTGACGTCAAAGTGCCGCTCATCGTGCGGCTCGCCGGCACCAATGTGGAAGAAGGACGGAAGATCCTGGCCGATAGCGGCCTGAAGCTGATCACGGCCGAGACCCTGGCCGAGGCGGCGAAGAAGGCCGTGGCGGCATGCCAGGGCAAACCAAAAGTAGCGGCCTAGAGCATCGGAGGAACGTCATGAGCATTCTGATCGACGAAACCACGCCGGTGCTGATCCAAGGCATGACCGGCGACAAGGGCACCTTCCACGCGAAGGAAATGATCGCCTACGGCACCAACGTGGTCGGCGGCGTCACGCCCGGCAAAGGCGGCGGCACCCATCTCGACCGCCCGCTGTTCAACACCATGAAGGAAGCCGTGAAGGAGACCGGCGCCACCACCTCCATCACTTTCGTGGCGCCGGCGTTCTGCGCCGACGCCATCATGGAGGCGGCGGATGCCGGCGTCAGGCTGATCTGTTCGATCACCGACGGCATCCCGGCCCAGGACATGATGCGGGTGAAGCGTTACCTCATGCGCTACCCCAAAGACCGGCGCCCGATGATGGTCGGCCCGAATTGCGCGGGCATTATCAGTCCCGGCAAGGCCATGCTCGGCATCATGCCTGGACACATCTACTTGCAGGGCAAGGTCGGGGTGATCTCGCGCTCCGGCACGCTCGGTTACGAAGCCGCTTCGCAGATGAAGGCCGAGGGCATCGGCATCTCGACGAGCGTCGGCATCGGCGGCGATCCGATCAACGGCTCGTCCTTCCTCGACCATCTCGTGTTGTTCGAGGAGGATCCGGAGACCGAGGCCGTGCTGATCATCGGCGAGATCGGCGGACCGCAGGAGGCGGAAGCCTCGGCCTGGATCAAGGACAATATGTCGAAGCCCGTGATCGGCTTCGTCGCGGGACTGACCGCGCCGAAGGGACGGCGCATGGGTCATGCCGGCGCCATCATTTCCGCCGCTGGCGACAGCGCCGCGGAAAAGGCGGAGATCATGAAGTCTTGTGGCCTGACGGTGGCGCCCAATCCTTCCGAGTTTGGCACCACCGTGGCCGGCGTTCTGGCGAAGCGTCCGGAGCGCCGGGTCTCCGCGTGATCCTGTGCGCGGGTAAGATCTGCACTACGCCAAGACGCCCCGATTCCCCTTCTCCCATTGCAGGAGAAGGGGCTGTTCCGCGCGGCGTTTCAATTCGGGCCGATTTTGTTCTAAGGAAGACGCAAGCCGCGCCGGCTCAACGGTCGCGGCCGGGAGTGCGTTGTCGCGTCATGAACGAGAGTCCGGCCAAATCCACCTCCGAGGAAGCAGCCCTCATTACCGGGACTTCGGCGAAGGCCGCCGCTGATATCCTCTATGCCTTGCTGCTTGACGTGGTGCGTCAGCATCAGCCGCAGGTCGAGCGCGTGCTCAAAGGCGGCGCCGATATCGCGGGCTTCTCACCCGAATTGATGGCCCGCGCGCTGCAGGCACAGGGCCTCTGGTTCCAGCTTCTCTCCATCGCCGATCAGAACGCCGCCATGCGCCGCCGCCGGGAGATCGAACGTACGAAAGATCGCGCGGCGCTGCGTGGCACTTTCGCCCATGTGCTCGCCGAGGCCGCGCAAGACGGCATCGCGCCGTCGGAGATCGAGGCCCTGTTGTCCAATTTGCGCATTCGTCCGGTCATCACCGCGCATCCGACCGAGTCGAAGCGCGTCACGGTGCTGGAGAAATACCGCCGAATTTATTTGCTGCTGCGCGAGCTGGAAAACCCGCGCTGGACCGGGCGCGAGCGCAAAGCCTTGCTCGACCAGTTACGCGATCAGATCGAGCTGGTGTGGATGACGGGCGAGCTGCATCTCGAGAAACCGACCGTCGAGCACGAGGCGCTGCGCGGGCTTCACTTCTTCGACGAAACTCTGTTCGAGAAGGCGCCGGAGATGTTGTCGCTACTCGATGCGGCGCTGGAGGAATATTACCCGGGCGAGAGCTTCGATTTGCCGCCCTTCTTCCAGTTCGGCTCATGGATCGGCGGTGATCGCGACGGCAATCCTTACGTCACCACCAAGGTCACCGCCTGGACCTTGCGCCAGAATGCGTTTGCATCGTTGCGCCATTACCGGGCGCGTCTGGTCGAGCTTGCGCGCGCCCTGTCGATCACCGAGCGGGCGCTGCCAGTGCCCGAGAGCTTTCGCACCGAGTTGACGCGCGCGCTCGAGACGAGCGGCGAGGCCGAGGCTATCGCCATGCGCAATCCCGGTGAGCCTTACCGCCAATTTCTTACTATGGTGCTGCGCAAGCTCGACGCCACCATCGCCCGCATCGAGGGTCAGGACATCGGCGGACCGGGCGCGGCCTACGCCAATGCCGACGAACTGATCCTCGATCTCAAGACCGTCGAGCGGGCGCTGGCCGAGGCGAAAAGCCCATCGCTTGCCGCCGATCTGGTCCGTCCTGTGCGCCGCGCCGTGGAGATTTTCCGCTTCTCCACCGTCAGGCTCGACCTCCGCGAAAACACTGCCCGCACCACCGATGCGTTGTGGGCCCTGTGGCGGGCGACTGCGGGTCACGGTGGCGCCAATCCGCCAGAGCCCGGCAGCAAGGAATGGCGCGCCTGGCTCATGGGCGAACTCGCCCGCCCCCTGACCGCGCCTCGCCAACTTCCCGATCTGCCGCCAGAGGCCGCCGACCTGATCGCCATGTTCCGCCAGGCCGCCGACACCCGCCGCAAGCTCGACCGCGACGCGTTCGGCACCTTCATCCTGTCCATGACACGCTCGGTCGACGACATACTCGGCGCCTATCTGCTCGCCAAGGAGGGCGGCGTGTTCCTCGATGAAGCCGGCACCGAGATCTGCGCGCTGCCCATCGTGCCGCTGTTCGAGACCATCGCTGATCTCCGCGCCGCGCCCGCCATCATGCGCGAAGCGCTTTCCGTTCCGCTCATCCGCCGCTCCACGCATTGGCAGGGCGGCCTGCAAGAAGTGATGATCGGCTATTCCGATTCCAACAAGGACGGTGGCTTCGTCGCCTCGAACTGGGAGCTCGCCAAGGCGCAAAGCGCGCTGACCCGCGTCGGCGAAGAAGCCGGCGTGCCGATCGCCTTCTTCCACGGGCGCGGCGGCTCGGTCTCCAGAGGCGGCGCGCCGACCGGCCGGGCGATTGCCGCGCAGCCGGCGGGCTCGATCCGCGGACGCTTCCGCGTCACCGAGCAGGGCGAAGTGGTCTCCTACAAATACGCCAACAAGGGCACGGCGCTCTATCAGATGGAGCTGCTCGCCGCGAGCGTGTTCGAGCACGCGCTGAAATCCGAGCGCGAAGAGGCGCTGAAGCCCTCGCGCGAATTCGACGACGCGATGGAAGCCTTGGCCGGCGCCGCGCGTGCCGCCTATACCGGGCTTGCCAGCCATCCAGATCTGGTTGCCTATTTCCAGGCGGCGAGCCCGCTCGACGAGATTTCGCTGCTCAATATCGGCTCGCGTCCGGCGCGGCGCACCGGCGCCCGCACGCTGAAGGATCTGCGCGCGATTCCTTACGTGTTCGCCTGGTCGCAGAACCGGCACATCATCACCGGCTGGTACGGCGTGGGCTCGGCCATCGCCAACTTCCTGCAAGTCCGCGGCGAAGGTGGCGAGGCGCTGCTCAAGCGCATGTTCAAGGATTCGCGCCTGTTCCGTCTCATTATCGACGAGGTGGAGAAGACGCTGCTGCTCGTCGATCCTTCCATCATGCGCGATTATGCGAGCCTCGTGCCCGAGGCGGGCGTGCGCGACACCATCCTCGCCATGATCGAGCAGGAATTGAAACTGACCCGCGACATGGTGCTGAAGGTGAGCGGGGGCGTGGAGATCGCCGAGCGCTTCCCGCAATATCGCGCCAATCTCGCAGCCAGGCTTCCCACCGTCAACGAGGTCAACCGCATCCAGGTCGAGCTTCTCCGCCGCTTCCGTGACGCGTCAAGCGACGCCGAGCGCGAAGCCTTCAAATCCGCATTGCTATTATCCATCAACACGGTTGCCGCCGGTCTCGGCGCCACAGGTTAAAGGAGGGACTGACATGAGCTTTACATTGATCCAACAGGCGACCCCGCGGCTGCACCGTTCCGAGCTTGCCGTGCCGGGCTCCAACCCGTCGCTATTCGAGAAGGCGGCGAAGGGCGCCGCCGACATTATTTTCCTCGATCTCGAAGACGCGGTTGCGCCCGACGACAAGGAGCAGGCGCGCAAGAACATCATCCAGGGCCTCAACGATCTCGACTGGGGCACCAAGACCATGATGATCCGCATCAACGGTCTCGACACGCATTTTTGCTATCGCGACGTAGTCGACGTGGTGGAGAACTGCCCGCGGCTGGACATGATCCTCATCCCCAAGACCGGCGTGCCGCAGGACGTCTACGCCATCGACATGCTGGTCACGCAGATCGAGCAGGCCAAGAAGCGCGACAAGCGCATCGGCTTCGAATGTTTGATCGAGACCGCGCTCGGCATGGCCAATGTCGAGGCGATCGCGCAAAGCTCGAAGCGCCTCGAGGCGCTCTCCTTCGGCGTCGCCGATTATGCGGCCTCCACGCGGGCGCGCACCGTCGGCATTGGCGGCCCGCACCCCGATTACGGCGTGCTCACCGACAAGGACGACAAGGGCAACCGCGCCTATCACTGGGGCGATCCCTGGCATTTCGCGCTGTCGCGCATGATGGTCGCCTGCCGCGCCTATGGCTTGCGCCCGATCGATGGGCCGTTCGGTGATTTCTCCGACCCCGACGGCTATCTCGCCGCGGCCAAGCGTGCCGCCGTGCTCGGCTTCGAGGGCAAATGGGCCATCCATCCGTCGCAGGTCGATCTCGCCAACCAGGTGTTCACGCCGTCGGAGGCCGAAGTCACCAAGGCCAAGCGCATCGTCGAGGCCATGGAGCAGGCGGCCAAGGAAGGCAAGGGCGCGGTGTCGCTCGACGGCCGCCTGATCGACATCGCCTCGATCCGCCAGGCGCAAGCCCTTCTCGATAAGGCCAAGCAGATCGGCGCGTCGTAAATAGCGGCAGTCCAGGGAGAGCAGTAAAGTGGGAGAACGTGCTGAGGATAAGGCTAAGGCGCAGGCGTTTTTGAGGAGGTTTCAGAGGACGCTCGAGAACTTGTTACCCCTTCCGGGCGAAATGGAAAGCTGTATACAGCGGACCACAGCAGAAGCTAAGGACAACTATGCGCAGCGTCACTTGCGCAAGCCCGAGGCTGCATTCCTGAATGGAAGTGTGGTTCCAGCGCTCTCGAAACTAGTTTGTCAGGTGCTTCCGTCCGACCGAGCACGGAAAGCTCTGTTAAACGAGTTTCATCCATGCATGAGTTCTGTTTCATGCGGTTCACCGGCAAGCACTCAAAAGCATCCCTTCACAAAGATGCTGAGCGTTAAGCCGGAGACGATATATGAGCGGTGGTCGGCTGATCCTAAGAAAGCACTTGTACAGAGTTGGCCTGACTTCGCGCTCCGTAAGCCGTTTCCACACAAGATTGTCTTTGAAGGTAAGTACTTTTCAGGGGGCTCATTGGCAAACGCAAGGCGAGTGCTGGTGAGTGATATCTATCAGGCGTTCTTCTATCGCGGTCTTCCTTTTGTCGAGGAAACAAAAAAGGGGCGTGCGGCCTGGGACTATGACTACGCCTGTCTGGTCGCATACGACGCGTCGCGAGATGGGACTCTAAAGCAGGCCTGGGAAGGTCTTCCAAGAGTTGTACAAGGAAGTTTCTGGAGTGGCGCAAACATTTACGTCATGATTCTGGGTGGACAGGGGCGATCCACCAAATAGCAGCGATGACAGGCGGTGAGGACTGCGAAGCATGCACCGGCTTGAGGTTCTTGCGGCCTTTGCGCCGAGATTTCGTGATAAGAAAGCGAGCTTCGGAGTTTGGGTACCAATAACCGGAGACGGGACTTCGCAACACCCGTACACTTTTCCTTGGTTCGATTTTTCTGACCTTGGTGACGCCTTCTTGAACGCGGCATACGATGGTGGATGGGTTCTCAACGATTTCGATTGGGCAACTTGGGGGCATGGTCCCGAAGGTCAGAAATTGGTGAAAGACCCAAAGGCACTTTCTAAAGCCAGCGCAGATCAACTTGCAAAGTTAGTAACCGCTCTCGTCAGGCAGGACCGGTTCGTCGAAGGCGCATTGGCAAGTGCATTCGATTCTGGCCTTCTGCTCGCGATTGTCGAAAGGGCAGAGGTGTTGTGGCACGAGCAGACAGAATGATATCTGAGCTTGGTTGACGTTGACTCGATCTAAGGCAAGGGCGCGGTGTCGCTCGACGGCCGCCTAATCGACATCGCCTCGATCCGCCAAGCGCAAGCTTTGCTCGACAAGGCCAAGCAGATCGGCGCGTCGTAAATAGCGGAGAGGAACCCATGCGAAAATTTGTCGCCGCTCTATGGGCCCTGCTGCTTGTCGCGTCCATTGCGGTCGAGACGCGGGCTGCCGATCCCGACTCGGAGTTGAAGCAAGCCTTCTCTCAATGGGGTTCCTTCCTCGTCGGCGGCACATGGAGTGGCGCCGAAGTTCATGGCGGTACGCACGAGCAACGCTGGAAGTGGATTCTGGACAAGTCCTTCTTGCAGGTATCATGGACCATCACGGGTGATTCCGGCATGACTCTGTTCGGGATCGATCCCGCGACCGGCAAGCTGATCTGGTGGGGCTTCGATGCCGAAGGCCGTGTGTGGAAAGGCAACACCACCCTCGACAACAATTCATGGGTTGATGAGGGAGCGGCCGAAGGCAAAACGCGCTCCGGCTCCTGGAAATCCAGTCTCACCAAGGCCGGTCCGGACGAAATGCGCCTGGATGTCCGGGAGAACGTCGTGGATGGGAAGGTCTTCCCGCCGGAGATCCTTGTGTTGACCCGGAAGAAGTAAAGGCTCTGCATTTTTCATTTCCCGGCCAAGGAAATGGAATAGCGTCTCAAGTAATGGTTCAGCCTGAACAGCAGCTTGATACGGCGTAGCCCCGGTTTGCCGAGATCCTGTTCAAGGTTGATCCACTGCGTGCCGTTAGCGTGCGCCCAATCGATCATCTGATAGAGCGAATAGGCGAACAATCCCCTGTATCGGCCATCGCATCTGAGGTGGTTGAAGATCAACCACCCCTTGTGCGGCGGATAGTGATAGATGCTGACGGAGGCGAGCCTGCCGCCGATCATCAGCCCCCGCGCGTGAACCGGTATGACGCCGGCGAGGTCCAGATGTTTGGTTATGGCGCGCAGATCGAGACCCTCCGGATCGTTCTTCGTGAGATTTTCGCCGGCCCAGGCCTCGACCGATTGTCGTACGAGGTGGCTCGATTGCCGGTCACGTAAATCCAGTGCGACAAGTTCGGCGTCCGGATAAAGCTTCCGGAAGAGATTTAGCCTGCGCCGCAAATTCCCGTAATTGCTGCCCTCGAGCGCACGCGCGGTTCCGGTGTGGATGATATAGTCCGCATTCCGGCTCTCTTCTTCTATGCATAGGCCGTCCTTGTTGCCGATCAGGGCCACGGTCTCGCCGGGAATCATGCAAAGCGTGGTCTCCTCTCCTTGCGCGGCGATGGAGTGCAATACGTCTCTCGCTACCCGCTCGACGTCACCGGTGCCGAACAGCGCGTATCCACGTCTGTTGTGGTCAAAGACCGAACTGAAGCGGAGCACCAGGCATTCCCCGGCGGCGCTCAACGCCACGTCATCCCGCTGGTCCAGCCAAATCAGCAAATTGTTCAGGCTGAAATCGCAATAGGGCGCGCTTAATTGGGCGTAGCGCTCGCGATAGGCGGCATAAAGGTCGGGTGATAGCGGCGCAAAGTTCGGAAAGGCCGGGAACGCGGCACTCGATTCCATCGTCTCAACTCACCATGCCGATCGGAGCTCGCGTCGATATCGAACCTTTAGCACGAGTTGGGGCAGGTTGTGCCGCTCGCGCCGTCGACACCGCGAAAGCTCTGTGGTTACTGAGACGGGGCGACAAGTGAGAGAGGGAGGCCATGACCATTACCGGCGGATGCGCCTGCGGCAAGGTGCGTTACACGATCGAGGGCGAGCCGGTCGTCACGCGCGTCTGCTGGTGCCGCGCCTGCCAGTTCACCGGCGGCGGCAACACGCCGGTCAATGCCGTGTTCAAGACCGAGGACGTGAAGATCGAGGGCGCGCTCGCCGATTTCGTGAGCGAGGCGGATAGCGGCAATCAGGTGCATCGCCGCTTCTGCCCGACATGCGGCACGCCCGTCACCGTGCAGTCGGAAGCGCGCCCGCAATATTTGGGCGTGCGCGCCGGCACCATGGACGATCCGAGCGCCGTCAAACCCGACATGACCATCTGGATTTCGGCAGCGCCGCCCTGGGCGATCTTCGACGACACTATCCCCTGCTATGAGCACGGCCTACCACCGCCTGGTAAAAAATAGGCGCGCCTTATCCCCGCCTTCCGAACCTCGCTTACAATGTGCATTGCCTCGTCCAGTTGAAGGGCGTTTTCATGAGACGTCATGAGGGCGGGACGGGGTGCGGCGCCCGCGGGTCTTCTTCGCAAGGAGACACTCGGGCGGCATCGGGGCTCCCTCTGGACCCACTACGAGGTCCCGCTAGGAGCTAGCTGAAGGATCGGTCGGCGCGTTCGAGCGTGACGGACCGGACTAAAGCAGGGCCCGGGGCCGTAAGGAAGAACGTCGCAAATGACATGCGGTTGAGCGCAGACGCGTGACGCATTTTTTGATGCGCTATCGCTTCGCACCTTGAGCGCATGTGGCGCGCCGGAAGGCGCTCGCGTGCCTGAGAAGGCACGAACCAAATTACGGACCGCGTCTTTCGGCGCGCCGCCCCCTTCGGGGGGAACCCCCTTCGCGTGTCGAAGGGAAAAGAGCAAAACCCGGATGCGCTTATCCGCATCGCGGCAACGATCCGGCGCGTCTCGAACCATGAGGCCAGCTCTTGAGGACTCATCATGTCTGAACGTGGCATGAACGAGGAAGGGGGCGTGAAACGGAATCTTTCCACAAAGGGCGGTATTATCCCGGAAATTTTTGCCAGAAGCGGCGTGCTAGGGCCTAGATGCAACTGTACTTTTACCCTATATAACGCCCGCCGAGGCCCACTTGCACACATAGGCTCGCCTGATAGGCTTGCCCCGAGATTCGAGGGAGTTACCGAATGAAACTTTATGCGGCGACATTGTTCATAGCCACCGTCTCGATCTTCGCGCTCACCGGCGCGGGAAGCGCGCAATACAGCAAGATCGTGCGCCAGTCCTGCAACGCCGATTACAAGAGGCTTTGCGGCGAATACGGGATCGAAAGCCCGGGACTTCGCTCCTGCATGGACAAGAACGGCAAGAGCCTGTCCAAGAACTGCGTTAACGCCCTGGTCAAGGCGGGCCATGTGAGCCAGGCCGAAGTCGATCGGCGGAAGAAACGGTAACTCTCCCACCCGTTAGGCCTTGGGTGACGGGCGGTGTCGGCGTAGATTACGCCGACTTTCGCCTCCTTTGGGGGCGCCAGTCGTCTGGGCTCGGATTGCGCACCCAAGGGAATAGCCGTCTATGCTCATTGTCGGAGGGGCGGCCGCGCTTACGGCGATTTGCGTGTATATCGCTTGGCTGCTGATACAGAATCTGCGGCTGCGATGGCGGCGGCGGAATGCCCATAAACGGCACGCGCATGGCGGTAAACCCGGCGGACCGGCCAGGCATTGATGTTCAGGCGTCGCGCCAGCGCCCAAAAGTCGCGGCTTGACCCGCATGGTGCCGTCTGCGTCGATCAGCTGCCATACCACGCCATCCTCGATGAAAAAGCGCCGGCCGGATTTGGCGATGCGCCAGCCCCGGTAATTGGCGGCATAGCCGTCGCGGGCTACCGCCTCGAGCAGGCGCTGCCGCTCGGCGCGGTCCGGCGCTTCCGCCGATAGACGCGAGGGCAGGCCGACGATCTCCTCGAAGGAATATTCGAAACAGGCCTGCGCCGCCTTATTGGCATAGATGAAACGCGGATCCGGGTCGGTATTGTGGGCGAGCACGCAATGGGCGGCATGCTCGTAGAGCCATTCCGCGCCGCGCGGCGCATCGTCCGGAAGGAACGGTGGCTCGGCGCCGACCGCGCGGACATAACTTCCGGTCAGCAGATCGAAAAAGGCGGGATCGCGCGCAAGGCTCATCGCTTCATGTCATGAGGCAGCGGCACGGCTCATGCAAGGTGTCCGGGTTAAGGATCGATTGCATGTGTCAACCGCCGCAAAATGGCCGCATGTGGCGGCCGGTTCTAAGGAGTGCGCCTAAGTCTGCGGCAGCATGACTAAAGATTGGGCTGCACGCATCTGGCGCCAGAAGGTGAAATTCCATGACCAGTACCCCGAGACTGCCTAACGGCCAACCGCCAGCCGAGAAAATGCCGGGAGCCAAGCCGCATAAAGCCAAGAAGCCGAAGAAAATCACCGCACCCGACTCCGTCGCCAAGCCGGTAGAGATGGCAGCGCCTGCACCGACGAAGGCGGCTCCAGTCAAGCCGGCGGTGAAATCCCCTCCGGCTCCGGCCAAGCCTGCATTTGCGCTGCCCATGCCGGCGCCATTCGCCATGTTCCCCATGCCGGCGTTCGACCGCACCATCGACAGCTTCGAACGCTCCTGCCAAGTGGCGGGTCAGGGGGCGCAAGCCTTCAACGCCAAGCTTATCGACATGGCGCGGTCAAACGTAACCTCCGGTTTCGACTTCATGACGAACCTGGCTACGGTCAAGCATCCGTCGGAGGCTATCCGATTGCAGATGAGTTATTGGGAGAGCTGCATGCGCACGCTGATCGGCCAGGGGCGTGAGCTGCAAATGCTCTCAGCCGATATCGTCACCAAGGCGAACGAGCCGATCCGCGCCCATCTCACGCAGAGCCTCAAGGCGGCATAACATTCGCTAGGCTGCCAGTATCGCGCTGACATAGACTGCCCGCCTCAGCCGGGGGTGGAGGGAACATGCTGCGCGAAGATCTGATATTCGTCGGCACTTGCGACATTGCCGGGCTCGTGCGCGGCAAAGGCTTCCCCGCGAAAGAGCTCACGGCGCGGCGCAAGACAGGCATCGGCTGGACCCATTCCAACCTGATGCAGACCTGCTTCGGGCCGATCCTCGATTCTCCGTTCGGCACCGGCGGCGATCTGATGATCATGCCGGACCCGTCCTGCGAAGTGAATGTCGATTTCGGCGACGGTTCGGCCCCGGAGCATTTCTTTCTCGGCGACATCCGCAACACGGATGGGACGCCGTGGGAATGTTGCGTGCGCGAATTCCTGCGCCGCGCCGTCGCATCCCTGGAAGAGACAAGCGGCTTGCATCTTATCGCCGCTTTCGAGCAGGAATTCGTCTATACCGGCGTCGAGGATCTGCCGGGACACGCTTATAGCCTGAGCGCCTTCAGGCGGCAGGGCATATTCGGCGAGAGCCTCGTCGCCGCGATCCGCGAGGCCGGCGCCAAGCCCGACTCCTTCCTCGCCGAATACGGCCCGCGGCAATACGAAGTGACTGTTGCGCCGCAGACCGCGCTCCGTGCCGCAGATCAAGGCGTGATCGCGCGCGAGATGGCGCGCGCCGCTTCCTACCGGCTCGGTCACCGCGCCATCTTCTCGCCGATGCCTGTTGCCGACGGCGTCGGCAACGGCGTGCATATTCATTTCAGCCTGCATGAAAAATCGGGGAGGCCATGCACCTACGATGCTGACGACCCGCTTGGCCTGAGCGATAACGCGGCGCACTTCGCCGCCGGAATCCTGCATCATCTGCCGGCGATCGCCGCCATCACCGCACCGTCGCCCGTGTCTTATCTCAGGCTTACGCCGGGCCGCTGGGCGCCCACTACCGCCGACATCGTCAAGCAGGATCGCGGCGCGGCCCTCCGCGTCTGCCCGGTCTTCGGCACGGCGAAGCCAAAAAAAACCGCAGCGCAGTTCAATCTCGAATTCCGCGTCTGCGATGCGGCGGCGAGCCCCTACATGGCGCTCGGCGCTGTGATCTTCGCCGGCGCGGACGGGATCGCGCGCAAGCTCTCTCTCCCCGAGACAGGCACCGCGCCATCTCTGCCGCATTCGCTCGGCGAGGCGCTCGACGTCATGGAGAAAAGCCAACAAATCGCCGGCTGGTTCGGCCCGACATTCTTCGAAGCCTATCTCCGCCACAAGCGTTCGGAACTTGCGTCTGTCGCGGGGCTCGATCCGGCGGCGCTTTGCGCCCGTTATGCCGAAGTCTATTAAAGGCATCTGAGGGCTGATAACGGCGCTAACTGTGCCGGAATGGTGTAAGTTCGTCTCTCGCAAAGCTGCCGTCCAATGGAGGTTTGCCATGTGGAAGATGGTCTACACGCTTGCCCTGGTCGTGCTCAGCGGCACCGTGCTCAGTGGCTGTACTGGAGAGAGCCCGGCTGACTTTACGGTCTGCGAAGGAGTTTATGCATTGTGCACGACGGCACCATGCCAGCCGATCGCGGGCAAGGAAGACACGGTGTCTTGCGATTGCACCGTCCAGACCGGCTATTCGGCCGGGCTAGAAGCGTGCAAGGCCGAGGTCGTCACGGCCCAGGGCAAGCAGATCGTCTCGCGTTACTACCCCCTCAAGAGCTACGCGATCTGCAGCAATGACCGGCCATGGGCCAATTGCCTCGATAGCCCATGCATCGTCGATGACAGTAATCCAAGCAGAGCTGCCTGCGCATGCCCGGTCGTAAAGAATCAGGGGCCCTATGTGATCGTCACGGAGACCTATGACGCCTCGACCTGCACCACCGGACTGTGGTCTTCTGCCACGGTGACCGACGCAAATACGATCACGGATTTTCTCAAAACCAACGACAATCTGAAGCCGTTCGACATCAAGGTGCTGAACCCGGAATAGAAGGCTCTACCGCAATCAGAAGCCCGAGTGCTTCTTCGGTCGACAGCATGCGGCAATAGCCTTTGAAGCAATCGAGTGCTGCCGTATGCCTTGCTTCGCTCTCCGCGGCGCAGGCGTCATGCACGCAAGTCATGTAATAGCCGCGGTCGGCCCCATCCTTCACCGCATGGTCGATGCATTGATCGGTGAGGACGCCCACGACGAATACATCCTCGATGCCGATATTGCGCAGGAGATAATCCAGATTGGTCGAAATGAAGACGGAAGACGAAGTCTTGGGAAGCACGAGCTCGTCCTCCCACGGCGCAATCTCGGCGACCACTTTGGCCGCAAGCGACCCCTTGGCGAAACCCATATGTGACAGCTTGTAATCCAGGCTGCGGTCGCGGCCATCGCGGGTGAGGTTCTCGATCACCGTATAAATGATCTCCAGCCGCGCGCCCCGAAAAGCTTGCAGCAGACGGGCGATGTTGGGGATTACGCGGCCGGTAACAGTCCTATGAAACTCGGGATTTTTCGCCGTAACCTCAGAGCCGCAAGTCCCGTTCTGCATATCGATGATGAGCAGCGCCGCGCGGCCACGCACGATCGGCCGGTCACGGGTAAGAGTGGATGCCATGCTTGTCATGATATTTTTCGCTAGTTGGGATGGACGCGCGCTTCAGATTGGGCATGATAGGCGCTTCAGTCAAAAAGTGGAAAGGAGTGCGAGATGCGAAGCATAGCCGTTGCAATTTCTCTCGTTTTCCTAGTGGTCGGTACCGCCCTGTTCGAGGCCAAGGCCGGCGATGCCGAAACCATCGCCGCCATCAATGCCTCTTCCAACGCGCTCGACGATGCGTTCTCCAAAGGCGACGACGATACGATCAAAAAGCTGATGACGCCCGATCATATCACGGTCACGCCTTACTATGACGGACCGCAAACCGTGCAAGATCAGCTCGATTCGTTGAAGGATCTCGACTGGTCGCAGACCATCGTCGGGGACGTGGATGTGTCGTTACTCGGGCCCGACGCGGCGCTCAGGACCTTTGTCGCGGACCTCAAGGGCACATTCGAGGGGAAGACGCTGCCCGGCCGGGTGTTCGTGACCGAAGTCCTTGTGAAGCAGGACGGTCAATGGATCGAGAGGTTCTATCAAGTTACCACGCTGGAATAGATCCGCGATGGCCCCCATGTTGAGACTGATTGCGGTCTTCATTGCGCTTGTGGCCGGCCCTGCCGCCGCGCAGGCTGAGGTAAGATCCGCGTGCAAAGACCTTTTGGGCACCTATCTCACCACCAACACCGCTAAGAACGGCAGCTTCACCAGCCGTAGCCTTCTGTCCTTTGGCGGCCAAGGTCTCGTCCTCTTCGCCGATTCGGGACAGAGCGGCGAGCATGGCTTTGCATCTTTCACGGATAGCAGGGGTGCTTGGCGCTGTGTCGTGGGCGATGGCGGTAAGGTCAAGGTCAAAGCCACGACGCTCGATTTCACCGCGTCGGCGGACGGTTCGGAGGGAAAAATCGGCCGGCTCGACTTCGACTTGGACTACCTGACCGACCAGAAGACCATCGCAGGCACCGCCACTCTCTTTTTCGTCCCGCTCGATGCCGATCCGTTCGCCGCGGATCAGCTCAAGGACGGACTCCAATTCGATATCAGCGGACAGCGTGTCGAGGCGCCGTAGGCATGGCGATCAGGACGGGAAGCCTCAACGGCGATGTGCCGGCTCGACCCGTCGACGAATTTATCGATGTACTCCTGGAGCGCCCGCGACTTCGCATCGAGCGCATTGTCTCGACCGGGCAAACGACGCCGGAGGGAGAATGGTACGACCAGGATCGTGACGAATGGGTGCTTCTGACATCGGGCGCGGCGCGGCTGCGCATCGAAGGCGAGACCGACGAACGCGAACTCGTCGCCGGCGAGTGGATATTGCTGCCAGCGCATTGCCGGCACCGCGTGACCTGGACGCAAAGCGAGCCGCCGACCGTCTGGCTCGCCGTCCATTTCTGAGGTGAGGAAACGCTTTGCCCACCGCGTATATGCAACTAGTCTAGGGTCGATTCAATAAATTTGCGGGAACCAAAGGAGAAAAATCCATGGCTGGGCAAACAGTTACGCGGGCCAAACTGGCGGAGTTATTGAATGAAGATTTGGCTCGTGAGTATCAGGCCATCATCGCCTACGTGGTGTATTCCCAGGTGCTGACCGGCGCCGAATATATGAGCATCGCCGCGCAACTCGAGGAGCACGCGCATCAGGAACTGCAGCATGCGCTGACGCTTTCGCGGCAGATCGACTATCTCGGCAAGATGCCGACCGTGACTCCCAAACAGGTCAAGGTCTCCAAGAAGCCACGCGACATGCTACGCTTCGATCTGGCGAATGAAGCGGAGACCATCCGCAATTACCGGGAGCGAGTTCGCCAATGCGAAGCGATTGGAGAGTTCGCAATGGCGGAACAGATTCGGGAAATTCTCGTGCAGGAGCAGGACCATTTGATCGATCTGGCCACTGCTCTCGGTGAGGAGGTTCCCAATGTCGGCGACGGCGGCGGACCGATGCGGCGAAGCCGCTAGCGCCCAAGAAGAAGGAAGGGAGCTTTACTTGTAATAGACGACCGCTAGGACCAAGGAGGAATGAGTCATGCAAACCACTTGGATGCCCTCTACCGAATCGGGGGTGATTCACAATCGGGCTGAACTGCCAGACAGCGTCTTTGCCTTCCCGAAGCAACGCAAGGAACCGCTCACCGATGCGGACCATGTGAGAAACGCACTCGCCCGCTTCGATCAGGTGGAAGGTGTTTCCGACGCAGACCGCGATCTCGCCTTCGCCAATATCAAGGCTGCTGCCGACTATTACGGCGTCGATGTGAGTGAGAACAGCTGGCGCGATCTGACGCGCTAAACTCGCTCAACCAGCGAACACAATTAAAGTGGCCCGGGAAATTTGCTTCCGGGCCGCTTCGCTTTTTAAGTCACGGATGTCCAGACGATGATGGCGTTTGCCACGAGATAGGCGACGAGCAGGGTGACGAGACAAATGCGGTCGCCGCGTATGATCGCGGCCTCGTACTGGGAATCCTTTCCCCGCCATGAAGCCACCGCCACGCGGGCGATGATGAGGATGACGAACAGGTAGGCGAGCAGATAAATCTTATCGAGCATCATTACGTAATCGACCTCGGGTAGCGAGGAGCTCGATGTCAATTGCAGAGCAACCAGAGTCAGCAGAGCGGTGATTGCCAGGCCGACCCGAGGCTCGACATAGCTCGGGCGGATGAAGAAAACGAGCGAAGCGCAAACCACGATCAGCAGGATCGGTACGAAGAGCTTGAGCGAAAGCGCGAGAACCGGTCGTGTCACCGGGATCGTCAGCGTGATCCGTGAGTAGGCATCATCCTCCGGCTGGGTCAAATAGCCGAAATTGGTCGGGTAAATATTCGTTGTGATTTTCATTTCCGGCTTGCCGACCTTGAAGCCCGGCAGCGTTATTTCCGGATCCATGACGACGCTGTGCTTGCCGTCCGGTACATAAACCGCATCATTGATATCCGAGGTCGAGTCTTCCATCACCACGGTGAGATATTGCGAGTCGAAGGGATAGGTCTCGAGATCGAACTTGGTAGAGAAATAACCTTGATACCTGACAAAAGAATAGAGGCTGCCATCCGGCAATTTCTCCGGCACCTCGTAGAGGCGCTCGCGTATATTGTCGCCGCCCGCGAAGCGGTTCATGAACTCCACGGTCTTGGCGGGATCGTGCGCGGGATTCTTCCAGCGGAACCAGACATAGAGATCGACACTGTAACTGTTGGCCTTGAAGTCGATCTGCTGGATGTCGTTGATATAGGCGCCAACGAACACCTGATTCGATTCTGTGGGCGCAGGGGTCGCGGTGATGGCTTCCTGCACGTCCTTTGGAGGCGATACCGACTCTGTCTGCGCACTCGTTTGTTCAGGTGCGCAAAAGAATACGAGCGGGATTACAAGAAGACCCACCGCCAAGCGGCTAAAAATTGGCATCATTTAAGTTGGGCTCCCGGCTTCGGTGGGGGCGGAACATGGGGTAAGCCAGAAGCGCGGTCAACTGGCCAAACATCGTTAACGCGCTAGGCGAGCGTATTAACAATGATGAGCAGATTGGCCACAAAATAGGCCGTGAGCAGCATCGCCGCCCAGACATGATCGCCCCGCGCGATGGCGGTTTCGGCCCTCTTGTCGGTGCCCCGCCATGAGGTCAGCACCACCCGGCCCAGGGTCAGGATGATGAACAGATAGGCGAGCAGAAACATCTTATCGAGCATGGTCAGATAATCGACGTCGGGCAAAGAGGCGCCCGATGTCAGCTGGAGCGCCACCAGGGTCAGCAACGCGGTAATGCCGAGCCCGAGACGCCCCTCGACATAGCGCGGGCGAATGAAGAACACGAATGAAGAGCAAGCGACGATCAGGAGGATCGGCCCGAAAGTCTTGAGCGACAAGGGCAGGGCCGGACGCGACACCGGGATCTCGAGCGCGATCCGCGAATAAGTCTCGGCCTTCGCTTGGGACAGATCACCGAAATTGGTCGGATAGGTGTTCTCGGCGATCAGCATCGCAGGCCGGCCGACCGAGAAGCCGGGAAGCGTGAGGTCGGGGTTCATCGCGACACTCTTCGTCCCGTCAGGCGCGTAAACCTGCCGGCCAATGCCGGAGACCGTGTCTTCCATGAGCACTCTCAGACGTTGCGTGTCGAAGGGATAGTTCCCGAGATGAAACTTGGTCGAGAACAGACCCTGATAGCGGACGATGGCGTACAGGCTGCCATCGGGCATTTTCTGCGGTTCGTCGTATAAGTCATCGCGTCGATTGTCGTCCGAGGCGAAGCGGTTCATGAACTCCATGGTCCTGGAGGGATTGAGGTCGGGATTGGTCCAGCGGAACCAGACATAAAGATCGATGATGTAGTTGTTGTTCTTGAAGTCGATCTGCTGGATGTCGTTGATATAGGCGCCGACCAGAACTTCGGTCGGACTGGCGGGCGCGGGGCTTCCTGCGATCGCGTCCGTCACCGCCTCCGGCGGCGATGTGGATTCACCCGTGGCACTCCAGCCTTCGAGGCAGCAAAACAGAACGAATATCAGCGCAAGTAGGAGCGCGGAGAGACGGCCTTCAATCGACGGCATCGGGATCATCGCTTCTACGCCTTGACCACATAATTTTTTCAGCCCGTCTACGCTGTCGCTTGGCTCCAGCTACGCCGTGGTGCCCCAGGCCGGACTCGAACCAGCACGCCCTTGCGGGCAACAGATTTTGAGTCTGCCGCGTCTACCAATTCCGCCACTGGGGCTAGGCCCGGAACATGGGGTAAGGCAGAAGCCGGGTCAACTGGCTCAATTTCATCTATTCCAGGCGGTTAGCGCCCGCGCGTAAGCCCGCGACATCGCGGCCGGTTCCTTGAAGCGGAGGCGATGGACATTCATCGTTTGCCCGGCTAAGCAATCGGCCCATGTTGAGGCGAGCCTATGATAAGACCATGGAGCTCGCCGCTCATCGCAACGCACCGTGGGCTCTAGCGGGCGTGTCGTTCGTTGAGAGCTCGGTGTTCCCGATCCCTCCCGACGTCATGCTCATCCCCATGGTGCTCGCCGAGCGGCGAAAGGCCTGGTTTTACGCTACGATCTGCACCGTGGCATCGGTGATCGGCGGTGCCTTCGGCTATCTCATCGGCTATTTCCTGTTCGATACCGTCGGCGAGCCGATTCTGCGCTTTTACGGCTACGAAGCGGCCTTCGAGGACTTTGCACGCCGTTACAACGATTGGGGCGCCTGGATTGTTTTCTTCGCCGGGGTCACGCCCTTCCCCTACAAGGTCATCACCATCGCCAGCGGCGTGACCCAGCTCAATTTCCTGGTGTTCATGGTGGCGAGCGTGGCGGCGCGAGGCTTGCGCTTCTTCGTGGTGGCGGGCCTGCTCTATTGGTTCGGACCGCCGATCAAGGTTTTCATCGAGCGCTATCTCGGCACTCTCTTCACCATCTTCGTCATCCTGCTGTTTGGCGGATTCGTCTTGGTGCGCTACATTTTCTAGCGATGACGGTTCCGGCGCAGGCCTCAAGGCTGGTGATGATGGCGACGGCCGTGGTTTTCGTAGTCGCGGCGGCAACCATCCTTGTCGCGCTCGCCTTCGAGCATTTTGGCGGCTACGTGCCGTGTCCGCTCTGCCTGCAGCAGCGTTATGCGTACTACTTCGCCGTGCCGGCGAGCGCGATCGCCTTCTTCCTGGCTCGAGGCGCCACGCTAGGCTGGGCGCGCATTCTCCTGATCCTGATCGCGATCGCTTTTGCGGTGAACGCGGTGCTCGGCATCTACCATTCGGGCGTCGAGTGGAAATGGTGGCCTGGCCCCGACACCTGCGCCACCGAGATGCCGCTGCAATGGGGCGAGGGCGGACTGGCGCAGCAACTCGAAACGTCACGGATGGTGGCTTGCGACGAGGCGCCTTGGCGCTTCCTCGGTCTGTCCTTCGCCGGGTGGAATGCGGTGGCGTCCGCCCTTCTCGCCGGGATTGCCACGTGGGGCGCTACGAGGCGCTAAACTTCAATCCTCATGCTGAAGAGCGGCCGTCAGGCAGTGTCTCGAAGCATGACCACCCTTCGAGACGCTCGCTGCGCTCGCTCCTCAGGGTGAGGGTTTTTAGGAAGATTACGGCTCGAGCTCGGTATCCCAGTAGAGATAATCGAGCCAGCTCTCATGCAGATAATTCGGCGGGAACAGACGTCCGTTGCGGTGCAACTCGAACACCGTTGGCCGGTAGGGTTTCTGCGCCGGATACATCTTGGCTTCACCGGGCAGTTGGCCGCCCTTCTGCAGATTGCAGGGGGCGCAGGCCGTGACCACGTTCTCCCAGCGCGTCATGCCGCCGCGCGAGCGCGGCACGAGATGATCAAAGGTGAGATCCTGATCGTCGCCGCAATATTGGCAAGTGAAGCGGTCGCGCAGGAAGACGTTGAATCGGGTGAAGGCGGGATAGAGCGCCGGGCGGATGTAGTTCTTGAGCGAGACCACGCTCGGCAGCTTCATCTCGAAGGAGGGGGAGCGGACGGCGCGTTCGTATTCGGAAACGATGTTGACGCGATCAAGGAAGACGGCCTTCACCGCGTCCTGCCAGCCCCACAACGACAGCGGATAGTAGGAAAGCGGACGATAATCGGCATTGAGCACGAGAGCTGGAAACGTGCCGGGAGCGGCCGATGCGGTTGCGACGTTCAAGACGACAAATCCTCAAATCTTGCCCGTCGCACTCGGACCATCCTCCTTACGCGGCGGCATACTATAGGGGCGTGTCATGAATGTGAAGCGCCCAACATGCTGTAGGTAGTAATGAAGACGCCCTCAATCCAGATCGGCTGCTCAAGAGGGCTTACTTGCGGCGGCGAAGGCCTGTTTGAGGAAAACGCCGCCGAGCCGCAATCCATCGGCGTCGATGCCGTGGCCGATGCCTTGCGAAATGTGCCACTCGACGGGAAGCCCCGCGGCGCCAAGTTGCTCGCGGGCGATCAGCATGGCGTCGAGCGGGATCACCTGATCCATGTCGCCATGCACGAGCAGGACGGCTGGCGCCGCAGCCGGGTCGTTCGGCAAGGCTTCGACAGTGGCCAGCGCGCCGGAATAGCCGACGATCGCCGCCGGCGCCGGAGTGCGGGCAAGGCCCACGGCGAGCGCCAGCATGGTGCCTTGACTGAAGCCCACAAGACCAAGCGCGCGGGGCGGCAGATTGTGGCTCTTCAGTTCCGCGTCGAGAAAAACATTGAGTGCAGGCCCGGCGCGCTTCACACCGCGCGCCATCTCAGTCGGATCGCGGAAGGTGAGGTCGAACCATTGCCGGCCCATCGGCGCCATGCCGCAAGGCTCGGGCGCATGCGGCGAGACGAAGGCCGCGTGCGGCAACGCGCGCGCCCATTCACGCCCAAGGCCGATCAGGTCGTTACCGTCGGCGCCGTAGCCATGCAGGAACACTACGAGCTGTTGCGCCACGCCGCCCGCAGCCGGCGGCAGTCTCGGCCCATCAAGCAGCGTCATGCCGCATCATTCCGCAATGACGATCGCAAGCAGACTCACTTACCGGGCTCCTCGCCCTCGAGCTTGTCGGCGGAGTGGGCCTGGAGCTGACCGTAATTCTGGATGCCGATATCGTTCAGAAGATTGAGCTGCGATTCAAGATAGTTGATGTGGCCTTCCTCATCGCCGAGCAGCTCCTCGAACAGATCCATGCTCACATAATCCTCTTCCTTACGGCAGGCGGCGCGCGCTTCCATGTAGAGCGCGCGGGCCGAGTATTCCGCTTTGAGGTCGCATTCGAGTACTTCCTTGATGTTCTGCCCGATCATCAAGGGATCGATATGCTGCATGTTGGGAAAGCCTTCGAGGAAGATGATGCGGTCCACGAGCTTGTCGGCGTGCTGCATCTCCTCGATCGATTCCTCTCGCTCCTTCTTGGCGAGGCGGGTGAAGCCCCAATCTTCGAGCAGCCGGTAATGCAGCCAATATTGGTTGACGGCGGTCAGCTCGTGCGTCAGCGCCTTGTTGAGATATTCGATGACCCGCGGATTGCCCTTCATACTCTCCTCCTCTCAGCCTCGGCCATCATGGCCCGTTCTCGGCTTGTAGTCTAGAATTATTCTAAATGAGATCGGTGCGGCAAAGACGCAGCGGAACCCGGTCCATCTTCATCATAACCGACCATCAGCCGGGTAATCAGCGGCAGGCAATTGCCGCAAGACGGGCGCTTACTGAGGTGCCGGTAGATCAGCCCGGGGGTAAGCACGACGAACGGATCGGCGGTGCGCAGCGCCGAGACGGCGTCGGCCACGTCCTTGTCGGTGATGACGGCGCATGAACAAACAATCATCGGAAGTGTGTGGGCAGAACGAAGCTGCCATGGCCTCGGCTTGGACTAGAGGGGGACTTTCTCGCGCTGACGCAGCGGCGGCACGGGGATGGTCTGGCGCACGAGCTCAGGCACTTTCGCATCAACCAAATTGACGATGCCGACCATGATGTCATTGAGCTGGAAGTCCTTGGGCGTATAGACGGCGGCCGCGCCGCATTGCTTCAAGATGTTCACATCATCGGCGGGGATGATGCCGCCGACCACCACGGGAACGTCCTTCAAACCCGCCTCGCGCAGGCGCTGCACCACTTCGCGCACCAGCGACACATGCGAGCCCGACAGGATCGACAGCCCGACCACATGAGCGTTTGCCGCACGCGCCTGCTCGACGATCTCAGCCGGTGTCAGCCTGATGCCGTCATAGACCACGTCCATGCCGACATCGGTGGCGCGCACGGCGATTTGCTCGGCGCCGTTGGAATGGCCGTCGAGGCCCGGTTTGCCGACCACGAAGGTCAGTGTGCGGCCCAATTTACCTGACACCTGCTCAACGAGCCGGCGCACTTCCTCCAGCCGCGCCTCGTCGATCTGATGCTTGGCGTGGATGCCGGTCGGCGCGCGATACTGGCCGAATACTTCGCGCAAGACCTGGCCCCATTCGCCGGTGGTGACGCCCGCCTTCGCGGCGGCGATAGAGGGGGGCATGATATTGAGGCCTTCGGCCGCGGCGGTTTTCAGATCGGCTAGCGCCTTTTGCACGTTCTTGTCGTCGCGGTCACGCCGCCACGTCTGAAGTGCGGCGACCTGCTCGATCTCAACCGATTCCGGCACGGTCTGGATGCCCTCGATGCCGCTTGCCGAAAGGGGCGACGGCTCGGTCTCGGTATAGGCATTGACGCCGACAAGCACCTGCTCGCCTTTCTCGATCGCTTCGACGCGGGCGGCGTTGGAGGCGATCAGCGACTCCTTCATGTAATCGATGGCGGCGACCGCGCCGCCCCTCTTGTGGATCTTGGCGAGTTCGGCACGCGCTTCTTCTTTGAGTGCCTCGACCTTGCGATCCATCTCGGCCGAGCCGTCGAAGATGTCGCCATATTCGAGTAGGTCCGTTTCGTAAGCGAGGATCTGCTGGAGTCTCAGCGACCATTGCTGGTCCCAGGGCCGCGGCAGGCCGAGCGCCTCGTTCCACGCCGGCAGCTGCACGGCGCGTGCGCGCGCTTTCTTCGATAAGGTCACCGCGAGCATCGACAGCAGGATGCGATATACGTTGTTCTCCGGCTGCTGCTCGGTCAGCCCGAGAGAGTTCACCTGCACGCCATAGCGGAAGCGGCGGAGCTTCGGGTCCTCGACGCCGTAGCGCGTCTCGGCGATCTCATCCCACAGATCGACGAAGGCGCGCATCTTGCAGATTTCGGTAATGAAGCGAACGCCGGCATTGACGAAGAAAGAGATGCGCGACAGTACCTGCGGGAATTCCTCCTCCGACACTTCGCCCGAACCTCTGACCTCGTCGAGCACGGCCTCGGCCGTGGCGAGCGCGAAGGCAAGCTCCTGCGCCGGCGTGGCGCCGGCCTCCTGCAGATGATAGGAGCAGACATTGGTGGGGTTCCATTTCGGCATCTCACGCGCGGTGTAGACGATCACGTCCTTGATCAGCCTGAGCGATGGCGCCGGCGGAAAGATGTAGGTTCCCCGCGACAGATATTCCTTCAGGATGTCGTTCTGCACCGTGCCGGTGAGCAACGCATGCTCGGCGCCCTGCTCCTCGGCGAGTGCGACATAAAGCGCAAGCAGCCAGGCGGCCGTGGCGTTGATGGTCATCGAGGTGTTCATCTCGGTGAGCGGGATGCCCTCGAACAGGCTCCGCATGTCGCCGAGATGGGAGATGGGCACGCCGACCTTACCGACCTCGCTGCGGGCGAGCAGGTGATCCGGGTCGTAGCCGGTCTGGGTGGGCAGGTCGAAAGCCACCGACAGCCCGGTCTGCCCCTTAGCCAGGTTCCTACGGTAAAGGGCGTTCGAGGCCTTGGCCGTGGAATGGCCCGCATAGGTGCGGAACAGCCAGGGTTTCTCGCTCTTTTTCGACTTTTCGCTCATGTTCTCAGCCTGAAACGTTATGCATTGCACGCAAAAGGGGTTTCAGGCAACAAGCCCTGGAACGGCTCCAAAGTCGGTTTTCCAAGGCTTTGGCGTTGGACGGTTGACGCCGGAACGGCGTTCTGCTTGACGCATAGGGCCATTGGCCTGGTTCCGCGTTAGGCCTTGGCCCCAGCAAATTTGTTGCAGCCGCGAGATGATTGACAGACAATTGCCGCAACGCAAAAACAGACCGCACAAAGGCACCGGGGGGCAAATCGGATGAACAAGATGGCACTGGCAGAACTGGCTCCGGAAACAGCTGCGCCGGTTGGCGAGATCAAGGATCTCTACGAGATAGGTGAGATCCCGCCGCTCGGCCACGTGCCGAAGAACATGTATGCCTGGGCGATCCGCAAAGACCGCGAAGGTCCACCCGACAGCGCCATGCAGGTCGAAGTGGTGCCGACCTGGGAGCTCGATTCTCACGATGTGCTCGTGCTCGTGATGGCCGCTGGCGTCAACTACAACGGCGTGTGGGCCTCGCTCGGCACACCTGTTTCCATGTTCGATGTGCACAAGCAGCCTTTTCATATCGCCGGCTCCGACGCGTCCGGGATCGTCTGGGCGGTCGGCTCGAAGGTGAAGCGCTGGAAGGTCGGCGACGAGGTCGTCATCCACTGCAATCAAGATGATGGCGATGATGAGGAGTGTAACGGTGGCGACCCGATGTTCTCGACGTCGCAACGTATCTGGGGCTACGAAACGCCTGACGGATCATTCGCGCAGTTCGCACGCGTGCAGGACCGCCAGCTGCTCGATCGGCCGAAGCATCTCACCTGGGAGGAGGCCGCCTGCTATACACTCGTGCTCGCCACTTCCTACCGCATGCTGTTCGGTCACCGGCCGCACACGCTAAAGCCCGGTCATAACGTTTTGGTGTGGGGCGCCTCGGGTGGTCTCGGCTCGATGGCCGTGCAGCTCTGCGCCACCGCCGGCGCCAATGCCATCGGCGTCGTCTCGGACGAGGAGAAGCGCGACTTCGTCATGTCGCTCGGCGCCAAGGGTGTACTCAATCGCAAGGACTTCAATTGCTGGGGTCAGTTGCCAAAGGTCAACACGCCGGAATTCGACACCTGGATGAAAGAGACGCGCAAATTCGGCAAGGCGATCTGGGACGTCACCGGCAAGGGCGTGAATGTCGATTGCGTGTTCGAGCATCCGGGTGAATCGACTTTCCCGGTGTCCTGCTTCGTGGTGAAACGCGGCGGCATGGTTGTCATCTGTGCCGGCACCACCGGCTATAACCTCACCATGGACGCGCGCTATGTGTGGATGCATCAGAAGCGCATCCAGGGCTCGCATTTCGCTCATCTTCAGCAGGCGAGTCAGGCGAACCGGCTCGTGGTCGAGCGTCGTATCGACCCCTGCATGAGCGAGGTCTTTCCCTGGGAGCAAATCCCCAAGGCGCATATGCGCATGTGGAAAAACGAGCACCGTCCCGGCAACATGGCCGTGCTGGTCAGCGCCCCTTGCACGGGCCTGCGTACGGTCGAGGACGTGATCGAAGCCAGCCGGCAGATGCACGGTTCCTAATACATGGGCTTCCTTCAGCAATTTAGAGGTTTGACTCCCGGAGGCGGGCGCGCTTCGTTGTGCCGGACATTCCTATCAGAGACATCATTTCACGGCGGCTGAGACCTTGAACGACAGCGCAACGCCAAGCATCGCCGAGACTGTTTCGCAGCTCAAATCTGCCGCCGAGGCGGCTGCCGCCTTGCGCCAAAACGCGACCGAAGGCGTTGCCGCCAAGGTTGTGGCCGATGGCAAGATCGACGGCGCGGCGCTCGAGCGCGAGCAGCATGCCGCCCATGGCCTTGCCTGGGTCGCCACCTATGCCGAGGCGCTGACGCAGCTAGCCGATTACGCGGCACGCATGCAGGGCGAAGGCCGGTTCGGCGAGATGGAGGCTCTGCTAACTCGTATCGCCGCGGGCGAATATCTCGCCCAGCTGTCCGGCGGCGTGGTGATGAGCCAGAACGAGATCGCCCGGATGCACGAGCTTGGCGTCAGCGACGCCGATCAGGCGGCGTTCCTCACGCCTGCGGTTCGCGCCCTGGTTCAAGGCAATACGCCGGAGATCCGCGCCCGCGCGGTCGAGCTCATCAAGCAGGCGCAAGGCGCGGCTGCGGCCAATTTCGGCGATCCGGGGTTGGACGAGACCTATGAGGAAATCCGCAACGAGATGCGCCGCTTCTCTGAAGCCGAAGTCGTGCCGTTTGCGCAAGACTGGCATCTCAAGGACGATTATGTGCCGCTCGCGTTGATCACGAAGCTCGCCGAGCTCGGCGTGTTCTCGCTGACGCTGCCCGAAGAATTCGGCGGCCTCGGCCTCGGCAAGGAGGCGATGTGTGTGGTCTCCGAGGAATTGTCGCGCGGTTATATCGCCGTGGGGTCGCTCGGCACACGCTCGGAGATTGCCGAGGAGTTGATCCTGAGCGGCGGTACCGACGCGCAGAAGCAGGAATGGTTGCCGAAAATTGCCTCAGGCGAGGTGCTGCCGACGGCGGTGTTCACCGAGCCGAATACCGGCTCAGATCTCGCTTCGCTTACCACGCGCGCCGTGCGCGACGGCGACGTCTATCGCATCACCGGGCAGAAGACCTGGATCACGCATGCCGCCCGCGCCGACCTGATGACGGTGCTCGCGCGTACCGATCCCAAGGAGAAGGGCTATCGCGGCCTCTCCATGTTCCTGGCGCCGAAGCCGCGCGGTGACGACGATAATCCCTTCCCCGCGGACGGCCTGACGGGCGGCGAGATCGAGGTGCTCGGCTATCGCGGCATGAAGGAGTTCGACATTTCCTTCGACGGTTTTGCCGTGCCGGCCGCCAATCTGCTTGGCGGTGTCGAGGGCCAGGGCTTCAAGCAGCTGATGCAGACTTTCGAGGCGGCACGCATCCAGACCGCGGCGCGCGCCATCGGCGTGGCCCAATCGGCGCTGGACCTCGGCCTGCGTTACGGCCTCGAACGCATCCAGTTCGGCAAGCCGATCATCGCCTTCCCGCGCGTCTCGGATAAGCTGGCCATGATGGCCGCGGAGATTCTCGCCGCGCGTCAGCTCACCTATTTCGCCGCGCGCGAGAAGGACGCCGGACGCCGCTGCGATCTCGAAGCCGGCATGGCCAAGCTGCTCGCCGCCCGCGTGGCCTGGGCCTCGGCCGACAATGCATTGCAAATTCACGGCGGCAACGGTTTCGCGCTGGAATATGCGGTCAGTCGGGTGCTGTGCGACGCGCGCATTCTCTCCATCTTCGAGGGCGCCTCTGAAATCCAGGCGCATGTCGTCGCCAGGCGGCTATTGGAAGGCTGAACTTTTCTAGGCTGGAGGAGTCCTAATGACGACCGCAGCAAATTCGACCCGCTCCATCGCCATCCCAATAATTGCGGTGCTCGGCTGCTTTGCCGCCTGGTTTCTCGGCGGCATGCTGACGCGTCCCAATCTCGATTGGTACGCGACGCTCAATAAGCCAGGGTTCGAACCATCCAACATCGTGTTCACCATCGTCTGGCCGATCCTCTACGTGATGATGGCAGTGTCGGCATGGATCGCCTGGCGTGCGCCCGGCAAGGACGAGGACCGCAAGCTCGCCTTCATCTGGTTCTTCATCCAGCTCGCGATCGGCGTGGTGTGGTCTTACGCCTTCTTCTCGCTGCATAGCCCGGGCTTCGGCGTCATCGTCATGATGGCGCTGCTCATCGCCATCGTCATCACCATCGTGCTGTTCGACCGCCTGAGCCGCACGGCGGCGCTACTGCTCGTGCCGTATGCGCTGTGGGTGTGCTACGCCACCGGGCTCAATTTCGCCTTCTGGCTCCTCAACGGCTGATGCTATCGCTTCGCGTAATTTGGGTGTAAGCGAAGGCCACGGAGCCGGGCCTCCGAGGGGTGACGTCATGGAATACCTGACCAAATATGCCATTCCGGTGGCGCTTGCCGCGGTCGCTATCGTGCTCGTGCTCGGCTTATGGAACATGCTTCGAGGCGGCAGCCCCAACCTCAGCCAGACCCTGATGCGCTGGCGGGTGATCCTTCAGTTCGTCGCCCTCTGCATCGTCATGCTCACCATTTATCTGATGGGGCGCCAATCATAACCATTTCTTGACCCTCTTAAGGGCCAAGCTACGCTAAGCTAGTAAGTGGCGTGACCGGCGAGGCCGGGTATTATGGTCGTTCTCAACAAGATTTACACGCGTACCGGCGATGACGGCACTACCGCCCTCGGCTCGGGCCGGCGCGTGGCGAAATACGACCTCAGGGTCGAGGCTTACGGCACGCTCGACGAAACCAACGCGGCCATCGGTCTTGCCCGCATGCACACGCGCGATGGGGACCCCACGCTCGACGCCATGCTTGCGCGTATCCAGAACGATCTATTCGACCTCGGCGCCGATCTCTGCTTTCCCGACGAAACCAAAGATGCGCGCGGGCGTTTGCAGGTGAGCGACACGCAAGTCAAGCGCCTCGAAAGCGAGATCGACACACTCAACCGCGAGCTTCAACCTTTGCGTTCTTTCGTTTTACCGGGGGGCACACCTGCAGCAAGCTTCCTGCATCTTGCCCGCACGATATCGCGCCGCGCCGAGCGCCTGATCGTTGCGCTTGCCGCCAGACCGAGCGAGCAGGTTGGCGCGCCCGCAATTCGTTACATCAACCGGCTGTCGGATTTTCTGTTCGTCGCCGCGCGCTACGCCAATGACAAAGGCAAGTCAGACGTAACGTGGGTGCCGGGCGAGAACCGCTAAAGCGGAGAAGAGAGTAGAGCGGTGTTCGTCCCCCTTCACGACACCAACCCCCTGAAGCGGATCCACTTTCAATATGTGACAGTGGCTCTGATCATCATCAATGTCGCCGTCTTCGTCGTCTTCCAGACCGGCTGGGTCATTCCGCTGGACGATGAGAACACCGCGGCCTTCGCTGTCATCCCGGCGAAGTTGATGACGGGCAGTCCGAGCGACGGGACGATGTTCGCCTCGGGTGCCTTCATGCCCGAGCGTTTCACGCTTCTCACCTACATGTTTCTGCACGGCAGCTGGATCCATCTCATCGGCAACATGCTGTTCCTGTGGGTGTTCGGCGACAACATCGAAGATGCCATGGGGCATATGCGCTTCCTGATGTTCTATCTGATGTGCGGTATCTTTGCCGCTGTGCTGCATGCTTGGATGATGCCGAATTCCGACATGCCGCTGATCGGCGCGTCCGGCGCGGTAGCGGGCATCATTGCCGCCTATCTCATCCTGCATCCCAAGGTGAAGGTCTGGGTGCTGGCGCTGTGGCGCATCCCCCTCCGCATCACCGCCGCCTGGGCGCTCGGCATCTGGATCGTGGTGCAGGTCGGCAGCGTCTTCTTCGAGGGGGAGGAAGCCATCGCCTGGTGGGCTCATATAGGTGGATTGCTGGCCGGCGCGGCGCTGATCATCTTCATGCGGCGCCGCGGTGTAATCCTGTTCGACAAGACCAGGGGCGGGGCCTGATTACGCCCGCAATCCCCTAGAAACCGTTGACTTAGTCCATTTGCGGCAGTACGGTCGCGGCCATTTCGCAGTTGCGAGATAACCGGCTAGGGAGGACTGTTCAGGCGTGCGGGGAACTTTAGCCGCATGAAGATTCTCGTTCCCGTGAAACGGGTTGTCGATTTCAACGTCAAGGTCCGCGTCAAGTCCGACGGCAGCGGGGTCGACCTTGCCAATGTCAAGATGTCGATGAACCCATTCGACGAGATCGCCGTCGAGGAAGCCGTCCGCATCAAGGAGCGGGGGGAGGCGGGAGAGGTCGTCGCCGTTTCCATCGGCAGCACGAAATCGCAAGACGCGCTGCGCACCGCGCTCGCCATGGGCGCCGATCGCGCCATTCTGGTCAAGACCGACGCCACCGTTGAGCCGCTCGCCGTGGCCAAGCTACTCAAGAAAGTCGTTGAGAACGAAAAACCCGAACTCGTCATCATGGGAAAGCAGGCGATCGACGACGATTGCAATCAGTCCGGTCAGATGCTTGCCGGTCTGCTCGGCTGGCCGCAAGGCACTTTCGCCTCGAAGATCGAGCTCAACGGCGAGAAGGTCAAAGTCGTGCGCGAGGTTGACGGCGGGCTCGAGACAATTTCGCTTTCAAAGCCGGCTGTCGTTACCACCGACCTGAGACTCAACGAGCCGCGCTACGCGTCGCTCCCCAACATCATGAAGGCGAAGAAGAAGCCGATCGATGAGACGACACCCGAAGCGCTAGGCGTCGATATCGCGCCACGTTTAAAGGTGCTCTCCGTCGCCGAGCCCAAGGCACGCGAGGCCGGCATCAAAGTCGATAGCGTCGCGGCGCTCATTGATAAATTGAAAAATGAGGCGGGGGTTCTTTAGAGATGGCGGTCTTGTTGCTGGCAGAGCACGACAATAAGGGCCTCGCGCCGGCGACCGCCAAGGCGCTGACCGCCGCGCGCGAATTTGGCTCCGATATCGACATTCTCGTCGTAGGGCAAGGCTGTGAAGCCGTAGCCGATGAAGCCGCCAAGCTCGAAGGCGTGCGCAGGGTTCTGCTCGCCGAGGCGCCTCATCTCGCCCAGCGCCTGGCGGAAGAAACGGCCGCCACGATCCTGCCGCTGATGCCGAATTACACCGTGCTGCTCGCGCCGGCCACGACGGCCGGCAAGAACGTGTTGCCACGCGTGGCCGCACTGCTCGACGTCGCACAAATCTCCGACATCGTCGAAGTCAAATCGCCCGACACTTTCGTGCGGCCGATTTATGCCGGCAATGCGCTCCAAACCGTACAGACCAGGGACAAGACCGTGGTCGGCACGGTTCGCACCACCGCTTTCGCCGAGACGGGCGAGGGGGGCACGGCTGCGGTCGAGAGTGTGTCTGTACCAGCATCAATGGGGCTTTCCAGCTTCGAAAAATCGGAAATCAGCACGAGCGACCGCCCCGAGCTGACCGCAGCCCGCATCGTCGTTTCCGGCGGCCGGGGCATGCAATCGGGCGACAATTTCAAGACTTTGCTCGAACCGCTGGCCGACCGGCTTGGCGCCGCGGTCGGCGCCTCCCGGGCCGCGGTCGATGCCGGCTACATGCCGAACGACCACCAGGTCGGGCAGACCGGCAAGGTGGTGGCGCCCGAGCTTTACATCGCCGTCGGCATTTCCGGCGCCATTCAGCATCTTGCCGGCATGAAGGATTCCAAGGTGATCGTCGCCATCAACAAGGATGCCGACGCGCCGATTTTCCAGGTCGCCGACTATGGCCTCGTCGGCGATCTGTTCACGGTCCTGCCTGAGCTCGAAGCCGAGCTCAAGAACGCAGGCTATTGAGACCGGGCGGTCGATGAGGAATGACGATGGACGAGATAGTGCAAGGCGCGGGTATCCTGGCCGAACAGGCCTCACAGCGAGCGCGTGAGGTGGCTCCCATTCGCAAGATCGGCATCGTGGGCGCAGGTCAGATGGGCAGTGGCATTGCCCATGTGGTGGCGCTGTCGGGCTACGACGTGGCCATCAACGACATCGCCAAGGAGCGCTTCGACGCGGCGCTTCAGGCCATAGACAAAAACATGTCCCGCCAGATTGCTTCGGGCAAAATAAACGAAGAGGATCGCAAGGCGGCGCTCGCGCGCATTACCTTCGCGGAGTCGATGCAGGATTTTGCCGATGCGGATATGGTGATCGAAGCCGCCACCGAAGATGAAACGGTGAAGCGCAAGATTTTCGTGGCACTTTGTCCCTTCCTCAAGTCGGACGCCATTGTCGGCACCAACACCTCGTCGATTTCCATCACCCGTCTTGGCGCCAGCACCGACCGACCCGAGCATTTCATCGGCCTGCATTTCATGAATCCGGCCCCGGTGATGGAACTCGTCGAGATGATCCGCGGCATCGCCACTGACGATGAGACATTCTCCCGCGCCAAGACGTTTGTCGAAAGTCTCGGCAAGATCACCGCCGTCTCCGAGGATTTTCCCGCCTTCATGGTCAACCGCATATTGCTGCCGATGATCAACGAGGCGGTGTATACGCTCTATGAGGGCGTGGGCTCGGTCGATGCCATCGACACCGCCATGCGGCTCGGCGCGCATCACCCGATGGGTCCGCTGCAGCTTGCCGATTTCATCGGCCTCGATACGTGTCTGTCGATCATGCAGGTGCTGTATGAAGGCCTCGCCGATTCCAAATACCGGCCCTGTCCGCTGCTCGTGAAATATGTCGAAGCCGGCTGGCTCGGGCGGAAAACCAAGCGGGGCTTCTACGATTATCGCGGCGAGACGCCGATGCCGACCCGTTAAATTTCTCGGTCCTCACAGCATAACATACTGAAATACAATAGAAATATCTGCCATGCGCCGATGAATGGTGCATGAATGACGCCCTCAGCTTCGGTTCAGCGCCGATCGGCGACAAAGACGCCAAGGAGCGAGGGGAAGCCTCCGCTCCACGGCACGAACCGAAGCTGGAGGACGACATGTTCAAATCTCTCTTCACCGCCGCGGCCCTGATGGCCTTGATGCTTGGCGCGACTGTTTTGGCTTCCGAAGCCGCAGAGAACAAGTCCGGCGCGCTTGCCGGCGACGAGCTGCGCCAGGCGGTCAGCGGCAAGATCGTTTATCTCAAGATTTCAGGCTTCGAGCTGCCCATTCATTACGCGGCAGGCGGCACGATGTCAGGCAGCATGAACACGGTTATGGCGACGCTTGCCCGGGGCGACGGCTCGTCCGATCGCGGGAAGTGGTGGATCGAAGGCAACCAGCTCTGCCAACGCTGGAATGTCTGGATGGACGGCAAATCCTACTGCTACACATTCGCGGTCAAAGGCAGCGCCGTGCAGTGGGTACGCAATGACGGCCGCTCCGGTACGGCGCGCATCGCCGGCTAGAATCCGATGGCCTTTAGCGCAATGCGCGAACCTTTGATAAACCTTTGAATGCCAGCGCGAAAACCTTTGCTAGAAAGTAATTGGGAGGGATATTAGGCATGGGCTAAACCGTCGGACCAGACGGTCTCCAGGAGGAGTAGTCCGTGCAAACAGGCTGGATAACACGGCGGGAATTCTTGAAGGCATCGGCAGCCGCCGGCACTGCGGGTCTCCTCGTCTCCATACTCGATCTCGGCCGCTGGCCGCTCGCTAAGGCGGCGACGATGGATCCGCCGGGGGGGTGGAACGGGGGGCCGGGCCAGGCCCGCTACCGTATCGACGGGCTGGCGAAAGTCACCGGTCAGAAAATCTACGCCCGCGATTTCCAGCCGATCGATCTGCCCAATTGGCCCGTGAAATACCGTCATGCGCTGGTGGTGTATGCAACCTTCGTCGACCATGTCTTCGATGGTCTCGATCTCGATCAGCTTCCCAATGAGCTCCGGCCGGTCGTCACGATAACAGCCGCCGATCTCGCCCGTGACTCGATCGGCATCGCCGAGGAAGACTATCCGGAGGGCGAGTATATCGTGCCGGCGGGCAAGCCACCGTCCTATCTCGGTCAGGCCCTGGCCATTCTGCTTTTCGATGAATTGACCGCCTATTACGGCGCCAAGGAACAGATCGTCTCGAACGGCAAAGCCATCCGGATCGGCAAGGCCGTGCCCTTACCCGAGCCGACCAGTTACAAGCCGGAAACCAGCATCGTTCATTCTCTCACCAGAGAGGGCGATGAACACTTCGCGCAGACGATCGACGGTCCCGTACATCCGTCCCAACCGGGTGCGACGAACGAAAAAGCCATGGCAATCGTCAATGTGGTCGGCGAAAGGCTCAAATCGCCCGATCTCGACGTTTACAGCCATACTTACGAAACACCCGTGGTCGATCCGATGTTCATGGAGCCCGAAACCGGTCTCGCCTGGTTCGATCGCGAGGCAAAGACATTGCGCATGCTGATCGGCACGCAATCGCCGGGTTATGACCTTGACGCGGCGATCGAGTTGTTCGCCCCCAAGGAGTGCCCAATCGAAATCGACGACGTCCATATCTATGCCGCCTATCCGGGTGGGGGATTTGGCGGACGCGATACCTCGATCCTATGTCTCTATCTCGCGCTCGCCGCGGCGTACTCGGACAGACCGATCCGAATCTCCAACGATCGGTTCCAGCAGTTTCAAAGTGGCATCAAACGGCATGCATCCAAGATCGAGCTGACGCTCGGTGTGAGCAAGGAGAACCTTATCGAGGTATTCAGGAATCATTCGATCCTCGACGGAGGCGGTCGGCGCAATGTCAGTACCTACGTCGCCAATGTGGTCGGCATCCTCGGGACGGGTGTGTATCGCGCCCCTCTCGCCGACATCTGGTCGCGCGCGCGACATACTGTCTCGCAAGTTGCAGGCTCCATGCGCGGCTTCGGGTCGTTCCAGTCCACATTCGCGGTCGAATCGATGGTCGACGAAATCGCGTTGGCCCGCGGTCTCGATCCTCTCGAATTCCGCAAGCTAAACCTCCTCCAACCCGGTGATACCATCGTCACCGGCGCACCGCGCACCCCGCCCGGCCTCAGCGATGTCTGCGACAAGGCCATGGCTCATCCGCTATGGACGAACCGCGACGCCGATCAGAAGCGGCTCTCGACCGACGACGAGCGCTACGGTGTCGGCGTGGCGATTGCCATGAAGAATTTCGGTTCGGGAGCTGATGCCGTCATGTCACAGGTGCGAATCAATCCCGATGGCCGCCTGTCGGTCGTCACCCATCGTCTTGCCGGCGGGCACCAGGGCGTTGACCTCCTGCATTAGCGGCCCGGCCGCATTCTCCATTGGCACGAAATTGAGCTGCACGTTGCATTGCTGATAGGGACCGGGGCCGAAGGTGATGAGGCCAACACGGCGGAAGTGGGTCGCGGTGGGCAGCATTTTAGCCAGCGCCGACCGCATCTTGTCGATGCGCGTGGTTGGGATAGTAGTGGAGATGCCGAGTCGGTCTGTGCCGGCCATGGAGCCCGAGGCGTCAAACACCAGCATGGCGTCCTCATTGCAGGGGGTGCGCTCAGCATCCACGGCAGAAGCCGGACCACCGATACTCGTAAACATGACAAGTGCGGCTAGCCGGATAGCAGAAAGTCCCGGAACCATGCGATGTCTCCACAAGACTTGTCGATCATAGCCTAAGAGCCGATCCAAGACGAAGTTGAATCGCATGAATCGGTTGTGATTCTGTATGGGCGCTTGATTGCTGTTTGCTTTACGAGGGGCAGCCGCCTTCAGACGATACTCACTCAACTACGTAACAAACGAGTGTGCCCCTCGTGAAGCGTAGCTAGGTCTGTGGTCGGGCGAGCGCGAATATATTACTGGACGATCACGACAATTGCCGAACATGAAGAACGGCCCTCCCGGCGATAAGCGTGCAGCGCACTTGAATCAAAGTACATCGCGTCGCCCTCGTGCAGCAAGGTTTCCTCACCGTCGACGTTGACGGCGAGTTCACCCTTGGTGATGTAAATCAATTCCGCGCCGCCATGGCTATGTGGTTCCGAGGGTTTCGACTGCATCGGGAACTCGGCGAGAAATGCTTCCATCTTTCGTTCGTTGACTGGGAAGTCGAGACTTTCGAACAGATAAGCGGGCGGGGTTTCGTCAGGCCGGTCAGGCAGGCGCAACCGATCGCGCTTGCGAACTACAGCGACCATCGGCCGGTGCTTATTCTCAATGAAGAAATGTTCGAGCCCAACATTAAATACCAACGCGATACGCAACAGCGTCGGCAGGGTGGGGAAGAGCGCGCCCCGCTCGATCTTGGACAGCATGCCCGGCGATAGACCGGTATGCTCGCCAAGTTGCACCAGACCCAGCTTTTTTTGGTGGCGCAGAGCGCGGATCTTCGGGCCGATTTCGTAATACTCGAGCCCAGTGGCGAGTGTCCTGGAAAGCATCGCCAATGCTCCGTTTTCTGCTGAGTGAAACTGACAACCAGGGTATTTTCTTTAAACGAAAATCACAAGCCTTCTCGCAAGATTATTACTGCCAGTCAAACGTCTTGTCGTCATATGCGAATTATGCGATAATATTTGATCTCGGCTCAGGCCTTGTCCCGCTCGATGATTGAATGAGGTTGAAGTTGAACAGCGTGCTTCAAGTAACGACAGTCCGGAAATAAGGAGGTGTCGCCATGGGATCGCGTGAGCGCCTTGCCAAAAAACCATCATCGGCTGTTCCACTGAACCTGCTTCGCGCGTTCGAGGCGACGGCGCGGCACATGTCGATGAAAGAGGCGGCCGCTGAACTCAATCTGACGCCTTCGGCGATCAGCTACCGCGTGAGCCTTCTGGAGAAAATACTGCAATGCAAGCTGCAGCAAAAAATCGGAGCACGGCTGACGCTTACCGAAGCTGGCGACCGACTGCTAGCGGGGCTTAAAATCGGATTTGCGCACATCACCCAAGCAGTCGACACTTTGCGGGGCTCGGCAAAGAGGTAAAGCTCGAGAGACCTTTGTCTACTCACCACCGGCGATACGACGCACTACTTCCCCAATGAGGAAGCGAAGTCGTCTTTCATCGAAGATACGCAAGGCAAGATCGCGAAGGCGCAAGCGTATTGCAGCGGAGAGCAGCTTAGATCTTAAGCAATCTCCTTGCGACGCCAGTCGGTAAGCGGCCAGCTACGGCCACGGGCTTAGGGTTATTACCCGCGCTTCTCCAGTTCTGCCTCTTCAGCAGGAGTCACTTCGCCGGCGTCTTCTAGTGCTTTGATGCACTCGGGGGAGAGTTCCTTGCCGTGCTGCCGCATGCAAAGCGCCAGCAATTGGCTGCCGAGGCCATCCTGGTTGCAGTACTGTCGATAATCGTGCGCGCAGTACTGTTTTTCTTCGTCTGTGACAGGGTATGCGCTCTGCGCACACACCGAGGTCGAGAATACGCCGACCAGGGCGGCGACCATTGTAATTGATCTTAACATAGGATACCTCATCGGCTTCGATTTGCTGTCGCTGCCCGCCCTTTCGGAGCAGCGCGGGGGTCTTTACATGAATTGTCTTCAACAAGCCAGAACATATTGCGCGGCCGCATCGCCTCCTCTAGGGAATGCGGCACGTTTCGGCGGCTTGCAGATCGAGAGTTCCAGCGGGCGTCCCGGTCTTTCTGCCGAAGCTTGGCAGGCTTGTCTTTCCAGCCCCACGCGCCAGCAGCCCGCCGAGCGCAGCATCGATCACACGATCACGCCAATCCTGGCTGTAAGCCCGCGCCATGGTCGCCCCTCCATCCCCAAAAAACGGAGGACGCGCATTGTTCGCGCGCGATTTGGAAATCCCTCTAGGAATTGGAAAATGACGAACTCGCTCTAGTCTGCGACATAAGAAGATTAGAAATGCCGTGATCTTGATCGTTTTGGCCGGCTCGCTGCTCGTCGCGCGGCGGCGAGATTTCCATCGAGCTCGAAAGCGACCAAGTCCTGATGTGAAAGTCCGCGATACCGGAGGCCCTGACCTCGCGCTCGGACTCGGCGCGCATATTACCAGGCAAGCGTGGCGACCAGACCAGCCGAATAGTTTCGTCGGCCCGGGGTGATCTGGTCGGTGAAAAGATTGAATGCGTCGCGATCGACTTCGTATGAAGCATCATAGAAGGCACGAACGGCAAAAATCTTGTTGAGATAGTTGTCCAGCCCGCTCTGCAAAAACTGTGGCGCAATCCTGGACGACGGCCGTGACCTTCACCTTGACGAGCCGATCCTCCCAAACCGATACGGCGAACTAGGCGGCGACCGCGACGGCAAGTCCAGATAAGCCGCCGGTGGAATTGACCAGACGTATCTTACGGGTTGCCACGTGGCTTTGGTGGACTCGGTCAGGTCCTGCGTCGGTCTTTATTGGCTTTTGAGCCCCTGAAAGGCGGCAAGTGCCCTCTGCCTTGCCGCCGCATGGTCAACGATGGGCAACGGATAATCCTGCCCCAGCTTGATTGCAGCATCAGAGAGCTCGATAGGCCGAGCGGCCCATGGAGCATGCACCGCGCTGTTCGGGAGTTTTGCGACTTCCGGCACCCAACGCCGGACATACAGGCCATCAGGATCAAATTTCGCGCCCTGTAAAGCAGGATTGAACACCCTGAAATACGGTGCCGCATCGGCGCCGCATCCTGCAACCCACTGCCAACTCGCCGAATTGCTGGCGAGGTCGGCATCGACCAGCGTGTCCCAGAACCAAGTCTCTCCTTCTCGCCAATCTACCAGCAAATCCTTGATAAGGAAGGAGGCGACGATCATACGAACCCGGTTGTGCATCCAGCCCGTCGTCCATAGCTCACGCATGCCCGCATCGACAATCGGGTAGCCGGTCATCCCCCGCTGCCAGGCACCGATCAGGACAGGGTCGTTTAACCAGGGGAAAGCTCGGAACTCTTGCCGCAGCGGTTCGCTCGGCAATGTCGGGAAGTGATATAGTAAATGATAGGAAAACTCCCGCCAGGCTATCTCCGACAAAAAGGTCTCGATGCCAGCGCTGATCGGATCGCCGGCCTCACGCGTCGCGTACGAAGTCAGCGTGTGCCAGATTTGTCGCGGGCCAATCTCGCCAAAATGGAGGTGAGGCGAGAGGCCCGATGTTCCCTTGACGCCGGGAATGTTGCGTCTGTCGCGGTATTTGACCGCTGCCTCGCCGACGAAGTTCCGTAGGCGCTCCTGCGCCCCCTTTTCGCCTGGCGTCCACGCCTCTCGAAAACCAGCGGCCCAGTCCGTCCGCTTGGGGCGCAGCCCCCAGCCGGAAAGGGCGTCGCTATCCGGCAAGGTTTCCGGCACCGCCAATCGACGCGGCGGTGGCGGCGCGGCGTCGTCGATGGCATGGGTTCTCAGCGCTTTCCAGAACGGGGTAAAAACGCGGTAGGGATCGCCGTTCTGAGTCTTGAGCGCCCAGGGCTCGCGGATGAGCGCCGAATTGAAGCTTTTCGCTTCAATACCCCGCTCGGCCAGCCCCTTCTTGAGGCGTTCATTTCGAGCCTTCGCCCACGGCTCGTAGCGGCGGTTCCAATATACGGCGGTCGCCCCTGTTTGCTGAACGATTCCATCAATAACAACTTCGGCTTTGCCGCGGCGCAGAACCAAGTCTGTGCCCCGCATCCTGAGTGACTCGCCAACCGATTCCAGGGAGCCGTGAAGCCACCAACGCGAAGCGCCGCCGGGTGCCCAACGGCCGGCGTCCTCATCATCGAGGATGAACAGCGGAATGATCTCCTGGCCTCGGCTCACAGCCGCCGCCAAGGCCGGATTATCGGCCAGTCTAAGGTCACGGCTGAACCAGAGGATCGTTGTCATATTTTGGTGTTAAAGCCTGAAGCCACGGGTTCGGCTGCCGCGTATCATTGACATGGGTCGGACCGAGCGAGATCGGCTTTGCTCGCCCCGCTCCACCCTGGCCGCGTGGCCGTCTGTGCGGCCGACCACCTTCGACGGCCAAGCTCCCGCTGGCGCCGAAACCGCCCATAGGCTAACATGCGGGTAGAGCAGTCGCAAAAACGAGGTTTACAGCGAATGGTTTTCACAAAAATTCAGTTCCAGCCGAAATCAGCGCGATGAAAGTCGCGATGGTCGCTCTGCGGAGCCTGGTGCTGGGTGTACTGCTCCTTGTTGCCGTTGCCGGCCCAGTGGTGGCAGCGGACCCGGCTGAAAAGGTAGCGCCGCCAAAATGCTTGCGGGCGGAAATCAACCCTTTCAACGGACGTATGATCTGCATCAACCCGGCGGGTGCTCAGGTCGAAACACCGCCGGAAGATTCTAAACTGTGGTGCTGGTCCGAGGCCCGTCAGGGATATGGCGGGCCCGGTTGCATTCGCGAACCAGGCGTCGACTGAATGTCGCGCGCAATTGGTCGCAAGCTCGTGGAAAGTCGGTAAGGACCGTTATGCTAACCTATCTGGCAGCCTATGCGATCGCGCTGGTCCTGTTTGTCGCCCTCGACATCATCTGGCTGATGACCATGGGCGCGTCGCTCTATCGCGCGACGCTCGGCGATATTCTCCTGCCCACGGTCAAGATCGCACCGGCCATCGTGTTTTACCTGATGTTTCCGATCGGGATCATAGTGTTCGCGGTAGCCCCGGCGCTTCGCGCCGGCTCACCCTTGCCCGCGCTGCTCTATGGGGCACTGTTCGGCTTGCTGGCCTATGCCACCTATGACCTCACCAATCACGCCACTCTGAAGAACTGGACGCTGAAGATTACCGCAATCGACATCGTCTACGGCGCCGTCGTGGTGGGTGCAGTCTCAACGCTGACCTTTTATGTGTTGCACTGGTTCGGGCGGTCGGCCGGTTGAGGGCTTAGGTTACGGGGCGGAGCAGATAGTGGCTCACACCCCATTCCTCGCCATCAAGGTGGCCGAACAGACCCGCAGTCGCGAGGAAGAACAGCCGCCAGCGGCGCGTCCAGAGTTTGGCCTGATCGCCATAGATGGGGACAAACAGCCGGGTGACCTCCGCCTCGTTGTGGGAAAGATTCTGCAGCCAATGCTCGGCGGTGCGCTGGTAGTTCCGGCCGTTCCACCGCCATTCCTGCTCGACCTGGAAGAGCTCGCCGAATTCGCGGATTAGGGCATGGCTCGGCATAATCCCGCCGGTAAAGAAATGCCGGGCAATCCAGTCCGCGGGATCGGCATGATCGAATTGATAGGGCACGCGCGCATGGCTGAAAATGTGCATGAAGAACAATCCCTCAGGCGCCAGCCAGGATCGGATTCGAGCCAAAAGCCGCGGCCAGTTGGCCACATGCTCGAACATTTCGATTGAGACCACCCGGTCGAATTGTATGGCCGTATCGAAATCGTTAACATCTGCGGTGAGGACTTGCAGATTAAGGAGGGCTCGCTTGCCTGTCTCCGCCTCGATATGAGCGCGTTGCGATCGCGAATTCGATACGGCGATAATGGTGCTAGTCGGGAATTTTTCGGCCATGAACAGCGACAACGAGCCCCAGCCGCAGCCGAGTTCGAGGATGCGCTGACCGTCCTGAAGCCCCGCATGCTCAACGCTCGCTTCCAGCGCGCCGAGCTCCGCCTCGTCCAGCGTTTGCGCGCCCGTGTCGTAAAGGCAGCTCGAATATTTGCGCTGCTTGCCAAGCACCAAGGCGAAGAACTCCGCTGGCACTTCGTAATGTTGCGCGTTGGCTAATTCGGGGTGCAAGGCGATAGGCCGATCTCGCATGGCTCGCGCGAAATCCCGGGTCGCGCGCTCGCCGTCATCTGCCAAGCCACGTCGCGTCCGGGTCACCAGATAGTCGATGGCCAGCCGCGTCGCAGAATCGAAAATAGGCAGCCGCTCGCAAGCCAAGATTGCCGCCATCCTTGCTCGCTGCATAGCCCCGGGCGTCATGAAACTCTCTGCGGCGGCCATGGTAAGAAGGCGCTGGTCCGCGACTGATAATCCCGATAGGCGGCGCCGTATTTGCGAACCATGTGCTGTTCAAGCGGGGGTATTCCCGACACATAGACCAGCAGCCAATACATGCAAGCCGGGGCAGCAAGGGCAAGCCATCCTTGCGGATAGCCTCCGCTGGAATCAATCGCGAACAAGGGAAAGGCCAACCAGAACAGCCACTCGAAGAAATAGTTCGGATGCCGCGACCAACGCCACAGGCCGCGTGCGCAGACCCGCAGTCTCTCCCCCCGATCTCTTATGCACGCGGTAAGTTGCCGGTCCGCTATCGCCTCGCCGGTGATCGCGCCTACCACGATCAGCAACGCCACCCAGTCTTGCAAACCAAACAGCGGCGCGGGGTTGCGGGCGGCGACGAACAGTCCGAGCGCCAGCGGGACGGTTACGATCGACTGCTTCTGCAGCAAGAGAAACATCTGCTTTGGCGCATTCAGTCCCCATTGCCGGATTAGAACCGCATAGCGGGGGTCCTCGGGCCGTGCCAAAGACCTTCTTACGATATGGCTCCCGAGCCTGAGCGACCAAGCCGCGACCAGTGCCGCGATCAGCAGCTGTCGCCCGGACGTGACGTCCGCCGGGTAGAGCGGCACCAGCGCCGACACCACGCCTACCGCGCCCAGGCTGAACGTCCACACTGCGTCCACGAAACCGCTATTGCCTGTCCGCTGGTGGATCGCCCAGGCCCCCGCCATGATCGTGGCGAGCGCCGCCCATTGAACTAGGGCGGCAACCAGCAAAGCCGTTGCGTTCATTCCGCTTGCGCCTTTGGTTTTTGGGCAACAAAGATAGTCGCCACCGGCGCATCGAGACGCAAAAGCAGTGGTTCCGGATCCGAACCTAGTAATCGAGGGGAGAGCGCCATGGCACAGACGGGCAGAGCGCGCCTCAACATCGCAGTAATCGGCACTGGCATCTCCGGACTTTCCGCCGCATGGCTACTATCGCAGCGCCACAACGTGACCGTGTACGAAAAGGCATGTCGGCTTGGCGGCCACTCCAACACGGTCGAGATTCACACTGCCGGAGGCAGCATTCCGATCGACACAGGCTTCATCGTCTATAATACTGTCAACTACCCTAATCTAGAAGCGCTATTTCAGTATCTTGACGTTACGACCAAATCCTCCAACATGTCGTTCGCCGTCTCCCTCGGCGAGGGCGGGTTCGAATATGCGGGAAACAGTTTGGCTAGCCTGTTTGCACAGAAGAAGAACCTGTTCCGGCCGGAATTTTGGTCGATGCTGCGGGGCATACGCCGCTTCTACCGGCGGGCGCCCGAGGATCTCCCTGCCCTTGCCCGCTCGGGCATGACGCTTGATGATTACTTGCTTAAGGGAGGGTTCGGCAGCAGCTTTGTCCGCAGGCACCTCTTGCCGATGGCCGGCGCGATCTGGTCGGCGCCGCCCGATGCCTTGCGCGAATATCCCGCAGCTGCGTTCATTCGCTTCTTCGATCAACACGGCCTGCTAAAACTGCGCGACCGGCCGGTCTGGCGCACAGTCGTTGGCGGCAGCAAAACCTACGTAGCGAAGCTCGCCGAGCAATTACTGGGCCAGATCCACCTTCAATGTGGCGCGGTCGCCATTCACCGCCAGCAGGATGGCGTCACCGTCGAGGACAGTCGCGGACACTCAATCTGTTACCAGCATGTGTTGATTGGGACCCATGCCGACCAGGCGCTCGCCCTGCTCGCCGATGCATCCGCCGACGAGCGGCGGCTGCTTGGTGTATTCCGCTATAGCCGCAATCATGCTGTCCTTCACAGCGACGCGCGGCTGATGCCAAAGCGGAAGCCGGTCTGGTCGAGTTGGAACTATCTCGGCACGAGTGACGACAGCGGGGAATCGCTCTCGGTCACCTATTGGATGAACCGGCTCCAGGGGCTCGACGGTCAGCAGAATTTTTTCGTTACGCTCAACCCGTATCGCGAGCCCGCTCCGGAGACTGTCCACTGGAGCGGCGTCTATGAGCATCCGATCTTCGACGCTGAGGCTCTCCGCGCGCAAGCAAGACTCGCAACGCTTCAAGGCAAGCGCAGCACTTGGTTTTGCGGTTCTTATTTCGGCTCCGGATTTCATGAGGACGGGCTGCGCTCTGGCCTCGCTACCGCCGAGGCTCTTGGAGCTGTCTGCCGACCATGGAAAGAGGCCGCGACGCCGGACAAAGACGATCGTGTTTTGCCGGCGATCGAGCACGGCCAATGACCTCAGGGTCAGCACTTTATGTGGGCCGCGTCACCCACCACCGCCTGCGGCCTCGGCGTCACTCGCTGGCTTATCGCGCCTGGTGGCTTCTGCTCGACCTTGACGAGATCGACGCCATTGCGGCACGACTGGCGGTCTTTTCGCGTAACCGGCTCAACATTTTTAGCTTTTACGACGCCGACCATGGCTCAGGCAGCGGTGCGCTTCGATCCCATCTTCAAGAGCACTTGGCCAAGGCAGGCATCGATATCGGCGAAGGACCGATCAGGCTGCTGGCGATGCCGCGCCTGCTCGGCTATGTGTTCAACCCACTGAGTGTCTATTTTTGTTATAAGCAGGACGGTGCTCTCGCCGCACTCGTTTACGAGGTGAACAACACTTTTGGCGAGCGCCACAGCTACCTGATCGGCGCCAGCTCGACCGGATCCGACCCCGTCAAACAGCATTGCAACAAACGATTTTACGTGTCCCCGTTTCTGGGGATGAACATGCGCTACGACTTCACTGTGGCTCAGCCCGGTCGGCGGACGGCGATCACGGTTCGGGGTTCGGATGAGAGCGGCACGATCATCGTCGCCACTTTGAGCGGTGTTCGAAGACCGTTGACCGATTGGCAGTTGATTCGCGTCTTGGCTACCCATCCCTTGGTCCAGCTAAAAGTCACGCTCGGCATTCATTGGGAAGCGCTCCGTCTCTGGCTCAAGGGGATCCGTCTGCACAACCATCCGCCTCCCCCCGACGAACCGGTTACCTCGCCTCCGCCACGTATTGTCCGGGGACACTTATGAGCTGGGACAGCGCTGATGCCATGCGACCGCCGGCAATGGGGCGGAGGCCGCCGCTCCGCCGAATAGGCTTGGACTCCATGGGATCGCTGCTGCTGACCCGGCTGCTCGGCCGGCTTGAGCAGGGCACGCTCGCGATAGAACTTCCCTCGGGCGCCACGGTCGAATTCCGCGGGGCCGATTGTGGTTTGGAAAGCCGATTGACCTTGTATCGCTGGCGTGCGCTCGGTCGGCTGATGCGTAAGGGCGATTTGGGCTTCGCAGAATCTTATATGGCGGGCGATTGGTCCACAGCGAATCTCGCGACCTTGCTGGAGCTTCTGCTGCGTAACGAAACCGCATTGGAGCCGGCATGGCAGGGCCTGTCCGGCGCGAGACTGGCCAGCCGCCTGCGCCATCGCGCCCGGGCAAACAGCCTCAGGGGCAGCCGGCGCAACATCGAGGCCCATTACGATCTCGGTAATGCGTTCTATGCGTCCTGGCTGGACCGTGACATGAACTACTCGTCCGCGCTTTACGCCGACCCCGGCCTAACGCTCGAACAGGCGCAAATCGCCAAGCTGGATCGCGCAATCGCGCTTCTCGGTGCCAAGCCCAGCGATCACGTTCTCGAAATCGGCTGCGGCTGGGGCGCGCTTGCTGAGCGACTCGCGGTGCACCAAGGCTGCCGCGTAACCGGCATCACGCTATCCAATGAGCAACTCACCTTCGCACGCGAGCGTTTGCGGCGATCCGGAGTCGGTGAGCGTGCGACCATCAGGCTGCAGGACTACCGGACTGTCCATGAAAAGTTCGACGCGATCATTTCGATTGAGATGCTAGAAGCAGCTGGAGAGGCTTATTGGCCCATGTTCTTTCGAAAGCTGCACGACTCACTGGTCCCCGGCGGCAGGGCCGTTCTGCAGGTTATCACCATCGAGGAGTCACGGTTCGACGATTACCGCAGTCGCCCGGATTTTATACAACGCTACATCTTTCCCGGCGGCCTGCTGCCGACCAACACAGCGATCCTGCGCCAGCTTTCGGCAACGGGACTCAAACTCCACTTGGTTGAACGGTTTAGCGCGAGTTATGCCCGGACCCTTGCAGAGTGGCGCGCGCGCTTTTCCCGCGCGAACGCCACGCCGGCAGAAGCACTCCGTGACGCCGACAGCTTCAGACGAATGTGGAATTATTATCTCGCCTATTGTGAAGCTGGGTTCCGTACCGGGGCGCTCGACGTTGCCCTCTACCAGATTTCGCGCGAACTTTAAAAAAGTCCTGCGCCTATTTAACAGTGCTTCGTGATTAGGGTCGCGGCGGGCGATGCGTCATGGCAAAGTCGCTGCAGGGACAGGACCTGCCTCACCAGCGCCGCATCGATGATCCGGGCAAATACCCGGGCATCCTGAACCGCCCCGGCAGAGCGGGTCGAACAGCCTGTCCTAAGCCTTTGCCGCAATCAGGGCTGCATGAAAGTCCCGCCGAGCATTGGCGTCGGGAACCACATCGCCGGGCCAAGGTCGCATAAGCGCCGGAAAATTGGGGACTGACGGCACAGGGGCCTGTTGGAAAGTTCCACGAGAGCTTATCGCGGACAAAGTTTGATATTGCCCATGCCGACAAATAATGACTTAATTCACGCATGCTAGAAAATACCAACGAAGGCCAGTCACCTCGGAAGATCAACGTAAGCCGAGTTGTGGGTCGTGTTCTTGCGATCGCTGTCGGCATTTTGGCCGTGTCCGCATTGTTCAGACCTGCGGCATTTGCCGATGTGAAACCCCCGCAGTCGATCGTAATCATAGCTTGCCGGGTCGATCAGAAATCCCATGATCGAGCAGGGGCTGCCGCCGATTGGCGCAATATCGAGCTACGTGTGCCGCTTGAATGCATGCGGGTGATTGAACCGTTAGTTGATGCCGTGTCAGCCTCGAATAGCATGGCTCCGCTGGATAGCACTTCGAACTTCTCCAACTTCGGCACTTGCGCGGTCGTAGCGATGTCATATGCGCCGATATGGGAGGCTTCGCATAAGAACTGGTCGGTGGTGAAGATCGGCTGCCCTACAAGGATGGTCAATGCTTCAGGCAAGACCATCGGCTGGCACATGCCGGACTGTCAGGGGACCATCCCGGGCACCAACTATACGCTCCGCTGCTTGTTTGACCCGAGCGAAATCTAGAATCTCGGTCATACCGAAGCATTCAATGGCGCATATTTTTCCAAGCCTGTCTGCCGCGTTGCTTTCCCTGGGCCTCTTGCTGCTGGGTTACGCTTTACGTTCGACAGCTGGACCCCCGCATTAGCTTCAGATTTTGAAGCGAGCAAATGACGCGTGTGATCGCCAAATGTCGTTCGTCTGGTTTGGCGCGCCGTTTGCGCCGGCGCAATCCGAAAATTACCCGACGGTCCTCGGACAGTGGTCTAGACTTTGCTTGCGATGATTCGCTCAGAGAAGGCTTGGCCACGGGTTGTCGCTCACGCCGACATGGATGCGTTGTACGCGGCGGTTGAGCAGCTCGATGATCCTGCGCTGCGCGGCAGACCGATCCTGGTCGGGTCGTCCAGTAATCGCGGGGTGGTGCTGACGGCCAGCTACGAAGCTCGCCCCTATGGTGTCGGCAGCGCGATGCCGATGGCCCGGGCAAAACGCCTGTGCCCGAAGGCGCTGATGATCCCTCCCCGTTTCGATCGCTACCAGGAAATTTCCCGGACGATAATGCGGGTATTCTCCGACTTTTCGCCCGAGGTCGAAACGCTCAGCCTCGACGAAGCCTTCCTCGATATGACCGGTTCAGAGCGACTCTTTGGCGATCCTCAATCCATCGGGCGCCGATTGAAGGATGCGGTTCGTGAAGCCACACATGGCCTGACAGCATCAGTCGGCGTGTCGGCAACCAAGTACGTGGCCAAGGTGGCCAGTGCGCGCAGAAAGCCGGACGGCTTGGCGGTGGTTCCGCCGGATCAAGCCAAGGCCTGGCTGGCACCGCTTCCCATCTGTTGGTTGTGGGGCGCCGGTCCCAAGACCGAAGTGCGCCTTCACCAGATGGGCCTCCAGACCATCGGTGACGTGGCTGCCATCGACCCAAAGGTCCTTTGTCACGAAACTCGGGAAGATCGGCCTTCATTTCCATGCTCTGGCACGGGCCGAAGATCCTCGGCCAGTCCAGGGACGGCGATCCTTCAAGAGCATCGGATCAGAACACACGCTCGAAACGGATGTTAGCCAGAAGGCGGACCTCAAACTTCACCTGCGGCGGTCGGCCGAGGCCGTCGGACGACGGCTCAGGCAGAAGCGCTACGTGGCCTATGGTATAGGTGTAAAGCTCAAGACCACGCAGTTTCGGATCTTGACCCGTCAGCACCGGCTTAGCGAGCCCACGGACGTCACCGAGAGACTTTACTCGGTTGCTGTCGAGCTCCTCGACGAGTTTAACGATCCTGGTCCCTTCCGCTTGGTGGCTTCGATTATCGGGTCCAGTTCGATCTTTTCGGCACCCACGCCCGGCAACGCCGCTTGGAGTTGGCCATCGATCGCCTTGCCGCGCGCTTCGGCCCTGACGTCGTGCACCGCGCCAATGACCTCGCCCAGACTCCCGGGATGCGTTTGGCACCGACTGTTGACTGTCCGGACGATCTCAAGCTGGACTAGAGCGGAGAGATTAGCGCGGGCCGTTGGCTTGCGCCGCCAGATTCCGCAAAGTCGCCTTTTCAGTCGTCCGAGGCGCCAGACTCGGGAAGCAGGATCACGTGCTCCTGCTCGTCGGGATCGTTGCGCGCGACAATAGCGACCGCAGCTTCGGTTTCGCTGAGATTGATGGGCTGATGCGGCACGTCCGGCGGAATGAAGATGAAATCGCCGGATTCGTTGACGACACTCCGCGAGAGCCCATCGCCGTAGCGGGTTTCGACCCGCCCCTTGATAAGATAGATGGCCGACTCGAAGCCGTTGTGGATATGGGGCTTGGCCGAGCTTCCAGGGGGGATGACCACCATCGACAGAGACAGGCCCTCGGCGCCCGCAGTCTTGCCGGAGATGCCCGGGAAGAATGGCAAGTCTTGCTTTCCCTTGCCGAGTTCCACGCCGCGCACGGTGACGACGTCCTGGCCGTCGAGCTCGCCGATGATCGCCGGTTCGGCGACGGCAAGACCGAGTGGCAGGCCACAGGTGACGAGAGCAACGAAGAGCAGGATGTGCATATCCAATGCCTCCTTTGGAAGCAAATTATCCTTACTGAAGAAACAGTGTCTCTTATAAAGCGGACACAGCACGAGTTCGAGCCCTTGGAGAACCGGAACTGTCCAGGACCTGTCCGGGTTTAGCTGCAAGATGCGAAATGAAAGGAGTGTGGGCTATGGATCGCCTGCTAACCTTAGGAAAGGTATTAACTCAAACTATTGCGGCCATCGCGATTGTTGTGTTTTGGTGCCTCAGCGCGGTGGGAACCACGATCGGAACGACCGTCGGCGTCACTACGCTGGCCACTGCTATCAACGCGGCAACGAGCACACCGGCAGAAGCGGCGCAAGCGCCTCAAGGCTGGGCAATTGTCGTTGCGTGGGGTTGCAAGTGAACTGGCAGCGCAAGGCTTCCTAAATGAGCGTGGTAATCCTTACGCGGCAAAGTCTATCGCTAGCATGTTGGCGAGTGGCTGATTGCGGCAAAATCAGGGGTAGGGCCATACACCAAGATTCATTGCCACTCCCGCTAATCCAGATTCATCGAACCCAGACCGCGTCGATGGTCGTCCTCCCCGCTGCGCCGCTTTCATTTCGGCCCGTCAAAGCGCCCCCCCGCAATGCTGAGCGATAAGTTGCATGGCCTGAGTTTCATTATTTCGGCTCTGAATGCCAACAGCGACGTAGCGCACGCCGACGGTCGTAGGAGTGGAATAAACAATTTCAGGCCGAGCAAAGACACTATACTGACAGCCTGCCACCAGCAGGACACCGAGCAACACAATCCCGGTCATGGCCTCCCCACGCTGCCCTGACGGTAGCACAATGTAGGCCAGCCGAGATTGCTCCGTCTTGAGGCTTTGACTTAACCCTCACCAAGCTACAGTGTAGCCCTCAGAACGGGATGGCCCGAAATGCTTTGGGGAGAGCAACAGGATCAACTCACGCAGGAGGCTCGCTTGTTCTTGGCGAGCCCCGAAGTCGTATTTCAGGAACTCAAAAAGCACAGTGAGAGGGCTAAAGGCGAACTGCTCGGCAGGGACGACCGGCTTGAAACCGTCCTCGTCAAACGCAATCAACACTGGATCTGGCCGTTATACGATCTTCTAGATACCCTCGCCCGTGAGCAAGTCGCCATCCCTGACAAAATCGACCACGTTCTCGCTCGGTGGGCGACGCTTGATGACCGGTCAGACGGCAAACCAATCGAAGGACGCTTTACCTCGCTTCCCATAAAGGATGAGTTCCGTTGCCTCGTTGCGGCGCTCTATGGACGCGGGTTTGTGAACAATGCTTTTGTCCTTCACGGCAGCGCGAACGCTAAGGATGTAGCACTGCGATGTGCCTATTACGGCAAAGGCGATATCACACCGAATGAAATGAAGGCTGGCTATAAGCGAGACAAAGAGGTGTTCGCTGAATTTGCTGGCTATTGACTGGGTGGTTGACACCCAGAGTCGTTGGTAGAGCCATCGGGCATGATGGTCCCGCAGAACTTCGCCCCTCCGAGGCGTGTACCATCGAGCATCGCCTTAGCCAGATTGGCATCCTGCAGGTTGGCATGTGACAGATCGGCCCCAGAAAGGTCGGCACCTGTAAGGTTGGCTTCGCGCAGATATACGCGTGCCGCAGCGGCCTTTGCCAAGTTAGCATTAGAAAGATTGGCACCTCGCAAGTTGGCACTTTCGAGGTTTGACGGCTGGGTGCGCTTTTCCATCGCTAGCGTGGAAAGGTCCGCTCCGCTCAGATTGGCCTCGCCGAGCTGTGCATTTTGCAGGTCTGCGCCCCGCATATCTCGCCCGCTCAGGTCGGCTCCGGTGAGATCACAGTACTTGCAGGCGTTGGTCGTGAGAAAAGTATCTAGCTTCGCCTTATCGAAGGCGAAGCCCAATCCGGCTCCTGCGAAAAAGAAGGCTATTGCAAGGCCCGTAGGAGATAAGCAGGTTTTCAGGCGCACAGCAGCAGCGTTCCTTTTTGACACGAATAGGGTTCTGTTTACGTTGTCGTACAATGCCTGTGACCTGACCGATATTTCGTACCAGGCGCGGTGGTGACCTGCCCCCATCGAGTGGTCCAGTTGCAATGTTAGTTTAGCGGCGTCCTGGGCGCCAGCGGGATCGTGGCCGTCGGAGCGGTTTGAGTGCGCGCAGACGGCCACGCTGCCAGGGCAGGCACGAA